>JACKQG010000400.1_pt1 | contig 63994 bp, 54 predicted proteins | sample 8237621 | NCBI WGS metagenome assembly JACKQG01 (sample SAMN15677084, study PRJNA649215) | marine metagenome | biome: marine; feature: Black Sea; material: saline water; isolation source: suspended particulate matter (SPM) from the Black Sea western gyre | collected 2013-06-09/2013-06-10 | depth... | reverse complement strand
CATACCAGACTACATCAGCGCATTTAGCGTAGCGAGGTATAACGCAGAATCGTGATGCCTTAGTCTGATCAAATAGCAGCTTCTTCTTTTTTTGTGCCAGTAGTTCAGGATCCCAAAATAGCGGCAAGTCGTGGACTATGGTGAAGTTTTCGGTGATCCAGCAATCATGGGGTAGGCGAGGGCCGGGAAGCTCTATGTCAGTAGCGCAAATCAGTTTATTATTTTTGTCGACAACCCCATACTGCATATAGGGTTCTTCCTGAAAGCTGTAATTGAAGAACAAAAATTCTCCGGTACGCTCGTCAACTTTTGAATGGGCAGAAACTCCCTTGACCCAATCACCATTGAAGTCCTCTGCGCCAATTGTGTGAAAGTCCACAGGATCCAGCCTGTAAGGTTTACCGCAACGAGAAAACATGGTTTTGAATTCGCCATTATGGAGAAGAACATCTGTACCGGAATTATTTTTCAGGCCATCTTCAGCTTGAAACCCATCGCGCAAGCCAGGGTACAAGCCTTCGCCCGCTTCCTGTTCCTTTAAATAACCCTCAGTCATCACCATACGGTTTCTATAGTCAGCCTGGCCCTGCTTAAAAGCCACCCCATGGACCATGCCATCTCCATCAAACCAGTGATAGCGACCGCTGATTGAATGTTCAATAGGGTTGTGGGAGTTACGAATATAAACCCCATCAAGATCCGATGGAATTTGCCCTACTACCTTAAGGTCGATTGCCGTTATTTCCTTGTCGACAGGACCATGATAGCTATCGTGCAGATAGTCGTTTCCCTCTTCGGTCATTTTCAAAGTCAGCGAGTTGTGAATTATTACACTATCCATAATGCGGGTTCTCATTAGATGTTAGACTACAGTGGGTTTGACTTGTTGTTCACATATCTTAGAGCTATGGTAAAGTAACTTCATTAATAATACTAGCTATTCATAAACATACGTAGGGATAGAAAATGACTCCGGCACGCAAAAATATTAGCGCTTTTGAGATTATGGGAGACTACTGGAGCCTGCTGATCGTTCGGGAGTTAATGTATGGGGCATCCAGTTGGTCGGCCTTCAGCGCAGTGATTTCAATACCCCCGTCCACTCTGAGTAATCGGCTTGCAAAGCTTGTTGCTGCAGGTTGTGTGGTAAAAAGTGCGCAGCCAAAGCGTGCTAAAGGAACGTATAAGCTGACTGAGGCGGGTAAGGGGTTGTTTCCAATTCTCATTGTAGCCAGAGAGTGGCAGCTGCGGTGGGACTTGCGTCCTGGAGCCTTTGTTTCTCCCTGGGTGCATGAATGTGGGGCGCCTTTGCATTGCAAGACCACCTGCATGGCCTGTTACGGGGAGGTTCTATCCCAGGATATTCTCTTTAAAGGAGAGGCCCTTGCGCATGAGCATGGGGGTACATTGAACCACAGGACGAGCAATAAAATTAATGCCGATCTTCGCACTAGTAACGCAAAAATAGCAAAAATCACAATTTTCTTGGGGGATCAGAAGGCCCTGAAAGTTATGGATGCTCTTCTTCGGGGGTATAATCGTTTCGATCACATTCAAAAATGGACAGGATTGCACCCAGCTGTTTTGTCTGCGCGCCTTCGCAAGCTGCAGCTCCTTGATCTCTGTGTTACCCGTCTGTATCAAGATCTTCCTGATCGGTTTCTGTACATCACAAGTGACGCGGGAAAAGAGCTGATTGGCTTGATAGTGCAGCTTATGGAGTGGGATGCTGGTGCGAAAGGCGCCGGCTCGGCTCGGGCTCTGTTGCACCATAAGCCCTGCAGTCACGCACTGAAGGTTGCGCTGATATGTCGCGCCTGCGAAGGCCATATAACCTATGAGAACACTTCAGTTAACCTCTAGGCTCCCACTCTAAGCCCTGAAAAAGCACCTTCTTCTCTCTTCGCTAGCTGGCCTGCTGGCGGAGTTGGCGCACCTGTCTTTTTGCCGCTTGTAACCCGTTTGGATTAAGCTTCAGTTAACATCTCTCTAAAATAATAGTTGAACAACTTCATTTATAATAGTTAAATATAGAAAAATAAAGGGGTAAATTCGGTTGCCAAAAAGCAAAAAAGACAATAATTCTGCAGCTGGCTATGGTTCTAGTGACGGACAAAGCTCGGCTAATCTAGTGGCCTTTTGGTTGATGCTAGCCTACTGCCTCTCTTTTCTAGATCGTCAATTACTGGTGTTAATGATTGAACCAATCCAGCGTGATTTAGGTATCAGCGACACAATGTTCAGTCTGTTACACGGAGCTTCTTTTGCTTTGTTCTACACCATAACGGGACTATTTCTTGGCAAGATTGTTGATACTAAGAGCCGTGTCAAAATAATCGCTTTTTCAGTTTTCTTATGGAGTTTGGCTACCGCAGTAAGCGGCATCTCTCGCAGCTTCTTTCAGTTGTTTTTGGCGCGTATGTTTGTCGGTGTTGGCGAAGCAGGCCTGTCGCCAGCAACCTATTCGCTACTTGGGGATCTATTTGATGCCAAGAAGCGCTCATTGGCATTTGCTATTTATGGTGCAGGCATCTATCTGGGTACTGGTCTTGCCTTTCTGCTTGGCGGGAAATTGGTAGGCTATCTTTCGGGCCTACCACCTACGGATCTACCCTTTTTTGGAGAGATATACAGTTGGCAAATAGCATTTTTTGTCTTTGCCGCGCCAGGTATTTTTCTGTCAATACTATTCTATTTTTTCGTTGCCGAACCTATCAGGGGAGGGCAAGAAAACACAGCCAATCTCAGTGCGCCTGCTAAAGAAGCAGCTCCAGTAAGCTTTACGGCGTTCTTACGCCACTATCGCGCGAATCTAACACCTTATCTTGGCCATAATCTTGGTTATGGCTTGCACATGATGTTTAGCTACTCATTCCTGGCCTGGACGCCTGCAATGCTGATGCGAGTGCATGGCCTAGAGGTTGGTGAAGTCGGTCTGTATATCGGCTTATGTCTGCTTATTTGCGGGCCTGGGGGTAGTTTTGCAGGCGCTGCGCTGTCTAATTACTTTGCTAAACGCGGCGTTTCAGACGCCCAATTGCGGATTAGTGCCATAGGTTCATTGCTACTTGGCCTTTTTGGAGCCTTGTCAGCTGGCCTAGACGATACCCAGTTGTCAATCGCTGCTGCTGCTGCTGCTATTTTCTTTATGGGGCTGCCTGCAGGACTCAATGGCGCTACTCTACAGACTATTACACCGCCCCATTTTAGAGGTCAGGCGGGCGCGTCCTTTATGTTGATTGGTAATATTTTGGGGCTAGGCTGTGGGCCACTTTTGGTCGCTCTATTAACAGACTATGTGTTCATGGACCAATCTATGGTTCATTACTCGTTGCAAGTCTTTGCATTGACGACAATGCCGCTATCGGCAATTTTACTTTGGAGGGTGAGGCGCTACTTCGCCATTGGAAATCCTGCTAATAATGCAGATCTAACTGTCGCAACAATTGATGGCAGTGGGGCGCAGCTATGATCTTCGCCTCAAAGGACAGGATAGAGTCATGCACAGCTAAAGGCTGGTGGGGTAGTGAGACTTTAGATCAGCTGTTTCTCAGAAATGTGGCCAATAACCCTGATCGTACCGCAGTGGTAGATCCCGATAACCGTGGGGAAATAACCCATGGAAAAAACCAACGCCTAACCTATCGTGAATTGAATCGAAAGGTCACAGAGGCCGCCGAGGAGTTGATAAAGCGTGGCGTTATAAAAGATGACATTGTTGTATTTCAGCTTCCCAATATTCATGAAAGTATTTTGATGCTCTTGGCCTGTAGCCGCGTCGGCGCCTTAGCAAGTCCTATTCTCGTTGACTTCTCTGACCACGAGCTTGAACAAATCCTCGGTCATTTGCAACCGAAAATATTTGTCACCGTTAACCGATTTAAAAAACGCCATCTTTTGGCTGATGCGAAACCCATTTGTCAAAAGTATGAGGTTATCTGTATATCTGTGGAGGACTTAGATCAATCTTTTTCCGAGTCTCAATTAGAGGCTGCTGAAAAAACTATCGCCTCCCATCAGCTGGGTCATGCATTAACCGCTAACGATGTGAACACTCTTTGCTGGACATCGGGCACCGAAGGGTTTCCAAAGGCCGTAATGCGAACGCATAACCAATGGATGGTTACTGGAAGAGCAATGACCGATAGCGCGTCTATTCGCGATGGCGACGTTATCCTTAATGCTCGACCGCTGGTGAATATGGCTGCTATAGGCGGTGGACTTTATTCTTGGCTAATCTGTGGTGGCTCTTTTGTGCTGCATCACCCGCTCAGTATACCGCTGGTGCTTGAGCAGCTTAAGCGTGAAAAGGTCACCCTGACCTTTATGCCCCCTGCCTTTATTATTAGCCTACTGCAAGATCCGGTAGTACGTCAGCAAGCAGACCTAAGGAGTTTGCGTACTATGGGTTCTGGCTCTGCCGCGATACCTGGCTGGGCGATCGAAAATATGAAAAGCGAATACGACATTGATGTGATCAATTTCTTCGGATCCAACGAAGGTATTTCGTTACAGAGTAATGTACTTACGGTACCAGACCCAACACTGCGCGCTACCTATTTTCCGCGACTAGGTCGCAGTGAGTTTAATTGGCCGTTATCGCCGACTTCTCTGCAAATGGAAACCAAAATTGTCGACCTTAAAACGGAAGCCGAAATTACCGTTCCAGGATTGGCGGGAGAGTTGAGAGTCAAAAGTAGCGGGATATTTGATGGCTACTATAAATCACCGGAACTCACTAAAGCAGCTTTTGACGAAAACGGCTTTTATCGCTCCGGTGACCTGTTTGAAATCGCTGGTGATGGCGAGCTGTTTTCCTATTACAAATTTGTAGGTCGGTGTCGGGAGCTGATTGTCCGTGGGGGGATGAATATCGCCCCAATGGAGATTGATAATTTGCTCTCTGATCATCCGCTAATTCTTGATGTGGCCGCCTTCGGCTACCCAGACGAAAGACTGGGGGAAAAAATAGGCGTGGCCATAGTCGCTAAATCTGACCAAGCCCTTTCACTTGAGCAGATTGTCGAGTACCTGAGAAAGAAGAAAGTTGCCATTTTTAAGTTGCCGCAAAAGGTCATGATGCTTGATGAAATGCCGCGCAACGCAATGATGAAAATTGCTCGCTACAGGCTCACGAAACTATCTGTTGCCAACGATTTAGCAGAGGAATCGGTCTAATGACTGATATTTTTGGGCATAGGAGTCTGCAGAATCTCTGCTTACCCATCTTCTCCGCCCCGATGTTTTTGGTGTCCGGCCCCGAACTTGTTGTGGCGTCATGTCATAACAATATTATTGGTAGTTTCCCCGCTGCCAATGCTCGGACAACCGGTCAGCTCGAAGACTGGTTAAAGGAAATAACCGCGAAGGTAGACGCAAAAATACATGCCAGCTGGGCGATCAATTTGATCACCAACAAATTAAACAAACGACTTGCTGATGATCTCGCTATCACTTGTCAATACAAGGCGCCCATCGTCATAACTGCTTTGGGTCACCCCGGCCCAGTGGTTGAGAAAGTCCATGCATACGGCGGATTGGTGTTTGCCGATGTGGCCACCGTTGAGCAAGCAAGAAAAGCATCAAAGACAGGGGTTGACGGTTTAATTTTAATTGCCTCAGGTGCAGGCGGCCATACCGGCTCTATCTGTGGCTTTGCTTTTCTGGCGGCGGTGCGTGAATTCTGGCAGGGTTTGCTTGTTCTTGGCGGTGCCATCAGCAGCGGGGCGGGCATACTCGCTTCCCAGATTCTTGGTGCAGACTTTGCCTATATGGGCACCAGGTTCATTTCATCGAAAGAGAGTTTGGCCAAGCCTGAATACAAAGCGATGCTGGTCGACAGTGTCGCCAAAGATATTATTAATACGGCTGCATTTACCGGCATTCCCAACAATATGTTAAGGCAAAGCATCGAAAAAGCAGGCTTTGATCCTGACAATATTCCCAGCTCAGCGAAGAGCAAACTTAATTTTGATGATCCTCACAGTGGTGCTAAAGCGTGGCGTGACATTTGGTCTGCAGGGCATGGCGTTGGCGAGGTTAAGGAAATACTTTCAGTCAAAGAGATAGTCGCGTCTTTGACCACTCAATATCAAGAAACCTTACAAAAACCTATTATAACTCGGAGATTTATCTGATGGCCCATTATTCCTTCCCAACATTGCAGATGGTACCACCAGTAGGTGAAACCTTAGTTGTCGCTGGCGGCTGCGGTGGTATCGGACGCAGTCTAGTTGAGATGGCAAATGAAATCGGGCTCAAGGTATTCGTCTTGGACCTACAGCGCTCTATTGACGCTTTCCCTGTTTCCCAAGGTGTAACAGCCATTGCTTGTGATGCAACCAAGCCGACAGACATAGTGTCTGCATTTGAGGGAATAGCTAAAAATGTCAATGCTATAGATCACTTCGTAAACCTGGTTGGCTTTACAAAAGAGCAAGTTAACATTGCGGATATGGCCGACGAAGAATGGGATGAGATTATTGAAGGGACGTTAAAAAGCGCGTTTCTCCTAGTGCGAGCAGCAATACCTCTGCTGCGCAAATCGGCTAATCCATCGATCTTGAATACAGCTTCTACCTTTGGGGTTCATGTTCCAGTCTCTGGTTACGGGCCTTACTCGGTAGCCAAAGCCGGAATTGTTAATTTTACTCGGGTATTAGCAATAGAAGAAGGCCCGCACATTAGGGTTAATGCACTTGCCCCTGGGTTAATCGACACGCAGTTTCTGAAAGGTGGTACTGGTCGTGCAGAGAAGTCCTCTCGAATTGATCAGAATCGTGTCGTAACAACTATCCCGCTTCAACGAATTGGAACGCCCAATGACTTGGTCGGAATGATGTTGTTTTTGGCAAGTCCTGCGGCATCCTATATCACGAGCCAAACCATGCATGTGAACGGAGGTTTGTGGTCGTGATTCCGAAGCAATATAAGAACCATGTCCCTGACAACGTCACCAGTTATATTAATGGCGAGTTTGTCTCACCTAAAGGAGCTGTGGCTTTACCCATTATCTATCCTGGCAATGGTGAGCAAGTATCAGAGCTTTTTGAGGCTGACTTCCAGCAAGTGGATGATGCTGTAAATGCTGCAAAGCAGTCTCTAGATAAAGGGGTTTGGTCTAATACGAGCACTGTAGAGAAGCAAAAAGTTTTTCAGAATATCTGTGCTCTGACCGCTGAGAATTTAGATGAGCTGGCGGCATTGGAAACCATAAATACAGGCCAAACATTATCCTATTCAACGCACGCACAGTTACCTCGCGTGATGGCGAGCTTCAAGTTTTATTCAGAGTGGATTGCTCAGGCAACAGAAATTTCAGCCATGCAGGACAGCTCTGTGCTGCGCTATGCAACAAGAGAACCGCTGGGTCCGGTGGGCCTGATATCGTCCTCTAATGCTCCTACGGCACTGGCATCAACAAAGATAGCTGCAGCCCTGGCCTTCGGCAATAGTTGTGTGGTCAAGACGTCAGAAAATACGCCACTGGCCCTTGCCAGATTCATGCAAATTCTCACTGAAGCCGGTGTGCCTGATGGCGTTGTAAACCTGGTGAATGGCACAGGTCCTGTCACAGGTATGGCGCTGTCATCTCATCCGTTACTAAGAGGTATTTCCTTTACCGGGGGAACTGCCACGGCGAAGATAATTACCGCGGAGACCTGTAAAACACTCAAGCGAGTCGAGTTGGAATTAGGTGGGAAATCCGCCAACATCATCATGCCGTCCTGCGATTTAGATCTGGCACTTGATTCGGCGCTGATAGCAATCTATTCGAATAATGGGCAGCAATGTTTCGCCGGATCTAGAATCATTTTGCACCGCGATATTGCCAATGAATTTATGGAAAAGTTTTGTCAACGAGCGCAGGCAATTCGTGTAGGCGATCCTTTTGATTCGAATACAGAAAACGGTCCCCTTGCTTCGACTGGCCATATTGCGCGCCTGCAATCCTATGTTGACATCGCTCGCAACGAAGGCGCTGAACTGCTTACTGGCGGGAAACGACCAGAACATCTTCAGCGTGGTTACTACTTTGAACCCACAGCGGTATTAGCAAAGTCAAATTCAGCTCGGGTCTGCCAAGAAGAAATCTTTGGACCTTTCGCAACCTTTCTTGTAGTGGATTCTCTCAACCAAGCCATAGACATAGCCAACGACTCTATCTATGGGCTTGTCTCTTATATTTGGTCCAATAACCATCGGGAAATCATGCATGCCAGCCATTCGATTAAGGCAGGTTTGGTCATGGCAAACACCCCATTAACCTCCTTGGATCTTCGAATGCCTTTTGGTGGATTCAAAGAATCCGGCATTGGACGTGAAGGGGCAATGGGGGCAAGAAGTTTTTACACTGAAGAAAAAACAGTTGCGATTGCCCTGGCCAATCCAATTTTACCAAAGCTAGGAGGACACAAAGGTGAATAACAGCCTACTCGAACAATCTCTCCCGGACTACAGCGTTACGGGTCAATCAGATACCACAGTATTTATGTTGCACGGTGCATTTGGCGCGAAAGAGTATTGGTATTACCAGATTGAAGTATTAGTCAAAAATGGCTACCGAGTGGTCGCTTGGGATGCGCCCGGATACGGGCTCAGCGAAATGCCCGAAGAGTTCAGCATAGAGTCTTTAGCGCGAGTTTGCTGCAACCTGATCAACGCACTTGGCACCAAGACTAATATCGTTATGGGCCACTCCATGGGCGGAATGATAGCCCAGAGAGCTTATGACTATTTGCCTGAAAGAATACACGGCCTGGTTCTGTCAGCTACCAGTGCAGCCTTCGGCGGTCGCGGTGGTGATTGGCAGGAAAAATTTGTCTCCGATCGAGTGGCTCCACTCGACACAGGCTTAACGATTCCTCAATACGCACCAAAGATGCTGCAAAAAATGATGAATCCAGACGCGGAAGGATCTGCAGTCGAACTAGTGCTGCAGGTGGTTTCTCGCATGCGTGAAGAAACATTTAGAGCTGCGATCGAGGCAATTACGCACTTTGAAGGTCGCGACATACTACCAAGAATGAATATCCCCGTTCTTTGTATTGCGGGTGCTTTAGACCTAACGGCGGCTCCGCCGTTAGTAATGGAAAAAATGGCTAACAAGATCACAAATGCTGAGTACCAATGCATGAGTAATGTGGGCCATTTTGGGTGGGCAGAAAACCCACAGGAGTTCAACCAGCTGGTGATTGATTTTATCCAGCGAAAATTTTAGCGAAATTAACTTTAACATATACGAGGGTGGAATTATGAAATGCTTAAAAGTGAAGTCATTTAGGACTCTGGGTTTACCGGGGATATTGGCTACAATATGTTTGTATAGCCAAGTCGGTTTTTCTGTAGAGTTAGAAGAAATTATTGTCACTGCTGAAAAGAGAGAGCAAAACACACAGGATGTCCCCATTGCAGTGACGACTATTTCAGGAGATAAAATTGGTGCTTCGGGAATTACGAGTTTGGGGGACGTTGCTTTATTAACTCCTAACCTAACATTTACGGAGTTTAATATTGGTGAACCACAGCTATTTTTACGGGGAGTAGGCAGTACTGCTGACTCAGCTGGAGCGGATCCAACGGTTAGTTTGTTCATCGATGAGGTTTATATCGGGCGTTCAGGTAGTGGATCAGCAGACCTTTTTGACTTAGACCGTATCGAAGTATTGAGGGGGCCACAAGGCACCTTATATGGTCGTAATGTTACTGGTGGTGCAATCAGTATGTACACCAAAAAACCAGTCGATGAATTTGAAGGTAAAGCTAGCCTAACTCTGGGAGACTATGGCCTTAGTGTTATACGTGGCTATATGAGTGGCCCAGTTAGTGACTCAGTTAATGGAAAGTTTACGTTTAGTAAACGGTCTGTTTCAGGCTACGCTAAAAGTAATGGCAGCGGCCAAGAGTTAGATGACGTCGATAACTTTAGTGCTCGTGGTCAGTTAATGTTTAACCCAACAGATGCTACGGAAGTGTTGTTAAGCGCAGACTATTCAAAAGATAAGCCTAATGGAGCGTGCCGTGACCTAACTAAGCTTGATCGTGACACTAATAAGGGCACGCCAGAGCAACACGCGTATTTAAAACAAATGGTTATTGATTCGGGAACTGATGATCCTCGCGTATGTGGCCAAACGGTTATGCATCATTCGAACAAAACTATTTTTGGTGCTTCAATGCGGGTAGAGCATAATTTTGAATCTTTGGATTTAACGTCTATAACATCCTATCGTGAGGCTGACTATGCTTGGAATCATGAGCTAGGTGGAATGGACTCTCCTCCTGCATTATTAGGTGTTGTTGATCACGAAGGTGAGGCCTCAGATCAATTCTCTCAAGAATTTCGTTTAAGCAAGACAACCGATGACATGCATTGGGTACTTGGTGCGTATGGTATTCGCGAAAATGTTGATCGATTTGCCAACGTGCCTATAAAATTTAGTTTTGGACTACTGTTGGATCGCAGTTGGACACAGGTTGCTGAGAATGAGAGTTCGGCTCTTTTTGGACAACTTACCAAGGCAATCACGGATGACGTAAACGTTACAATTGGCGGGCGCCAGACTTGGGATGACAAGGGCATGGACCAGCAGTATAAGAGCAGTCCAACTACTCTTGTGTACGATCTTAAAGGTCTGAATGACTCGTGGAGTGCTTTTACCGGACGCGCTACGCTCGATTATAAGATCGACGAAGATAAGATGCTTTATGCTACTTGGTCAGAAGGCTACAAGAGTGGAATGTTCTTATCGCAAAGCACTGACGCAGGCGGCGCAGGCGGCACGCTAGAACCTGAGCATGCGACTAACGTTGAAATAGGAGCGAGAACCGAATGGTTTGATAATCGATTTCGTCTAAATGTCACCTATTTTGATATGGAGGTCGTGGATCTTCAATTATTTAGATTGGTAGATCATGCCCTAGTTTCAGAGAACGCGTCTATCGAATCCTCAGGAACCGAAGTCGAGTTTGCTGTAGCAGTAAGCGATAACTTTTCTGTGACAGGAACACACTCTACTTTGGACGCCGAATTTGTTGGCGGGACCTTTGATGGTAATACGGTGCCAAGATCACCTGATAGCAAATACACCCTTCAAGCTGAGTACGTAAGCACTTTAAACAATGATGCCGAGTTGCGTTTAAGTGCAGGGGCCAGTTACTCAGATAACTACTATACAGAAGCAACAAATTTGGATGTTGCTTGGCATGATAGCTACACTAAGATTGACGCTTCAGCAAAGTATACGGATCCCACCGGAGCCTATACTTTGGAAATTTGGGGTAAAAATCTTTCTGACGAGCTAATCACAAAACATGCCATTGTTAGCAGTTATGGAGGCTCTGTGGAGTTGTATGCGCCACCAAGAACGTTTGGTGTAACTGTTTCAGCTGCATTTTAGGAAACAAAAAACCCCGGTTTTGCCGGGGTTTTTTGACTGCAAGGATAAGAATCCCTTGCATTAGCGGGATCTTTATCCTTGCAGTCAATAATAAATAGTCATTTATAGTGGTGGTTTAATTATGTCGATGGTCCAATTTTTACCTAAGAAAGGCAGCCGTATTGTAGTCGTAGGCGGCTCCGGCGGTATGGGTCGCGCACTGGTCAGAGCCGCTTTGAGCCATGGCCTAAAGGTTGTTATTTTAGGCCGAGGTCACTCGTTTGAACAGTATCCAGCACCAGAGGGGGCCTTAACAATTCCCTGCGATGTGACGGATGAGTTATCAGTGAATAACGCATTTCAAACGATTGACAAACAGTGGGGTGCCATCGACGGACTGGTCAATCTTGCTGGTTATACTGGCGAAGCCATTCCGATCAAAAACCTTACCGCTGATGAATGGGATTCGGTGGGGGCAGTGGGTTTGCGTGGGACGTTTTTGGTCTGTCGCGCAGCCTTACCTTTATTAGAAAAAGGTGAGAGCTCTAGTGTCGTTCTTATATCTTCAACCTTCGGTCACCGGGTGGTATTTTCTGGCTACGCTCATTACGCATCCGCTAAGGCAGGTGTGGTTGCCTTAGGCAAGGCATTGGCCTCAGAATCTTCACCCAGTATACGAGTTAACGTTGTCTCCCCAGGCGTATTTAACACCGCGTTTCTTCAAGGAGGAACTGGGCGCGAAAAACTCAAGGGCAGTGAGGGCGTCGACTCTAGTAAGTATCATTCCTTAGTGCCACTGGGACGTATTGGTGAGCCCGATGAAATGGCAGGGCCAATCCTGTTTTTACTGGGACCCGCTGCCAGTTATATCACGGGCCAAGTTTTACATGTTAACGGAGGCACTTGGGCACCTTAAATAAAGTTAGAGGTATCCATTAGATAATTTGGTTAAATGAATATTCAAAGCATCAGGTTGGTGAATGGGCCGCTAGTTTAAGTTTAAACTGAGGAGACTAGTCATGAGTACAGTCAAACTACCAGACCATGTTATAGAGGGTGACGGCGAGATAACTATTTTCTTACTTCATGGAGGCTATGGTTCAAAAGCCTACTGGCGTAACGAAATGACATATCTTATTAGTAAAGGGTATCGTGTAGTAGCCTGGGATACGCCCGGCTACGGGCAGAGCGAACTACCGAAGAATTATAGTATTGAGCTTCTTGCGGGCGAATGTGTTCGGTTGATAGAGGATGTAGGCTCAGAGCGTAATGTCATTATTGGACACAGCATGGGAGGTCTTATTGCCCCTAAAGTTTATGAATATAGACCAAGTTTGGTCCATGCAATGGTGATTTCCGCCACCGTTGCCTCTTTTGGACACATGAGTACTGAGTTCCAAAACGATTTTATAAAAGAGCGGGTTGCACCTCTTGATCTCGGGATGACTTTTGCCGAAGTGGCCGAGCCATTGGTATCTTCAATGATGTACGCTGGCAATATCTGTCCAGATCATGCGCTTATCTTAGATGCCGCGTCAAAAACGCCAGAGTTTACTTTTAGGGCTGCTATCGCAGCAATTGCTTCCTATAAGGGTGACGGCGTGATCGAAAATTTAAAGGTGCCCAGTTTATTTATCGCTGGTCGACATGATCCTATTGGCACTCCTGAGTTAATGAGCGAGATGTCTGCAAGGGTTGCCGGTAGCGAGTTTGTATGTATCGAAAACGCTGGGCACTATGCCTGGGCTGAGCAAGCTGATGCTTTCAATAGCCATCTATTATCGTTTCTCGAACGCGCTAATCTAAGGACGTAAAATTTTGGTTATCGATAGTTTAAAAAGGATCTAATGATGTTAGAAATTCATGCTGTCACTACGTTGACAATAACGGCTGATAATAAAAATGCTTATCTTAAAGGTCTGTTTAAACCTAATGCCGTTGAATACAACGCCAACACTGAGAGCCTTAAGGTCATTGGTGAAATCCCCGTAGATCTGAATGGTGTGTATGTGCGCAATACACATAACCAAATACATGAACCTATGAGTCAGTACCACCCTTTTGACGGCGATGGCATGCTTCATAGCGCCTATTTTAAAGACGGTAAAATGGAGTATCGAAATCGCTTTGTGGAAACTACCGGGTTGCTAGCGGAGAAGGCGGCCGGCAAGTCGCTGTGGCCTGGTCTCTTAGAGCCTGGGATGGCAGCCAGACGAGGTTGGGGCGCTATAGGCGCCATGAAAGACAATGCAGGTACGGATGTTATCTGCCATGCAGGGAAATTATTGGCAGTCATGTCTCAGGGAAGTGAGCCCTGGAGGCTCGACCCTATTACACTAGAAAATCTGGGCCCGGACAAAAATTGGGCGAAATTGCTAAAAGACGGGGTCGCGGGAGAATTTAAAGTTGATGAGCATACCGGTGACATGATGTTCATGAATTACCCGGAGACGCCGCCTTATATGAACTATGGTGTTGTCGATAAGCACAATAATCTTGTGCATTATGTGCCAATAGAGTTACCTGGCGCGCGCTGGCCCCATGATATTGGGATGACGGAGAATTATTGTATTCTTCATGATCTGCCATTTTTCAATGAAGAAAAACTATTCAAAAAGGGCATAAGAAAGTTAAAGTTTCATGATGACATCGCTTCACGATTCGGCATAATTCCACGCTTTGGTACCTCCGCTGATGTGCAGTGGTTTGAAGCAACACCATGCTTCATTTTACACCTTGCCAATTGCTATGAAGACTGCGATGAAGTGGTTATGGATGGATGTATCTCACTTAACCCCTTGATGGCGGATATTGCAGGTGATACTCGTGATATGAATGAAAAAATTTCTGCACATTTAGATAAACATAATACCCAGACTCGTTTGCATCGCTGGCGCTTTAATCTGATTACTGGCGAGACCCATGAAGAATTTCTGGACCAAGAAGTGATTGAGTTTCCTGTGTGTCGAGGAGATTACAAAGGTTATAAATACCGCTATGCCTATGCTAGCCTTTTTAAAAAGGGTGAGTGGCTCATGGAGGGGTTTAAAAAATATGATCTTGAAACCGGCGTGCACACGAAATATATGTATGGGCCGGGAAGGTATGGTTCGGAACTATCGGTAGCAAAACGCACCAATTCAACTAGTGAAGACGATGCTTATCTACTTACCTTTATTCAAGATATTAATAATGACACTTCAGAGTGCGCGATTTTTGACGCGAAAAATATACTCCAAGGCCCCATTGCACGAGTTATGCTACCGGAGCGTATTAGCAGCGGAACCCATGCTTGTTGGGTAGATGAATACCGTTTGTATGGCGAGAAACAGACTCTAGATGTCAATCAAGGTGGACCTGAACATGACTGATTCTAAAATCCATCTTGTGCTGATTGGGGGAATTAATAACAGTGCTATTGTCTGGGATGAATTCGCCCTTCATTCACCACCATGGTTAGAGTTACATCGCAGAGTATGCCCAGCACTGGATAACGTCAATGATATTGCTGCCGTGCTTTTGGATGACCTTCCTGAGGAATTTTATTTATGCGGTTTTTCTTTTGGTGGTTACGTTTCCTTGGCAATCTTAGCCGTGGCCAAGCACCGTATTAAAGGGCTGATCTTAGCAAACACCCAAGACGGCGCCGATAGCCCAGGTCAGACCATATTTCGTCAAAAATCCCTTCAAATCGCCTCTGAAGGAGGCTATGAAAAACTGGTGGCTGGGCAGGCAGATATAGTTTTTCATCCCGATAGCGCTGGGCTTGATCATTTAAAAGTCATCCGCGAGAGAATGGTCAGCGGCTATGGGGTAGAGCGCTTTATGGCTCATCTTAAAGCCTGCATCACTCGACCTGATAGCAGAGAATTATTGAGCACAAGTTCGATGCCGGTGTTAGTTGTTGCGGGTGAGGATGACATCGTCATACCTGCGAAACTGCAGCAAGCTATGGCTGAGAACATTCCGGACTGCACTTATAGGACCATTGAAGCTACAGGTCATATGATGCCTTTAGAGAAGGCAGGTCAGTTTGCTCAGTTGGTCGTAGACTGGATAGATGCGCGAGCAATCCACGTACAAGGAGAGGTCTCATGAAGCTAGACATTAGTAAGCAGTTATCTAAATTAATGAGAGATAATAATTTATCTCAAAGCGCCCTGTCGAGAGCCACAGGGGTACCGCAGCCCACTATTAACCGCATTCTTAGTGAGGTGACTCGTGAGCCTAGAAGAGACTCAGTTGTTAGAATAGCTAATTTTTTCGGTATCACTCCAGAGTCACTTTATGAGTCTGGTGGTGCTAAAGCAGCCCGAACTCCTACAGCAGAGACAGTCGAAGAAATATACAAGCGGATAGCCATGTTAAGTATTACTGAGCGAGCTGAGCTGTTTGATCGAGTGTCGACTAACCTTAAGTAGAATACTCGTCGAGTGTGGTGATTAAGTTCACCCATTCGTCGTTTGGTAGTTCTGCTACAAACTCTCGGAAAACTTCATAACCCGAGTCATAGGCTTTCTCTATGCTTTTTTTCCCTTGAGAGTCAAAACTCCCTGAGTTGAATCCACAATTTTTTTCCATATCGCTCTCCTTTAAAACCGATCTCTCTAAATCTATGTTAATCAGTAGCCAGCAGAAAGAATCATTAAATATTATAAAAACCCCACGTTTAATGAGACAAATTCTTTAGCTTCTCTTGCTTAAGGCTTGTGCGGTTTTCGACTTGTAAATAGTGATATCTATATCTATATCTATCTCTATATCGAGAGCCAGCCTAGAGTAAAAATAGGTTAGCGCTCGTATTATTAATGTAACAAAGGATGTAACAAAAGCGAATTTTAAAACTCATTAAACCTATATTAATCAATAGTTTATAGTCTAAGTGTAGTTCCCGCCGCCCCACCAAATAAAGATAACCCCTGGTCATTTAGGGGGTTTTTCTTTTAAAAGCTTTCAATTGAGTACACTTTGTCACATAGCTATTAGTTTTCTATTGGTCAAATTTTGGGAGTTTTGCGAACAAAGTGGCCGATACGACCATAAAGACTGCCGCTGTGAACAAAGATGCGGTGTAAGAGCCAGTCGCGTCCCGAATCGCACCGAGGATTACTGGACTAAGGCCTGTTGCGATTAGGAATGTTGAGTATTGTCTGCCGTAAATCTGGCCATAGGCATGTATGCCAAAATATCTAGCGACGAGATAGCCAATCAGATCAACCTCGGCTCCCACGGAAAACCCTATAACAAATGCAGCTGGTACTGCGACCGCAGAACCAAATAATGCCAAAGCCAAAACGCCAGAGATACAGGCGAATAGAATAGCAATTGCCACCCTTGGAGCAAATATGCGGTCAACAGCAAAACCTACTAGGATTCGGCCCAGTACAACCGCAATACCAATAACCCCTGCAATTTTAGCTGCGGCCTTTGTAGTAAAGCCGATCTCGACAAGAATCGGTACAAAGTGAATCATCAAACCGCCAAGCCCAAGAGATAGGCAAAATATCGCCGCCATGATTGTCCAGTAGGTGCGACTTGATTTGGCAATTTTGAAGTCTCGGCTAGCCGCCTCTGTTTCGATATTCAATGGTGTTTTGGCGCCATTGAGACGCGATAGAACGGCAACGATGATTAATCCCACTACCAGGGTGAATGCGGCCATTGCAAAGTAAGCGCCTCGCCAACCGAACGATTCGATGGCGTTACTAATCAAAGTCGGTCCAAATGTAGCTGCCACACCTGCACCCGACAAAGCAACACCAAGAGCTAAGCCTCGTTGTTTATTAAATACGGTATTGATCGCGCGCGTGTACGCTAGGGGTGATGATGCACTACCCAGTATCGCCTGCAGCACTGCCAACATTACAAAGGTACCAATTGACTGAACGAACATACCCAACAATACATAGGCAAGTGACAGCCCTAGCAACGAAATCATGACCGGAGTAACAAGGCCGTACCGATCAACGATTAAACCTACAAACGGCAATGCTGCAGCGAGCGCTAGGGTCGATCCCAATATCCCCAAGGAGGCCTGAGCACGTGTCCAACCAAAGTCGGCAATCCAGGCTTCAATAAATATTCCCTGGGTGTAAAAGGGTAGTGCGGAGACGCCCACACCGATCCCTGCAGCACAAACCAACACTAATAACCAATGACGAGAAAACTCCCCACCGCTGTTTTCATCATTAATCTTCAGACTTTCTTGATTACTCATTTACATTACCGCCTTATAACTTTGTTTGAAATAACACCTATTTTTTCGACTTCAAGCTCGACAATGTCGCCGTCACTTAAAAAACGTAGATGCTCGAGACCACAACCCAGACCGACTGTACCTGAGCCAATTACCTCACCGGGGTAGAGGGTTTCGCTCTTGCTGATATGCGCGATCATGTCTGAGAAATTCCAGTGAATTGTGTTGCTATTGCTATCGCACCAAGTCTCTCCATTGACGCGAGCCTGCATGCGTAAGTTGTAAGGATCATCCAACTCATCCGCGGTGACGATAACCGGGCCAAGAATAATTGAGTCATCAAAGTCTTTGCCTTTGGCTGGCCCCAACATTCCTGGAGACTCGAGCATTTGAGCGTCTCGTGCTGAGAAGTCGTTATAAATGGTGTACCCAAATATATGGTCTTGAGCGTTACCTTTGCTAATGTCTTTGCCTTTTTTACCGATAATGCAGGCCATTTCTAATTCAAAATCCATTACCTCGGAATACGCTGGCCACACAACGTCTTTGCCACTTGGTGCGACAGAAAAACGGTTTGCTTTGTAATAGAGCGGCTGTTGATACCAGACTTCGGGGACGGCAAATCGACCACTAGCACGAAATTCTTGTTCAGCTTTCACGGGGTCTTTCGCAGCCATAGCACTCAGTTTAATGGCGCTTTCAAACGCATTTTTTAAATGCTCTTCAAAACCCAAACAGTCACGTATTTGTGCGGGTAACGGGAGTGGTGCTAACCAATCTACTTGGTCAGATGGTATGGAGGCTGGGCCAGAAGCTAGCAGTGCATAGGCGCGATCAAGCGCAGGTTGACCTCCCTCTATAAAGTGTTGCATTGAGGAAAAAGCACGGTCCTCCGGCGCAGCAGCACTCAGGTTTACGACGCCAGTATCAGTCAAAGCGCCCAGGTATTCTGCGCCTTGCTGTTTGAACGTGAGTAACTTCATTTATATCTCTCTCTATGCTTTGAGGCTGCGCCTGATGAGTCAGAGTTGCCTCGTATGGATTTTATTTTTAGGTAAGTGATCTTAAATGAACGACGGTCAGTATATAAATGAACGGTGGTCATTGCAATATTGATTTAGTTAAAGCATTAACAGCTTAGAAATTGACCCCCTAAATATTGTTTGCTCGTAATCGGCACTCAAAAATACAATCACATTAGGAGTTAAACAGAATGTCCGTTTATATAATTGCAAGATTCAAGATACATGATCGTGGTGAATACGATAAATACTCAGCTGGTTTCTCAGAGGTGTTCAAAAGGTTCGATGGCACGATGTTGAGTGTTGATGAAGATCCGACGGTATTGGCGGGCGTCTGGGATGATACAAGATCGGTAATTATCAAGTTCCCATCGAAAGAGTCTGCGCTGGCTTGGATGACATCTGATGACTATCAAGCCATAGCCAAACATCGTAATGCCGGAAGCACCGTAAACTCAATATTAGTACAGGGCTTAGAATAATAGAAGGTAGAGACAGCATGCTGTTCCCAGAATACGTTGTGCGGACAAGACAATTATCCTGCATGGCTAAGGCTTCTATACCATCACAAGAAAGAGATTGAAATGACCGATGGTCAGCTATATAGTAACTTGGTGATCAGTTAATGGCCGAAGGCTGTCAATCAATCCTGGCCAAGCGTCCAAACAAAAAAACAGTATGGAGATACCCATGAGTTCAGTCGTTGCGATTAATCAGAGAGCGAGAAGCTTAGAGCAAAAGGCGCTTCGCCGACGCGCAGTGCTTCAGGTTGCCGAAACGTACCTCCTTGAGGTTGGGTATGAAGCATTCTCTATGTCTAAACTTGCCAAGAAAATTGGGTTAGCAAAGGGCACTCTGTACCTTTACTTCCAAACTAGGGAAGAGCTTTTTCTGACCCTCTATGATCAAAGCCTTATTCGGTGGAGTCAGACTTTCATCGATGAGTTATCTGATTCCATGACGAGTAAGGCGTATTCCCAAAACCTATTTAGCACTGCCTCGGCAGATGGCACCTTCGTGCCTTTACTGATCAGGCTTGAACATATGATCGAACACAATGTGGCCATCCCTCGGCTCATTAGTTCTAAGCAAGTGTTCATAAACCAGGTGGAGGTGCTTGCTGAGGTCACGTCCAACTCACTCAGATTGAGTAAAGCGCAAGCCATAGAGGTAGTAAAAACAATGGGCGTCCTCCTGATTGGTGCAACCCAAGGGGACCAGGGTCCATCACTGGATCACGAAGAGTTACCTGAAGATGTTCAAAATCTTATCGTCAGTTTTTCGTCCGAGCCTCTCTTTGTTAAGAATGCTGTTCGCATCATAGAGGGCATTCGCGCGGAAGCTGGATCCAATATTTAAGCGCACCAAACCCTCTAGTCAATGGCCAATGGCCAAATAGAATAAATACAGACCAACCTGAGATACAAATTATGAGCACAGCTAAACGCAAAAACGTTACCAAATTAGATACTCAGAACCTGGAAGCACTAGTAGAACTCCAGAGAAGCAAGTTCCGTGCTGAGGGCGAAGTCACCTATTCGACTCGGATTGACCGTCTAAAGCGACTAAAGGCACTGATTGTTGAAAATAAAACAGAATTTGCGGAAACGACCAAACGCGAATTTGGTGGTGCACGATCCTATGAATTCAGTTTGTTCTCAGAGTTCGCGTCAAAGGTCGAAGGCATCGACTATGCAATGAAACATTTGAAAGAGTGGATGAAGCCTGAAAAACGAAAAACTAACAAACCGATGAATTTTTTGGGCGGAAAGAGCCAGGTTAGGCATTTCCCCAAGGGCGTTGTTGGCATCATTTCTCCTTGGAATCTTCCCTTTGGTTTGACTGTTGCGCCTCTGACAGGTGCGCTTGCTGCAGGTAACCGAGCGATACTAAAGCCTTCTGAGTTCGTTCCTGAAACAGCGGCACTGTTCGCAGAAATTATCCCCAAATATTTCTCAGAAGATGAAGTCGCAGTCGTAACCGGTGGTGCAGATATTAGTCAACGTTTTGCGGAGTTGCCTTTTGACCATCTTCTGTTTACTGGGTCTAGTAATATCGGCGCAAAAGTAATGCAATCAGCCTCAAAAAATCTGGTTCCCGTCACGCTAGAACTTGGCGGCAAGTCACCTGTCATTATTGGCCGTAGTGCAAAGCTTGATCTGGCCGGAACACGGCTCACATTCGGTAAGCTATTAAATGGTGGTCAATTATGCCTGTCGCCAGACTACGTTGTCGTGCCGAATGAGCTGGAAGAGCAGCTTATAGCGCGGGTAGTTCATGAGGCACAGTCAATGTATCCAAACATCATTGAAAATGAGGATTACGCAGGTGTTATCAACGAAAGACACTTCGCCAGGTTACAGAACTACATTGATGACGCAGTTGCTAAGGGCGCTAAGCTAACAATTGTTGGTGCTAATAAAACGCGTGCGTCTAAAAACAATCGTCGTATGCCATTACACATTTTACAAAATGTTAATGAAGACATGCTGGTCATGCATGAGGAAATATTTGGCCCTATTCTTCCCGTAATGACCTATTCCGATGTGGCTGAAGTGCCAGATATGATTGAACCCCGCCGAAATCCGCTTGCCATGTATTACTTCGGCAAAGATAAGCGCGAGCAGGAATACTTACTAAGTAATGTACAAAGTGGTGGCGTTTGTATCAATGATATAACGCTTCACTACGTACAAGAGGACCTGCCATTTGGTGGTGTTGGAGCTTCTGGTATGGGTGCTTATCACGGTCCGGAAGGGTTTAGAAGCCTGAGCCACGCCCGCGCGATTTACAGTCAAACTATGATCGATGTCTTGCCTATCATTGGTGCGCGTCCGCCCTTTGGCGAAAAGTTTCGCAAGAATATAAGCAAAATTCTTGGCCCAATCTAAATATAAGGTCAGAGTATTTTATACAGGCTAAACGGTTGAACTTGAACTTCGAAGCCACGAAATTGACTTGGTGTTACCCCACGATGGTAGGGAATAAGTTGTGTAGCTGCCGAATAAGCACAGATATTTCTAGACAGGAGAAGCAAAAATGAAAAGAGCACTAGGAGAGTTATCGTGACCATAAATCGACAATGGCTATTAGCCGAGCGACCTAATGGAATGGTTGGTCCGCATAATTTCAAGTACGCCGAAACACCGATTCCTGAGCCGACAAGTGGTGAGGTGCTGGTAAAGAATCTTTTCTTATCATTTGATCCGGCACAGCGAAACTGGATGGTTGACCGCAAGGCTTACCTACCGCCAGTGGCCCTCGGAGAGCCCATGCGGGCGGGTTCTGTTGGGGAAGTCATAGAGTCACATCATGAAGATTACCAAGTGGGCGATCTCGTGCAAACGACCGGCTGCTGGCAAGATTATGTGGTTGCAGCCCCCGGTAAAGGCCCCATGGGTTTGGTTAAATTGCCTGCAGGGGTATCGCCTGAAATGATGTTGTCTGTGCTGGGTATAACCGGGCTCACGGCGTATTTTGGCCTGCTGGAAATTGGTCAGCCTAAAGCCGGTGAAACGGTTCTTGTTTCTGGTGCTGCAGGTTCTACTGGCTCGTTTGTTGGTCAGATCGCAAAAATTAAGGGTTGCCGTGTCGTAGGTATTGCTGGCGGTCCAGATAAGTGTCTATGGTTAAAAGAGACTGCCGGCTTCGACGCCGTCATCGACTATAAGAATGAGGATGTTAATGCGCAAATTGCTCTTCACTGCCCCGACAAGTGGGACGTATTCTTCGATAACGTAGGCGGCCCCATCCTCGAGGCAGCCCTAGATCACATTAATCTCCGTTCTCGGGTTGTTTTATGTGGGAGTATTTCTATTTATAACGCGACTGGACCTATACCCGGACCCTCAAATTTGGCTAACCTGACCATTAACCGAGCGCGCATGGAAGGATTCGTTATTTTGGATTACATGCCGCGAGCGATGGAAGCCATTCAAGAGTTAATGGCGTGGATTTCATCAGGCCAATTAATTTACCAGGTCGACTTGCAGGAGGGCTTCGAAAATATCCCAGCCACTTTACAGCGGCTTTACGCCGGGAAAAATCTTGGCAAGCAGCTACTCAAAATAAGCTCATAAAAATAAGCTTATAAAAATGGCCTCATAAAAATAACCAGTAGGATTGCCATGACACACATCATACCCAAGCAGCGCGAGGACATACCTGAGTTAGAACCGATGTTGAAAATGGTAGAGGCATCCATGGGCTTTCTGCCAACATCCATGATGACCATGGCACATTGGCCAGAACTTACTCAAGCTTTTGGGGGTCTTGGCGCAACGGTTCTAAACAGCGGTGAACTAGACGCTGGGCTAAAGCAAATGATTGCATTCGCGGTGAGTAACGCAGCGGGTTGTCGTTATTGCCAAGCACATACGGCTAACTCAGCACAAAAAAACAATGTCAGCGCCGAGAAAATAAAAGCGATATTTGAGTTTGAGACAAACGACTTATTTTCCGAACAGGAGAAAGCGGCGCTCCGAGTTGCGGTGCATGCGGGCATGGTACCCAATGCGGTAGAAGCTGAGCACATGAATGAATTGTCGAGACACTTCAGTGAGAAGCAGGCTGTAGAAGTTGTGGCCGTAATTTCACTGTTTGGGTTTCTGAATCGCTGGAACGACACAATGGCAACCACCTTAGAAAGCTCCCCTAAGAGTTTTGCAGCAGACCAGCTCGCCTCGCAGGGCTGGGTTGTAGGCAAGCACGAATAACTACCGCTCGATCGCACTTTCAAAGGCGACAAGGCTTTAACCACTTTGATGGAGAAGTAATATGAAAAAACTTAATATCTACGATCAACTCAACGCAGCGGCGCTTCTGTTGGTGTCACCCGAGTGGCGAAAAGTAAAAGTAGCCCGTAAGTCAGCGGTATCGTTTGAAACGCCGGATGTCACTATGCCAACTGAAACTCGAATGATAGCGGGCCGCAATATTCGCCTTGCTCAAGCTGGGCCAGCCGATGCACCGCTCGTGGTATTACTCAGCCCGTTCCCAGAAAGCATTTTAAGTTTCACCGGTTCCTGGGAAGCACTGACAGAGAAATGTCGGGTAATTGCAATCGACCTTCCGGGGTTTGGTGCTTCTGAAGGTGACCGCAAAGATATGTCACCTACCGCTCAGGGTGCTCATCTGGCTGCGATCTTTGAAGAGCTTGACCTGCAGGATATTCATCTTGTCGCCCCTGATGTGGGAATGGCAGCAGCCCTCGCCTATGTACTCGACCATAAACATCGCGTGACGAGTTTAGCCGTTGGGCATGGCCTCGGTGCGCCCGGCCCGTTCAAACTGGCGTTTATGATCAATATGTTGGCCAAATTTGGTTTTATGCGTTTCACCACGGGTTTGTTAGGTGCTGGGCCACTTATCGCTTTCTCGTCACAACTTGGGTCCATCCGTCATCGGGCCAACGCTAAGCAAATAGATGATTATAAACGGTCTTACTCGGGGCGTGCCCCTGAAGTGGTTTACTGGTTTAAGGACTTTCGTTCCAAAGCCGCAGAGCTGGCTGGTCGAGTGAAAGAAATCGATATACCTACCTTGGTTTTTTGGGGCGAGCTTGATGTTCTCTTTGATCCAAGTAATGCTGAGCATCTCGATGCAGCTCTGCCGCAAAGTAAGTTGCAAATTTTGCCTGAAGCAGGTCATCTTGCTTGGGCTGATCAACCAGAATTATTCGCCGATATGATTATTGATTGGGTAGAGACTACGCATAAATAAGTTTGCTTTTATCTTTGTAGGGCCAGAAAGTGATTGATCATTCGTCTATCAAATTAATGTAACAAAGAATGTAACAAAAGCGGATAGGTGATTTAACTAAACATATATTAATCAATTACGTACTGGCTCTGCACAGTTCCCGCCGCCGCCCCCACCACCACCTAATAAAACCTCAACCCGAAAGGGTTGGGGTTTTTTATTGGCCGTTGATTTTGGGATGAAGACGCGTAGCGGGTTCAGCCGAGCCACGCAGTGGCGAGACAGCACGGGAGGGCAGCAACGGCAGCCGCCTCTTATTCAATAGGGGGTGAGGGCAAAGCCAGAATGATTGACACACCTGTGGATTCTCTTTTTATTGTCGATCACGCTGAGATAGACGCTTTTACAGATGGCCTGCTCACATATTAACTAATATTCAGCTGTACTCGAGTGCCATTTTGAAATCTAATTGCCTTCTGACCTAATAGTCCCTAATGAGGAAACGACTAATGCACATAGCTTCAACAGAAAAGACCATTATTGGTAGCGAAGAATGGTGCCAGCTTGCACAGCTAGGTATACCGGCTGTAAAAGTTCGCGTCGACTCAGGCGCCAAGACATCGGCACTGCATGCGTTTAATATTCAGACGTTTAAGCGCGGTAATGTTTCCTGGGTTTCGTTTGATGTGCATCCACTCCAGAACAATCGCAAGGTATCTCTGCGCTGTGAATCGCCAATACTCGATCGGCGGATAATTAAAAACACCAGCGGTGCCAGTGAAAAACGCTATGTAATAAAGGTACCTATGCGTCTTGGTGAGCAGTTCTGGGAAATAGAGCTGACCCTGACTAATCGCGACAGCATGGGATATCGCATGTTGCTGGGGCGTGAAGCAATGGCAGGTCGCGTTCTGGTAGACCCATCATCCAGTATGAATCTAGGGCGCATCAGTGATCTTGAGTTGCGTGAGATGTATGGCATTGCTCCGACCAAAAAGACCGGACTAAAGATTGCTCTACTGGCAACTAATCCAGAACTTTATAGTAATCAGCGACTGATAGAGGCTGGTGAAGAGCGCGGTCATGAGATGGTGTTTTTGAGTATCAAAGACTGCTATATGAAGCTCGATGATGAAAACCCTGAAGTTCATTATCGTGGAGGACATATTATTACCGGCTTGGACGCTGTGATTCCACGTATTCGTCCTAGCGCTACTTTTTATGGCTGCGCCCTCACCCGTCAGTTTGAGAGCATGGGTGTGTATGCACAAAATGGCTCGCTGGCGATCAGTCAGTCCCGTGACAAGTTATTTTCTCTGCAGTTACTCATTAAAAGCGGTTTGGATATTCCGTTAACAGGTTTTGCAAATTCTCCTATCGATACCAATGAACTTATTGAGATGGTAGGTGGCGCACCGCTCATTGTTAAATTGCTGGAAGGCAGTCAGGGCCGTGGCGTGGTGTTGGCAGAAACCAAGAAAGCAGCACAGAGCGTAATCAACGCCTTTAAGGCGGTGAAAGCGAACCTGCTTGTGCAAGAGTTTATTAAAGAAGCAGGTGGTAAAGATCTACGTCTGTTTGTGATTAATGGCAAGGTCAGTGCGGCTATTCAGCGTGAGGCGGCACCCGGTGAATTTCGTGCCAATATTCATCAGGGCGGTACCGCCTCTGTGGTGCGTCCCACCACGGAAGAGCGTCGTTTGGCGGTAAAGGCCACTAAAGCTATGGGGCTGGCAGTGGCTGGTGTTGATATTATTCGTTCGAAAACCGGACCATTGCTGTTGGAGGTTAACTCTTCGCCCGGTTTAGAGGGGATCGAAACCGCAACCGAAAAAGATGTTGCGAGAATGATGATCACGGCGATTGAACAGCAATTAAAATGGAGCCAGTAACGGCTACTAGCTCTAGTTCTGCCAGAAGGTCGGGGTAAAACAGTACCAGTAGCATACCTCAACACAGTGCTGATTTGAAAAAGCTGCCGATATTGGCGTAGTTGGTTGCCACAGCCCCGGGACCCAGATTGTTAAGGGCTGGGGCCGTGACCGCAAAGAATTCAACTATACTTTCAAAATATCTACTTGATTTAAAGGCTTGGCAGGTTTTGACGACGCAATAGCCCCTTCGACGACTATGGCGCGTACCCATAATAAATAGAAGTGGTCGGTCTTTTTCGGTTAACCTACCTCTGTATATGGAGTCGTTTGGTGCATCAATCCTGTTGATGATTTAAAAACCATTCTCTTTGTATCAGTATTTAATAAATTATTGAAATAAATTGACGTCGGGTGTGAATAAACTCTTTAATATTAAACGTGCTTTAGACGTGTTGAAGACCTCGTTAATAGAGATTGACTTATGATAGATACAAATGATCCATGCTTTGTTTTTGGCCTTGACTTAGATTCCAAGGGCGGCGGGACTAGTATAAAAAGTGATGAGCTTAATCAGGCATGGGTACACATCGACTATAGCCACCCTAGCGCAGCACGGTTTCTAGATTCGTTAGACATTCAAGAGATCGTTGTGCAGTCACTTACTCAACCTGATACTAGACCTAGAACAGTCAAATTTAAAGAGGGAGTTTTAGTTTTTATCCGTGGGATTAATTTGAATCCCGGAGCTGATCCCGAAGATATGGTTTCGCTTAGAATGTGGATAGAAGCTAATCGATTAATAACTGTTCGCCAACGAAAACTGTTATCTATTCAAGACATAAACGCAGATTTGTTAGTTGGCAAAGGGCCAGAAAATATTCCCGATCTTGTTATCGCAATTATTGCTAAAGTGACGGATAGAATTTCAGGTTATGTAGAGGGGATTGAAGATCAGTTAGTGCAGTTGGAAGTCGCCGTTCAGCCGGTAAATATGTCTTGCTCAAGATCACAAATATCGACGCTACGATCTGAGATTGCTAGTGTTAGACGTTATCTAGGACCGCAACGTGACGCACTTGATACGTTATATACCTACGCTATTAATTCAATGCCTGAGAAGTGCGCATATCAATTGAGGGAGCAAATGGATCGAATGACACGCTATCTAGAGGATTTGGATTTGGTCCGCGAGAGAACGTCGGTATTACAGGAAGAAGTAATGAATATTTCTATGGCGCAACAAAATACGCGTATGTACGTACTTTCAATAGTGTCGTTGATATTTTTGCCGATGACCTTCGTTACTGGAGTATTCGGAATGAATGTCGGTGGATTACCTGGTCTAGAGGACCCGACCGCTTTTGTTATTGTAGTTGCAACTATGTTGTTTATATCAATTGCCGTTATTGCGGTACTTAAAGTTAAGAGGTGGTTTTAGTTATGGTTGATCTTCAAAAGTTCTCTGCCATTAAGGCCTTTACGCTAGGCGGCTATGATGTAACGGTTGGACAGTTGGTGTTCATTCCTCTGGTTATTATATGTGGATATTTATTGCTTAATTGGCTGGTGCGCCGCATTACAAAACAAATGCATCACCGCGGTATGGATGTAAATTTAGTACAGGTTGTACGCAGGGCTATTTATATTGTTGGACTTGTAGTGTTGTGTATTTCACTACTTGAAATGCTCAATGTCCCACTATCTGCTTTTGCTTTTATATCTGGCGCTGTTGCGATCGGTATTGGATTCGGCGCACAAAATATCATCAATAACTTTATTAGCGGTTGGATTTTAATTTGGGAAAGGCCTATTAGTATCAATGATTTTATTGAGACTGGCGGTGTAAGCGGCACAGTTGAAGAAATCAATACTCGCTCGACAAAAATTAGGCGTGTAGACGGAGTCCATTTATTGGTGCCGAACTCAAAATTAATAGAGGAAACAGTGACTAATTGGACTCTTGAAGATAAGCTGTTCAGATGTACTGTGCGCGTAGGCGTCGCTTATGGGTCTGATGTTGATAAGGTCAGAAGCTTGTTGGAAAAAGCTGTTGTTGATCATGCATTAATACTTTCTGAGCCTCCACCGCAAATAATATTTGAAGATTTTGGTGATAGTTCCTTAGTTTTTGATGCTTATTTCTGGGTGTATTCAGTTGGCGACAAAAGTGCGCGTGAGATTCGTTCTGAAATTCGATTTACCGTTAATCGGTTGTTTGCTAATAACGGTATTGCAATTGCGTTCCCACAGAGAGATATTCACGTTGATGGTACTCTTAGACTTCAGGTGCCAGGCGCAGCATCTTAATTAGCTAGGGTGGTAGCACCCTAATCTTAAGATAAAAAAGATAATCCTTTGTTATTAAAAGGGTTTTTCTTTATCTAGCTTTCAATTGAAGTCACTTTGTCACACAATGAGAAAGCTATTAGTTCCCTATACCATCAAAAGAAATGGCGGTTACTACCTGAATCTTAGGTGGAATAACCAGTTCATTCGACAGTCATTAGCCACCAAAGACCCTATGGAAGCCTTCACGAAGGTCATCCATGCCGATATTTGCCGGGGGTCATTGAATTCCAGCGCTATTTTCCCGAGTACTCATAGAGGCGATCAATAAGTTCACTAAATTGCTTGCTTTCAGCATCACTGAAACAGGTCAGTAGTTGCTGTTCGTAATCATAGGATATTGGCACAAGCTCATCATAAACCGACAGGCCGGTCTCAGTCAGTCGCAGCATAGAGCGGCGCTTATCAGCCGGGTCAAATTCTCGTTCTAAAAGCTTACGCTGCAATAACTTACTGATTGCCCTGCTAAGTATGGATTTCTCAATCTGAGTCTTTAGCGATACTTCATCAGCCGAGACCCCTGGATACTCTCCCAAAACCGCCATAATTCGCCATTCAGTAATGCTGAGAGCGAACTTAGCGCTGTAGGTCTCTGAAATTAGGGCACTGATACGGTTGGAAAGGATTGATAAGCGATAAGGCAGATAGCGCTCTAGCTGCAGTATTTCACGGGTTGCTTTAGTATTTTTGCGCGACACTTTATTTTCATTCATTTGACGATGATGCTTGACATTAGTTGTAATTGCAACCAATAATGGTTGTAATTACAACTAATGTGGATTGCCCATAGCAATGGGCTATAAGGAGATAGCATGAACGATCTTAATAACAACCCCATGGGGCTTGATGGCTTTGAATTTGTTGAGTTTGCGGCCTTAGAGCGCGGTATTTTAGAGCCAGTCTTTACCATGATGGGCTTTACCCATGTTGCCAATCACAGATCTAAGAATGTGGTGCTATTTAGGCAGGGGGATATTAATTTTGTTATCAATTATGAGCTAAACAGTTACGCCCATTATTTTGCCAGTGAGCATGGTCCTTCTGCTTGCGGCATGGCTTTTCGAGTCAAAAATGCTCAGGCAGCCTACACCCGAGCCTTAGAAATGGGTGCTCAACCCATGGACATTCCCACTGGGCCGATGGAGTTGCGATTGCCAGCTATTAAGGGTATTGGAGGAGCGCCCCTATATCTGATTGATCGCTATGGTGACGGCACCTCCATCTACGACATAGACTTTGAGTTTATTGACGATGTTGATCTACATCCTGCTGGTTGTGGCCTCAACGTAATCGATCATTTGACTCATAATGTATACCGCGGTCGCATGAGTCACTGGGCTAGTTTCTATGAAAATATTTTTAACTTTCGAGAAATTCGTTATTTTGATATCACTGGCGAGTACACAGGGCTAAAATCAAAAGCGATGTCTGCTCCAGATGGCAAGATACGTATTCCTCTTAATGAAGAATCTACCGGCGGCGGACAGATCGAGGAATTTTTAATGGCCTATAACGGCGAAGGAATTCAACATATTGCCTTTTCTTGCGATGATATTTATGCGACCTGGGATCAGCTAAAATCTCAGGGGCTACCTTTCATGAAAGCACCGCCAGAGACCTACTATGAAATGCTCGAAGAGCGCTTACCTGGACATGGTGAGCCTACTGAAGAGCTGCAATCTCGCGGTATTCTCCTAGATGGATCAACCCAACATGGCGATCCTAGGCTATTACTACAGATTTTTTCAGGAACCCTAGTTGGTCCGGTGTTCTTTGAGTTTATCCAGCGGAAAAAAGATGATGGTTTCGGCGAGGGCAACTTTAAGGCTTTGTTTGAATCAATAGAGCGTGACCAACTCAATAGGGGCGTTCTCGGAACCGAGAACTCATCAATAAAAGCCAAGAGCTCTGAGGCGGTATAATTATGGATATTCAGGGATTTCACCACGTAGCCTACCGCTGCGACAATGCGAAGCAGACAGTCGAGTTTTACCAGCAGGTGCTGGGGATGGACTTTCAATTAGCGATAGCTGAGGACAAGGTGCCCTCTACCGGTGAGCCTGATCCCTATATGCATATATTCATGGATGCGGGCAATGGTAATGTGCTCGCATTTTTTGAGTTACCTCAGTCCCCGGATATGGGTTCTGATTTAAACACGCCTAAATGGGTGCAGCATATAGCGTTTAAAGTGCCAGATATGGATACTCTATTAGAGGCGAAAGAGCGCATTGAAAATTTAGGTGTCGAGGTTTTGGGCCCCATCGATCATACACTTTTCAAATCTATCTACTTCTTTGATCCTAGTGGTCATCGCCTTGAATTAGCGACTAATACAGCCCAGCCCGGCATGTTAGAAGAATTGCATCGGGTGGCGCCAGCGATGCTTGAAGAATGGGATCAAACTAAACGTGCACCTCAGCATGCCGCGTGGCTCCACGACGAGACAAAATCCTTTAAAAAAGGAACATCAGTATGAAACTTGCATCAATTAACCAGGGGCGAGACGGCCAGCTTATTGTGGTCAATAGTCAGATGCAGCTCTATACCTCGGCTACAGATATTGCCCCGACTCTGCAGGCAGCCCTGGATAACTGGGATGACTGTAAAGAGCCACTAGAGACCCTATATAACCAACTAGAAAATAGTCAGATAGTAGGCGAGACTTTTGATCCAGAGCTCTGCGCCTCGCCACTGCCCCGCGCTTTTCAATGGGCTGATGGTAGCGCCTATGTCAATCACGTAGAACTGGTGCGCAAAGCGCGAAACGCAGAAATACCAGCATCTTTTTGGACGGACCCGCTGATGTATCAAGGAGGTTCTGACAGCTTTTTAGGGCCACGGGAAGATATAGCCATGGCTGATGAAGACTGGGGTATTGATTTTGAAGCTGAGGTCGCTGTGATTGTGGATGACGTCCCCATGGGGATCTCTGCAGATCAAGCCAAGCAGCATATTCAACTGGTGATGCTGGTTAATGATGTGTCTCTGCGCAATCTTATTCCCGGTGAATTGGCTAAAGGCTTTGGTTTCTATCACGCTAAGCCCAGTAGTGCCTTCTCTCCAGTGGCGGTCACTCCCAATGCTTTGGGTGCCGCCTGGGATGGCGCTAAATTGCATTTACCTTTGCGTGCCATTTTAAATGGGGATTTGGTAGGGCAACCCAATGCGGGGGTCGATATGACGTTTGATTTTGGGCAACTCATTGCCCATGCTGCCAAAACTCGGCCTCTTTGCGCTGGGACCATTGTTGGCTCTGGCACAGTGTCCAATCTAGATCGCTCCAATGGGTCCTGTTGTTTAGCAGAAGTCCGTATGCTGGAGATCATTGCCACTGGCAACGCCACTACAGAATTCATGCACTTTGGTGATCGCATACAAATTGATATGCTAGATGACAACGGACAGAGTATCTTTGGTGAGATTGATCAAAAGGTAATAAAGCATGTCGACTAATACTGACCTTCAGCTCTACGGCTATTACCGCTCCTCTGCGGCGTACAGAGTACGTATTGCCTTGGAGTGGAAGCAGTTGGACTGGAAGTACCTGCCGATTAATTTACTCAAAGGGGATCAGAAGCAGGAGACCTACTTGCAGGTTAATCCCCAGGGGTTGGTGCCGGCTTTAGCTACAGCGGAAGGCACAATCACCCAGTCACTTGCGATCATTGAATACCTTGAAGACACTCACCCAGAATTGTCGCTGCTTCCAAGTAAGGCTATTGATCGCGCACATGTGCGGTCTATGGCTTATCAGATTGCCATGGAAATTCACCCGTTGAATAACCCTAGGGTAACCCAGTTTTTAACCTCAAAAATGGACGTGACGGAAGCTGAAAAATTGCACTGGTATCATCACTGGGTTGATGTGGGGTTTACTGCATTAGAGCGCCGCCTAACCTTATCTGAGAGTAATGGCCGGTTTTGTTTTGGCGATTCTGTGTCGCTGGCGGATATTTGTCTCATTCCGCAGGTTTATAATGCACTGCGCTTTAACTGCCCATTGCAGAATTATCCTACTATTTGCGCTATATACGACCATTGTCACCGAATACCCGCATTTGTGTCAGCTAGCCCTGAGACTCAGTCTGACTATCCCGCAGAATAAATCAGGTGTTAGCAACAATTTGGTCTAACTTAGCAGCACAGATAAAGTCATTGGTCGACAGGCCAGAGATTTCATGGGTCGTAAATTTCACTGAGCAATAACCCCAGCCAAAACCAATATCCGGGTGGTGCCCCTGTTGATCCCCAACCCATGCAATCAGATTTGCCATCTGCACGGCTCGGGCGAAACCCTTAAATTTAAACTCTCGAGAAATTTCTTTACCGTCTGATGATAATTGCCAGTCATTGTGTAATTCATCCATCATAGCATTTGCATCTTCTAAGCTCAGAGCTGGAATACCCCCCTGACAGGGTTCACAGTGACGGTTGCTAAGGTCGCAGGCTTGATTGTCGGTCATTTTAGTCATCCTCTATTATGCGGTTAATTCAGTTTTTTGCAGCGGCTCAAAGGTCATTTCATATAGCCCCAGAGTTCGTGCCTTTTTTATATCACCCAGTAAGTCTCTCTCTGCGACTTGAAGAAGATCGTCGATGTCGTCGATTACATAGTAAATAGGCTGATGGATGTCAATGCGATAGGGCGTCCGCAAAATATCAATAACATTAAATTCACGGCGTTCGGGGACTGGGCTATCAATACTATATATTAGCTCTGTGGGTGACGAATTAAGACCAGATCCAAGTGCCTTATAGGTACCATTTTGTTTAATCAGACCAAATTCTATGGTGAACCAGTATAGACGGATCAGCCAACTATAATCTGCGGGTTGTACCTGCAGTCCAATCTTGCCAATAGTCTCAGAGAAATGTGCAAAACTAGGGTCTGTGAGCAAAGGCGTATGCCCAAAAATTTCATGGAAAATATCGGGTTCTTTAATATAGTCAAAATCAGCCCGACTGCGAATAAATGATGCGGCTGGAAATATCTTCTCTGAGAGCATTTTGAAAAAACGACCAAAACTAATGAGTGCCGGCACAGGGGCCACCCTCCACCCGGTGAGAGGCTCAAGGCGACGACTAATTTCAGAGCATTGAGGGATTCTGTGGCCGGGCAAAGCTAGTTTTTCTAAACCATATAGATATTCATCTGCTGCATAGTGCTGGATATTGGCCTGTTGTTGATTAAATAGATCAGACCAAACGCTGTGCTCTTCTTCGCTGTAGTTGATAAATCCGTTGATGTCAGCTGTTTTGGCGCTGTAGTTAGTCTGTTTTGCCATTTCCGTATCCTTTCTTGTCAGGATATTATTGATCATATTTTCGGGTAATAGCTTGTGAAATTGTCCCTAAAGCGGTATTTTACGGACATATTTACCCAAATTAAGGTTAATAAGGACATTATTTACCATGACAAATTTAGATAATTATGATCGCAGTATCCTGCGAGTTTTGCAGGCAGATGGGAAAATTGGCAACCAAGATTTGGCTGAAAAGGTCAACCTTTCAAGTTCTCCCTGCTGGCGGCGGGTTAAAAAACTTGAGGATGCCGGTGTGATCGACAGTTATGTGGCCATGCTTAATCCAAAATCTCTAGGGTTGACGGCTATGGCCTATGTGCATATAGCACTACTGGATCATCGCCAGAAAACTATTGAAACATTAGACAACTTTGTTGCCACTCAGGAGCAGATTGTTGAGTGCTCCTCGATCACGGGGTCCAATGATTACCTTCTTAAGATTATTGAGGCAGATACGGAGAGTCTTGAGAAATTTATAATGCAGAGCCTGTTGCGGCTTGGGATTGTTCGCTCATCAACCACTAATTTAATTTTGCGTCAGAAAAAATATACGACAACCCTTCCTTTGTGAGCTAAGGGTTTTGCAAAAAGCGACTAAATGCCCTTGAGTACTTGATTAAAAGGCAGGGTATTTTAAACGACCTTAAATCGCCCTAAGACCACCATCTACCATAGTCCAATAAATTCCACTAAGATGCCTATAAATAGTTGGTATTTATGTTGGTACGTTTCGAGATAGCTCGTGAGAGTTCTAACAACGTGTCTTTACTGTGGCGCCTTATTAAGGAATACGACATTGGCCTTTAGTAACTTACTCGCACTGGTAGATGACATCGCGATCATTCTTGATGATGTTGCAGTTTTGTCAAAGGTGGCCGCGAAAAAAACCGCTGGCTTGCTAGGCGATGACTTAGCCCTAAATGCCGAGCAAGTGTCTGGGGTAAAAGCAGATCGAGAGCTACCCGTGGTTTGGGCGGTGGCGAAAGGCTCGTTTCTGAATAAACTTATATTAGTGCCCTCAGCTTTGCTAATAAGTGCCGTCGCCCCATGGTTAATCGCTGTATTGCTAGTGATGGGTGGTTTGTACCTGTGTTTTGAGGGCTTTGAAAAAATTTCCCACAAATGGCTTCATGATAAAGACGAACTGGAAGCACGGCATCAGGCAAAGCTAGCGGCTCTGGCCGATCAAAAAGTTGATATGGTCAAGCTTGAAAAAAATAAAATTAAAGGGGCCATCCGTACAGATTTTATCCTCTCCGCAGAGATAGTGGTTATCGTGCTGGGTACAGTACAAAGCGAACCTTTTCTCACACAGGTTATCGTCGTGTCTTTACTCGCGCTAGGGATCACCTTTGGGGTTTATGGATTAGTAGCCGGTATTGTTAAGTTGGATGATGTGGGCCTATACATGCTGAAAAAGTCTGTGTCGGGCTCATTCAATGACCTGCAACGCTTTGTTGGCCGCAGCTTATTAATTATTGCTCCACTGCTGATGAAGTTTTTGTCGATAGTTGGCACCGCCGCAATGTTCTTAGTCGGTGGTGGAATTCTGGTACATAGTATTGAAATAATACATCACGCAACTGATTCGCTAATGAGCGCACTTGGCGTTCCTCTTGAAGGGCTTGTTGCCGCATTAGTGCCAGTTTTGGTAGAGGGCACGGTCGGACTCATAGCGGGCGCATTGGTGCTAGCGGTAGTTGCGCTTGTAGCTAAAGTTTGGCCTTCAAAAAAATAGCTCTCAATGTTGCTGTAGCAATCTCACCATTGCCTGGGCTGGTGCTGAAAGAGCATGCCGACGGCGGGTAAATATACCACCCTGGCGCTCTATGCTAGGTCCTGAAATAGGACGGCAGACAGCACCCAGACTCTGCATTTGCTTGCCGCAAAGTGCTGGCACTAGCGCCACACCTACGCCTGCAGCGACCATGGCGCCTACCGTTGTCAATTGAAACGCTTCAAATATCTGCGGCGCTTTGCACTCTGACTTAGCAATCAGTTGGTCAACCCACAGCCGTGCGCTGGAGCCTCGGTTTAAGGCGACCAGTGGTTCTTTAAATAGATCGTTGACAGATATATTTTGCTTCGAGGCAAGCGGGTGATCGGCCGGTATAATAGCGATAAAGCGATCGGTAAACAGGGGTGAAAAATCGACTCCATCGAGTCTGTTTGGTTTAAACGTAATACCTAGTTCAACACGGCCTGACTGTACTGCGCTGATTACCTCTTCCATAATGATATCTTGCACGGTCAAGGTGATGTTCGAAAATTGCTGACCATAGTCGGTCAGCACCTTAGGTAGACAATTGCTGGCATAGGATGGCATGGCTGCAATTGTCAGCTTGCCGCGCTGCAGAGTAAACAGCTGGCGCAGATCTTCGAAGCCTTCGCCCCAGTCCGCCAGCAGGCGTTTAGCAACTGGCAAAAACTGCTGTCCTTCTGGAGTTAGTTCAACTGAACGCGTGGAACGGGCGAAAAGTAAACCGCCACTAGCTTGCTCAAGTTTTCTAATAGACACACTTAAGGCTGGCTGAGAGACATGCAAGCGCTCGCAGGCTTCGGCAAAGCTACCCACCTCAGCGATGGCGACAAAGCCGCGCAACTGTTTAATGGTTATAGTGCCATCGACGCTATTATTCATAATATAAATCTATTAATTATTTAATTTATACAATTTGAGTTAATTATAGGGCTCTGGCATTCTAGGTCAACCCATCTTGACTCTAAGAGATTCAACGAATGATCGACAACATCAAGCAACCACTCTGGCAACCGAGCGTTGGGCGTATTAATGCCAGTAACTTGAAGCGCTTTGGTGAGCAAATTGAGCACAAGCTTGGTTTAAGCTTTGACGACTATCAGCAACTGCATCGATGGTCAGTTGAGCAGCCCAAGCTTTTCTGGGAGCAGGTCTGGCAGTTTTCTGATATTCATGCATCGCGGGACTGGGACAGCGTGCTAAGCAATGGTGAAAAATTTCTGGGGGCTATTTGGTTCGAGGGCGCGCGACTCAATTATGCAGAAAACCTATTGCGCAATCGCAGTGACAAACTCGCTCTGATCTCACGACTTGAAAACGGCTCACGCAAAACCCTCAGCTATAGCCAGCTCTATCAGCAGGTATCTGAATGCGCTGCGGGACTGCGTCAACTGGGTGTCGTCAGTGGCGATCGGGTGGCTGGGTTTATGCCTAATATCCCCGAAACGATTGTTGCCATGTTGGCCACTGTCAGCATCGGTGCGATCTGGTCTTCTTGCTCACCAGACTTTGGTATCAATGGCGTCATGGATCGCTTTGGGCAGATTGAACCCAAGGTACTGTTTGGCTGTGATGGTTATTTTTATAACGGTAAAACCATCGACTCACTGCCGCGTATCGAGGAAATTTGTGGCAAGATTGATAGCATTGTTCAGGTGGTGGTGGTGCCGGTAGCCCGCGATACACCCTCTATAGATAGTATTTCCAATGGCGTTTTATTTGACGATTTTTTGTCGGTCCATCATGGTGCGGAATTGATTTTTGAGCAGCTACCGTTTAATCATCCGCTTTATATTATGTATTCTTCTGGCACTACTGGCGTACCTAAGTGCATTGTCCACAGTGCGGGCGGCACTTTGATTCAACATCTCAAAGAACAGCAGCTACACACTGACCTAAAGCCCGTCGACAGGCTGTTTTATTTCACTACTTGCGGATGGATGATGTGGAATTGGCTGGTCAGCGGACTGGCCTCGGAAGCAACTCTAGTGCTCTATGACGGATCGCCGTTTTACCCAGAGGCTAAGTCATTGATCGATATGGCTGAAGAGGAGCAAGTGAGTATATTTGGGATCAGCGCCAAATATATCAGCGCACTGGAAAAGGCTGGAGTGGTGCCGCGAGAGACCCATAAGTTGGAACATTTAAAAACGCTCCTCTCCACTGGATCGCCACTCTTGCATGAAAGCTTTCACTATGTCTATCGTGATATAAAAAGCGATCTCTGTCTTGCCTCTATTTCTGGCGGTACTGATATTATTTCCTGCTTTGTGCTTGGCAATCCTTGCATGCCAGTATGGGAAGGCGAGATTCAGTGTCATGGGCTTGGTATGGCAGTAGAGATATGGGATGACCATGGCAACTCAATCACCGAACAAAAAGGCGAGCTGGTGTGCAGTAAACCCTTCCCTAATGCACCAATCTATTTCTGGAATGACCCCGAAAATAAAAAGTACTTAAGCGCCTATTTTGAAACTTATCCCGGCATCTGGGCCCAGGGCGATTATGGTGAAATCACTGTGCACAATGGTGTGATCATTCATGGCCGCTCGGACGCAGTGCTGAATCCTGGTGGCGTCCGAATCGGCACCGCGGAAATTTACCGTCAGGTGGAGAAGCTCGATGATGTAGTTGACAGTATCTGTATTGGCCAGAACTGGGACAATGATGTGCGGGTGGTGTTATTTGTAGTTTTGCGCGCAGGGGTCGATCTCGACGATGAACTGCAGCAGACTATTCGCCAGACTATTCGCAGCGAGACTACACCGCGCCATGTGCCAGCAAAAATCATTGCTGTCAGCGACATTCCACGGACTATTAGCGGCAAAATAGTGGAGCTAGCCGTTCGCAAAGTAGTACATGGAGAAACGGTTACTAATACTGATGCTCTGGCCAATCCCGAGGCATTAGAGCAATTTAGAAATATTACTGAACTACTGCGCTAACATTTATAGCTGCTAGTAAAACCCTGTCAATCATGTCAAATAGGTTCCCATGTGCTACGGCCACCTCTGGGTAAGGCTTTCAAAGACAGTAGGGGAAAGTCCCGTGACAGAGCAAGAATGCTCTGGTGGCAAAAAGAATCACAGTTTCGGTGAGGCCTTATTCCTGCAGATCTAGATATAGCTACGGCAAGCACTTTGCCTATGGCCGGCGAAATGCTGGGCTATTCGAGCTCTGCACTGCTATGTTTTATTAGCCATTATCAGTTAAAACTAAGGTAATCATTGGCTTCTAAAAGTCACTGTACCGCGTGATAGAATGGAAAAACAAATTTAACTTATCCGCAAAGTCACCGGCACTTGGTCTCGGTTACTGCGGTCATGGCAGAATAATAAGAATGGATATCGAACATGGCTTATCACGAAATTGAGTTGGTCGATCACAGCGCACTTTCACCTTGGTTGCAAGGGCGCACCTTTGAAGATTTAAAAAGTGAATATGACAGCAAAGGCTATCTGGTTTTTGAAAATGTTATGCCAATCGATAAGGTTGAGTTTGTTCGCGAAGCACTGCAGCCTTATCTGAATAAGCTCGGGCGCAATAATTTTGAAGGGTTTCAGTCAAACCGTGTTTACGCATTACTGGCTAAGGCGCCCGAGGTGTTCTCAGATATGGCTACCCATCCACTGGTGTTGGCGTTTGCTGAAGCCGATTTGGGTGATAGCTGTTTACTGTCGTCCCTTCTGGCTGTTAACTTACAGCCGGGTGAAACTGCACAACCATGGCACCATGATGATTTCGATATTTTTGTGCCACGGCCACGGCCGGCCTATGGGTTGAGTGCTTTTTGGGCAATCGATGACACCACTGAAGAGAATGGCGCCACAGATATTATTCCTGGCAGTCACCTGTGGGGTGAGGGTCAGCACAAGGCGCCTTTGCCCGGTGATTTCCAAACTATTTCCAAGACAGCTTCTATGGACCCCAACGAAGATCCTCAGCCGCATCCAGATGCAGTCAAGATAACCTTGACTGCTGGATCGTTAATGATTGTCAAAGGTACATTGATTCATCGCGGTGGGGCCAACCAATCTAATGCTAATAGGCTGATTGTGACACCTCAGTACTGTGTGGGCTGGGCGCGGCAACTGGAGAATATGATGGCTGCTGTGCCGCGCTCGATTGTGGCAACGCTGCCTGAGCGCACCCGCCAGTTGATTGGCTACAATATCCATTCTGCATTTATGGGCTATGTGGATGGGGGGCATGCTGAGCGATTGCTCAAATTTCCTGATTGATCAAGGTGCCATGTAACAAAGGATGTAACAAAAGCCATTGTTAGCTCACCAAAATAGCGAAACTTTTAGGCGTCTTATTTAAGGTCGGTGTATACTAAAATCCATAAGAAGCCCTACATTGTTGGCCGTTTTTACCTCATCTAAGTATGCTCTTTTTACTAAACCTTTTTATAGATAGCGTGACTTATCAATGGATAATATATTTTTAAGATTGCTCAATGAAAAACAAACGTTGTTGATCGATGGAGCCACCGGCACTAACTTATTTGCATTAGGCTTACAGTCAGGTGACTCACCTGAGTTTTGGAATACCGACTTTCCAGAACGTGTTGCCTCCCACTACCGATCGTTTATAGATGCTGGGTCAGATATTGTTTTAACCAATACCTTTGGTGGGAATAGCTATAGGTTGAAGCTGCATGATGCACAAGATCGTGTCACAGAGTTTAATCGTGCAGCAGCCCAAATTTTAGTCAAAGAGATTGCTGCTAGTGGCCGCGATGTCGTGGTGGCCGGCTCCATGGGGCCGACGGGTGAAATCTTTGCTCCAGCTGGGCTAATGACTATAGAAGAAGGTGAAATTGCGTTTGCAGAGCAAGCTATGGCGCTCAAGGAAGGGGGTGCAGACATTCTCTGGATCGAAACCCTATCTTCCCTTGAAGAGTGTCATGCTGCAGTGCGAGGAGCAAGTGTCACTGGGCTGCCTATCGTACTAACCCTGAGTATTGAGACGAATGGTCGAACCATGATGGGCATTACGCCATCTGATATTGTCCAGCTACAAACTGAGCTGTGTACTCCCTTAGCTGCCTATGGAACCAACTGTGGGCTTGGTGCTGCTGAGGTCATAGCCGCCATTATTAACATGCAGCAAGCGGCGGATATAGCTGGCGCAGAACCTATACTCGTTGCAAAAGGTAACTGTGGTATTCCCGAATGGGTTGATGGCGAAATTTGTTATAGCGGCACGCCAGAATTAATGGCCAACTATACCCGGATGGCGATGGACGCAGGTGCTCGAATCATCGGCGGTTGCTGTGGCACCTCTCCTGAACATGTTGCTGTTATGCGACATGCGATGGACACTTATAGCAAAGGCGGTACGCCAGATCTAGAGCGAATACAGACAGAGTTAGGCGTTATTACTAGTGGAGCCCAAGCTCAAATGGCCGGAGACTTAAGTATTGCGGGTGGTGCTGCGGGACCAGGCCACAAATCGTCAGGCCGGGCAAGACGTCGCCAAAAATAAAATTGATAGATTAATAGAAAGGCTTTTTGTCGCTATATCAGTGATCGACTCATATCGTTGAGCGCGTGATTAAAGCTAGTGTCGTCATCGCCCGAAAGGGTTGGGGTTCTTCAACAACAGACAATCACAACATGATGCAAAAGGCAGTCGAGATATTAAATAGCCTGTATGGCTATGACAGTTTTCGCGGTCACCAGGCTGAGATTATTGAGCATGTTAGCGCCGGCAATAATGCCCTGGTGTTAATGCCCACCGGTGGAGGTAAATCCCTCTGCTATCAAATTCCGTCATTATTGCGTGACGGTGTGGGGATTATTATCTCGCCCTTAATCGCTCTGATGCAGGATCAAGTGGGAGCCATGCAACAACTTGGTGTCAAGGCGGCATTTTTAAATTCTACTCTGTCCCACAGTGACCAGAATAAGATTGAGCAAGAGCTCTTGTCGGGGCAGTTAGATTTACTGTATGTTGCTCCAGAAAGGTTAATACAGTCGTATACCCTCGACCTTTTAAGCCGCTGTCAGCTGGCACTGTTTGCTATTGATGAGGCCCATTGTGTATCCCAGTGGGGCCATGACTTTCGTGCCGACTACCTATCCCTAAGTTTGTTGAGCGAGCGCTTTCCAAATATACCGCGCATCGCGCTCACCGCCACAGCCGATATCCGCACCCGCAAAGAGATTATTGAGCGTCTGTCTCTCACTGAGGCCAATGCCTATATCAGCGGTTTTGACAGGCCCAATATTCGTTATGCTATTGCCAACAAAACCACCCCGAAAAAACAGCTATTGGCCTTTTTACAGCAGCGCAAACAGGAGGCCGGCATTGTCTATTGTTTGTCGCGTAAAAAAGTGGAAGACACAGCACGTTGGTTGAGTGACGAGGGCTTTACTGCCTTGCCCTACCATGCTGGGTTGCCAGCGCAATTACGGCAAACACACCAAAACCGCTTTTTACGTGAAGATGGGGTAATTATTGTTGCCACCATTGCCTTTGGTATGGGCATCGACAAGCCGGATGTGCGGTTTGTTGCCCATCTAGACTTACCCAAAAGCATCGAAGCCTATTATCAGGAAACCGGACGAGCAGGGCGTGATGGTCACCCTGCTGACGCGTGGATGATCTATGGCTTACAGGACGTAGTGCGCTTGCAACAAATGGCCCAGGGGTCGGATGGGTCCGAACAATTTAAGCGGGCCGAGCGGCATAAACTCGACGCCATGTTGGGTCTCTGTGAAGTCACCAGCTGCCGCCGCAAAGTGCTGCTTAGTTATTTTGCCGATGAGGCCCCCAACCAATGTGGCAACTGCGACAACTGTCAGCTGCCACCAGTGACCTGGGACGCTACCGAAGCTGCACAAAAAGTATTATCTTGCATTTATCGCACCGGCCAGCGCTTTGGTGTGGTGCACGTTATGGATGTACTGCAGGGCAAAGAAAATGAAAAAGTCTTGCAGCATAGTCATCAAGAGCTAAGTACCTTTGGTATTGGCAGCGACATCCATGAAGCCCAGTGGCGCTCAGTGATTCGTCAGCTAGTGGTGCGGGGTTTTTTGCGGGTTGATCTTGAAGGCTACAGCGCACTGCAACTCACAGACCTTTGTCGGCCGGTGTTAAAGGGCGAGCAGTTGCTGCATCTGCGCAAAGATGAGATTAAAGCGCCGACGGCTAAAAAGGGGTCGGCAAAGTCTTACAAAAAAACCCAGATTCCTCCCGAAGATCAAGAATTGTGGGACGAGTTGCGGGACTGCAGAAAATATCTTGCCGAAGAGCACAATGTACCGCCCTATTTAATTTTTCACGATGCTACCTTAAAAGAGATGCTCGATATTATGCCTATGTCGGGATCAGAGTTATTAACCATTACCGGTGTGGGGGACAGTAAGTTGGAGAAGTACGGGGCAGATTTTATTGAGATTATTTCCCGTTATGCCAATACAAATAGTACTTAAGTAAAGGCACGACCACCTTACAAATAAAGCAATGCGCTACGCGCAGGTTAACCAATAGCCAACCATGACCTTATTCTATTCATTGGTAATTAGCTAACAATTAGTCTAACCTCCTGACTCAACTTCAAAATAATAACTATCGGAGAAAATCATGGAATCAGAAATTTGGGCGACATTTCAAGCTTCACGTGGTGCTAATGCTACATTACTTCTTGCTATTATCGTGGCTATTTGGGTTGCGGCTAGGTTTTGTAGCGTTATGGTCGAAAAAGAAGCTCCAGTCAGTGCTAAAGTCATTTGCTCAGTCTTTTCATTGTCAGTCTTAGCGATGAATTGGACTATATTGACTAACGTTGCTAATCAATGGATTGGTCATGCAAATGCCATGGCATCACTGGGTGATGCAGCGAGTCCTATCGCTAAAGGTTTTGTTGCGCAATATGGTGGCGAAATGGCAACCATGCCCCACCCGGTAGCCATTGCATTCATAGTGTCTGGTTTCCTGATCGCGTTTTTGCCACTTTGGATGCAACCAAAGAAGTAAATAGTTTGATCTAAAGCGTTAGACGAATAAATAAAGGCCACCCCAAAGGGTGGCCTTTATTGTGGGTGATACCCAGGGTTAGTTGCCGCAAAGGCGTTATGGTATCTATTTTAGAAGTTTACGTACTTTTTTGGCGCAGTCTTGTGCTGGGCTCCAGTACCATCCTTTGGGGTCCCAAGCGCGGCCACAGGTCATGTAGATGCACTGGGAGTAAGTCTCTTTTGCCGACTCAATGTCACCTAATTTATGCAGTGAGCTAGCCTTTGCCCAGAGCGCCATAGAGACATCATTCATCAGATAGTTTTGTTCGATTTTCTTTTTGGTTGTGTCACTGACTTTGCCGGTACGCGGGCAACTGGTTTTGTCATCGTGCATTTTTTTCTGTTTGTGCCCAGCCTCGGGGCCCCACTGCATGAAGCAGGCGTCTACGGTATCCACGGCAGCAGCATATTGTTTGTCGGCAAACTGTTCGATCGCGGTCACCGCCCAAAAGGCTGAGTCACCCAGGTCAGAATTGGTCGAAAGACAAGGGTCAGCCGGTGTAGTGTCGTTGGCAGGGCTCTGGGCGAATGCCATGCCAGCCCACAGGGCCGCAATGAAGTAGGCTAGGGAAATACTTGGTTTCAAAAAAACTCTCCTTTAGTGTTAATGCTATATTAGTCACTGAGCCATAATTTTAACCCAATGTGCCTGTAGACATTATACTCTTTCATAGTGTTGTGGCCACTAAGACGTATTGTAGAGAAAATTTGTGATGAGAAAACCCTATCGTACAATTTTGAAACGTAGCACTTTGCTTTTAATGTGGTTGCTGGTCGTCAGTTCTTGTGGTGGTGGCGGTGGTGGTGCGCCAGTCACTGTTGTACAAAATTCAGCACCGACTATTTCAGGAAGCACTTCAACGATCAGGGTTGGGGAAGCGCTAAACTTTACCCCGTCTGCAAATGACGTAGACGGTGACAATTTGGTCTTTAGTATTACCGGCATGCCTGCATGGGCCGCTTTTGACACAGCGTCGGGATTGTTATCCGGCTCGGCGACGACAGCTGATTTAGACTCAATTTCGTCCATCACGATCAGTGTGTCTGATGGTCAATTAAGCAGCTCCATCTCTTTTGATTTAACCGTAACTAAGCCTATTTTCTTTATTACTATTGGTATTGACAGTATGGATGCTTATCGAAATATGGATGTTGAGTTAAGCGGCTGTTTTATGGTCCAAAGCGATACTGAATGTAGCGAGGGCGATGAGCTTCTCACCATAGCGAAAAACGGACTGTTTGCCTTTAAAGGTGGCTTAGAGACCGGCGCAGTCTATGCCTTAAAAGTCGATAGAGACCCCGGACGGCAAGAGTGTGCTTTAGATATTGAGGAAGGGGTTGTTGGTTCATCGGACAAAACGATTGCTGTTGCCTGTGGTGCGGATGCGTCAGCACCCTTATTTGCTGTAGACAAGCTGCATAAGATCCGTATCAGTATGGACGTCGATGAATGGCATCGGTTTGTTTTAGATACAGAGCGTGCGCGTTATAGCACGGGCGATGCCAATGGCGACATTTCTGAATGGACGTTGTGGTCCCACAGTGAAATATATCGGCAAGTTGACTTTGAATATCTGGATACCGATGGCTCAGTGATTGAAAAATTTGAAAAAGTTGGTTTTAAAATGAAGGGCAACACCAGCCGACAATGGCCTGAATATTGGTATGACGAAGGTGGCGATAATTGGACTGCTAAGCCTAAACGATTTAGTTTTGGTATTAAGTTCGATGAAGAATTTGACGAAGATGAGGGTGTTTATGCGTGTATTGACGCGACAGGCGAACCTGCTGCCGTTGAAGGAGCGCCTTGTTATCTTAGAGTTGGAAAAGACCATGCAGAGGTGCCTGAGAACGACAAAAGAGAGTTTATGGATGTGGACAAACTCTCGTTTAGGTTCAATCGAGATGACCCGTCTTATCAGCGTGAACTTTTAGCGCACGACATCTTAAATTCTATTGGTGTCCCAGCCTCCAGAGTTGCCCATGCCAATGTCGAGTTTCATATTAGTGGTGACGGCAATTTCTATGGGAGGTCGCTGCCTCAAACCTATAACATGGGTGTTTACCAAATGGTCGAGCAAGTCGACAAACCTTTTCTTAAACGCTATTTTGGGAAAAATGGCTATCTTTTCAAAATTGGTGGCAATGCAGATCTAGCGGGGTCGGCAGAAGCAGACCTAAACTGTGTAGCCTATGAGGACGCCGTTACTTATATAGACCCCAATTTTTGCCAAATTGGTGTTGAAAAGTCAGACCCTGACTCAAGAGAGGAGTGGCTTGGCACCGCGCATTATTTAAACCCTCAATTTGTTAATTCGGACATTAATGATGGCGGCGATGATTCTCAATTTAGACCTTATAAGCCAGCCTATGACTTAAAAAGTAAAAAGAGCAGTATTGCTACTGGTAGGGCTTTATTGCAAGAGTTCATGAGTTTTGTGCAAACCTACCCCAGCGCTTCAATGTTAGCTGAGCAGTTTGATATTCCTGGCTTCATTAAAGCTCAAGCCGCAGAGATTGCCTTCGGCGCTGTTGATCATTATGTGAGGGTTGCCAACAATTATTATCTTTATTTCAATCCGCTCACGAACCAATGGATTTATATGGTTAATGATTTTGATTTTGTTTTTAGAGACAGTCATGACATCTCCATCGGACTGCCGTCTTGGTTTGCCGCGTTTCGAGATATTGCTGGGACTTACGCGTTTCCTTCGTCGGGAAAGATTGATTGGGCGAGCCGAGAATTAGGAAGTGTTGATCCTATTTTATGGGATATTGTTTTTTCTGAGCAAGCTAATAAAGAGGCACTTTACTCAGATATTAAGTCGATACTTGATAACCACATGGATTGGGATGTGTTAGGGCCTAAACTTGCTGCAAGAGATGCCTTGGTGACAACAGCTATTAGTCAAACTGAGGCAGGGTTGCCAGACGGCTGCGGATTTATCTATAACCCTGCCGCTATTAATGCTGATGCAGGTGCGACTTTATGTGACGCTAGCGATATCTCCATAAAACAGTTTATTGCTCTAAGGCGCGAGACTCTCTATCAAGAGCTTCAAGAAAACGGCTTACAAGATTGATCTGCGTTGGAATGGTTGTGCCAACACTGCCCCTTCATCCTGAGGTTAAGACGGCAGTGGTTTTGCGTGATCTTCTGCGGGCGGGCGGCTGTATCTAGCCCAGACTACCTTGGCGACGATAAGGGCAAGAATAATGTAGACCGGCGCGGTTAGCATGGCCAAGATAGACTCCCCCGTCGATAAATCCACGGTGCCATCCGGCAGGAGTTGCCCAAGGGCTGTTTGATAGGGGATGACATAATACTTTATCAATAACAGTGGCATCACACAGCCATAGATAACTAAGAATGCCGGAGCCCACATGGTCGTTTTGGTTTTTTGTAGATCATAATCGACATCTGGTGTGCGGTGAAGGTTCTCTCGGTACTCTGCCTCTTGCGTGGTGACATTACCTCTTTTGGATATACAGATAATCGTTATGAGGCTAATACTTGCGCCGATCAAGGCCGGATTAAAATAGCTAGGCAGGTTTATTAGCCCCATGTATTCGAGTGACGCGGGTATCACGTTGCCAAAAAACCCGCTCACAATTCCCCAAAAAGCAGCACTAGCTGTAATGGATTTACTCCAGATACTCATGAAGCCAACCGGGCCCCAGGACGACGCGAACACGGTACCGATGAACATCATGAGCCAAAATACATTAGGCGGAAAAATAAAGCACAGCACCAGTACAGCCGCACCGGTGGCAAACATGGCAATGCGAGAAGCTCTAAGGGTTAATGCTTGCTTACGCACCACAATGTCATTGCTGACACTAAAGCCGATCAGAGATAAAAAGGTTGATGCGGAAGACAGGGCGGCCGCCATAATTCCAGCCAGTAAAAGTGCTCCTAGAAAGGTCGGTACCAGGTTCTTGGCGGCCCAAATCATCACGGTTTCAGATGGCGAAATATTCGGGTTAGCTAGGTTGATAAATCCGCCTGCACCGTAAATAAGTATCTGCATTAGTGCCACAGCGATACAGGCATAGACCGATGCGCGGATAACGACATGTTCGTCTCGCGCCATCAAGTGCCGGCTCGATTGCCAAGGACCCACGGCATAAACAAAGCCCCAGGACATATCTACGATTAAAGTCCAAATGAGATAATCCCTCGGGGTCGGCCATTCAGTGCCGGCGCCAACGGTGCCATGCCAGGCAGTAATATCAGGTTTGCTCTTGATCAGGGTTAAGTCTTCAACGGCTTTTGCAACACCGCCCATTCCTTCGACAACGTAGAATACAAAAAATACAGTGGCGAAGCAAAACAACAGAAACATTAAAGTATCGGTAATGATTACGCCCTTGGAACCGGAGTACATGGTGAACAGGGTATAACTGAGCCAGGCCAGCACTATGCCTTCGAAATAACCCAGACCGGTTAGTTCAGATAATAAGATAGCCGCACCCTGCGTGACTACAAGCAGGTAACCGCCTAGCCCAACAATAATTGTCATACCTGCTGCCTGTTGAACCCGATGACTATTAAACCTCTGACCAAAGAAGTCAGCCACGGTCGTTGCGCGACTGCGGCGTAGAAAAGTGCCAAAAAAAAGCGCCCCATAAACATAACCAATCACGGCGATTCCTGGCATTAATATGTAGGGGCCTAATTGACCGTCATAGGTAAATCCAGCTTCGCCAAGAAAAATTGAGGTGCTGAAAACGCTAGCGACCAATGTGCCAACAATCAGCAAGGTGGGTGCGCGCCGACCGGCGACAAAATAATCATCTAGCTTCTTGACGCTGCGCCCAGCATATACGCCAACAGCGATAAAAATAATCACACTCATGGCTATGGTAAGGGTATAAATGTCCAAGACGGCTCTCCGTAGTAAGCTTAGTACACCCGATGCGTGCTAACGCTTAACTGCGGTGGTGTCAGTGCTAGTTTTGCAAGAAGCTAGTTCACTGTCAACAGCGTTACTAGTTCGTCTTTTTCAGAGAGTTTTATGCGTTCGGCGTTGGTTGGGCAGGTGCCTCACTGTTGTTATTTTTGTGATGTGTTTCAGGGTTATATAGTCACTTTTGGGTTATCGTATGGCCTAAATTTCTTCGACATTGCCTATGGAGCTGTTATGCAAACCTTACTGTATACGAGTGTCGTCTTGACGTTAATCAATGTCTATTTGATTATCTATATAGGCACCTTGCACCTGTACCCCAAAGCTTGGACCGAAAAAACTAACAGCAATCCTAGATCTTTAAATCCAAGAGTGAACAATCAAACCTGTGTCGGGATTACGGTGACTATTACTGCGTTGTTGATGTGTTTTAGCTGGGGCATCTATTTTTATTATCTAATTTTTTAACAAGTGCAAACACCTGCTGGCGATATGCTCCAGTTGCTTAACCAAAGGCTGCTTCAATAAGGATTAATATCCTGCTTCTTTATTTACTGTATTAAGTAGCGGTTCATCAGATTGATAACGTCGAAGGTTTTCTAGCATCAACTTAAACGCTCCATCGATGGAGCCACTTCCGGTGCCCGCGATATGCGGAGTGATGATTACGTTTTTTTGCTTCCACAAAGGGTGATCAGTTGGCAGTGGTTCAGGATCGGTCACATCTAAAGCAGCGCCCCGCAACTCACCAGCTTGCAGCGCTGCAATCAAGTCGTCTGTGTTGGTCGTCGCACCACGGCCAACGGAAACTAACAATGCTGAGCTCTTCATTGCTTTGAAAAATTTACCGTCTAAAAACCCTTTGGTTGAAGGAGTAGCAGGCAACGTATTTACCACCACATCAGCTTCTTTTACAAGCGCTAGAGTTTCATCGGCGAGGCCAACATAATCGATATAATCAGGACCTTCACGACTACTATTACGTGTGGCAGTAACTCTCATGCCTAATGCTTTTGCGCGTCGCGCTACTTCTTTACCAATCGAGCCTAAACCTAAGATCAACATAGTTTTGCCATTGACGGTAGTCGTTAAGGTGGTCCCATAAATCAACTGTCGATCCCAAGAAGCATTGGATTGAGAATCTCGAAATATATGCAGACCTCTGGAAAAAGACATCGTCATAGCAATAACATGCTCAGCAATGGTTGCCGCAGCAGTGCCGCGCCCATTGGTTAATATGTAATTGCCGTTTAACGCAATCAAAGTGGGATGTGAGAGACAGTCTTCCACACCCGCTGCAAAGCTATGCACCCATGCCACATCGGTTACGTGCTTAAGAGAGGCTGGTGCACCACAACTAAGGACGATGGCATCAAAGTCACCAGATATCTTGTTACCTGACTCACCCATAGCCTCAATTGAAACGAACTCAATATCAGGCGCGATCGACTGCAAAAGTTTAATCTCATCTACACCAACAAAATTTACTAGAACTCGATTTAGAGGTCGATGCCCTTTTAATTCCGACGGTAACGTAGACGCCTCTTTATATCCTAGCTGAGTGATTTGCAGATCACTCAGGATTGGTTTGGGGGCATCTTTAGCATGTGCAGTGAAAAATCCCGTACAGACTAAAAAGCTAATAATTAGCACTTTGAAAATTTGATGTTGCATAAACAGACCCGTGGTTCAGATAATTATCATTAAAAATGAAATGTACCCGAGAGAGGTACGGTATGTCGAATCACTTAGTATATAACTATAGATGTGTCGAGGTTGAGAAGTCTGGTGACAACGATCAAATGGGAAAGTTAACTTTATGGTGCAGGGTGAAATGCTTTTTCAATTGCGCAAAAAACTAGGCGGCATTAGCGCCATTTTGTGGGGTACTAGATTTCTGTTTGGTACCCACCGTGTCGCTAATGAGCGGCATTCGTCGACCCAGGTCCATGTCATTTACGGCTATTCCGTTTAAAGAAATCATGATTAAAAGCAAAACATATAGCATGGTGCACCTCTGTTATGTCGCGATCATTGTAGCGACGCTGCATGTATATAAATAATGAATAATATTTATTATAAAAATACCATATATGGTATAGAGCAAGGTTTAAACACAAAAAAGTGCAGGCTTTGAAAGGTCTGCGGAAAAATGCTGCTTTTAGAGCCTGGTCTAATACGTGATACGCTCACTATTGGCCTACCCACTGTTGATTGAATATAAGCAGGCCATTTTGTCCCAGCTATGCCGCCTGTTAACTCATTCTGATGTCTTTTGAGTTGCGAAATAGCACTTGCGGGCTTAGCATACAGGCCGCTTTGCGGGGTTCTAGCTAGGGAGTGGAGGTCTAGGTAGCGTGGTGGCAGAATACAGTTATTAGTCGTTAAGAGCGGCGGAATTCACTAGATAAACATGGATAGACATGGCTGAAAGAAAAATATACATCGGAAACCAATGCCGGCAGAAAGATCAGCACGATGTGACAGGCAAATACGTGGACCTGCACGGCGAAACTTTCTATCAAATTGGTAACTATGACCAGATGAGCGACTTTTTCATCAGTGTTGTGAGTGATTCTAATCATTGGATGTTTATTTCTAGTCTTGGCGGCCTGTCTGCGGGCAGAATCAATTCAGAGAGCGCGCTGTTTCCTTATTACTCAGACGACAAGATCACTGATGGGTCCACCCATACGGGTAGTCGAACCTTGGCATTAGTGACGGTTGAAGACAAAACATCACTCTGGGAACCTTTTTCTAAAAATTACGATGGGGTCTATCGGTTGACCCGCAATCTGTACAAAAACGTGTTCGGCGACAAGCTCATTTTTGAAGAAACCAATCACGATTTATCATTGACGTTTCGTTATGTTTGGCGCACGTCGGAAAAATTTGGGTTTGTTAAAACGGCGACGCTGGTTAATCATAGTTCGGCGTCAGTCACGGTAGAAATTTTAGATGGTATTGAAAATCTGCTCCCCTATGGTGTTGATTCTGGTGTTCAGAATGGTCTGAGCTGCCTAGTTGATGCTTACAAGAAAAATGAGTTAGACCAAGACACTGGACTTGGCTTTTATAGCATGAGTTCAATACTGGTGGACCGGGCAGAACCTAGCGAAGCCTTGTCGACCACCACGGTGTGGTCTGAGGGTTTGCCACATTCAAAAAAACTGGTGTCGTCTCTTCAGCTTGATCAGTTTCGTCAGGGCTTACCCCTCAAGCAAGAGATCGATATTCGGGGTCGACGGGGTGCCTATTTTGTTAATGGCCTAATGACATTAGCCGCTGACGAGCAAAGTAGTTGGAGTATTATTGCTGAGGTTAATCAGGCGCCCGCCAAGGTGCGTGATTTAACGTCCTACCTCAAGAAAAACCAAAATATTAGTGCCGATATTGAACGTGATATCGCGGCAGGCTCGCAAAATCTTGCTCGGATTGTTGGCATTGCTGACGGTTTACAGGTCACCGAAGATCGCTTAAGTACCAATCACCATTTTTCCAACGTGCTGTTCAATGTGATGCGCGGCGGATTATTTATGGATAACTACTGGGTCCCAAGAGATGATCTTGTTGAGTTTGCCAAGAGCACTAATCGCGAGGTCTTTGGGCAATTTAAAGGATTTTTTGAAGGCCTTGATCAGCGGATCCACTACAGTGACTTAGTTAGAGCTGCGGCGGCGCAGAAAGATGCGGGGCTGCAGCGGCTCTGCTATGAATATTTGCCACTCTCATTCAGTCGTCGTCATGGTGACCCCTCACGGCCTTGGAACAAGTTTAATATTCAGCTGAAGAAACAGGACGGATCTCAGTTACTTAATTTTGAAGGCAATTGGCGAGATATTTTTCAAAATTGGGAAGCCTTAAGTGTCTCGATTCCTAATTTTGTCGAGAGCATGATCTGTAAGTTCGTCAATGCATCTACTGCGGATGGTTATAACCCCTACCGCATTACCAAAGCCGGTATCGATTGGGAAAGTCCCGAGCCTGAAGACCCTTGGGCTAGCATAGGCTACTGGGGTGATCATCAGATTATCTATCTGCTAAAGTTTTTAGAGTTATCACACAGTTACCATCCGGGTACGTTAAAAGATTTTTTAACGGCAGATTTATTCTGTTACGCCAATGTTCCCTATCGCATTAAGTCTTATCAAGATCTGCTTCAAGACCCTCATAACACCATTGATTTTGATGACACCGCACACAATCTGATTCAGCAGCGAGTGGACCAGGTAGGCTCCGATGGGCGGTTGCTATGGAACCAAGAAGACTCTGTCTATTATGTTAATTTAACAGAAAAACTGTTGGCCACCGTGCTAGCCAAATTGTCCAATTTTGTTCCAGAGGCGGGAATCTGGATGAACACTCAGCGGCCTGAGTGGAATGATGCCAACAATGCACTGGTTGGTTATGGCCTCTCTATGGTGACGCTCTACTATACTCGGCGTTATCAGCAATATTTATTAGAGTTGTTTTCAGCCGTTGAATTTGAACAGGTGGAGCTGTCAGTAGAAATTGCAGATTTACTGTATGCCATTGACAGCATATTTGACGATCATCATCATTTACTGGCAGGAGCATTTTCTGATGCTGATCGAAAGCAGGTGCTGGATGGCTTAGGCCAGGCGGCGAGTGACTTTCGCTCTGGGATATATCAGCAGTCTTTTTCAGGTGATCGTCGCTGGGTTAAAACCTCAGATATTGTGAAATTTTGCCGCACATCCATTGCGTATATTGACCATACCATTAGGGCTAATCGCCGTGAAGATGGCCTGTATCATGCCTACAACCTCATGACGGCAACGGATGAGGGGGTGGAGGTCACGCACCTTTATGAGATGCTTGAGGGGCAGGTTGCCGTGCTCAGTTCTGGTTATTTAAACCCTGAGCAGGCGTTGGAAGTGCTAACGGCGCTGAAAAAATCAGAGATATTTACTGCTCGGCAGAACTCTTATCTGTTGTACCCAGATCGTGAATTAACCCGCTTTATTGATAAAAATATTATTCCCAAACAGCAGTTTGAACGGTCAGTGCTCTTAAAACGCCTAGTCTCTGATGGTAATAAGTTGTTGGTCGAGATGGACGAGCAGGGCGGCTACTACTTTAATGGTGCGTTTAATAATGTCGAGAGTGCTAAGCAGGCGCTTGCGGTACTAGCGACCAATGGCTATCAAGAACTGGTTGAGCAGGATCAATCTTTGGTCGAAGATATTTTTGAAAACATGTTTAATCATCGCAGTTTTACCGGCCGTTCTGGGGGCATGTATGCCTACGAGGGATTGGGGTCGATTTATTGGCATATGGTGTCTAAGTTACTGCTGGCAGCGTTGGAGAATTTCCGCATCGCCACAGAGACAAGCGCAGACCCAGTGATTATCGGCAAACTGGCCGACTGTTATTTTGATATTCGTGCCGGTATTGGGTTTAACAAAACGCCCAAAGATTATGGTGCGTTCCCGACTGATCCTTATTCCCATACTCCTGGGTTTGCCGGAGCAAAGCAACCGGGTATGACCGGGCAGGTCAAAGAAGAAGTGATTACGCGTTTAATGGAGCTAGGCGTTATTGTCGAGGCTGGTTGTATTCGCTTTAACCCGTTTATTCTTAGGAAGTCTGAGTTTCTTGTGACCAACGATACCTTGGTCTACTTTGATCTCAATGGTGATCAACAGAGTCTGGGCTTGTCTGCTGGGCAGTTGGGTTTTACCTATTGCCAGGTGCCTGTTGTTTATAGTTTGGCTAAGCAGACGTCAATAAAGCTTAGCTTTACCGATGGGACTAGCAGCACCATTGCAGATAATGGCATTGATCCTGACGTATCGATGCAGATATTTGACAAAAAAGGCACAGTTACCAAAATTGAAGTAGCGCTTAAGCCTGGGTTGGAATAACCCTAGCCTATGGCCTGCAGAAACAAAAAAGCCGTCGTAATCAGACGGCTTTTTTACGTAGTCGCAGCGGTGTTAGGTTGCCGATTGTTCAGCACGCCGAGCGTCCAACTGGGCTCGTATCTCATTGGCTTTCTGTTCATCCAAGTCATAATTACGCATGACGAGTATAGCTAGAAAGGTCCCAACGCAGGGGATAATAATATAACTCAAACGCAGCATTAGCAGGGTGTCTGTGCTCTGTAGTTCTACTGACTGATCAAATCCTATAACGGAAAGAATAACGCCGCTGCCTGCACCGGCAAAGGCTGCACCAAACTTAACCATCCACCAGTAAATAGCAGCAAAGGTACCCTCTCTTCGCTGTCCGGTTTCAAGCTCATCCATATCGCAGATATCAGCAGTCATGGACATCATAATAGTGAAAAGGCCACCGATGCCAAAAGCAAAGAAAGGCAGTGGAATGAACATCATCCACGGGTTCTCAGGTGAGAAGCACCACCACATTAGCCCATAGCCAAATAGGGACACGGATTGGGTATATAGGAAGGTGATTTTCTTGCCATATTTCTGGGCGCAGTAATTCACAATCGGTATAACCAAGAAGCAGGTACACAGTGCACCAATAGAGCCAAATAGGGTTGGCCAAACACCAGCCTGGGTAGTATTACCGTCATTCATGTAATACACCACAATGAAAAAAGAGAACGCGGCGACTGTTTGAAAGGCATTAAATATAAGGAAGGTAGCGACGCAAATTCTTCGGAACGGTTTGTTCCGAAATGTAATGACGATGCCTTGGATGAAGTCGATCATGGTTTCGCGCAAGCTAGACTTTTCAGTGTTTTTTTCGCGACCGTCATCGTCAGTATTATTAAATGTACAGAAAAATGCAGGCACTAAGGCGAGGATGGTACACAGGCCAGCGACCCACAGGGATAGTATTCTAGCCCCCTCCGTGGCCGATTCAAACCACTCGGGGTCGTAGAGAATAATCCAAAACCAGGGCGCAATAACCCACGCCCATTGTCCAATCCACTGGGCTACAGCCATTAGTCGAGTGCGTTCATGATAATCAGAGCTCATTTCGTAGCCCATGGCGACATAGGGTACGCCAAAGATGGTCATCCCAAGCCAAAAGACACAACACCATGAAAGAAAGTAGTAGAAGTTATACATTTCGGTATTTTCAGCGGACAGTTGCCACATCATCACAAACGACAGACCAGATATAATCGCACCAATAAACACATAGGGTCGACGTTTACCCCAGCGAGATACGGTATGGTCAGAAATATAACCCATCAGGGGGTCGGTTATGGCATCAATGGCCTTAGGGATAAAGAATATGAGTGACCAGAGAAGTGGACTCATTCCCAGGCTCTGAACTAATATCACCATGAAAATACCCAGTGCTGCTGGGAACATTTGGTTGGCTAACATTCCAAGACCAAAGGCAATTTTTTGATTTAAAGGTATTGAATTTTGAGTAGGGCTTGGCCCGATGTTTTGGCTCATAATTATTGTAGTCGTAGCTATTATTGTTTTTTACTTCCCCTAATCAGAGAAAGTGTAGCTATGGACCCTGAATCGTATGAGTATAAGTTAGAGATTCTTGGCAGTCGTCAGAGATACGACTAAAACGGGTATATTTGCGGTGGCTGAGCCACCAAAGGCATCATCTAGGTAGATAAAGAGGCGATATTCACCAATGCTGGGCGCTTTAAAGTCGACATGATCAGTCGTTTCTGAGCCATATTGAGACCAAACAACCTTGGGGGTGGGCTCGAAATCACCGCCATCGCTTTCTAGATTTTTTTCAACCTCACGCATGAGTTCCCAGCGATAACTGAGCGGATCATCACCGATGGACTCGACCGTCACCTGTGCTTGGTAAAGCTTACCTTCAGTCAGACGAACATTATCTTGACCGGTGGCACCCTTAATGGTGAGTAAAGGAAGCTTAGGCACGGGTTGCTCAGGAAGTTCTTCGGTCCAAAGATATTGCATTATTTGAGCGGTTTCTGTGTGGCGGCCGTTTTCAAGGAATACCCCGTACCACGTAGGGGTGCGCTCCTGTTTTTGCCCCCACAGAAACACAAATGACCCTATACACTGTTCGGCATCTGCAACAATGTAATCAAGATACCGCGTTTGATAGGTCTGGGCTTTTTCACTGCTAGTGGGTTCTAAGGGGCGGTCCCAATTTGTGCAATCAACTTCCCAATGACCGGTAGCGCCCCATTCAGAGACTGTATAAGCACCCTGGTATTTACTGGTTAATAGGTGTTGGGGAAGTTTGTCTATATCGCCGTAGAGTTGAAACGAGAGCAGATCGACATCAGGACATCGTTCAACCACGGTTTGGATTACCTTAGGGTCAGCGCCAGCCAACATTGTGGTGGTTGGGTGGTTAGGGTCGATCTCATGGATCATCTCTGAAATGGCATTAACGGCATCCCACACATTGGGATTTATATGACGAAGATTAAGCTCGTTACCAATACCCCACATGAGTAAGGCAGGATGGTCCTTTAACGCTAGAACATCTTTTTGAATCATGGCCAGTTGTTGGGCAACCGCATGCTTATCATTGTAATCAAACCCATGGCGCTCACGGCCTACATCTAGGCCCATGCAAACCATCAAGCCATATTGGTGGGCCTCATCAAGAATATCACGGCCACTTTTTTCACCATTGTCGACGCGCCAGGTACGAAAAGCGTTGCCACCGTAGTCGGCGAGACTTTTAATACTACCTAATTCAAGGCCGGCACCTTTGATATAGAAGGGCATTCCATTAACATGCAACTTAAAGCCTTCCGCCTGTTTAAGAAGCTCAACTTTTTTGGGCGTCATACTTTTAGGCCTTATAGGTTTGGTGGAAGTAAAGTTTACGTCAACTGACTGCCTTACCGTCACTCCACTCAACGACAAAAGTGGTACCTTTCGTCGCTAATTAGATGGGTGATTGGGTTCGACACCCTATAATGGCGAACAGGGAATGTTTTTGAAGATCTTTTTTTAATTCTAATCTAAAGGTAGTTAACGCTGTGATTCAATATTTCAAATTTATCGCTTTAAGTATTACTGTTTGTTTTTTGGTCTCTTGTGATAACACAATTCAAGCGGTTGATTTAAAAAATAGTAGAGATCTAACAGCTGCCGAAATATTGGGTAACCCTGACTATCCTGGATTTTCCTATGGAGGCTATCGCGGCAAAAGTCGTGATATTGCACCTACCCCTGAGCAAATCACGGAAGACTTAAAGATTCTTTCTGCGATGGGTATCAAGGTGTTGCGCACCTACAATACTTCGCAATTTCCGCAGGCAGCAGACTTGCTGGCGGCCATAAGAGCGCTTAAGAGCACTGACCCTGATTTTGAAATGTACGTCATGCTTGGTGCATGGGTCGAGGCACAGGGCTCATGGCAGCATGGTACGGATCATTTTACAGGCGATGTTAAAAAGAACACTAGCGACATAGACGCCGCCATCGCAATGGCTAATGAGTACCCTGACATTGTTAAGGTAATTGCAGTGGGCAATGAGGCTATGGTTCAGTGGGCGGTTAATTATTTCGTCTATCCAAAGACGATCCTTAAATGGGTTAATTATCTGCAAGGGTTGAAAAAGACGGGCCAGTTAAACGCTGATATTTGGATTACTAGTTCAGATAATTATGAGTCATGGGGTGGCGGAGCCAGCGTGTACAAAACTGACGATTTGACCGCGTTAATTAATGCCGTTGATTTTGTGTCAGTGCACACCTATCCATTTCATGACTCATTCTACAATCAGGATTTTTGGGGTGTCTTACCCAGCGAAGAATCACTTACTAAGCCTGAGATGATTCAAGCAGCGATGAAGCGTGCTGCAGAGTATGGTGCATCACAATACCAAGGAGTTGCCGATCATATTGCAAGTTTGGGTATCGAAAAACCCATACACATTGGCGAAACTGGCTGGGCTTCTTCTGATGGTGCAGCCTACGGCGCAAACGGCTCCAAGGCCGCAGATGAGTACAAGCAAAAAATGTTTTATCAGTACATGCGCGAGTGGACTAATGCGGAAGGTGTTTCATTGTTTTACTTTGAGGCGTTTGATGAACAATGGAAAGACAGTGTTGATGCCGCTGGTTCTGAAAATCACTTTGGATTGATAAGACTCAATAACGAAGTTAAATATGCGTTATGGGATCACATTGATGACGGCAGCTTTGAAGGATTAACGCGCAATACCAAGCCTCTTTATAAGAGCTATGGTGGTGATGAAACGGCCTTGTTAAATGAGGTACTCAACGCGCCGTTTAAAAGCACCATGCCCAAGCGCAAGACAAGCACGATAAATCGAGATGTCGATGCCGGTGAGGCGATAAACGTAGGCATTTATGTAGTATCTCACGATTCACTAATACCCTCGGCAACTAATAATATGACGTACCCCAGTGCCATTCTCAAACTGATTCCTTGGGAGGGGACAGTGAGTATTGAAATGTCACATCAAGGTGTTGTGGAGATAGAAACTCGTGAGAGCGATTGGTGGGGGACCAGCCTAGAGTTTCAGGCCGATATCGGAGAAAACCTGTCTAATTTTAAGTCTGGCTACTTGCACTTTGATATCCGTGGCGACTCAGACGTTGCTTTTAACATTGGTTTTCAGACGGGACGCTGGCTGGATGGCAACCAAGTTAATAACTTCATGGTGTTTGGGTCAGCCAGTAATAACCCAGTCTCTAACGAGTGGGCAACCTATAAGCTTTCTATTGCTGAGTTAGTTGATGGTGCTGATCTGTCCGACGTGACGGGTATCTTGTCATTATTGGGCCAACATAAAGCAGTGAATAAGCAGATCTTTTTAAAGAACATTTACTACACACAAGAGTAAAGGCCTAAAGACGTTTGCTATAGCTTTGTCTCTTATAACGGGTTGGAGCCAATTTTTTTTGTTGAAAAATGGCGACCCGTTAAACTAACGGCATGTTCCCTAATCCGTTAACCCCTTGCTGGATGAGATCAGTGACTAGCATTTGAGTGTCGATTGCCTGAACAGCTACATTATGTCTCAGAGCCAAAGAGGCGGCAGTACCGACAGCCTGTCCCATGGCCATGCATTGCGGCATCCCACGGACGGATGCAAACGCAACGGGATCTGCACACACAATACGTCCAGCAAACATTAAGTTTGGTATGTCCGCAGGGATCAATGATCGAAACGGAATAGTGTAATAACCCCCCTTATCAACAATAGCGTCATGAGTCATATTAGCGTCGGTACGCATCACATCGTCGATGGGGTTATCGCAGCACACAATACCGTCAGCGAACTTCGTGCCACGAGCAAGGTCATCACCTGTCACTTTATAGACGGCCTCGAGCTTTCGTGTTTCGCGCACCCCGACTGTTGGTGACAACAAGGTCATGTGCGCATTGGCGAACCCAGGGATATCCGAACGCAAAAACTGCGATAACTGATGACAACGTCTGCGTCCTTCTTGTGTTGCCTGCCCAATGGCCACGGGATTAGTTCCGTCAACCCCGCGAATGTGAACCGAATTACAAAAAACGCTGCCTGGATGAAATCCTTTCATTAAATATAGCTTGGCAAGATCCTTATGTAACCGACCTTGGGCTATACCTTTTGCGGCGTAGTCACAGAAGTAAGGGTCTGATTCTCTAAAGGTAGTATCCCAGTCAACATTGACCATATGGAAGGACACTGTGACACCCATGGAGTTGCCACTGCCGTCACCAGTGGTATACGGCACACCAGCCTTGGCGGAAATATCACCATCGCCGGAGCAATCGATGACGATTCCAGCTTTAATCATAAACGGGCCATTGCGATCAAAACAGGTAACGGCGTTAATGCCCGATGCGTCCATGATTGGAGAAACGGCAGAGGCACCAAGGCGCACTTTGACACCCGCATCTTCCAACATCTCAAACATGGTCAAGGTGGCAATGTCGTGGTCATAGATAATTTCAGGGCCAAAATTTTCTAAACTACAGGGACGCTTTTCAGCAGCGGGAGGATCCATTTTTTCTAAGCGTGAGGTGAGCTCGCCCATAAGGCCACCAATAATTTTATCCACAGGATAGGCCGCGCCCCAAGGCATTCCAGGACAAAACGCCATCACGCCACCAATCTTGCTGGTTGCTTCAAGGAGAATAACCTCTAGCCCCTTGCGGCCTGCGGCGACTGCCGCGCCGAACCCTGCGGTACCGCCACCGACGATCAAAACATCCGCCACTTCACCCCGCTCAACTACCATGGTTGTACCTGAAATTCCAATACTTGCATTATGCGACCATCGCTCTTTACGCCGCTTATCTGTGCGCGGATAAATTCTACCTCGGATAATCGATAGGGACTACCATCTGCCTCAAGAAGATCATGGTGCCAAGGGTTAGGTTCGTCTGAGAAAAGGCCGTCCCAAAAACGGATAACAGATACCCACGATCGCCAAGGATAAATTGTTTGTGTTTTCCCCGACACAAAGCCCCAGTGCATAGCACCAATATTATTTGAGGAAAATAACGGCAACAGACTCTCAAACGTACTGTCACGACCTCGAGCGAGATACTCGGTACAGATCATAGGCCGGTCAAGAACCTTTAGAGACTGGATAGCCTTGTTGGTGTTCGCGGCATTTTCATAGGAATGAAACGTGACGATGTCAGAGTTTTGTAACATAAAGTTAAACAGCGCGGCTCCGTCGTCATCCTTATCGGCTCCTCTCCAATTCCCATTGTTCAGTCGCCAGACCCCCGACGTCAGAGGTTGCATTGGGTTCTCGTCTCGCGCCCAGGCGAAGGTCTTGGACAGCAAATTTAGTGAGTACATGGGCTTGTCATCTAACTCAACGTTACCATAAGCAATAGCGTTGAGGTTTCCAGGTTCGTTGTAAAGGTCCCAGATGGCAACGCGTTTGTCTTGCCCGTATCGAGATAAAATACCTCTAACATAAGGCTCTAGCTCGTCGTGTCGATTAATATCGCCTAAGACGGCTGCGCCAGGTGACTGAACCCATCCTGAGTTGTGCACGCCGGGTCTTGCGAGGGGCTGCTGACCTAATTGCGGCAGTGGATTCCAGACATCATCAAACAACACAAACATCACGTCTATATCATGCGCGTCAGCGATGGCCAGGAATTTATCGATACGTTTAGAAAAGGCGTCGGCATCTTGCTGCCAGAGTAGGTGGTGCAAAAAGACGCGCACCATGGTGAACCCGATTTCAGCCGCCCAACCAAGTTCTTGATCGATGACCAGTGGATCAAAGGTCTCTTCTTGCCACATTTCAAGCTGATTAATGGCAGAGCGAGGCGCATAATTAAAGCCAATAATCCAGGGAAACTGAGTTGACCATTCAGCGGCCTGCGCTGGTGTCCATTGTTCTTTCTCAGCTGATGACAGTGCCTGAGCCTGCATTGAATTGCACAGTAACAGCACAATAAACGTCAGAGTCGATGCTCTGCACATATCCCAAATACCTCGTTGATGTTTCACAATGAACGGGCTTAATGATGTTGAATTTGTGAGTCTATTCATCATTCTACTTTAACCTATATTAAGCATTATTTTGTGCCTGTCTGGTGTTTATGTAGGTAAATCTTCGCTCGTTAGTTAACATCAGGTAAACTGATGCATATGTTCGAAAAAGCCCATATCACATTTTGTTCACGCACGCATGTCGGTAAAGTTAGGCGTAATAACGAGGATTTTCTACAGATTCACCAGATTCACCAGAATCGTCTAATCGCCGCAATCGCCGATGGTATAGGTGGGGATGACTTCGGTGAGGTCGCTAGCCAAATTGCTGTTGACGCTAGTGTGGAATATTTATCTAACGCTGACAGCGACATGTTGCACCAAAAACCGGCACAGGAACTTGGCAACGCTATAAAGTATGCCAATGAAGCTATTATTGCGATTCAGCGCAATGAAGAAAAATACCGCAACATGGGGTCAACACTCAGTTGTTTTTGGATTACTGATAAACAGCTACACTTTTCATGGGTGGGTGATTCTAGGATTTATCTCATTAGGTCATCAGACAATAAAATCACTATGCTGACCAAAGACCATACGCTAGATCGAGACAAAATTGATGCTACTTTAGCGCCGGATTTATACAGACGTGCGCCCAATATTTTGACTCAAAAAGTGGGCAGCATATTATTACTTAAGCCTGACACTGGCAGTGTTGAGCTAGAACCTAATGATATTGTGCTTGCCTGCACCGACGGCTTATCTGATCGCGTTAAAAGCGAGCTAATGTTGGAGTACGCCGCCAAGTTCGAGGGTAACCTAGAGTCTTACGCTGACGTATTACTTGATCGAGCATTAGATTGCGGCGGCCAAGACAATGTCTCTTTCATATTGGCTCAGGTCAAACCCTAACGCGGTTAGAATTCCCTCTATTATTGTCTCAGCAGGCGAATCAACTCACCGCTGGTTAGTACGCGGTTGTCGCGGTCTTTTTGTAAACATTGCATAATAGTTTTCTCCAGCACGTTGGATATAGGCATAGAGGCAATTTCAGACGGCAGCTGCGGCTCGTCGTTCAGCGTGCTGGCTATTAGCTTGTCCATGGTGTCACCCGAGGCTGGCGTGTTACCGGTGATGACTTCGTACAATAGAACGCCGAGACTGTATATGTCAGTTCTACCATCAATGTCTGGTGCTTTTTTTATTTGTTCAGGTGACATATAAGAGATGGTTCCTTGCAACTTCTGAAAGCCCGTCATGCTTTGCTTCTTTGCTGCAGATTGAGGGTCAATGTCATCGATCTCTGACTCATGCCCCTCTTCATTTCTAACTTTGGCCAACCCCCAATCCAACAGTAGAACTTCACCAAATGGCCCTATTAAAATATTTTCGGGTTTAATGTCTCTATGTACTACACCATGGGTATGCGCGTACTCCAACGCATGAGCTACCTGAATCACAATATCAAGTAATTGAGTGATGTCGTAACGTTCGCGATAGTTAATAATTTCACGAAAAGTATAGCCATGGACGAGTTTCATCGTGAAGTAACAATGCCCTTGGCGATCGCGACCCAGTTCATAGGTTGGCATCGTGTTTGGATGCTGCAACATAGCTGATACGCGGGCTTCGCGCAGCAGCCTTTTTTGCTCAATCGGATCATCAGCAAAGGCGGGCAACAGTGATTTGTAGCAAACTACGCGACCCAAATGCATATCTTTACAGGATCGAATTAATGACTTACCGCCCTTGGCTATGGTTTTAAAATAAGCGTAACGCAAATTTGGATCTAAGGTTTTCACCAAATCTTTGTCGGTTTGCTCTAAATACAATATCGGGTAGTCAGATTGCCTAAACTTTGGAAACTCACTCATCATAAACTCAATTAGTAAGGGGTTAGACTGGATCCTTAGAGGGTATCGTTAAGTGTTCGGCGGGTCAAACCTGAAATGCTGATTAAAGTGCCTGTATTTGGTGCTTGATTTGATAAAGCAGTCTAGAATAACCTGTAACGTTTACCGCGTGGCGTCGGCACTTTTTGTTCCGGAGGGAGTGTACATATTCTGTCCATTTGGGTGGTACTGCCGTCGGCATA
>JACKQG010000399.1_pt1 | contig 64019 bp, 51 predicted proteins | sample 8237621 | NCBI WGS metagenome assembly JACKQG01 (sample SAMN15677084, study PRJNA649215) | marine metagenome | biome: marine; feature: Black Sea; material: saline water; isolation source: suspended particulate matter (SPM) from the Black Sea western gyre | collected 2013-06-09/2013-06-10 | depth... | reverse complement strand
GTAATGGCGAGTTTCTTTTTGAAACTTTTTTTAATACAAATAATTATGTTGATATTAATAATTTGGAAATTGACCCCTTTGGTTATTTTTTAATTTCGTCAAAGTGGTGTGTATTTTCAAACACCGGCTGCAATTTTTATAATGGCTATCTTAGTGATATAATTGCCGAGTGGCTTATTTTACCATTCGATGATACTGCAGAATTATGGGATTTTATAGATAAAGGATCTATTATTTTAAAAAATAATAATAATATTGAAGAAGATAGAATTGACTACGATATTGCAGAAGGATGGCCAGTAGGTGAAAATAGCAGGGGACATTCATTACGGCTTCATTCACCGGAACTAGATAATTCATTATCTGAAAACTGGTCTCTCAGCCCCAAAACTGAAAACAGTCTTTGGCTTTATGAGGAATACACCGAAATACAAAACTTTGGATCTCCAAGAGAAGAAAATTCATTTAGACTGAACAATATCCGATATTCAGATGAATGGTTTCCTGATATTGAAATTGATACTGGTAGTACACATAATATTTATGGTGATTATAATGATGTTTATAGAGCAGAACCATTTGATGATGAAAATGAAAATGGTATTTGTGATGAGTGTGGAGATGGTGAAGAAGACGAGCTATATCATGATAGAAATCAAAATGGTATTTGGGATTATCAAAACAACAATTATGGTGTTCCATTGGAATTCTCCTGGTTTGGTACATTTATCGATACCCCTGATCTTAATTATGAAATAATAATAGATAAAAGAAGTATAGAAAAAAATGGTTCACCTATTATTGATCCAATTTGGGAAAATATTCCAAATTTATCTTGGGAATCCAATACTGCCCCGGAAATTTCCATTTTACCAATCGATTTACTCATTGAGGCAATGGGCAAAGATAGAGAGATTGCTGATTTTAGTTGGACAGTTGAATTAACCAAAACATTTTCTGATACTATTGATATAATTTATTCTGACAAATTTACATTTACAATAGATGCAAGTGACTATGGGATATACGGTTGTGTGGATAAGGGGCATTGCAGTGGAAATGAAAATAGTGACTGTCCCACGGGTGCTTTTTTTGATGATGCATTTATAAGTAACCACCCATCGGAATGTATCCCTGGAGAAAATTGTTTCAGCGCTATAAATTACCATGAAAATGCAAATATAAATTCAAATACCTGCCATTATGTTTCATTGTCAATGCCAGCATTTGTAGTTGGAGATTCCAATGAAACAGTAAGTGTGCCTGTTTATTTTAAAAATGATTCATTAGCAGAAATAAATGAGATTGAGTTTACATTGAATTATGATAATAGTTCAGGCATTGTATCATATGATTATGGGACCTTTTTGGGAACAGTAGTGCCTGGTTTGAGCGATGAAAATATAGTTGCTGATCAAAATGGGAATATAAAAGTTAATATGTCCCTTTTATCTGCAAGAATAGCAGGAGTTATTACTTATTTAGATTTTAACTTATTAGGGATGCAGGGTGTTTCAGATACAACTTTAACTATTTCAATAGCAAAAGTTAAAGGGGGGGCCCCGGAAAACTATATCAGTGTTATCCCGGAAGACACGGTGAGTGCAGAGTTGGTCATTTTACAAACAGATTATGAAATTTTTGGAAATATCACCTATTATTCAGGAGATGATCCCTTTGAAGTACCAAATGTTATTTTAAAATTAGATAAAAATTATGATGGGGTATCTGCAGATACATCCTATATTGACACTTCAAAAATATCTGGACATTTTATATTCGAATCATTAACAGAAGGGAATTATAATTTATCATTTTCAAAAGATACTGTTAATGATTGCAATGGTGATTATATATCTGGAACCGACATATCCGGAATTGCACGACATGTGACAGGGGAGGTGCCTTTTAATCCAGATCAATTTATTGCAGCAGATGTTTCTTTAGATGGCACTGTAAGTGGTTATGATGCCAGTTTGGTTGCTCAATATTCAGTAGGTTTAATTGATAATTTTAATGAGATAAAAACTCATTGGATTTTTAAACCTTTAAACCAACAAACTTTACCAAATGTTCATGCAGAACTCTTGAACCAAAATGGGCAATATAGCATTGAATATCAGCCTTTAGTGTTCGATGATACTTTACGGTTTATATCTGCTTATAGGCTTGGAGATGTAAATGGAAATTATTGTCACGATCAATTGTCTCGATACAATAATAAACAAATTCAATTTACTGATATTACTATTGATTATGTGCCAGTTATTACCTTTCCAATAATTATTGCTGAGCCAACTTTTATAGAAGGCATGGATTTAGAAATTGAATATAATGAGGATGTATTTAGTCCTCTTTCAATTGCATTTAATTCATCAAATATAAGAATTGAAAAATATAAATCTGTTTCTAATTTGTTAAGTAGAGATGGAACCATAAAAACTGTAACTTGGGCAATAGAAAAACCTCAAATGGTTGAGGGAATCATTGGAGAAGTTAGTTTTAACTGGTATAATAAAAATAAAAATGGCAAAATATGGTTGAAGAAATTTCAGGTTAATGATGAACCCGCTATTGGCGGAATTAGTATCATTGGATCGGGTAACACAGAATTTACAGATGGAGTAAGTATAATTAATCGTTTGATTCCCGAAGAATTAAGTTTACATCAAAATTATCCAAATCCATTTAATCCCGAAACCACCATTAAATGGTCTATTCCACTAGGAGGTAATGTATCTATGGAAGTATATAATTTACAGGGCCAACTGATAGATCATCTATTTTCTGGATATAAAGAAGCGGGGATACATGAAATAGTATGGGATGCCACTGCATATCCAAGTGGAATCTTTTTTTACCGTTTAATATCCAATGGAACAACCTTGCAGAAAACAATGTTATTAATAAAATGATGGAAATACAATGAAAATATTTCATCAATTAATAAACAATATTTGGGTTGTACTAATCATTTCTATTGGATTTGGGCAGACGACGGGATGTATGGATGATGGCTATCAGCAATGGAGTCCTAACTGGGGATCACCAGCCTGTAATTATGACCAGTTTGCCATAATTGAAGGAGAATGCTTATATAATGATTGTAATGGTGAATGTCCAGTAATATTTGAGAATGAGTGGCTGACTAACCCAGATTTTACTGATAAACAATTTGATGATTGTGGTGAATGTGGAGGAGATAACTCATCTTGTTCTGATTGCCATGGGATTCCTAACGGAGCTGCTTATATTAATTCTTTATGTATAGATAGTGATAATAATAATGGATGCGTTGGAGGGGATACGGGAATTTCTGATTGTCTAAAAATTGATTTATCTTTTGGAGGTTATATGGAATCTAATTCTACAGATACGATTAAGGTATTCATTACAAATTTAGATACATTACAATCAATAGATATCGAATTTCAATTTGATAATAGTATTATAAATATTAAGGAATTTTCTCTTGTTGGCATTGGTTTATATAATATCGGATATGTAATCTCTTATTATTCATTTATTGAGGCGAGCAATTTTACTAATGTTAATTTCACATTATATTTTGAACCTCATCCTAACCCTGAAACTGACCATGAACTTTTTTCACCTGATGGGCAAGAAAATATTTTCAATATTGTAATTGAAGCGATGGATATTAATGCTGATATAACTACCCAATTAACTATCAATGAGTTTACTATTAATGAAAAACTCATGGGTGATTCAAATTGGGAAGGTGGTGAAATTTTAGTTGTTGTACCTTCAGGATGTACTGATGAGTTAGCCTGTAATTATGATCCAAATGCTCGAGAAGATGATGGCAGTTGTGAATATGAGATAGATTGCACTGGTGAATGTGGAGGTGATGCTGTTTATGATGATTGTGATGTATGCGGTGGAAACGATACTGATAGTGATAATTGCACTTGCACGGAGGCGGATAGTGAATTTGATTGCAATGGTGACTGTCCTCCAATTGAAGATTGCCCAACCGAGCTTTCATTTATTGAAGGATGTGCATTTAAAGACCCAAATTGTAGTAATGTTTGCGTAGGTGGAGCAACTGAAAGATATCCTTGTCAGCAGGATTGCACTGGAGAATGGGGTGGCACTGCATATGAAGATAACTGTGAGCAATGTATAGCAGATTCCAATGATATAGATTGTTTTAATTCAAGTTTTAATATTTATAATTCCAACGGATTGGAAGATGATGATTTTATAATAAAAGAATTAGATACTATTTACATTGCATTACACATGCAGAATTTACCAAATCCACTTGAGGGTATAATTTTAGATATTGATTATAACTCATCTGACCTATTCTTAAATAATTGGAGTTTAACTTCAGAAGAATTTAACTTAGAGGGAGAACTAAATGGTGAATTAAATAATACCAATGAATTATACATTGATATTGATAGTACAATTATTGACAGCACAATCTTTACAGCAGTTATGTACACAACCAATGAATTATATGAAGGTAATGGTGGTAAAATGTTATTTCTACAATTTATTAATGTAGGGGATAATGGTGCCAGCACTTATGTAAATTATAAAAAAGTTCAGATAAATGAACATGTTATGCAAGAGCAAAACTATACTTCACAAGTCATTTATTTTGGTGATTGCTATGGAGTATTTAATGGTGATGCATTTATTGATGAGTGTGGGGAATGTGTTGGTGGTAATACAGGAATTGTAGATTGTGATTTATCTAATAATAAATATCAGTTAATCCCAAAGGATTATCACCTAAACCAAAATTATCCAAATCCTTTTAACCCAACAACTTATATCCATTATAGTGTTCCACAGTATGATTTTGTTACAATTAATATTGTAAATATCAGCGGTCAGATTATTAAGACAATTGTTCAAAGTTCCCACCAACCAGGCAATTATGAAATTATGTGGAATGGTACAAATCAAAATGGTATTTCTGTTCCCTCAGGAATTTATTTCTACAAAATGGATGCAGATGAATTTGTATCTGTAAGAAAGTTAGTTTTACTAAAATAGTAGAAAATATAAAATGAAGTATTTCCAAAATCTAATATTATTGGGAATAATTTTCCCCACAATTATTTTAAGCCAATCTATTGAAATTCCTCATAAAATGATGAATCAGGATACAACGCTTAATATCCCCATTTTTATTTATGATGTGTCAAATTTAGAATCCATCCAATTAAAAATTGAATATGATGAGAATATAGTAAATGCTGAGGAAATATTTGAAAATCCATTAGGAATTTTGGATGATGGTTATACTTTTACATACAATTTAATTGAACCTGGAATAATAAATTTAGCAATCGTTAGCAATTTAGCAACTGTATTTAGTGGCAACGGAATGGTTGCACAAATAAAATTTAAGTCTATTGGAAATCTCGGAGAATATTCGTCGCTTACATTTTTAGATGCACAAATAAATAGCGACTGGCAAATTCCTGCTATTGACGGCTCTATTGAAATTATATTAGATAATTTAACGATTACTGGTCAGGATAATTCAGAAATTGGAGCCGATCATGTAATTACATTGGGAATGTGTGATGGATGCAATGATGGTTGGAAATTTGGAGAGGATGAATATGATTATCCCAACCCTGTTTCAGGTGAATACACCAATATAAATTTCTACCATTTGGATTGGTTTGGGCAAACGGATATAAATGGCAATTCAAATGAATTGGAATACGAATTTTCATCTGATTTTCGCAACCAGCATAGTTTCCGTGAATTGACCAGTTGGGGTATTAAAGGCAGTACTGGCGGGGGATTATCCTCTGATATTGACATTAATCTCAGTTGGGATCTTGGAAAATTAATGAGCAATTCAGATAATTTTAATATGTTCATTTATGTAGGTGAAGTCAATTATAACATGCAAGAAATGAGTGCTATTTCTTTATCTCAATCTGATCTGATAGGGGATAATAATGAAACAAATATCTGGATAAAGATGGGTGAATGTGCTGATACAGGTGAAACTTTAACTTATTATCGTGATATTGATGGTGATGGTTTAGGAAGCTCTGTCGAGGGTACATTTTGTCTGGGTATGCAGCCAAATGGTTGGGTAGATAATAACGATGATCAATTAATAGATTGTTTTTCAAATGATTTAGATTGTGGAGGCATATGTGACGGAACATTAATTGATGACTGTTTTGGAATTTGTGGGGGTACAGGTATTGAAGATAATTGTGGTAATTGCGATTATGATCAATCAAATGATTGTGTCCAGGATTGTAATAATGTATGGGGAGGGGCAGCCTATTTAGATAATTGCGGACATTGTGATAATAATTCTTCAAATGATTGTATCCAGGATTGTAATGGAGATTGGGGAGGCATGGCTTACTTGGATAATTGCCTTAATTGTATTCATACTGTAAGTGATGAATGTGTACAGGATTGCTCAGGGGTATGGGGGGGGAGCTTAAGCAATGATGAATGTGGAATTTGTGGAGGAAATGAAAATGATGGTGACACAAATGGAGACGGAGAACTTTGTGATATAATATGCTCTGAAGGCCAAAGTTTTGACTGTAATGGTATTTGCAATGGAGGGTCAGTGGAGGACGAATGCGGTGTTTGTGATAATGATAGCTCAAATGATTGTGTCCAGGATTGTAATAATGTATGGGGAGGGGCAGCCTATTTAGATAATTGCGGACATTGTGATAATAATTCTTCAAATGATTGTATCCAGGATTGTAATGGAGATTGGGGAGGCACAGCAGTTTTAGATAATTGTGGTATCTGCGATAATGATTTATCAAATGATTGTCAGAAGGATTGTAACAATGAATGGGGAGGCACAGCAGTTTTAGATAATTGTGGTATCTGTGATAATGATTTATCAAATGATTGTGAATTTGATTGTAATAATGAGTGGGGAGGCGGAGCAAGTATTGACAATTGCCAAATCTGTTCAGGAGGCTCAACGGGATTAGTACCTTGCGAGCAGGACTGCAACGGCGATTGGGGTGGCTATGCTTTTATAGATGAATGTGGTATTTGTGATTCGGATAATAATAATAATAATCAATGTTTTGATTGTAATGAAGAGCCAAATGGCGGAGCCATTATTGATAATTGTTTGGATTGTATTTTAGAGGGAGAAACCTCAACTTGTATTCAGGGATGTGATGGAAATTGGAACAATTATGGTTTAGAAATAAAATATGATGAATGCGGAGTATGTGGGGGTAATAATTCTACCTGCACAGATTGTTATGGTGATGTTAATGGAGAAGCACAAATTGATGCATGTGGTGATTGTTCTGGTGGAAATTCAGGGGTAAATCTATGTCCAACTGATTGTTTAGATGTAGCAAATGGAAATGCGATTGAAGATAATTGCGGTATTTGTGATAGTGACCCCTCAAATGATTGTATTTTAGATTGTAATGGTAATTGGGGGGGTGAAGCAGTTATTGATGATAACTGTGGTACATGTATTGGAGGAGCAACCGGACTAGAACCATGCAGCTTAGATTGTATTGGTGTTTGGGGCGGTAATTATATAGAGGATTTATGTGGTATATGTGATGCAGATAGTGAAAATGATAACCAATGTGTAGACTGTAATGGAACGGTTGATGGTTTAGCTTATCTGGATAATTGTGGTAATTGTGTAGAAGATTCTTCAGATTTAAGTTATGAATGTGAACCGGATTGCGATGGTATTTATGGAGGGAATCACCCACCTAATTTTTCATGTGAAAATGGGTCTATTGCTTGTAGCTTAAATGAATGCTTTTTAGCTAATGATGATTTGCTTTTACCTAAAAAAATTGATATTAGCCGAATATATCCCAATCCCTTTAATCCTCAAGCTACCATAGATTTTGAAGTTTCTGAACCTACGATGGTTCAATTAAATATTTATAATTTGAATGGACAGAAAGTTGATGTCTTAAAAAATGCATTTACTTTGCCAGGGTATTATTCAGTTAATTGGAATGGAACAAATCATCCTTCTGGCATATATTTTGTAATTTTACAAAGCTCAAATTCTATCGTAAAACAAAAAATGATGTTGATTAAATAATTATGGTTTTGAATCTAAAATTAATTTTCATACCAGTATCATTGTTATTATTTATTGGGTGTGATTCCATTAGTGAAAGTAAAATTTATACACCTTCCTCGGGAAATTGTTTGAATGGTGAAAGCATGGGATGTGATGATATTTGCTCCTCAATCCCTCTTGAAAATGATGTCTGTGGTGTATGTGGAGGAGACGGAGCAACTTGTGAAGGATTGTGGAATATATATTATGAAGTTTCAGTTCCTTTTGCAGCATTTCAATTTGATGTAAATGGTATAACGGTAATCAGTGCTTCTGGTGGTTCGGCTGAAGAAACAGGATTTATGGTTTCTTCCAGTTCAATTACTGTAATTGGGTTTAGTCTTTCAGGTGATTTTATCCCTGCGGGAAGTGGTGTTTTGACACAAATCAAGTATGATGGGGATTTATCAGATGCCTGTTTTACGGATTTAGTTTTATCAGATAGTGATGGAGGGTCAATTCCTGCAACCATTGAAAATTGTAATACAATCAAGTATTAAGAATAATTATCCCATCCTTTTTATTTAAATCGTTTCAAAATATGGCATTAATTTTCCACCATGCCAATACAGGTAAATGAACTCTCTAAACAATTTAAAATGTTTAAACGAGAAGCTGGACTCTCAGGTGCATTTCGATCTTTCTTCAAACGAAAATATGAAACTTTCCATGCCCTGAAAGAAATATCTGTCCAAATTGAGGATGGAGAAATATTGGGCATTTTGGGAGAAAATGGTGCAGGGAAAACCACACTCATAAAATTATTGGTGGGCCTACTCCATCCAACTTCAGGTGAAGTAAACATAAATGGATTTACCCCTTGGAATCGTAAATCAAATTTTCTCAAACAAATATCAGTGGTGATGGGACAAAAAAATCAACTCTGGTGGGATATCCCTGCTTCCGAATCATTTTTATTAAATCAGAAAATATATGAAATCCCCCAAAGTCAATATAAAAATACCCTTGATGAACTAGTAGATTTGTTATCAGTGCGAGATAAATTGAACGTTCAGGTTCGACGTCTCTCTTTGGGAGAAAGAATGAAAATGGAAATTATTGCTTCCCTGCTGCATAATCCCAAAATTGTATTATTGGATGAGCCTACAATTGGGTTGGATGTAATTTCACAATTAAAAATCAGAGAATTTGTTAAATATTATAATGAAAAATATAAAACTACCTTCCTGCTTACAAGTCATTACATGCATGATATTCAGGCTTTATGTAAGCGTGTTTTTGTAATTCATAAAGGGGCATCCTTATATGATGGTGATTTTGAAGAATTGGTAAATCGTGTTAACCCAAAAAGAAAACTCCTGTTTGAGTTTAATGACAAACCAGATTATAATAAAATTGAAAAATTATCAGAAAAGTATAATTTTCATATAAATAATACAATTCTTCAATCAGAACTTCCTGATAAAGAGTTGACAAAATTAGTATCAGAGTTATTTAAGTTAGGGGTACCTGCATCCATCACGATGGAAGACCTGCCAGTTGAAGATACCATGCGATCATTTTTTACCGATCCTGAAAAATTTCTAAAGTGAAAGCATGGATTGATAAATATTTTTCCGTCATTCGCATGACATGGATACAAGCTCTGGAATATAAAGCCAATGCCATAGTAGGCACCTTTGCAATCTTTTCCGGTTTGGCTATTGAATTTTTAATATGGAAACAGGTATTCCAAGCTCAGGGATTAACCGAAATTCGTGGATTTACTTTTAACGGTCTCATGGCTTATATTTTTCTCTGCATGATTGTAGGTCAATTAAAATCATCCTGGGCTACATCTATGGAAATGATCGATTCAATCCGTACGGGAGAAATGAATAAATACCTTATTCGACCTATTTCATTTTTCACCTACCATTTTATGATGTTTATAGGGCATAACTCTCTTTTCTATATTGTATACTCCACCGTTTTAATTTTATTCCCAATTTTACTTCCGGGGTGGGCTTTTCCGACTTTATTACATGTTTTAGGTTTCATTATGGCACTGTTAATTTCAATATATCTATCTTATGCTATTTATTTCTGTATGGTCTGTTTTGCATTTTGGTTTGGAGAAGTGAGGGCATTGGTAATAGCCTATAATATCTCTAATATTGTTTTATCTGGTCAGATAATTCCTTTACGATTATTTCCAGATTCAGTCCGGAATATTATTAATTTGACTCCCCTACAATTTTTAGTAGATTTCCCTGTAAGTATTGCAACTGCTAATTTACCCATTAAATTTTGGCTCCCCAAAATGGGTATTGCATTGTCTTGGTGCATAGTTATGACTCTCGCAGGGAGAGTTATTTATAAGTCAGGAATACGTGTATATGGAGGATATGGTGCATAGATATTTTTCATTATGGATATCATTTTTCAATAATAGTCTTACCAGAGATTTGGAATTTAAAGCAAATTTTATTGGAGGGTTATTGGTTGATATAATTTATTATGGAATTCAATTTTTCTTTTTTTCTATTATATATTCCTATGTGGACGCCATTGGAGTTTTCACCCGGGAAGATGTGATGATATTTTTAGTAATAACATTTTTGGCAGATACATTTTATATGTTTTTCTTTTCGGGGAACTTATTCAATTTAAACCGGTGGATGGTTCGGGGTGACCTTGATTATTTTCTGTTGAAACCAATGAACTCCCAGTTTATGGTTTCATTTCGTTATGTAAAATCGTATGCACTTGTCAGTGTTGTAATTTTGCTAATAATGTTAACGACGTTAGTATCAGCATACTCTGCACCTATTGGATTTATTAATGTGATTGCCTTTGTTTTCTCCTTTCTAATGGGAACCATCCTATGGTATGGTGTAGATTTTATTATTTCCAGCTCTTGTTTTTGGTTTAAGAATTTTTCTGTGTCAGGATGGCTAAGTCATGAGATATTAAAATTCTCCACTCGTCCAGATTCAATTTATACAGGGCTATTAAGAAAAATGCTTCTTTCAATGATACCTATGATTCTAATTGCATCAATTCCCACACGAACTTTGTTATATGGTCCCGATGTTCGGTATTTATTATGGCAGTTTTTTATAGCAATATTTTTTTTCCTACTTACTCGAATAATTTGGAAAAAAGGGTTAATACGGTATGAAAGTGCTTCAAGTTAATTTAATTAATCCTGTTATCTTTTTTTGGATAAATGTGCTATAAATCAATAACTTTCCGACGAAATCTATGTACTTTCTTAAAGAAAATGTCTGCTTTCATGATTGATGGGAGACCTATAATGGAAAAAAATATGAATTATAATATGAAAATATTAAATTATTTACTACCAATTTGGATTTTGTTTAGCATCAATTTCAGTCAGGAATTGAGCGTTGATTTGACTCTTCTTAATACAAGTCAGTTTACCCTGAATAGTTGGAATAATGTAGCAGAACTTTGGCATGTTGAAGTTTTAAATACGAGTTCAGAACCAGTTTACTATAAACTCAAGTTTCAATTGTATCAAAAAATAAGTGGGAATTATGAACTCATAGTGGAGGGTCGAACAAAGAGTTTATTAATCCAAAATAATGGTGTTCCGAAGATATTTTCCAATTTAGATCCAGAATTAAATGAAAGTTCATTAGAAGAATATATAGAAGAAAATCCTGAATTTATTTCTAATATCGAAAATGTAACTGGATACTTCCCCTCTGGTACATATAAATTAAAACTTAGTGCAACCGAGCCTGAAAGTCCAAATAATGAAATTGCTTCTGACGAAGAGGACGTTGAATTTTCTGTAGGAGATCAATTCTCAATTCTAAATCCTCCTGATGGTTGGATCTATGCTGATGGGGAAAGTTTTTATTTCCAATGGGATACGCCTGGATTTAGGCAAGGTGTTCAAATTGAATTTAGACTATTACTTTCAGCAATTATTCCTGATGAAGTTGATTCTCCTGAAGATGCTATCGAAATAGGTCCCAATTCAGTTTTTTACTTTGACTCTAACTGGGATCAATTACCTCAAATGGAAAGTTGGCCGTATACCGAGAAGGGTTTTTCTGATCAAATTAATTTTTGGTATTCTTTTCTTAAGACCGAAATGGGTATGGATCCATTACAATGTGGCTTTGATTATGCATGGCGTATGGATGCACGGGAGGTTATTGATGGTTTTGAAACTGGGTCAGGTAATTTAGGGTTATGGGGTTGGCCCGAACCCGCTCAATCCGTAGTTTGGAAATTTACCTGGGGTGAAATTCCCAAAGGACTAATATCTCCAGTTGGAGATGATGTGCTTCCTTTATTTATGTGGGACAATATAGGGTGTGCCGAGGATGGTTTTGATTTTCAATTATCACCTATAGAAGATGAAGACTTTGGGGAAAGTTGGGGTGCTGAATTTATTTCTACTCCTTTTCAATACCCAGCTGAAGCCCCTGGACTGATCCCTGGTAAAAGTTATAAATGGCGGGTTCGGATACATTCTTTAGGCGGAAACACTAAATGGAGCGAATTCGAAACCTTTACTATTAAAAATATTGAATTAATTGAACCCCAAATTGGAAAAATTGTTGAATCCGTCAGGCCTTATTTCAATGTGGAAGCACCAGCAAATATTTCATATTATGAAATGTTAATTGGTGATGAAAATGATGAATATGTGGAACAGGTAGAAATATATAACAGAGAAGAAGAGATTACATCCTTGCCATGGCAATATCCATCTCAAAATATGGAAAATGGACTTTACCCCAATATGGTATATTATTGGAAATTATTAATGTTTGACGGAAGTGGTAATATACTTGGGGAAATTGAAGACTATAATGTATTGGGTAATTTTAGAATTATGCCAATAATTTTAACCGAACCTTCCAATGGAGGAACAAATATTCCTTTGAATCAAAAATTTACTTGGGATGGTCCTCTATCAGTACCATCGTATGAATTTTGGATTTCAGACGATGAAGACTCTGAAGTTGAAAATCCTAAGTATATTGTAAATATTACCGGTAGTAAATCTTTAGACTACCCAGTAGACGATGATTATCCCCTTGAATATGAAAAATCATATTACTGGAAAATAGTTCCAAAAGATGTTAATGATAATTATGGTTTACCGTCATCATATTCAATAGTTTCTCAATTCACAACATTAAATTTTCCAGAATTGGGGGAAGAATTATCCGTTTCAAATAGTGATGTAAGAATTCCCATCATTAACATAGAAACCTCTGAAGGAATTGAATATACAATTTTTATTTATGGTGATGCTGATGGCAGTTCGATAATTGAAGAAATATCTGGTATTACCAATTTCCCTTATGAATATTCTGATGGTAAAGAAACCCTCCAATATGGTACAACATATTATATACAGATTCAGCCTATGAAAAATGGAGAAAATTTTGGGAATCCCAGTAATATGATGCCCTTTAGCATTCCTGAAGAACCAGAAAATACAGAACAATGTGAAATCAGTTGTGAAATTACAGATAGTGCGGAATCAGAAATATTGATATCCATTTTAACTGGATTAGAAGAAGCTACAGAATATTTAATTCTGGTTTCCCAGAATGAAGATATGTCCAATGCTATGGAATTTCCCATTTCTTCCAGTGAATCTCAATATTTGCTTTCTTCTGAATATGTGGATTGGGGCAATACATATTATACTCAGATTGTTGCATATTCAGCAGATGGTGAAATAATTGGTATTGCTTCTGAAATACAAGTAATTAATGTTGAAAGTAAGCCGGGAACGAATGACCAGACAGCAATTGGAGTAAATTTACCAGAAGGCAGTATAAAACCAATTTTTGAGATTATTAATGAAATAACAGGAGCAACTGGTTATCAGATCACTATTTCTACCGAACCTGATATGTCAGCTGAGTGGGTTCAGTTGTCTATTTCTAATTCTTTGACTGCAGAATATCCCAGTGATGGTCCTCTTCTTCAATATGGTAAATCTTACTATGTTACTGCCCAAGGATTAGATGGTGATGATACACATGGTATCGTTTCTTCTGTTGTTGGATTTTTTATTCCCAATATTACACCTCCAATATTGGGTAATGCCTTCAGCTGGGAGGCATCAATTCCCGCTGCAAACCAGTATAGATTAGAAGTAAGTCTAGTAGAAGATTTTAATGCATTGGTATTAAATAATATTATTCAGGGTAATTCTTCTCCAATGAATATGGACGAACTGGAATTTAATAAAGGGTATTATTGGAGAGTACAAGGATTAGATGAAGATGGAAATCTATTTGGTAATTCAAGTCAGATTTCATTCCTTCAAACACCATCCGTCCCAGCTCCCACATTAAATGTTTTTTCCACAGAGACTCCCCTTACTCCTGAATTTTCTTGGAGTGGAATTGAGATGGCAACAGGATACCAAATATCGGTTGCCAGAGATGGAGGTATGGAAAATATATTGTGGCAGGAAAATGCAAATAGCACATCTATAGCCTATCCGGAATCAGCCATTTTATTAGAGTTTGCAAGTACCTATTATTGGCAAGTAGCCTCTCTCGGTGAAAATGAAATTGTGCTTAGTATTTCTTCAACAGAATCATTTTCAACAAAATCAGTTTACCCTGTTTTGGGATTAAATCCTGATGGGGGTACAGAAACACTTTCGCCAACATTGCAATGGGAAGCTAATGACAAAATTTCTGCATATTTGGTAAAAGTAGGATCGGATGTAGAAATGAGCAGTTTAATTATAGACGAGCAGGTAGATGGTAATTCTATTCAAGTTGATGAGGGTGTTTTAACCTCAGGGAATAGCTATTACTGGATTGTTGATGGTTTAGATGAAAACGGAGAAAGTTTAGCCGGACCCTCAAAGCCTGCATTGATTCTAATGCCTTCAACAGATAATATTCCGCTTATCTCTCCCATTGGAGATGAGCAAGTGAGTAATTTAAATCCTGTATTAAAATGGGGTTCTTTATTAGGAACTACTTCCTACACTCTTCGTGTAGGTACTGACCCAGAAATTGAAAATTTAGTGATTAATAATATTGTTTCTGGTAGTGAGACTACAATTTCGGAAGAAAACAGACTAAATAATTCCACAACTTATTTTTGGCAAGTTGAGGGAGCAACCGAGACAGCTGTTATAATAAGTATTACAGGTAGTTTTGGAACACCCGCTTCAGCAGGTTTGACAATTCTGGGTTTGGAGGATGGTGAAGTAATATCAGTAACAAATCCCACATTTTCTTGGGAGGCAGGAGAAGGAATATCAGCATTCTCAATCAGATTTTCAGATAAATCAGATTTTTCAGAAAGTTGGAAATTTCAAATTGGTTCGACAAGTTTTCAATATCCAAGTGAACCTCCCTTGAATTTTAATACTCCCTATTATTGGCAGGTTAGTCCATTAAATAATGAGGGAAACCCTATTGGTGGATGGTCGGCACTACGTAGTTTCAGTATCAGTGTGGCATTTATTGTGGAATTAGAACTTCCTGGCAATGGCGAAGTTGCTACAACCAGTAAACCTACATTTCAATGGGGTGTAATCGAGGGTGCTGCGAAATACGAAATTCAAGTTAGTAATCTTGAAGATTTTTCTGAAATTCTGTGGTCCTCAGCTGAAATTATTGAAAATAGTACGATCTATCCCGGATCTGGTTCTGAACCATTAAATTATGGGGAGACATATTTTTGGCGAGTCCGTGCCATGGGTGAAGAAGCAGCATTAGGAGATTTTAGTGCTCCATTCAGTTTTGATTTGTCGGGTGAAAATAAAGTTGAATTAGAAGGTCCATTAAATGAGGAGTCTGAAAGCTTGTTGCCCTATTTCTCCTGGTTGGCAGTAGGTGGTGCCTCTGCATATACATTAACACTGGCATCTGATGAAAGTATTTCCACTATTATTTATTCAGCTGATGCAACCGAGGTATTTCACCAATATCCTCAGGCAGCTCCTCCACTTGGGAATGGAATTACTCTTTACTGGAAAGTAATAGCAAAAGATGAAAATGGATCGCCAGTTGGTGATGCCAGTAATGTGGGTTCATTTAGTTCACCTTCTGGAACCATAGAAGTTGAATTTATGTTTGGTGATGAATAATGACTAGACAGTTAATAAATAGGTTATTTTTTGTATTCATCTGCTGTTCTTTTGTATTTTCTGCAAATGCAAAAGTAGTTGCTGCTATTTCTACTTTAAAGGGTCTTGTGATGGTTAAGCCGGTGGGTTCCAGAAAATATATTCCTGCTTATAAAGGTCAAATGATTAAAAATGGAGAGTGGGTAAAAACAAAAGAAGGGGTATTTGTTGCTATTGTTTTTCTGGATGGATCAAATATAAAAATTCAGCAAAAAACTGAAGTTAAAATAACAAGTTATAGGATGACAGCCAAAGACCTCAAAACAAATTTGGACATGGCCAAGGGGCAAGCATGGAGTAATGTTGCCGATCAAGGAGCCGGAGGGGAATTCACCATTACTACTCCCACAGCTGTTGCATCAGTAAAAGGTACCGAATTTGATTTGGAATATGACATTGATAAGGGTGAGACAACACTAATTGTGCTTTCTGGAGAGGTTGAATTTGCAGGTGAATTAGGTACGATTTTGGCTGGGGCAATGGAGTCCTCAAAGGATGGTGGTGCAGTTTCAAAATTAACTCCTGATGATTTACCAAGTTGGCAAAATAAAACAGACCCTGGAATTGCGTTCAAATTAAAACCAGATAAGCTAGGAAAACAACAAACTGGAAAAATAATTAAAGTAGGCATTCAAGTTTTAAATGCAAGAAGTAAAGCATTTAAAAACTCATTCTCAGGAACTGCAACAGTAAATTCACAATCCAGTGAATTGATGGTTTCTGCGGATGGGTCAAGTTGGTCAAGTTCTGTTGATGTGAGTATAAATGGGGGTCGGGGCGTCGTTCAGGTTAAATCATCCCGTCAGGGAAAATCTGAAATTATAGTAAACTCAGAAAATGCCGAATCAAAAATAATTGGATTTGAATATTATCAAACAAAAGCCCAAAAACGTGCATCCCAAGGGAAATTGGCAAGTATAGCAGGTAAAAAGGGAAATGCTAAATTAACCCAAATGATCCAGGATAAAGTTTTATTAAAGTCCTCTGTCACTATGGGATCCGGAAATGTAAGTGATGTTTTACAAATGTTGGAAACCGGTGAACTTGAATTAGACGGCGATCCAATTCTTATTGATAACGGAGATGGTACCGTCACAGTTAAATTAGTAGTTAAACCAAGATAAGCCTATTAATAGGATATTATTACTCATGGTTAGATGGCTTACATGTCTTCTTTCTTTCGGAATCTTGATTGGTCAAGATGACGGTCTTCCCCCCAATTTTGTTTACCTTGAACCAATTGAAGATTTTTTTGCTCGCTCCCCCATAGAAATAGAAATTATTGTCACTGATAGAAATGATATTGAAGAAGTAGCACTTTATTATAGATTTAATGATGCCACTGAATTTAGTAAACAGAAAATGAACGTTTCATATCAACCAGTTATTTTTAATGTTGAAATCCCATTGGATGTAGTTGAATCAGGATTCATTCAATATTATTTTTGGGCGAAGGATGAATATGATAATGGGGCTACATGGCCAAGTGGTGGTGAAGATATGCCCATGGTACTTCCTGTTTATCCCCTCAAGAAAGAAAAAGGTAAACCAAAAATAGAAGTACCTAAATTAGTTGAGGGGTTTCAACCCCCTGAAGAATTAGAGGACAACCTACCATATTATTTAGAAATTGGAATGTTAGCACCATTTTTTGAGGTAAATCAGGAAGAGGGTGTTCCAATTGTTGTAATATCGGTTTTTGACTCAGAAGAAATAGTAGATATAGAAAACGTAAAATTACTTATTGATGGTAATGGGGTTTCTTCATTTAATTCCCCCGATATGATTACTTATATTCCCCAAGATCCATTTGATCCCGGGTATCACATTATACGCTATGAAGCGAAAAATAATGCAGGAGAGAATCTATTTAAAGAGTTTTCCTTTTTTATGCATGAAAAAATTATAGATGAATCAGAAATAAAGAAAACATCCTGGAAGGATGAGATTAAATTTAAAGGTAATTTAGGATGGAATACAGATTATGACCCATCTCCAAATCGTCCAATTGATACCCATAAAATTAATTCGTCGGTTAAATTTCAATTAGGTGAATTTAAATTTAATATGTCTGGTTTAATGAATACGCATTTAATCGATGCAGATGCCAGGGAAGCAGCTACCCATCGCCAACCATCCAGTCGGGTAAAATTTAAAATGAACTCCCCATATATTGATTTTCATTATGGTGATAATACCCCGGAATTCTCTGAATTTAGTCTGAAAGGTACTCGAGTCAGGGGATTCAGTACAAAATTAAAATGGGGTACATGGGAAACATCCTTTGTAGGTGGAGAAACAAAACACTGGGTTAGTCATGGATTTAATCAAATCTCATCTTGGGACAGTATTCCGCAATATCTACCCGGTGATCAGGTTTATTCTAATGGATCTATATGGGAAGCGAATACATTAAATATGGATAGTCTCCCAGATACATTAAGTGGTGATTGGAGGGTTATAACTGAGTCAGAATATTCTTCCATTTCAAATGATATTTGTGAAGCTGTAAACCCTGTTTTGTATGGGTTAGATCCTTATGATGGGGATAATACCTTAGCAATTTGGACAGGTATGGAATGTGAGGAAGTTGTTCTCCATTCTCGGATCAATATGATGACAGGTGAGGATGGAGTTGAAAAAGGGCTAATTTATTTGAGTGTTAAGGATTGTCTCCAACAATGTAAAACTCCCATAATTTATGAAAAAGGATTTCCAATTAGGCAGCTTCAGGGATTTCGCACTTCCAAAGATTTTTTTAACCACGCAAAATTCGGAATCTCTGCTATAAGATCCTGGGATGTTCGAAATGAGGACCTTATACCATATTCCATTTTTCACGAAGGTTATACCTATGAAGGAAATATAGCTGCAGCAGGGGACTTCTCATTTCACTTCAATCATGATAAAACTGTGCTCAGTGGTGAGTATGGCCTATCAATGACCATCGATCAAACCTATTCAGATACACTACTATTGAGGACTCTCAGCAATATTCCCGAAAACCTGAGTTTATATAGCTATGCCGATTGGAGTGGGGTAGATTATTGCTATCAAAATGAATGTATAGATATTAATGGTGATGGTGTTATAATCTCAGCGCCAGAATTTGTAGAGGGTGCTATCCAAAACGATTCAATATGGGCAGAATATACTTCAGCTAATAATAGAATGAATGATTTTGCAAAGACACTTGGATTTGCATTGAATGATGATATTAATGGCTATGCCGAAGGGAGAGGTGTATCTGGATTAACGGGGCCAGAATTGGGACGATTTATAGAGGGGGGATTTGATTCATTATATTTATTATTAAAGAGACCTGCTTTTAAAGTGGCGTTCAAAACACCAATACCCCTAAAATTCACCGATTTAAGCTTTCAAACTGAATTTAATCAGGCACCGTTAAATTACTTATCACATGGTAGTTCATCCATACAAACCGATGTAAGGAATTGGAAAAATAAGGTAGCTTTTAAAGTTTTGAAAAATCAAGTTTCATTTTCATTTGGTTTTGATAATCAAATAAAAAGTCCCTGGGATCCAGAATCAGTTTTTGATGGTGAAATAAAACGGTCAATAACTGATACAAAATCAGGTTCCATTGGGTTGGGTTTTAGAAATTGGCCAGGATTAAATTATTCCATACGCTTACAGGAAAGAAAGGATTTGTCAGTCCAAATGGTTGAATTATTTGACAGTACTTTTACAAGTGATAGCACTTTTACAATTGATTCTACGCTTCTGTTACAAAAACCAATTGTGGGACAAAAGAAATTAACTACCCACACTATTTCCCCTACATATAAGATAAACCTGGGAGATATAGGAATAAGTCTGAATGGGAATATAACCTTTGTAAATGATTTAGATCAATTATCAGATACAACAGGTTGTTATGAAATTCTTAACAGTACTAAAGGTGAAGAATGGGGCGGTGTTAGTGATACCTCAATCTGTGGAACAAATGAGAACTTATATATTTTTAAAGGAACAAATAATTATCCATTTAACAATTTAGGGGCACTAACTTCAACATATACTGGTGCATTATCATTTTCATTTCCCATTCCTCTATCCTTGAATTTAGGGTGGGGAATGTCAGCCAATGCACCAAACGATTTAAGACAATCTAATACGGTTATAAGTGTATTTAGTACAAAAATTGGTTACAAGTTTTTGGATAAAAAACTAAATGTGACCATCGGCGGGAATTATGTGATTGGGCATAAAAGTGGAAATGAATTTTGGGATTCAGGCGAAGAGTTTACTCAAGATTGGAATCAAAATGAATCTTTTGATTTAAGGTCATACGATGAATACGATGATCTTGATAATAATAATATATGGTCAGATGGGGATACTCTAAAAGTAGATTATAATGAAAATAATGAATATGATACTTACGATGCGGATACATTTATTGATAAGGTTGAGCTTGATAATACAAAATTAACCCTAAAATGTGGAATGCAGTATAAAATTCCCGAACCAAATATAACGATTGGACTAAATTTAGACTATTCCAAAGCAGTTGATTATCTTAAATCTGAGCAGGACGATCCGGTTTTTAAAGCAAAATTGGCAATTAAATTCGGATTTTGAACTTAACAATCCGGATTCCACATTCCCAATTATTCAGGTTTTCTTCTCTTTTTTTCGTGCTGCTGGAAATAGCACGTTATTTAAAATAAGCCGATACCCCGGGGAATTTCTGTGAAGGGATAAATCGGTTGGTGGGTCTCCCACAAAATGGCGGTAATCTTCAGGGTCATGTCCACCTAAGAAGGTATAGGTTCCCTTGCCTACATTTCCATGGATATATTTTACCAATTCATCATTTTCCACTTCTCCCATAATGAGAACATGATTTTTTAAAGTTGATCGTGCAAATCCGGTGGTTTGTCCCATAAACCCATTAATAACCGCAACATGGTTTTGGGTGAGCATAGTGGGTACTGGATCCCATTTGGCTGAGAATTCGAAAAGGGAAAAATAATCCGCTTCAGCACCTTTGGTTACAGTGCGGTGACTGGGGGGTACATCGATGGTAGAATATTCATAGGTCATTGGATTGGTGTATAAATTATAATTTTCAAATGCCACTGAGTTGGAGTAATCCATTTTATTTCTGTAATTGGGATCAACCTGAGAGCCATCATAAACGGTACTGGCAATATCCACATTCTGGGCAGCGAGAGCAATGTCAAATGAATCCGTAGCAGAACACATGGCAAACAGAAATCCCCCATTTTGAATATAGGTTTTAATTTTGCTAGCGACCTGTTTTTTTAATTCATGAACGGAGGGAAATCCAAATTTCTGAGCAGTTGCATTAAATTGCATTTCCATATTTTTATACCAGACTGCATTATGATAATTTTTATAAAATTTTCCATATTGACCGGTGAAATCTTCATGGTGCAGATGCAGCCAATCATAATCCTTTAATTTATCAGTTAGGACTTCATCATCAAAAATCACTTCATAATCAATTTCTGCATAAGTCAATGCCAAGGTGACGGCGTCGTCCCATGGTTGTTTACCTGGAGGAGAATAGACTGCAATATTGGGCAGTTTTTCCAAGAGTACCATATCCATATTATTTTCTTCGATCTGAGCAAATATTTCGGTTAAAACAACTGTATTTATTGGTTCGTAATATACACCTCTTATTTTTAATTCTCGCTCGAGAATACCATCATAATTAATCATAAATGAACCCCCTCTATAATTCAGGAGCCAGTCAACTTCCTCTCCCTTTTTCAATGTCCAAAATGCAACTCCATAAGCTTTGAGGTGATCTGTTTGAAGTTGGTCCATGGGTATAAGTAATTTTTGGGAAAACACTGTCCCAATAATGATAAAACACAACAAGATTTTCATAATAAATATCCGCATCACTAATTTCAATTTGTTTTTATATAGGGTAATTTAAAGGGTAAATTAGCTATTGTTAAGAAGATAAAAATATTTTTACTTATTATAAGGGTGTAATTTGAAATTAAGACATTTACCATATTATTTTCTCATTTTGTTATTGTCGTGTATAGATATTACTTTGGCACCGGGCAAAGATTGTAATGGCACCATTGGAGGTGAAGCCATTGTGGATGATTGTGGATATTGCACAGGCGGTACAACATCAGTTGCATTCAATGAGTATTTGGGCTGTGATAGTTCCTGCCAAGGGACTCAAATAGATTGTGAGAGTATCTGTGGAGGCTCTGCAAAAAATGATTGTAATGGAGATTGTGGTGGGACAGCAATTTATAATTATATTTGTGAGGACATTGACAGTGATGGTTTCTTAAATATTGAAAGTAGAAGTTTAAATTGCATAGATGAAAGTATTCCTGGGAATTGCGATCCAAATTTTGATAGTTGCCTATTTATGGACTGCAGCATAGATACCATGTATTTGAACACGGTTATTAACTGTACGGGTGAGTTGCCATTATGTGATGAAGCCAGTGCTACCTGTCTCAACTTTGGGGACTATTTAGGAGATGGTACTTGTGATTTCATAGATACGAATTGTGAAGAATTTGAATATGACGGGGGTGATTGTGATTTGGTAGATTGTCTGGGTACCCACTTTTCTGAGGAATTATGTATTGAACTTTTTGGGGCAGGTTGCACTACCGGTGAGGCATCCTGGATTGGAGATGGTGGTTGTGATGAAGGTGATAATGATTTGGAATTGAATTTTAATTGTGAGGAGTGGAATTATGATGGAGGCGATTGTAATTCAAATGCACGAATATCCAAAATTAGAATAACAAAAAAATGGAGATACCAGAAAATATAAAATGCGAATAATTGCGTACTTAGTGCTAAGTTTTTAGCTTTGGGAATTCAGTCTTTAATATTCATTTTTCCTTAACTCTATTAATCCAAAATTCCATATGCCTGCATCTGGACATTGAGCATGTAGAAATGCCTGCCTCCTACTTCCTCATAATTTAGCTGGCCAATTCCCTAAGTCTTAACCTCACATCATCATAATAAATGCTTTGAGGATATAGTTCTAGAAATTCGAGATAGCTGTCAATGGCATTTGAAATATCCTTATCAATAAAATCAATAATTTCTGCTTGAAAGATATGAGCTAATTCTTTAAAAATAGTCTCATTTTCTATTTTTCTGAGTTGCAATTTTGTGAGTTCAGTGTCACCCTGCAAGAAGGTCAGCCATGCATGTTGGTACCGGCACATATCTGCAATATAGATTTCATTGCTGTCAAAAAGTGTCTCCAATTTTTCTAGGGCTTCTGTGCGTTTATTCTGCTGTATATTCAGTTGGACTTTCGCAAAATCCACAAATTCTTCCTGATTATGCCGAAATCCTATGAGAATGGCCATCACATCTAAAATATCATTTACTGCAAAATTATCCATTGGTAGCTGCTCAACGATTTCGTGAAGTTTAGCATCGGTTTGGTCAAACTCCCCCTGATAAAATAAAATCTGAGCTGATTTAATTTGATACTCTAAAATATCTGGAGTTTTCTCTATTAACTCTGTACATTTATTTTCTGCAGATTCTAAATCTCCTTTAGCAATATGAATATTTACCAATCCCAATCCTGCATCGATTCGAAGGCTTTTTGAATTGCCATGGGTGAACGCTTCTTGGTAAAGGTACATGGCACCATCCAAGTCACCCAATACTCGGAACTGTACTTCTGCCAATCGATATGCAGCCTGGGCATTTTTTTTGGTAACCCGCAACGAATCATATATTTCCATTGCTTGTTGTAACGAATATCCAGATTCATCTTTTATTGGTACATACGGAGATGAAAAAAATGGATTATTGGGATAAAATCCTGATAAGGGTAATTCTGACACTGAAAGTACTAATTTTGACTCAAATACCTTTGCAATTTCAAAAACAGTTCTTGTCAATATCTGTTCATTTTTTGAAGAATTAATTATGTGGGTGAAAACCTTATTTGCACGCATGTATTCCTTTACACCTGACAAATCTTTACCAAAATCCAATAGCATGGTGTAACTGGCATTATTTGAAATAAGTGTTTCATAGGCTTTATCAAATTCTTTCAACTTAAATTGTAAATCTGCAAGAATGAATTGAGCTGATTTAAAAGGTGACTCCTGTAAAACTGCTTTAATGGCTGCATTAATTTTTGGATCGTCAGGGAATACCATTATTCTATCAGAAATTGTTTGAATTTGCTGGGGGTGAAATTCTAAAAATAATAGATATTCCCGAACAGAATTTTCATAAGCCATGCGCATGCCCAAATAGGAACCAAGTTCAATACTGTAGAAATCCTGCTTTCCAGTATTTTTGCGATACTCCTTCAAGAGGACATAAGCAAAATCTAATTTTCCTGCACTTATCAATCTCTGCAGGATATTTTTTGTAGAATTTTCTCCAATGGATAAATCCAACACCAAAGTTGTTGCAAGTGGTTGCCAATTATCTTCTGTTTCCATTAAAATATAAACATCCAGAAATTCTAATTTTGATTGGAGATCATTGTTTCGGGCATTGCTGAAAGATTGTGTGTAAACCATCAGTGAATCCCAACTTTCGGTTTGCTTGAGATAATTTTTCAGCGGAAGAAAATATTTGGACACCCCCGGGTTTGACTGATTAATTTCTTTATATAATATTAAAGCTTCATCATATAGACCAGATCGTTCCAATGTTTTTGCTTGTAAATATTTTTCTTCAAGTTCAGGATTTTTATTGTTATTTAAGGATTGAGCTCTATTCTGAATTTGCTGTAGGACATCTTGTGCAGTTTGATTCTGAGAAAAAATCAAGGAAGTTAATAGAAATAAATTGATAAATTTATTCATTGATTGAGTCGTCCGCTTTTTGAAGGCTTCTAAAATATTGCTTCATCATATTTTGATACTCTCGAGAATGGCCTTCCTGCAGGGCAGATTCCATGGCATTAATGAGTAGCATTTCCCTTTCACCCATATCAGATGGCAGACCGGTAGGACCTGAGTAAATAATTTCCTCACCACCAGAACTTTTGCGTTTTTCAGAATAATCTTTCTGAGTAAGTGATTTCTGACTATCCAGCATGCGGGATAATATTCGTTGCTGCCGTTCCTGTGTTCTCCGGTCTACTTGCTTTCGACGGAAATCTTCAATCACCTCCTCCATTTCATCTTTTGCTTTTCCAGCTCCGCTATTTTCTTTTCCGGGATTTTCACCCAGTAATTCTTCAAGTTGCTGTTTCAATGCTTCCTGCTGTTTCTGAAGTTGTTCCATCATTTGCTGCTGTGCCATCATACCCAATTGTGGAAGGTTCATAGTCCCCTGATTAATACCCTGTTGTTGCTGACTCATTTCTTCCATGCGCTCCATAAATTCAGCCATCCCCGAACCAGACCCGCTCATTTGCATTTGATTGGCAGATTCCAAAAGTAACTTAGCAATTTCATTTAACCCATTCAATATTTTCTTCATTTCCTTTTTTGCCGAGGAGGTTTGTTTTTGTTCCAATCGTGAGATTGTGCGGTCCATAGCAGTTTTGGTTCTGCCGATTGCGCCTGCAATTTCCGGGGATATATGAAAGGTTTCTCGAGATAACTCTGTTAATTGGATCATGAACTGCTGGTTCTCTCGGAGAATTTTATCCTGTATCACTGCAGTCTCAATTAACTTCGGACTTCGTGACCGCAATCCCTCAGTATCTTTCACCAAATTCTCCTGTTCCTGTGAGATATAAAGTAAATTGCGGATGAGTGCTAGGAATTTCCTGAGCATTTCATCAACCGTATCTTCCTGAAATTCAGACTGAATTTCTTTAGCAATTTCCAGCATTTCGTTTAGTCCGCTACTTGCCTCACCTCCAGATTGGCTGGCACCAGAGGAGTTATTATTTTGCATTTCTGTACGAGCTTCATTTAAATCTGATGCTGTGGATTCGGTGAGTTCGCTTTCGGCTAATTCTGAAAGTTGTTGTGCTGCATCGGGAGATAATCCTTCCATGGCTTGAGCAGCATCTTTCATGGCTTGTTCTAATGATTTAAAACTTTCTTCCTGTCTTCTCTCGCGGGATGCCAGTGTCTCCATATTCTCATCCTTTGACAGTTCTTCCATAATTGCTTCCTGCTCTTCAGCCAATTTTTCAAGCCTTTTCACAACTTCATCCATTTTTTGTTCAGCCAGTGCCAGTTCAAACATTTCAATAAATCGATCCAGTTGTTCTTCAAAGGCTGCCAAATCAAATTCGAATTCTTCCAGTGCATCTAACATTTTTTGGGGATCCATTTCTTCCATGGCTTCCTGTAGTTTTTCCATTGCTGCCAACATTTCAGGTGTCATTATCTCATCCAATAATTCCTGAAATTGAGAGAATTTTTCAACCAAGTCTTCACTAACTAAATTGTTTTGTTCAGCCTGTTCCTGGATTTTCTGCATGGTTTCCTGAATTTGTTCAATCTGATCAAAGACTTCATCCATTTTTTCCAATGCTTCTCCGGCCTTTTGCTCCTGTTCCCAGCTCACATTTTCTGATTTAAGAAGTTCCAATTCCAATTCTTCAACCAATTCCCGGACATCCTCCAAATTCATCTGAATTTCCTCCCCATACTCTTCCACCTCCGCCTCTTCCTCTTCCATGCGATTGAAGAGGTCTTCAAGGGATGGGAACCGCCCAATTAATATAGGAGAGTGGGCGAGTGATGGACCAGATAGGGTATTGTTATCAGCTATGACAACCTGGATATGTAACTCATCTTCCGGCGCCAGTGAAAATTTGGAAATATTCCATTCATGGTATAATTGTTGTGATTTAACATCGCGTTGTATTTCTGCAATATTTCGTGTATATAAGGTGGTATCCTGCACAATATAATCTGGTGCTTTTACGCGATATTCAAGCCATGCATCTGAAAAACCGTAATCATCGCTGGTTTGAATATCAAACCCAATAATGTCCGACTCATCCAATTCAAATTTACGATTTGGGTTTTGTACAATAAGATCAGGAGGTGAATCCGGTATAATGGAAAATCGGTAATTAGGTGGGTGTAAATTCCGTACACCATTTTCGTCCTGAACATAAATTGCTGCATTGTTTTTTTCTTTTATATGGAAGGAACCACTTAGTTTTTTCCCCTGCACATATAATACGTTGGGTATGTCATTCAGGTAAATCCAGGCTGAATCAAGAGTTTTGGAAGATTTTCCAGCAAGGCTAACCCTACTTCCTTTCGGAATTGAAATATCAGTGATATTCCCGGGATGTTGAAATTCATCTTCACCGGTATATGCAGGGGGAAGGATTGTGAATTGTAATTCTTGAACTACTGGTCTGTCTGCAACAAAAATGGTGTCTGGGTTTGTTGAAATACTTTCCCAAGCTGAAAACCAGGAAGGCGATTTGTATTCCGCCCAATAACGAGTATCCCGCTTAACACCCTCAAATATAAAATGGTAAATTTCATTTTTCTGAGCTACAACCGCCAAGCCAGATTTATCTTTATTCTCCCAATGAATATGGATAGAATCTGGTAATTCTCCAAAACCTGCCACGCTAACAGTGAGGGTATCTCCCCCCAATACTTCCAGGTTACCAGTCATGGAATTCAGGACAAATGGTAATGGAACAGGAAATTCCTTGGTAGGTTGTACCAAGCGCAGAAATGCATGCGGTAATGAATTTATTAAAAGTAAAAGAATAATTACTGCAGAAACGAGAGTAATCTTGAGGGTCTTTTTTAGCGGCTGAGAAACAGGGTCATATAGAGATTCCCTGGGAATTTCTTTCAATTCTGTATTTAATTTGGATACAGCATGCTCAGCCAAATCTTTTCCCTCATCTAAGGCATCCATTGACTTTTCTAATTGGAGGGAATTAAGGAGGCGGTCACCAATTTTTGGGTCTCTCTTCTCAAATTTCTGAGCCAGAAACTCATTACTGCTATTATTGAAAAAAGATTTAAAATGGAAGAACCAACGGATACCAATAAATGCAATGGCTGTGAAAAATGAAAGTAAGAAAAACTCAGCAGTTTTTAATCGTATGGGAATGGTAAAATAGAAAACCGATTCCAATATACCCATTGCCAATAGAAAAATGACTATTCCAATTGCCAATTGCATCAATCCACGATGCAGATTGCTTTTCACCTGCTGGAAGCGAAAAACCTGAATAAATGATTGGATTGAAGTATTCCGCATTATCTGCTTAATGCGTAGAGGATGATATTGGTTCCCATTTCAAGGGCACTCTGCCTAATCTCCTCTGGATCATTATGAACTCTGCTATCTTCCCAACCATCCCCTAAATCTGATTCAAAAGTGTAGAGTACCATGAGAGTTCCTTCATTAAAAAGTCCTAAAGCCTGCGGTCGTTTTTTATCATGTTCATGAACCTTGGGTAGTCCATTTGGAAATTTATAATAGATATTGAAAATAGGATGATCTAGCGGAAGTTCTACCCAGTCCTTTTCAGGGAAAACCTTTTTCATCTCCCGCCGAAATGATTTATCCATTCCGAAATTATCATCAGCATGGAGAAACGCACCTGCTAACAGTTGGTCTCGGAGGAGTTGGGATTCTTCATCAGTAAATTTTACATTCCCATGCCCTGTGAGGTACAAATAGCTGCTTTGTGAAAAAATATCATCTCCAATTTTTGCCCGCTTCTCCAAAGGATTTACAGAAATATTTGTATGGTCACCTAAGTACTCCAGCAGGTTGGGAAGAGAACCGGGGTCGCTGTACCAATCTCCGCCACCGCCATAATGTATTCGGGTAATTGAGAAGGCTCCTGGTGGTACCGATTGAGTGAAAATCGGATTGAAAATTAAACCAATGAAAAATAAAAAAATCATCTTTGACATAAGACCGAAAATTAAAGGATTATTGAGGGAGTTATAAAGAGAAAGTTATTGAAACATTAGATAAAACATAGCTTGCCCTTCGTAGCCGACTTAAGTCATCTTAGTAACATCTATTGGAATTTTATTAAAAAAGATTATCAGAATGGATTTCTTCCACGAGGGTTTTGAATTTTTCATCAGTAAATTTTACATTCCCATGTCCAGTGATGTGCAAATAGTTGCTTTACGAGGGAATATCATTTCCAATTTAAATGCTAACTTTCTAAATATACCTTTCCTCTACAAATTATCAAATTTATTCATTTAATTTACCTATCTTTTCAGTCTAAATTTACAGTCTTTCATTGAGGCTAAATTTTACTAATTGAAGAAGGAAAATTTCAAATTGACCATTCAGTATGATGGTACTGATTTTCATGGCTGGCAGGTGCAGGCAAAAGGACGCACAGTACAAGGTGATATTGAAAATGTACTTTCAATAATTTATCCTGAGGAGAAAATTACTGTATTGGGAGCAGGACGAACAGATGCAGGTGTACATGCTTTAGGGCTTACAGCCAACGTAAAATTGCCATCGAAACTTTCAGCAAATGAACTAATGAAGGCGTTAAATGGTAACTTGAATCAGGATGTCCGTATCGATTCAGCAGGGGTAGTGGAGGATGATTTTCACGCTCGTTTTTCAGCAACAGCCAGAGAATATGAGTATCGTTTGGTAAAAGCATTTTCTCCAATCACCAGAAATTATACTACGCTTTTGAAATGGAATATTAATAAGAATTTATTGAATGATTGTGCAAAAATTTTAGTGGGAGAACACGATTTCACATCCTTTTGTAAGGCCACCGCCGAAGTGGAAAATAAAATTTGTACCGTGTTTGACTCCAAATGGGATGAGGCAAACGAAATGATCATTTTTACAATTAAAGCGAATCGGTTTTTACAGCATATGGTTCGATATCTGGTTGGAACAATGCTTGAAGTGGCAAGGGGGCGGTACACACTTGAAGATTTTCAAAATTTGCTGACTAATGAAAAATCAAAGCCTGTGGTTGTTCGTGCCCCGGCTCAGGGATTATTGTTAAAAAAAGTATATTATGAATAAACTGCATTCAAATCTATTTCTATTTATATTTTTACTGAGCTGTCAGTTGAATACCCAACCAGCAGCACAACAGGATGGAATAAATTCTTCCCGTCAAACAGCCATAACCTTCGCTATTGAACAAATTTCAAATTCAGTAGTGGGTATCAATGTTACTCAGCTAAAACAACAACAAGTCAATCCATTTTTTGATCCGTTTTGGGGTGGATTTTTTCCCTATACTCGTACCTTCAAAGTAGATAATATGGGTTCGGGGGTTTTGGTGAGCCCTGATGGGTATATTATAACCAATACCCATGTAGTGGATAATGCAACTGAAATTGTTGTGACGCTGAGAGGTGGAAAATCTTATGAAGCCCAGTTGGTGGGTGTGGATAATCTTACAGATATCGCTTTGGTAAAAGTGGATGATTCAGATCTTCCATTTGCAGAACTAGGTAATTCCGATGAACTAATTGTAGGAGAATGGGCAGTGGCACTGGGCAATCCATTGGGGCTTTTTGATGTGAGTCATCAGCCAACAGCCACAGCTGGAATTATAAGTGGGGTCAAAATGGATTTCGGACTAAAAGAAGCAGGGCATGTCTATCAGGATATGATCCAGACCGATGCTGCTATTAATCCTGGCAATAGTGGTGGACCTTTAGTGAATGCACTGGGGGAAGTCATTGGAATCAATACTTTCATCATGACCGGATCTAATTATTCATCAGGTTCAATTGGTATTGGTTTTGCAATTCCAATCAACCGGGTGAAGGAAGTTGCAGAAGATTTAAAGAAGTTTGGTAAAGTTGAAAGAAGCTACACCACAGGCGTACATGTGCAGGCAATTGATCCTGTGATGCAGCGCTATCTTCGTCTGCCTACTTCTGAGGGCGTCATTATTACGGATGTGGAAAAACGATCCTCGGGTGAACGGGCTGGCTTACAAATTGGAGATGTAATTTTAGCGGTGGATAATAGAAAAATCAATTCACCCAAGGATATTATTAGAGTGATTGATGAAGGATTGCACAAAGTAGGAGATATTGTAACTTTAACAATTTTACGTGAAAATAAATCCATTGATATTGAACTTACATTGGAAGAACCAAAATCAAAATGGTGGGGATTTTAATAAATGATTGATAGATATACAACACCGGAAATGGCACAGATTTGGTCGGAACAGAATAAATTCGAGACTTGGAAAAATGTAGAAATCACTGTTACAGAGGTTCTATCTGATAGAGGTGAGGTCCCCAAAGAAGCAGTAAAAGTGATAAATGAAAAAGCCACATTTTCTGTTGAGAGAATTTTAGAAATCGAAAAAGTGACCCGACATGATGTCATCGCCTTCCTCACCAATATGGCTGAAAATATCGGACCTGAATCTCGATTTATCCACATGGGAATGACCTCATCAGATTTATTGGATACCTCTCTGGCCTTACTATGTCAGGAAGCCGGTGAAATTATTTTGAGTAAGTTGAAGACGTTTAAAGAAGTTTTGCGGAAGCAAGCAGTAGAACATAGAGAGTCTTACCAGATTGGGCGATCACATGGAGTGCATGCCGAGCCAATTACCTTTGGCCTGAAACTGGCACTTTGGAGTGAAGAAATTGGGCGGCATATTGTCCGCTGGGAACGAGCTGTTGATTCTATTGCAACGGGTAAAATTTCTGGTGCAGTGGGGACCTATCAGCATTTAGACCCGGAAGTGGAAGAGGAATCCTGTAAACGTTTAGGGCTTCAGGCTGCAACCGTTTCCAGTCAGGTGGTACAGCGGGACCATCATGCAGAATATCTTACTAGCCTTGCCAATATTGCAGCATCATTAGAGAAAATTTCGGTGGAAATCCGCCACCTGCAGCGGACCGAAGTTTTAGAAGCAGAAGAGTATTTCCAAAAAGGGCAAAAGGGGTCATCAGCCATGCCCCATAAGCGCAATCCCATTGTAACCGAACGCATAACCGGGATGGCTCGGCTTCTTAGGGGTAATGCCATGGTGGCTATGGAAAATGTGGCTCTCTGGCATGAACGGGATATTTCTCATTCATCTGTTGAAAGGGTGATCATTCCGGACTCAACTACCCTTATGGATTATATGCTTAATAAAATGATTTATCTTTTGGAGAATCTGCTCATTTACCCTGAAAATATGCTGAAAAATTTAAACAAAACTGGAGGTCTTATTTTTAGTCAAGAGGTGCTTTTGGCATTGGTGAAAAAAGGAGCTACCCGGGAGGATGCCTATGCTATGGTGCAGCGTAATGCCATGCAGGTCTGGGAAGAGCAAAAAGATTTCAAAACACTTCTTAAAGGCGATTCTGAAATAATGAAATTATTAAAGGAAACTGAAATTGACAGGTTATTTAATTTAAATAAAGTAATGACAAACATTAACAAAATATATAAACGATTGGAGCTTAAAATATGAGTTATATCAGAGAGCAATTACCCTACACTTTAGATGCTTTTGAGGGTGGAGAATTAGGAGAACGCTATAAAGGCAAGGTGAGAGAAAATTTTTATATGGGTGATGAAATAATAATGGTAACAACAGACAGGGTCTCGGCTTTTGACCATGTATTGGGTACCATTCCGTTTAAGGGGCAAATCTTAACTGAGATTGCCAATTTCTGGTTTGAGAAAACCAAGGATATTGCACCTAATCATATTATTTCCTCCCCAGACCCACAGGTGTTGGTAGCAAAGAAAGCGGAAACCTTACCAGTTGAAGTTATTGTGAGAGGATATATAACCGGCAGTCTCTGGCGGGAATATGAACAGGGAATTAATGGTCAATATGGGTTTATGCTTCCAGAAGGACTTAAAAAAGATCAAAAGTTTGATACCCCAATATTAACTCCCTCCACCAAAGCGGAATATGGAGAGCATGATGAGCCCATTGCACGGGAAGCCATTGTAAGTGGATTGGTGGAAGAATCGGTATATGCACAAGCTGAAGAGTATGCACTTAAACTTTTTTCTACGGGACAGGAATGGGCGGCCAAACAGGGGCTAATTCTGGTGGATACCAAATACGAATTTGGTATGGTTAATGGAGAGCTTATTGTCATTGATGAAATTCACACACCGGATTCCAGTCGTTATTGGATTTCCGCTGAGTACGAAACTCGTTTTAATGCTGGAGAAGGACAGAAAATGCTGGATAAGGAAAATATTCGTCAATGGCTGATTGAGAGGGGCTTTTCAGGAGAGGGTACCCCCCCTGCGCTTACAGATGAAATTAGAGTATCTTTAGCTGAGAGTTATATTGAGCTTTATGCGAAGCTAACAGGACAGGATTTTCATCCAAAATTAGGAGATGTAAAAACGCGTATAGAAAATAATCTTGATAAAGCCGGCATTTATGCATGATTGCTCCTGAAGGAAAAATAATACTCATCCCCCTCCTTCTGTTGGTCTTGGCTGGTACAGGAATTCAAGCATACTATCCCTCTGATGGATTAAAATGGATGAACTTAACGGTGGCAATACTGACTCTGTTTTCATTGTATTTTTTCAGAGATCCTCAGCGAATTCCACCCAATAATGATGGTTTTTTATCTCCTGGGGATGGGAAGGTTGTTCAAATTATTGATGTTGAAGATGCTGATATTGGGCAGGCAAAACAGATTTCTATTTTTCTTTCAGTATTTAACGTACATAGTCAGCGAGTGCCATTATCTGGAAAGGTAATTTCCAAAGCCTATAATCCCGGCAAGTTTTTGGCAGCCTTCAATCATAAAGCTTCTTTGGATAATGAACAGACAGTTGTACTATTTGAAACTGAAACTGGCAAAAGGTACAAAATCAAACAAATTGCAGGGCTCATAGCCCGGCGAATATTGAATTATATGGAACCTGAAAATAGGGTGGAGAGAGGGCAGAGATTGGGTTTTATCCGTTTTGGTTCACGGGTGGATATTATCATTCCCCCAGAATTTCAAATTGATGTAAGTTTGGGGGATATGGTAAGAGGTAATCAAACAATTATCGGCAGGTTCCAATGAAAATAAAGCAGCACCTACCCAGCATTTTTACCCTCATTAATTTATTTCTGGGTTTTCTGGCAATCATTAACACCATGGCAGGAAATTATGTTATTGCCTGTTATATAATTCTGGCAGCAGGTGCATTCGATTCTGTTGATGGAAAAATTGCCCGATTAATTGGCATATCTACAAATTTTGGTAAAGAAATAGATTCACTGGCTGATATGGTATCATTCTGTTTAGCACCTTCCATTTTGGTCTATTCACTCTACACCCAGAATATGCCGGGTATTTCAGGGGAGCTTATTGCCTGTGCCCCCCTCATAATGGGTGCTATCCGCCTTGCACGATTCAATACAGATGTTGGAGATGAAAATCCAGCGTATTTCACTGGTCTGCCTACCCCAATGAATGCCCTTTCTATTGCTTCTCTGGTGCTTTTTATTGAGCATTTTAAAATAGATAATCCCGAGTATTCACAACCCCGCTTATTGTTGCCGCTTATTCTGTCACTATCCTATCTCATGGTGAGCCAAGTGCATTACGCCAAATTTCCTCTTTTAAATTTTAAATCTGGTAAGCAAAATACCTTACGCTTATTAGGTGTAGCACTTTTTGGAGTTACCTTTATAAGTGCAATTTTTATTGGTTTCCCCTATCGGATATTGGCAGGCTTTGTAAGTTTTTATCTTTTAACAGGCATTTGGAATCACCTTAAGAATTTAGGCAATGTTGAAACTAATAATCAGGAAACATAAATGAAAGCAAAAATATATATCAGTTATAAAGATGGCATATTAGACCCCCAGGGAAAAACGGTGAGTCATGCCCTGGATGCTATCGGAATAAAGAAAATCAACTCTGTACGAATGGGTAAATATATTGAAATAGAGTTTAACGGAATCTCTAAAGATAAGGCATCGGAAATTACGGATGAATCCTGCCGAAAATTATTGGCAAATCCCAATACCGAAACCTATTCATTTGAAATTGTGGAGGAATAATGCATTTTGCTGTAATTGTATTTCCCGGGTCTAATTGTGACCATGATGCCTACCATGTTTTCCGTCATATTCTGGATATACCTGTAGATTTTGTCTGGCATAGAGAAACTGACTTAAAAAAATATGAAGCCATAATTATTCCCGGTGGATTCAGTTATGGCGATTATCTCCGAACGGGTGCTATTGCTCGATTTTCACCCGTGATGGAATCGGTAGTAAAAGAAGCCATTGCCGGGAAGCCCGTTTTTGGTATTTGTAATGGTTTCCAGATTCTTATCGAGTCAGGGTTATTACCAGGAGCGCTCATTATAAATAAGGATGTGCGCTTTCTCAGCCAGGATGTTACTTTAGAAGTTGACAGCACAGACTCAATATATACCCGATCTTTAAAAAGGGGGTGCAAACTTACTATGCCCATTGCCCACAAGCAGGGAAATTTCATAGCAGATGAAAATACCTTGAATTTGTTGGAAGATGAAGACCGCATTGCCTTCCGATATAGTAATGGTAAAAAAGGAAATCCTAATGGAAGTGCTAACCGGATTGCAGGAATCCTCAATAAAAAGCGGAACGTTTTGGGAATGATGCCACATCCCGAACGGGCAGTTGAGTCCGTATTAGGTTCAGATGATGGGATAGATATTTTTAAATCAATGATAGGGGTTGCTTAATGAAATCCAACCAAAAGCGAAACATATCATTTATTTTTCTGGTACTGTTTATTGGCGTGGTGGCAGGGTCTATTTTGAGTCAATTTGTAGGTGCCATTTTCCCTCCAGGAGTTGTGAAACAATTTTTTCTCACCAGCACTTCAATCGGTTGGGGTGGTCATCCCGAAAACTGGATTGATTTATGGGTTATACGCTTTAAAACAGGATTTTTTGTAGATGTTAGTGTGGTAAGTATTTTGGGCATGGGAATATCCTGGTATTTTTTACGGTATTTTAAATAGGAGGTAATATGGGATTAGGACCTTGGGAAATTGGATTAATTATTCTGGTTGTTATTATTTTATTTGGAGGAAAAAAACTACCTGAACTGGCACGTGGTTTGGGTTTAGGATTGCGGGAGTTTAAAAAAGCCACCAAAGATATAAAGGATGAAGTACAATCTGCTACTGATGAAGTGGAAGATATAGAAAAAGTAAACAAGGAATAATTTTCGCCATTTCTTTTATAATAAGCTCTCCAATTATTTTCTGATTTATCCTCTGAAACATTTTCAATATTTAAGTGTTTATCACAAATCAAGATGATAAATAAATTCAATAAAAATAGTCAATATTCAGCTGTTGCTCTTCGACAAGCTCAGAGAACATCTTCTTATAAATAAATGGAATTTGGACAACCATATTATTTACTATTACTACTTCTGCTACCAATCCTGGCATTCTGGTATTTAAAAAAGGGGCAAAACCAGGAAGCCACAATTCGATTTTCCAATCTTGATTTAATTCCAGAAAGTGTAATTCGTAATGGCAGGGTAAAAAATTTGATTTTTTTGTTCGGTCGGCTGGCAATTATGTTACTCATCATTTTGGCATTGGCCCGCCCCCGTCTATCAGATACAATTAGAGAAAGTAAAACTGAAATTGTTGACATCCTCTTAGTAATTGATCAATCATCCTCCATGTTGGCACAGGATTTTAAGCCCAATCGCTTGGAGGCTGCGAAATCAGTTGCTAAAAAATTTATCAAAGATCGGGAAGGTGACCGTTTGGGGTTGATAGTATTTGCTGGAGAATCATATATTCAATGTCCCCTAACCCGAGATATTGATGTGTTATTGGAATTTACGGATGAAATAGAAATAATTGACCGTGAGCATGATGGCACAGCTATCGGAATGGCTATTGCAAATTCCATCAACCGTCTCAGGGAAAGTGAGGCGAAATCTAAAACCATCATCCTCCTTTCTGATGGTAGTAACAACCAAGGTGAATTAGACCCCATAACAGCTGCTGGTCTTGCAGCAAAATTTGACATCAAAATTTATACGGTAGCAGCTGGTACGCATGGATTAGCGCCTTACCCCGTTACCGATGCATGGGGAAGACAGGTGACTCAAAATGTTCAGGTTGATGTGGATGAGGAGAGTTTGAAGGAAATTTCGGATATAACAGGTGGGCAATTTTTCAGAGCTACGGATAACAAATCATTACTAAAAGTGTATGAAGAAATTGATGCATTAGAACGCACCGAGATTGAAGTGACGGAGTATCAGAATTACACAGAACTTTACAGCTGGTTTACTATCCCTGCGGCATTTGCATCCATATTTTTTATTTTTCTCTCACGGGGAATATTTCATAAACTTTTTTAATGGTTCGCTATACACATCCTGAAATGTTCTATCTTTTTATACCACTGACGTTTGTGTTAATATGGTATGCCATTCAAGGGAAAAAGTTAAGATTTGGCTTAGAAGCTTTAGGTATTGCTTCAGTTAAAAAGTTTCTCCTTAACCGTGTAAAATATTCCCGAATTCGTCTGCGCTCCCGATTAATCGTATTGGGAATTATTTTCATTTTATTGGCTTCTGTGGGTCCACAAATTGGTATGAAATTAACTGAGCTTAAACGGGAAGGAGTAGATATTTTTATCCTTTTGGATACCTCTACCAGTATGAATGCAGTGGACGTAAAACCATCCCGAATTGAAAAAGCTAAATACGAGCTTGGTAGGTTATTAAATAAACTTGAGGGAGATCGGGCTGGATTAATTGCATTCGCTGGTTCCGCTCATCTTCACTGTCCACTAACCGAAGATTATTCAGCATCCCGGTTATTTTTGAATATGATGGATACGGATATTATCACCACTCAGGGTACAGACTTAGCCGCTGCCATCCAATTAGCATTGGATCATGTTGAAAATGACGATGAAAAATTCAAGGTATTTGTACTGGTTTCTGATGGAGAAGACCATCAAGGGGCAGCTGTCACACTGGCAGAACAAGCCCGGGAATTGGGCATTATTATCCACACTTTGGGGGTGGGAACCTCTGCCGGTGGACCCATACCCATTTATGATGAAAATGGTAATAGGATGGAGTTTAAGAAAAACCATAGCGGACAAGTGGTTACCAGTACCCTGAATGAATCTATGCTAGATGAAATTGCCCGCATTACCGGTGGGCTTTATATCCGCATAGAAAACCAAGTGAATGCAATTACCCCCCTATTGAATGAAATCGATCAGATGGAAAAGAGAGAATTTAAATCCCATGTATTTTCTCAATATGAAGATCGGTATCAGGTGTTTTTAGTTATAGGATTAATATTGTTTTTAACTGAATTTTTAATACCTACCCGTACACAAAAAGAAATGGGTTGGGAAGGAAGGTTTACAAGGGAATGAAGGATAAAGATTGAAGGTAGAAGATAGAAGAATTAAGGTAGTGGTTCGACAGGCTCACCAATCAGATTTAAGATGGAAAATAGAAGAATTAAGATTTAAGATTTGGAGATATTTTCTTGTTATTTGCATAATTAGTGTACTTCATGATTCCTTATATTCCCAGCAGAAGAAGGAAATTCGTCCTTTGCCTACTCAAAATCAAGCAATGTCAGTGAATGGGAAAGAACCAGAATCAAATCCTGAATATGAAAAGGTGTTACAGAAATATGAAGCACTTATCAAAAAATATCCTCATAAAAAAGAACTGTTATATAATTTAGGAAATCTTAATTACCTGAGTGGAGATTCAGAATCTGCTTTACAGAACTATAAAAATTCACTCATAGATTCCGAACCCGATATTAAAGCAGATGCTCTGTATAATATGGGTAATACATTTTACCAAATGGGAGATTTGCAAAATAGTGTGGATTTTTTTCAGGAGGCACTAAAATTAGACCCAGATGATGAGGATATCCGCTATAATTATGAATTGAGCAAGCGAATGCTTGAGCAGCAACCACCTCAGGAAAAGCAAGGTAAAAATCAGGATGGTGAAGAAGGTGATGAACAGGAAGAACAAAATCAGGAAAGTCAGCAATCTCAAAAAGGTAATGAAAAAGAGCAGGATTCTAAAGGGAGTGAAAAAGGTGAAGAAGAAGGTGAGAAAGACCAACAGCAGTCAGAAGATGGGAAGGAAGATTTAGGGGAGGAACAGGAAGAGTCGCAATCTAAGGAAGGAGAAGAAATAAACGAGGAAGATCAAAAACAGAAAACAGAATCTCAAATCCAGGCGGAAAAAGAAAAACAATTGGGGAAAGAAGAAGCAGAAGCAATTCTTAATGCAATGAAAGCAGATGAAAATAATTTAAAGCCAAGAAAATATAAAGCTAAAGGTTTAATTAAACTGGAGAAAGACTGGTGAAAAGACTATTAGTTTTATGTTTAATATCCGCAATAATTTGGGCGGAAGAATCGGTGAGTGTCACCGTGGATCGCAGTGATATAATTGAAGGTGATTCTATTAATCTCACTGTTACCACTAGTAATGTGAAAAGTGATCCTGAGGTACGACTACCCGAAATGCCTGATTTTAAAGTTTTAAGTGGTCCCAATCAATCCAGCTCCACAAATGTTCAATTTCTAAATGGGAAAATGACCAAAAGTTCAACCACTACACTGAGCTGGAGCTTAATTCCCAAAAGGACAGGAGAACTTACAATTCCGGCATTGAAAATTCAGATAGGGAAGAAATCTTATTTATCAACTTCCATTATGGTCTCAGTTTCAAAACGGGGAAGTAGCCAATCGGGTAAAGTAGCACATTTTTTTATTGAGGCTTCCATTGATAATCAGGCACCTTACAGAGGGGAACAAACTACTCTCACCTATACCCTTTATACTAAAGTAGATGTTACCAGCTTTGATGATGAAGTACCAAGTTTTAAAGGCTTTTGGACAGAAGAATTGTTTGCGCCAAAAAATTTAAAGTTAAGAGAGGAGAGGAAGAATGGTGTTAAATATTTTGCAGCAACCATAAAAAAAATAGCTTTGTTTCCTACTCAATCGGGGAAAATAATTATTAAACCTATGTCTGCAGTAATTGGTATCCGGGAAAAGCAACAACGGTGGAATGATTTCAGCTTATTTGGACCTCCATCAAAAAAATATACTATTTCAACCAACAATTTAACTATAGATGTAAAACCACTTCCCACTAGAAGGAATGGAAAGATTTCAGCAATTGTGGGGAATTGGAATATTCGATCAGAGGTTAGTACAACAAATGTAAAGCAGGATGAAGCGATTACATTTAAGATTATCATAAATGGAACAGGAAACCTTCAAACTGTGGGTATGTCTGATATTTATTTTCCAAATGAGTTAGAGGTATTCGATCCAGAAGTACAGACGCATGAGAATCCCTTAAGAGATAAAATTGGAGGAGAGAAGAAATTCGAGTGGGTATTAATTCCCAGATTTGCAGGTGACATTTATATTCCCAAAATAGATCTAAATTATTTTGATCCCAAAGGGGGTCAATGGGTGACAAAATCTACACCCAGGCATAAATTAAAAGTATCGCCGAACGAAAAAGCTGCAATAACCTCAATTGGATTATCAAAAGAAGAAGTGGTATTGGTGGGTGAGGATATTCGATTCATAGATGAATCTCAACCTAAATGGCGTGATCAAAATAGGGCACTGGTTACTGGCACAGCGCTCACATTACTGCTATTATCCTGGATGGTATTTGCATTTCCATATGCTCAAAGTATTACCAGACAACGAATGGAAAAATCAGCAGGAGGTTGGCAGGCTAAACGAGCATTAAATTATGCGTTTGGTATATTGGATTCAGCTCCTAATTCGCCTGAAGAAATTTATACACAAATTTATAGGGCAGTTATAAGTTATATTAATAAAAAGAACGGGACTAAGAGGATAGAATATTCAACAGGAGAAATAATTGAAATTATTCAAATTTATGATAGTGGTGAGTTAAGCAAGGAAATGGAACAAGTTTTAACTCGGGGAGAAGCTGTAAGATTCGCCCCTATTTCTTCACAAGACGCCAAAAATGATGTACAAAAAATTAAGCATTTATTGAAAAAGGTTGATCATGTCTGGTCTTAGAAATAAATCACTTATATTTTTTATTTGCATACCTTTATTTGCTGTAGAGGAAGAAATTTCACAATTTTACAAAAATGGAATGGATGCATATAAAAATGGCCAATATGATTTAGCCATTCAGGAATTTGAATCCATTTTATCCAATAACTTCGATTCACCAGAATTGTATTATAATTTGGGTAATGCTTTTTTTCGTTCCGGAAATACAGCTGGAGCAATTTGGGCATTTGAGAGCTGCCTGAAGCTATCTCCAACTCATTCGGATGCTCAATATAATTTAAAGTTAGCAAATTTAAAGGTAATAGATAGAATGGATTTGCCTGATCCCCCATTGTACCTGAAATGGTATTTAGGAATGAAAGAACGGTTTACACCTTCTGCATGGATTAATATTACACTTTTCATTTTTTTATTATTCTCTCTTTTAGCATTAATAAATCGATTTGTTTTCTTTTCAATAGTAAAAAATTTAAAAGGGATTATATTGACACTATTTTTTATTTCCCTATTTTTGGCCTCCCATTCAATTTGGACTGATAATTCACTTAACCTGGGAGTTATTTATTCTCCGAAAGCTGAAGTTCGTTCAGAGCCTAACACATTTTCTACTCGCCTTTTTGAAGTTCATGAAGGATTAAAAGTATCAATTAACCAATTAGAGAATAACTGGGTTGAAATTGAATTATTGGATGGTAAAACTGGGTGGATATCTAATGATCAAATTAGGCTGATTCAGTAATATTAAATTCTCATATAGAAATCCCTGAATTAAATTGCTAAATTTAGGGTGCAAACTCAGACTAAATAAATAGAAGAGAAATATGTCGGGACATAGTAAATGGTCAACCATTAAACGAAAAAAGGGTGCAGCTGATGCCAAGCGTGGAGCTGTATTTACTCAAGTTTCCAAAGATATTGCCTTATCAGCAAGAGAGGGTGGAGGCGATCCTGAAATGAATCCAGCATTAAGGCTTGCAATAAAAAAAGCGAAGGCTGCCAACATGCCCTCAGCGAATATTGAACGTGCCATTAACAAAGGGACAGGCAATTTACCGGGGGTGAGATATGAGAATTATGTCTATGAGGGATATGGTCCCGGAGGTGTTGCTATCATGATGGAAGTGATGACCGATAATAAAAATAGAACGATCCCGGATATTCGTCATATCATGTCTAAAAATGGTGGGAATTTGGGAGAATCTGGTTGTGTGAATTGGATGTTTGAAAAGAAAGGCACAATTACTCTTGAAAGAAAAGGTGTAGATGAAGACGCCGTTTTAGAGAAATCGCTTGAACTTGGAGCCGATGATTTTGAATCTGATAATGAAATTATCGAAATTACAACATCACCTGAAGCCTTTGGAATTGTTAGTAATGGTTTGGAAAAAGAGGGGTATGAAATTGAAGGTGAAGTAGGCTTAACTCCCGTTAATTCTGTGAATGTAAGTGGAACAGAAGCCAAGCAATTGCTGCAGCTTCTGGAAAAACTTGAAGAAAACGAAGACATTCAAAAGGTTTATTCAAATTTTGATTTGGATGAATCTGAGCTGGGTTCATTGCTGTAATTGAAAATAATTGGAATAGATCCGGGACTTGTGCAAACAGGCTTTGGAATTATAAATATAAGCAATAATCAAACCACATTGATAGATTATGGGATTATTAAACCGCAAATCAAAGACACTCTTGCTAATCGGCTTCTCACAATTTTTAATGATGTGTGTGAAATAATTTCGAATTATAATCCCCAAATATTTGCAATTGAAGAAGTATTTTATGGTAAAAATGTAAAATCTGCAATGCGATTGGGACAGGCGAGAGGGGCATCGATGGTTGCCGCTGCATCAAAAAAGATTCCCATTTATGAATATTCTGCACGAAAGGTAAAACAATCCATAACCGGCAATGGAAACGCACATAAAACTCAGGTACAATTTATGGTAAAAGCAAAATTACAAATGGATCATAATCCAGAACCTATTGATGCTGCGGATGCTTTGGCGATCGCACTCTGTCATGATCATCAATTTCGGATGGCAGATTTATGATTGTCAGCATTAGAGGAAAACTTGTAAAAAAAATGCCAGATGAAATTGTCATTGAAACTGGTGGATTGGGTTATATCTGTTATATCTCAAATAATACCTATGATAATCTCCCTAAGCCAGGGGAAGAGGTTTCGCTACTCACCCATTTTCATGTGACAGAAAATAGTCAGCAACTATTTGCTTTTAGTGAGATTACGGAGAAGGAACTATTTTTAATGCTTATTGGTGTTTCCGGTATTGGACCCAAAACAGCAATTGTTCTACTATCAGCAGTGTCTCCGGATGAATTTAAAAGACGATTGATTGCCAGTGAAGTTTCCATGCTAACAGCCTTACCTGGCATCGGACCCAAAACTGCGAGAAGGATTATCGTGGAATTAAAAGATAAATTTGTCAAACTATCCAAGGATGAACTACCCATGGAAGAATCAGATGTTCCTCCTGAAGTCAGTGATGCCTATGATGCACTCTTGGCATTGGGATTCCAAATGCAGGATATTCGGAATTCAATTACAACAGTTCAAAACCAAGGTGAACAATTAAGTACGGAAGAATTAATAAAAGAGGCCTTAGCAGAATTGCGATGACAGAAGAATTATTAGATATACCAATTAAGGAAACGGCTCTTTACAATTCTCATGTTCAATTAGGTGCAAAACTGGTTCCTTTCGCAGGGTATAAAATGCCAGTTTCTTACCCAGAAGGAATTCAATCGGAATATTTCACTGTTCGTGATAAAGCTGGCATTTTTGATGTTTCCCATATGGGTGAGTTTACTATTAGTGGCAGCGGTGCAACAGCGTTTTTACAGAAAATGACTATCAACAATGTGGATAAACTTCAAGTTGGTGAAGCACAATATTCTGCCATGTGTTACCCTAACGGTGGAATAATTGATGATTTGATTTTATATCGAAAATCAGATGGATATTTTATGGTTGTGAATGCGTCAAATATCGAGAAAGATTTCGATTGGCTGAGTGAACACAGAACAGAAAATGTGGATCTAAAAAATCTTTCCGAAGAATATTCATTGATTGCCCTTCAAGGTCCAAAGTCCGGAGAAATTTTATCTACATGTACAGATGCAAATTTGAAGATGCCCTTTTATTCTTTTGAAGATGCTTTCGTATTTGGAAACCCTGTAATGGTCAGCCGAACCGGTTATACAGGAGAGCTGGGATTTGAAATTTATGGAGAATCAAATGTACTAATTCATATTTGGGACGAATTAATAAATGTTGGTGTTAGCCCAGCAGGATTAGCAGCGCGAGATATTTTACGAATGGAAATGAAATATTGTCTGTATGGAAATGACATTGATAAATCTACAAATCCAATTGAAGCTGGTTTAAGTTGGATTACGGCATTATCCAATGGTGATTTTATAGGAAAAGATGCTTTGTTAGAAATAAAAAGGAATGGTACCGCCAGAATGTTAATTTCATTTGTTATGGAAGAACGGGGGATTCCCCGCCAAGGTTATGAAGTTTTTGTTGATTCACAAAAGGTGGGAATTGTTACCAGTGGAACCCAATCGCCAAAATTGAAAATTGGATTTGGTTTGGCATATGTTGATAGACCATTTAATAAAATTGGTCAAAATATATCCATCCAGATTCGTAATAAGTTTATTTCTGCAAAAATTATCAAACCCCCGTTTATTAAGGGAACTTCCCTTCATTATTAAGCTATTCCATCCTAAAAAATGAATTATCGCCGGCAAGAAGTTATTGGAATACTCCTATGTGTTTTAGCACTTTGTGTTCTCTTAAGCTTTGCAACCTATAATCCTTTTGAAACACCGTCTGGGTTAACACCTGAAGTCGCCCAGACGAATATAATGGGACTCTTTGGCATTTACACTTCTTATTATTTAATGAAATTTTCCTTTGGCTGGGGGACTTTTTTCTTTCCCATTATTATGGGACTTGCTGGGTTCACCCTTTTCACAAGAAGAGATTGGGAACAAACTTTACACTATTCAGGATTTTTAACCGGAATTGGAATTTGGGTATCCTTGCTAATTGCCTGGGTTGGTCAATCTCGCGGGGGAATGTGGGAAGCCGAATATCCAGGTTTTATAGGCTATAATTTGTGGAACTTTCTAGTAGATATTTTTGGTGTGTACGCAGCAGGAATAATTCATGTTGTGGTATTCATTTTATTAATTAGTGGATTGTTTCATTTTTCAATTTATTCTGAAGCAAAAAATATCTTTGAGAATTTAACCGAAAAATGGACAGAATGGCAGGAAAGAAGAGCGTTGGGAAAGGTGATTATTCAGAAAAATGAAATGAAATTTTTTTCCAATAAGGATAAAAATAAATCTGAAGTAAATCAAGAATCGGATGAAATTAAGGTTCCCACTGAAGAAGTTGAAGAACCAATTGAAGATGCTGCTGCCAGTGAAATAAATCCAGAACCTATTGATAATGAAAATACTGTAGGTGAAGAAGTTTTGGAGGGACCTCCCCAAGAAAATATTGCAATCGAGGATGAGGCAGAAATTGAAGAGGGGGATTTAGATGCTGAGAAGGAGCGCAAAGCAAAATACCGGCAGTATAAAATGCCTACCTTAGAATACCTCCATGATCCTGTTGAAATTCGGAATCCTCATTCAGAAGAAGAGCTAAAGGAAAAAGCAAATTCACTTTCTCATGCTTTAGATACCTTTGGAGTCACCGGTAGAGTAGTACGGATATCTCCTGGACCGGTAATTACACTTTTTGAAATAGAGCCTGCCGAGGGGGTTAGAGTTAATAAATTTACAAACCTATCCGATGATCTGGCACGGGTGATGAAAGCACAAAGGGTTCGTATAATTGCACCTATCCCGGGCTCAAAATCAGTGGGTATTGAACTTCCTAATAATAATCCTTCAACCGTTTTCTTAAAAAATATTATTAACTCTGAACAATTTATTAAATCCGAATCTAAATTAAGTATTAGTTTGGGCAAAACCACAACGGGAGATGCCTATGTTTTTGATTTAGGGAAAATGCCTCATATTTTGGTTGCTGGTGCTACAGGTGCGGGTAAATCGGTTTGTATTAATACAATGATTGTTTCAATATTGTATAAGGCAAAACCAGATGAAGTGAAGTTTATATTGATAGATCCTAAAAAGCTAGAATTGGCAACCTATAAATCATTGGAGGGATATCATCTCATTACAGCACCCAATTTGGATGAATATGTGATGACAACTCCAGAAAATGCTGTTGGTATATTAGACTCAGCAATCGTCGAAATGGAAAGAAGGTTTCAGGTATTTGCTGATGCGCGTGTTCGCAATATAGGTGAATACCAAGAAAGAAAAAAAGAGAATCCAGATTTGGAAACAATTCCTTTTTTAGTGGTTGTGATAGATGAGTTGGCAGATTTAATGCTCACTTCCGGTCGTGCAATTGAGGAGCCGATCACTCGGTTGGCTCAGAAAGCCAGAGCTGTTGGTATTCATTTGATTGTTGCTACGCAAAGACCTTCAGTAGATGTAATTACTGGGGTGATTAAATCTAATTTTCCTGCGAGAATCGCCTTTCAGGTTTCTTCAAAAATTGATTCACGAACAATTATAGATCAAATGGGTGCAGAAAAATTGCTTGGGAATGGAGACCTCTTATTTCTTCTACCTGGTACTGCATCCCCTATTCGATTACATAACGCCTATGTTACTTTAGATGAAATTGAAGCAATAATGACACATGTTTCAAATCAGCCGAAACCGGAGGAAATTTTACTCCCGGAAACAAGAAAAGAAAAATTGGATGGAGATTTTGTTTTAGAAGAAGATCAGGATGAACTTCTTCGAGATGCTGCTGTACTTGTTATCCAAAATCAACAAGCATCTGTTTCACTATTACAGCGGAAATTCAGAATTGGATATAGTCGTGCAGGCAGACTGGTGGACGAATTAGAGTCTTTAGGAATAATCAGCGGTTACAGTGGAAGTAAAGCTCGTGAAGTTTTAGTTGACGAATCTTACTTGGATACAATTTTTAGTGGGTAAGTATATTTTTTTTCTTACTTTGTGTTTCGGTTCAAATCCAATTGATGATTGGATAGATGAGCATAAAATTATACTCAAGGAGGATATTAAATCTGTATCATTTAAACTAAAAATTGAAACTCAATATTTTTCTGGTCAAAATGATACTTTAATTTCTGGCAAAATTACTGTTGGGAAGAAAAATAAATTTCGGTTTGAAATAGGTCCACGTACAGTTGTGTCTGATGGAAAGGTTTGGAAAAGTTATGATTCAAGAACCAATCAGATATTTATTCAAGATCCAGACAAACAATTGGAAAAGTCATTGTTTTCGTGGGTAAAGTTAAAAAAATTAAAAGCATTACCCATTAAGCAGAAAAAAGATGGTGGATATCAAATTAAATTATTGGGTAAAGGAAATGATATTAGAGCGTATTTTAGTCCAGACTCCAAAACCCTTAACTCGATTGTTATTATTCAACATGATATGAAATCGAAACTTTCACAAATTACCTTTGCATCAGAAAAAAATCTTATTTTGGAAATTGGAAATGAAAGTACCAGCAGTTTTGATTTGAGATGAGCAATAATCGCAAAATAAATATGGCAGGGCTGGCGGGTAATCCGAAAGTGATTTCAGGAATTATTATCAGTTTAGCTGGTATTTATTGGGCGTTTAAAGATTTTAATTTCTTCGATTTTAAACGATCTATTCAGCAAATCGATTTAGTGTATTTAATATTAGCAGCAATATTTTTATGGGGTTCCGTTTGGGTGAGAGGATTGCGTTGGAAGTGGTTATTCAAAGAATCAGCTTCACCTTCTGTTTCATCATTATACAAAGCAGAACTTATTGGATATTTTGGGAATAATGTACTGCCATTACGCTTAGGGGAAATATTAAGAGCTTATATTATTGGGAAAGAAAATAATCTTTCTAAAAGTTTTGTATTCGGTACCGTTGTATTAGAAAGATTGATGGATATGTTGGCTCTAACTTTCTTTGCCATCATTCTACTATTAATATATCCATTTGAAGAAGGATGGGTGAGTAATTTTATACTTAAAGGCGGCGTTGTGTTATCAGTATTAATTTTTTCACTCATCATTATAAGCAGAATTAAAATTAAATCTACAGAAAATAAATTATTGAGGATATTAAATCAAATGATGGAGGGTCTTCAATCAATCAAAAAACATAGGATTGTCCCTGTTGTGATTGCGAGTATTTTAATTTGGAGTATCTACTTGTTAGATGTTTATTTTATTCAGAGAGCATTTCAATTTAATCTTAGTTGGACTCAGTCATTAACAGTATTAGTAATTTCTTCCCTGGTGCTATCTATTCCTTCTGCACCAGGTATGATTGGTACTTTTCATGCTGCAGTGAAATATACTATGGTAGATATATTTGCTTTCACACCAAACGATGGTAATTCATTTGCAATTTTAATGCATGCCTACGGATATATTCTATTTACTATATTGGGGGCTTATTATTTTCTGAAAAGTCAGTTTCATGAACAAGCAATAAAGAATGTATTAAAAGCAGATTCGAATGAATTACAAGAAAAATAAGCAATACTTTGATTGGAACAATTTAATTAAACTAAATTTTTGTTTCTTGATAGAACAGAATTATGAGATGTAATTTTATCTACATTATAGGAGTGTTCTTTCCGATGAAAAAGCAATTATTAAGAATAATATTACTTCCGTTTGTCTTCAGTTTTAGTTTTTCTCAGTCTGAAGTTGAACAGGTGGACAATCGATCCAATACTGGGGCACGTTATGTTTCTGGAGCTGATGGTATTATTCGTATGTATGTTAATGTTTGGGGACATGTTGGTAATCCCGGCAGGATCCTAGTAGATGAAGGAATAGATTTGGCCACTTTATTTTCTTTAACCGGCGGACCCCAAAAAGGTGCAAATCTGAAGAAAATTCGAGTATATCATGAATATCCCAATAAATATGGAAATATCGTTCAAGTTATTGATTTTACAGATTTTCTTAATACAGGTGATCGGTCAAACTTTATATCAATACAGCCAAATGATACATTTATTATTAAGCAGACTAATTGGTCCTATTTTGTTGAAGAAGTTGGAACCATAAATACCGTAATGAATTTGATAAATATTTATTTAAATCTCAGTAATCTCCTTTCGATTTCGGGATCATAATGGGAGACCAATTAACTCATACTCCGTTGGTAAATGAAAGTCCACCTGTAACTCTAAAAGATCTAATACGCAAAATTATTCGTGCCCGTTTTTGGATAATTGCTTCTGTCATTATTATTCTAACTGGAACGATTTATGTAACCTACTCTACTCCCCCAATTTATCAGGCAACTGTATCATTAATGATAGAAAAAAGCAGTAAGGCACAGGCGATATTTAATTTTGGAGTAAATGAAAATTTCAAAATATCAGATGAAGTTGCAGTCATTAAATCCCGAATCATTGCAGAAGATGTAGTTGAATCATTATGGAAATCAAATAAAAGAAATCGATTATATGTTTTTGGAACAAAAGTATTCATCCCTCGTGGGCAAAGACTCCGAAGGCCAATAAAGAAGCTATTAACATTTGGTCAATATAATCCTGAAGAAAATAAACCACCTAAATATGATGAACCATATAGTAATAAAATAGGTACACAATTTTATCGAAATGTAATAAATACAATTAATGTAACCTACCGAAGAGGGACTAATATAATACAAATAACAACTATGAGTCCCCACCCATATGAAGCTGCTCTACTTGCTAATACAGTTGCTTCCGCATACCAGAAGAGAGATAAAGAATGGAGTAGTAATGAATCCATGAATCTGAAATCTTTTTTGCAGGACAGGTTAGATGAAAAAGATCGTGAAATGGAAGAAATTGAGCAAAATATAGAAAATTATAAACGGGAAAATGAAATATATGATCTAGATGGAAATGTATCTAATATGTTAAATAATTTAACAAATATCGAATCTAAATTTAATAATAACAATTTGGAGATCAATATTTTACTCAGTCAGAAAAAGTATCTTGCCAAGCAATTATCAAGTATTGAAAAAGATTTAGCTGTGCAAATATTGAATTCAATCAATGCACAATTATTTGCCCTAAGGACTCAGGTGAATGAAAAAGAAGCTGAATTAGTTAGAAATTCTACTGTTTATGGGTCAAATCATGAAGCTGTTTTAAAAACAAAAGATAACTTAAGTAATTTAAAAAATCAGTTAGAGAATAAGACTAATGAACTAATTTCAGCAGGATTATCAATTGTAGATCCCTTAGAATATCGGCAGAAGCTACTGGGTGAAATTTTGAAATTTGAAACAAACCTAAACTTACTGGAAACAAAATCTCGAGAATATCAAGCATTAATTTTTAAGTATAAAAATGATATTAAAATTTTACCTGAGAAACAGTCTTTTTTAGGTAAGCTTAACAGGGAAAAAGCAGTGTTATCCAATACATATTCATATATGCGGCAAAAGATGGAAGAAGCCAGAGTTAGCATGGCCTCTGAGCCAGGGAAAGTTCGTATAGTGAATCAGGCAGAGCCACCAAAAGAGCCGATAAGTCCAGATATTCCAAGAAATTTATCCATGGCGTTATTCATAGGGTTTATTATAGGATTTGTTATAAACCTTGCTATTGAATATTTTGATAACACCATTAAATCTGTTGAATTTATTGAGAGAAAAAAATTACCGGTACTCGGCATTATCCCTTCTATTGAGCAGGGACAAGAATCTTATTCTAACTATCGGTTTGTTAAAAAAGGTAGAAAGCAGATTAATCAAATAACAAATGGAAGGAAGGGAATTGGAAATCTCCAAAGGAGATTAATAACTCATGAGGACCCGAAATCACCTATTTCAGAAGCTTATCGAAGTTTAAGAACCAGTCTTATGTATACAAAAAAGGGTGAGAAAGGAACTATAATGGTATCTAGCCCAGGACCAGGAGAAGGAAAAACAACAACAATCATAAATTTGGCAATTACCTATGCCAATCTTGGAAAGAAAACTTTATTGGTTGATGGAGACCTACGGAAACCAGTACTTCATAAGGTTTTTAATGGGAATAATGAGAAAGGAATAACACATTTATTAAGTGGAATAGAAGAAAAGTGGGAATCAGTTATACAACCAACAGATATTGAGAATTTGAATATAATTTATAGTGGTGTAATACCACCCAATCCTTCCGAGCTACTTGGTTCAGAAACAATGAAAAAATTGGTAGAAATTTTAAAAGAAAATTATGAAGTCATTTTATTTGATGCTCCACCAATTATGGCTGTTACAGATGCAGTTGTTCTTTCCAGATTAATTAATCAGTTTATTCTTGTTGTAAGGTTTGGGAATACGGATAAAGATAGTATTGACCATTCGCTTAATTCATTATCTCATGTTAATACATACCTTACAGGTGTCGTCCTGAACGATTTGAATAAAAAAAATTCTTATTATTCAAAAAATTACTATAGTTATAACAACTATAATTATAGTATAGGTCAACAGAGTTAAATAATTAAATTGATTAAATCTAATTCAAATAATTGGGATTTAACCATTACACCCCATAGGGGTTGGTTTGATTTTCATCTGAGTGAAATATGGCAATACCGGGATCTTCTTAAGATTTATATTCGTAGGAATATTATTGCCCAGTATAAGCAGACTATTCTAGGACCAATTTGGATAATTATTCCCCCTATTTTAACCACACTTGTTTTTACGGTAATATTCGGAAACATTGCCAACATATCAACCGAAGGATTGCCTAAACCACTTTTTTATATGGCAGGGATTATAACTTGGAATTACTTTTCTACTGCTCTTACGTCTACTAGTAATTCCCTTGCAGGTAATGCTGGTATTTATGGGAAGGTTTATTTTCCAAGAATTATAATTCCTTTGGCGACACTTATTAGCAGTTTGGTTCGTTATTTTATCCAATTAATGCTATTTTTTAGTCTATTAGGATATTTTATTATTAATAATGCTGATAGCATTCAAGTACAATTACAATTAATTTGGTTGTTACCTGTTTTAGTTATTTTGATGGGTATCCAGGGTCTTGGTTTCGGACTTTTATTCTCTGCCATTACTTCTAAGTACAGAGATGTTCGTTTTCTAATAGGTTTTGGAGTCCAACTACTCATGTATGCTTCTCCAGTCATTTTCCCACTTTCCATAGTACCGGAAAAATATAAATGGATCATTCTTGCAAATCCGATGTCAGCTATCGTTGAATCATTCAGGTATATGGTTTTCGAAGTTGGACAAGTTTGTTTTAATTCCATTCTATATACATTGATTTTCACAGGAGGAATATTTTTTCTAGGCTTTTTATTTTTCAATCATACAGAAAAAGATTTTATTGATAACGCCTGATATGTCTACTGTTATAAAAATAGAAAATATATCAAAGCTCTATAGACTTGGAACTATAGGGAGTGGTACTTTGCAGAATGATTTGAAACGCTGGTGGGCAAAAATAAATAAAAAGGAGGATCCTTTTCAAAAAATAGGCGAAAGAAATATTCAAAACAAATCTGGAATAAGTAACCAAATTTGGGCACTAAAGGATATTAATCTGGAAGTTAATCAAGGAGATGTATTAGGAATCATCGGAAAAAATGGTGCGGGAAAATCTACCTTATTAAAGATTTTATCCAGGATAACATCACCCACAACAGGTATTGCCAGAATAAAGGGAAGGATTGCAAGCTTGTTGGAAATTGGCACAGGATTTCATCCTGATCTCACAGGCCGAGAAAATATATATCTAAACGGTGCAATATTAGGAATGTTAAGGAATGAAATTGATCAAAGGTTAGATGAAATTATTGATTATTCCGGTATTGAACGGTATATTGATACACCGGTGAAACGCTATTCAAGTGGAATGTATGTCAGGTTGGCATTTGCAGTTGCAGCACATCTTGAACCAGAAATATTACTTATTGATGAAGTATTAGCTGTGGGTGATATCTCATTTCAAGCGAAATGTCTTAGAAAAATGGATTCTATTGCTAAACAGGGGCGAACGGTTTTATTTGTCAGCCATAATATTGGGTCTATCAGGGTTTTATGTGATAAGGCAATTCTTTTAGAAAATGGCAAACTAAAGTATAAAGGAACAGCTGTTGAAACCATTGATAAGTATTTGGAAGGAATTGATAAAGCTGATGAGGATTCTTTTAATATTGAGGAAGACAAAATAGCGTATGTCACAAAAATCAAAATAACTGATATAAATGAAAAAAGTCTAAATACAATTCCAATCTATAAACCTTACAAAATAATTGTATCAGTAACTATAACATCATTCATTACAGATTTTATTTTAGGTGTTGGTTTTTCTACATTTGAAAATGTTTCTTTGCGAACAATATGGTTAAAACCGACTTCCCTTGATAAAGGTGAATATCTATTTATTATTACTGAAGATAATATATACTATACAGGTAAGTATCAAATAAACTTGGGACTTTCAATGTTAAATGGGAAAGAGACAATTCAATATTTACAAAATGCAAAAACTATAAAGTTTGAAAATTATGTTGATAAAAACATGGCCTTTGATACAAATTGTGGTTTAATAATCAACCAACAAGATGTAGAAATAAAATTATCTAATTGAATTTCAGTAATTGCTTTCTGTTACAAAATATATTAAAACAAAAGTAATAGGATTAAAAAATAGAAATAATTTATATATTCATACTATTGGGGATAGTCATGCAAAAATACCGTGGGAAATAATTGTAATACCCAAAGTCAGTATTCAGATTCATTATTTAGGACCCAGATTAATGCATTCTGTTGGTGAGAATGAAAAATTATTAAAGTTAAATGGATATAATTTGCGAGAAAATGATATAATTATTTTCTGTTTTGGAGAAATAGATTGTAGATGTCACGTTTGGAAATTCAATAAATTTGGATATAAAACGGTTATTAATAATTTAGTAGATAGATATTTTTCTTCAATTAGAAATAATGTTGAAAAACTCAAGAATATGAAAATATGTTTTTACAATGTTATACCGCCAGTAGAAAGGGAGAAACATAAACATAACGAAACACATGATTTCCCATTTTTAGGCATGAACCAAGAGAGAAAAAGCTATGTTAATTATATGAATAAGAAATTAGATGAAAAATGCCTGGAGAATGGATATTTGTTTTTTAATGTGTACAATAATTATTGTAATGATGCGGGTTTCTTAAATTTTGAGTTAAGTGATGGTAATGTGCATATAGGCAATCCTCAGTATATAAATTCATTTATAAAGAATAATTTTTTGTAATGAGATATTCCCAACTAAATAAATATTGATATAAAAACGGAAATAAAAAATTAGGGAATGAGATTTTTTAAGATACAATTAATTAGCTTGTTATGCCTTTAAATTATCAAATTAAAAACTTAATAGTAAATTTTTCAAAAAAAGAAAACATTAAATATTTTGTAGAAACAGGTACTTATTTAGGTAAGACTTCTCTGTGGGCAAAAAATATATTTAATATTATTTTTACTATTGAAAAATCAGATAAATATTTCAAAAAAGTAAAGCCATTATTTGAGGCAAGTAATATTGTTTGTATCCATGGTGATAGTTCTACAAAGTTAAAAAATATTCTATTGGAAATTGATGGATCAGCTATTTTTTGGCTTGATGCACATTGGTCTGGTGAAGATACTTCAGGTTATGATTATGAATGTCCTGTAATTGAAGAAATAAAGGCAATTAATAATTGGGCAGGGAATGGAATTATTTTGATTGATGATGCACGTTTATTTTTATCAACACCATGTCTGCCCCACAATCCATTACAATGGCCATCAATCTCTGAATTGATTTATGAATTGGATAATAATAAGAGATTTATTGTAATTATTTATGATATAATAATTGCAGTTCCATTACAATATAAGGATATGATTATTAATTTTTGTCAAAAAGAGAATACTTTGATTTGGAAAACTAAATTAGCATATAATGATTTATCGCATATCAAAAAAGCTTTGTATCATTTAAAAAGATACTTATTAATAAAATTCTATAAAAATAATCTTAAATACAATTTTATATAATTTCCGTCATCTTTTACCCCTATATCGAAAATTTTCAACTTTATCTAACTTAGGTAACTATGGAAGATTAGGGAATCAGTTCTTTCAGTATGCAGCGGTAAGATCCTATTCACTTAAGCATGATGTGCCACTATTGCTACCGAAACCAACGGAACATAGGCTTGGCAATTTTCAAATTTCATGTCAATATGTCAATCGTCCTACACTACAAGTTGTAAATAGAGTTCAATTTGAAGAAAAGCAATTTCATTTTGATCCGGATTTTTTTCAGTACCATAAACGAAAGGATTTTACAGGTTATTTTCAAACAGAGAAATATTTTGTGGATATCAGAGATACTCTTATAGAGGAATTTTCACTGAGAGATACTAATAAAATAGATTATTGTTTAAGATATATAGAAAATATTAGATCAGAAAATCCAGGAAAATCCATCGTTGCACTGCACAATCGCAGAGGAGATAATGTACCCTCCACAGAGAAATTGAGTGATAGAGAATTAGGTGTATTCCGACCGGACAAAGAAGCATATCACCCCTTATTATCCGTAGATTATTTTCACAAAGCTAAATCTTTTTTCAGTGATTCTGCATTTTTAGTATTTTCTGATAATAAAAAAGATATCCAATGGTGTAAAGAGAACCTTAATGGACCACATCATTATTATTCAGAGAGGCATGATGATTTAACTGATTTTACACTGATGCGGTATTGTGACCATAATATTATTTCCAATAGTTCATTCAGCTGGTGGGCAGCATGGATGAATGAAAATCCTGATCAAGTAGTTATTGCCCCCCAAAAATGGTTTGGAGACTATTATAAAAATTTGGATCTCAAAGATCTATTTCCAGGCACCTGGACTATTATTTAATCAGAATAATGAGTTTTCCTCTCGTTTCAGTTAATATGGTTGTATATAATGGAGAAAAATTTATTGCAGAGGCAATTCAAAGTATCCTGAATCAGACATATTCTAATTTTGAGCTGATTATTGTTAATGATGCTTCTACTGATTCTACAGAAAAAATAATAAAATCTTTTTCAGATACAAGAATATTTTATTATGAACACAGTAATAATTCAGGTGAATGCATATCCAGAAATACTGCTTTAAAAAAATCAAAAGGTAAATATATTGCTGTTAATGATTCGGACGATAATTCATTTCCATTAAGATTAGTGAAACAAGTTAAATTTTTAGAAGAAAATTTAGATTATGGTTTAGTCGGCAGCCTTGCAGAAGTTATAGATAAAGATGGAATTACAAATGGAAATATTCAAAGCTTGGCATTTTCCTATAAAATGACAAAGGTCATTTTACTTTTTCGTAACTGTTTTACCCATTCATCGTTTATGTATCGTAAAAAGGATTTATTAAAGGTTGGAATAAATAAAAATAAACCAATAGCGGTAGATTATGAAACAGCGGTTAAAATTTCCAGAATTAGTAAAATATGTAATATAGATGAAGCATTGGTTCAATATCGAGAGCATGGTAATAATATGCTTGTTAAATATAAAAATGATATAGAAAGTAATGTAAAAGCCATATTAAAAATGCAGATTGAAGAATTAGGGATTAATCCGACAAAACAAGAATTAGATATTCATTATAGATTAAAAAAGAGTTTATCCCATCATGTCAACAATAAGTTTTTAGCTCATATTCTATGGTTAGACAAACTTTATTATGCAAATAAAAAGCAAATGGTATTCCCCAATGATGAATTTTCAAGATATGTGGCGGGTTATTGGTTCAACCTGATAAATAACCCCGACCAATATAATATAAAATTATTACAACCTTATTTCAAATCACCCATCTTGAGATCTTCTAACCTTAAATTAATAGATCATTTAAAATTTACCGTGAAATGTTTATTTAAACACAAATCGAGGAATTTATAAATATGAAAAATATTACAGTTATTGGGGTAGGAAAACTTGGATTGTGTTTTGCACTTACGCTTGAAAAACAGGGGTATAATGTAATGGGAGTGGATGTAATCGAAGAGTATATTAAAAAAATAAACAATAAAACACTTTCTTCGCCGGAACCACAGGTACAAAAACATTTAATCAACTCCAAAAACTTTGTTGCAACTACTGAAATTGAAACTGGATTGGAGCATTCTGACATTTTGTTTCTTTTTGTGGCAACTCCCTCATTAGACAATGGACGGTATGATCATTCACAAATTGACAAGGTTGTAAACCAATTAACCAATTACAACTCAAATAAAAAGGAAAAACATCTCATTATTGGTTGTACCACTATGCCCGGATATTGTGAGGGAATTCAGAATATACTACAACCATACAGATTTTCCGTTTCCTATAATCCAGAGTTTATTGCACAGGGGTCAATAATGAGCGATCTGGAAAGTCCAGATATCCTACTCATTGGGGAAGGAAGTGTATCTGCTGGAGATGCAATTGTAGAAGTATACTCATCCATAATTGAGAATAAGCCAACTATACATCGCATGTCTACCAAAGAAGCAGAGATTACCAAAATTGCTCTAAATTGTTTTCTGACGACAAAAATTGCCTATGCCAATATGGTAGGTGATATTGCGAAGTCAGCAGGTTGCAACCCCGAAATTATTCTAAATGCGGTGGGGTCTGATTCACGAGTTGGAAATAAAAACCTTAAATACGGATATGGTTTTGGAGGACCATGTTTCCCGCGAGATAATAGAGCATTTGATTTATTTTCCAACGATGTCGGTATTGATGCGGTTATAAGCAAAGCTTCGGATAATGCAAATAAACTTCATTTAGATTTTCAAGTTAATGAATTAAAAAAGAAATATAAAAAAACTGAACAAATAGTTTTTTCAGATGTTGCTTATAAATTGGGAACGAATATCATAGAAGAGTCACAGAAACTTGCATTGGCAGTAGAGCTTGCAGAATTAGGATACCAAATTGTTATAAAAGATACGGAAGAAATAATATCTCAAATAGAAGATTTGTATGGCAATAAATTTAATTATCAAAAGAAATATTTAGATGACAAAACAGTTCGAAGACGCCATTAATATTTTCTTCTTTAATCATCTTAATAAGTTGCTTGAATTCAACTCTTAAGTGCAACTCAAACAATTTTTGTAAGGAAAGCGGAGTTGTTGTAGCATCTCTACTTTTCTCACCGACAAAAATGAGGAGCACAAATGAGATACTACACCCAGCTCACGCAGGCAGAAAGATACGGAATATATTCGTTGCTTAAAATAAGCCTTACCCAATCCAAAATAGCCAAAGTGATCGGTGTTCATAAATCGACAATTAGTCGAGAGCTTAAACGGAATACGGGCAAAGGAGGTTACTGCCCTCAATATCAATTTTAATGTAATTTGGTATTCCGTATTTATCAATTAAATCATCTAGCGTTATTGAAGGAACAATTTGACAATCAACATTTTTGACATGTTGAAACATATTTGGAACCACATTATTTTTCCATTTCAATGATGTACTTGACAAATTAACGGAACTCATTTTAAAGAAATTGGTAGTACCGATTTTTTCTGTAACTGCCGAATTAACAACAACTAGTTTACCAGTATTCAATTGGTTTTTAAGTCTCTTTGTTAAAGGAACTAGAAGTTCACTATTTGCATCAATTGCTACAACTTTATTAGCAAGTTTTAGAAATATATCAGTATATAAGCCAACATTACAGTCCACATCAAATACCATATGTGTATGACCGATCAAGTTTTTATACTGGGAAAATAATTCCATCTTTCTCGATTTTTCTTTCAAAAAAGATATAGCAGAGTTTAATAAAAATCTAAATTTCCAGTATCCTATTCTAATTTTTAATCTATCAAGTTTATATTTAGCTCTGAGTAAATAATTGGTTGTAATTTTTATTAATTTAATGGTTATCATAAAGGAAAGTTATGGGCGATTAGCAAATAGGCTTTGGCAGTTTAGCTATCTGATTGCATTTGGAATTGAAAACAATGTATATGTTTCATACCCTGGATTTAAAGAATATGCTAAATACTTTTTAGGTACACAAAATAATTTATTTTGTTCGTTTCCTTCTATTGAATTACCTATCCTAATTCCGGAATTTCTGCGTTCCAACATTTTTAAGTCTGTTCCATGGTTAAAACGATTTTTTATAAAATTAAAGGTAAATCAGAAAATTTATTCACATATATGGATAAAACCTGGAGTCTATTTTGACATGGATGATAGACTTTCAAAACAAAAATTACTAAATGCAAAGGTTGTAACTTTAGAAGGTTGGCTTACAAGATGCAATAGATCTTTTAGAAATAACGAAGAGCTCATTCGGAAAATATTTACACCAAATGAAAATTATTTCAGTAAACCAATAGAAATGAATAATAATATCACTGTGATTGGCGTACATATGAGACAAAAACAAGAGCTTTATGATGATAATGAGTCTTTCATTTACCTGAATAATTGGGAGTACCGAGAAATAATGCTTAAATGTATAGAATTATACGATGACTGTTCATTTGTACTTATATCAAACTTGCCGATAGATAAAAATTATTTTGCTGACCTACCAGTTTCTTACACTAATGGAAATTTAATTCAAGACATATATACATTGGCAGCTTGCAATTATATTATTGGAGTGTCAAGTACATTTTCTCTTTGGGCATCATTTTACGGAAGAGTGCCACTATGTATGATTTCCAGTAATAAGCAGAAAATTAATAGATCTTCATTCAAGGTGTATCATAATCTTTTCTAAAAATGATAAGCGTTTATATTACATCTTATAATAAAGAAAATTATTTAGGACAAGCTATAGAAAGTGTTCTTGCCCAATCATTACAGTCGCAAGACATTGTCATTGTTGATGATGCATCTTCAGATAGCTCAAGGGATATTATTGGCGCTTATAAAAGTCGATATCCTCATAGAATAAATACTATATTTAATGAGCAAAATTTAGGTATTAGTAAAACAAGGAATATAGCTTTGGAGCAGTGTAAGGGAGATATTGTTACTTTTTTAGATGGTGATGATATGTTCTATCCAAATAAGCTTTTATCAGAGTACGAAGTTTTATCTTCTCAAAAGCACTTATCGGTTGTATACTCAAATTTTGCTTATATCAATCCTTCCGATGAAAAGGTAGGAATATTTTCCGAAAATAATGATGAACCTGCTACAGGGGATATTCTAATTGAAACACTTTTAAGACATTATCATATCTCTTCAGGAAATAACTACATCTACGAAATGTATTATAAAAACTGTGCTTTAGAGATTGGTAATTATGATGAAGATATCCTTTTATGGGAAGATTGGGATTTTAGAATCCGTATGTCAACGAAATACCATTATGGCTATTGTCAAAATGTGAATTCTGCCTACCGTAAGTTGAACAATGGATTACATAATTCATCCCCAGAGTTACACTACCGTGAACAAATTAAAATTTATAAAAAGAATAAGCACTTAATATTGAATTTAAACAAAGAAGTTAGAGAACTAATTCATAATAGATTATATTCTCAATTGAAAAATCTATTTATAAAGATTTCCCATGTAAGCTTAAAGGAAAAAAAATATATTAGTTTTTTAATTGATTCTATTCAATTTCTTTTTATATTTAAAATGAAAAAAACACTGAGGTTTATAATCTCAGAACTATCATGACTATTTAACATTGCTGTCAATTTTTACCACTCCAAAAGATTTTTCAGGTGAATTCAATATTATCCAGAAAAATGCCTTAAATAGTTGGAGGGCATTATCTGATGAAATTGAAATTATAATTTTAGGAGAATCATTAGGAATTGCTGAGGTTGCAAAATCCATTCATGCGTTACATATTAAGGATGTGGAAAAATCTCCCTATGGCACTCCAACTATTTCAGGTTTGTTCCAAACCGCTCAAAAAATTGCACAAAATAATATTTTATGCTATGTGAATGCAGATATAATCTTACCTGAAAGCGTTATAAATGTCGTTCATGCTCTTCAAAATGTAAAAGGTGAATTTATGGCGGTGGGACATAGATGGGATTTGGATGTAAAAGATTCGATTCCTTTTATGAATAATAATTTACAATCTAAATTTTGGTATGAAGCAAAAAAAAATGCTCAAAAACATCCCTGTACTGGCATAGACTATTTCATTTTTAATAAAGGCACATTTCAAAACCTCCCAAGCCTTGCTATTGGAAGATTTGGCTGGGATAATTGGTTGCTTTGGAAAGCGCGACGTATGAGAATACCATTAATTGATGTTTCAGACGAAATATTTGCGATACACCAAAACCATAGCTACACATTTAATAAATTTAAAGGAAAATCTGATATTTTGTTTGGTAGAGAAGGAAAAAATAATCAAGAAATGACAAAAGGAAATACCTTGAACATTTTAGATTGTACCCATAAGTTTTATGGGAGTGAAATTATAAGAAAATCAGATAAAGCATCTCGAATAAGATCATTGCATCGTTTACCAATGATATTCCCTGAATTAGCCATCCCAATTAAAATATATCGTCGAATTTATGCGATATTTAATTAATAATGAATAAACATAGAAAATTGATAACTATCGGTATTACTGCTTTTAATGAAAAAGAATTTTTATTAGAAGCATGGAATTCTGTAGTCAATCAATCGGATAACAATTGGGAAGCGATTATGATATTGGATGGTGGTGCTGATAGAGAAACACAGAAAATATTCGAAAGTATTTCTCATGATTCCTTAATCAAAATCAATTTAGTAAAGAATAAAGGACCCTATTTCACTCGATCACTTGCTATAGAAAATGCAAAAACAGATTGGTATTGTCACCTTGATGCTGATGACAGAATACCAATTAATATGGTAAGGCATATTAACAAGGCTATAAATGATTTCCCTGACATTGATTTTATTATAGGGAGCTCATTATATTTTGACAATATCAATTTTCAAGTAAAAAACCACCAGGGGATTCTTGATAACCGATTAGCTTATACTCTACCGTTTAATGGTCAATCACCAATAAAAAAAGAGTTATTTAATAGATTAGGTGGTTTTAATAAAGATTTTTTCAGGGGTGGTGCTGACTGGGAATTTTGGTTAAAAGTAGTAGAGTCAAAGAATAAAGGAAAAAGGCTACATCAAATTATTTACGAACGTAGATACCGGCAAAATAATGTTGGTTCCTCATGGTTAAATAGACGTCCTGAAAATGCATTGAAAATGATAAAGATGCACCCTCAATTTTTTAAAGATCAAAAAAGGACGAAGCTTTGCTTAAGCAAAGCTTATGAACTTGCTGCGAGAGAGTTTAAACGTATTGGTAGCAGAAAGGAAGCATATAAATTGGCGTTAAAGGCAAAAGAGTTTGGGAATAAAAAACAAAATATAGAAAATATAATCCAGGAAGGGAAAATGTCTTTTTGGCGGTATAAATTACGTCGATTAGGAAGATTGTTATAGTATTTGACATTTTTTAACCCTTCAAAACTTCAATGAAAATAATTCATATAATTGGAACCCTCAATAAAGCCGGGATCCAAAAATATATTTTAGAACTCAGTCGTACGCCCGAACTAATTAAATATGATTTTCAAGTTCTGTGCTCTTTTAAGAGCCAAGATAATTACAAAGATGAGTATTTAAAAAATAATTTTACCATCAAATACCTTCCCTTTACCTATTTACCTACTCATTGGCTACCGTTTAGACTAGATAAGCTATTTAGAAATTTATTTAAGAAGCTTTATATTTTTCGCCTTTGGTTTGTACTCGTTAAGTCTGATATAAATATTGTACACACTCATATCCATTGTCATATTGTAAGTCAAATCTTAGCATCTGTTTTATCGGGAAAAAGAATAATTTGGACTATCCATGGTGAGTATTCCTTAAGTAAAATAACTATATGGCTGGTAAGAATTTTAGATGCAATTCTTTCAAGAATAAAATTTCATATTATTGCTGATTCTAAACCAGCTATTTTATCGACTTTACCATATTTTATTAAAAAATTGAATACTGACGATATTATCCCAACAGGAATAAACTTAGAGTTATTCAATCAGCAATATGATAAATCCTTGATCAGAAGAAAATATAATATTACAGGAGATGAGGTATTAATAGGCTCAACAGGTAGAATTGTTTGGCAAAAGGGTTTTGACCAGCTAATAAAATTATTGGTAAAACACACATTTTCTAAAAAACAAATTCGATTTCTAATTGCTGGCGATGGGAGTTTGAGAAATTCATATATACAAAAAATTAAAGATTTGGGACTAGTAAATCAAATTTCATTTATTGGTAATATTAAAAATATTCCTGAATTTTTGGCTTCACTTGATTTTTATATTCAACCATCAGTAACAGAAGGATTTCCTCTATCTGTTTTAGAAGCAATGGCATCAGGTTTGCCAGTGCTATGTTCTGATGCTGGAGGTTTGAAGGATATGATTCAAAATGGGTATAACGGTGTTTTATATGAATCAAACAACTTAAATTCTTTATATTCAGGAATCACCGATTTACTTTCTATGTCTAAAGATGAATTATTTGTGCTAGGAAAAAATGCAAGTAATACGGTACAGAATAATTATTCCATTCAAAATAGTGCACTAAAATATGAATCACGATATAATATAAATAAAAGGGTCAAGACTAGTTAAGCACATGAAAAACATTGTAAGTTACTGTAATGATAAGG
>JACKQG010000397.1_pt1 | contig 64127 bp, 44 predicted proteins | sample 8237621 | NCBI WGS metagenome assembly JACKQG01 (sample SAMN15677084, study PRJNA649215) | marine metagenome | biome: marine; feature: Black Sea; material: saline water; isolation source: suspended particulate matter (SPM) from the Black Sea western gyre | collected 2013-06-09/2013-06-10 | depth... | reverse complement strand
CGTCGTGGTTGGTCGAGCTGGCGACCGTCTTTTTCGGGATGGGAGTTTTTGGTGCCAACGCAGCAGTGCAGCATCGCCATGCGACCAATGGCACATGGAATTGGTGGGCTGTTCGTCGCCAAGGCCATCTGCCGGCACGCGTGTACGGCTATGCCATGGCGTTGTTTGCCTTCTCGCGACGCGAGCATCGCCCGGCGTGGGCTCGAACGCTGGGGCACGACGCATTGGATTCGTTTCGGCGAGGTGGCAGATACCTGAAGAAGGCGACGGACTGCGTTTTCGACTGCGAAGCCAACGGCCTGACGCGGTCTGCCAAGAGCGATACGGCTCTGGAATCCGATTTGCGCCATGGGAGCGATTCGATACGACTGGCAGCGCTCTGGGATATATTGGACCGTGGACCCGCGGCGAGCCAACTGACTGACGCCGTGAAGGAATGCTTGCGGATGAAGAATCCGATTCTGCGGACCGAGGCGGCAAGGGTGATCGGGGCCATGGGCCCGTCCGCATCGTCGGCCGCGCCCAACGTGATCCGCGCCTTTAGCAGTCGCAACAGCGATGTACGGCGACAATGCGTCTTGGCAGTCGAGCAACTCGAGTTACCGCAGGACATGAAGGGCCCTCACGGCGAGACGGTCTACGACGAACTGCTGTGCCTGCTGGAAGACCCCGACCCGTTGGTCGTACGAGCCGTAGCCCACACCCTTAGGCGATACGGCCAGGAGGCCCAAGAAGCCGCCGAGCACATGATTCGCCATCTCTGTCGGGCCTTGGTCGCCTGTGATTACGAGACATCGGACTTCTACTTTGACGTGCTGGAAGCGATCACGCCGGATATCGAACGATTCCTTGACGAGCACATGAAGGCGACTCATCCGGATTTATACCCTCTGGCCGTCGAGACACTCGAACAGTCGAGAGCTCACCGCGGCCAGTAGCACGCCGCAGATTAGAGCCAAGTTTTCACGAGCCACCGAGTACTGAGTACCGAGTACTGGGCAGTGGGCCGCTCGCCGCCATCTCGTCAAATCCGGAGATTCCAGCAGAATCCGCATCATCTCCAGACAATCCCACGGCGAAAACGCCGCGGAGCCGTGCCGACCTGATTCCGCAAGCGTCGAGACGCGCGATTCTCACGTCCCGCACCGCTAGTTTGACCTAGACTTTTCTCGTGTGACTGCTCGTTCTGCTGTGAATCCTGCCTCTTGGAAGGGACGCGTCAAATGAAGGTCTTGGTAACTGGACACGATGGCTATATCGGTTCGCTGCTGACACGAATTCTTGCCGATGATGGCCACGAAGTGGTTGGATTGGATACCTTCTACTTCGAGGGTTGTACGCTGGGACGCCACAAGGACGATTCGGCGTACATTCGCAAAGACCTTCGCGATGTCACCCCGTTGGATTTGGCAGGCTTCGACGCGGTCTGCCACTTGGCGGCGTTGTCGAACGATCCGTTGGGGGACTTGCGTCCGGAGTTGACCTATGACATCAACCACACCGGATCGTTATGCTTGGCCCGGCTGGCCAAGGACGTGGGTGTCACTCGGTTTGTCTTCTCTTCGTCGTGCAGCCTGTACGGCTCGAACGACAGCGGCCATCCGTTGACGGAGCAGGCAAGATTCTGTCCGCTGACGCCTTACGCCGAGTCAAAGGTCGAATTGGAGCACGATTTGGCTGCGATGGCCGACGACCGGTTCTCGCCCACGTACATGCGGAACTGCACGGCATACGGCGTTTCGCCGAAGCTGCGCGGCGACATCGTGCTGAACAACCTTACCGCCTGGGCCTTCACGACAGGCAAAGTGAAAATACTAAGCGACGGTACGCCGTGGCGACCACTGGTTCATGTCGAGGACATCTGCCGGGCGTTCCTGGCCGTACTGAATGCCCCGCGCGAAACGGTACACAACGAAGCCTTTAACATCGGACGCGACGACGAAAACTATCAGGTGCGCGACTTGGCCGAGATCGTCGAGCGGATCGTGCCAAATTGCGAAATCGAGTACGCAGGTGATGGCTCACCCGACCCGCGAAGCTACCGAGTGGACTTCGGCAAACTGACTCGCACGTTCCCGGACCTCGAACTCCGCTGGACCGCCGAGAAAGGCGCCCACGAGTTGTACGAGGCGTATCGAACCAACGGCTTAACGCGCGAACAGCTTGAAGGAGATCCTTACATCCGGCTGAATCGCCTGAAACGGCTGATCCGGGAAGAGAGACTCGATGAGTCGTTGCGGTGGAAGCCTGTTGGAGTACCCGCTGCGTTAGTGCCCGTCGGCAGCATGGCCGAGTTGATCGCGACGGTTGGCGAGTGAACACGTAGTGCGGAACGGGCGGCTGTTCTTGGAACGTGTGCCACTGCTGGGAATCGGATGCGCCAACCACCCCATCCTACTTACCACGATTCCCAGCAGTGCTGCATCGTGGGCCAACGCCACACTGCTCGAAACGATGGAAGGCGAGCGGATATGGTAAGCCGTCGTCGTTTCGAGCAGTGGCACACCGAGACAGTACTCAGTACCCCGTACTCGGTACTCTCTCGCGTCAGATCGTCAGCTTGCGGCAGTATAGCCCTTCGGCGTAGCCGGTCGGCGAATTGCATTCGACGCCGCGAATCCGCATGAGAGACCAGAACGTCTCGTCGGTAAACCAGGGCTTGTTGTGTTGCGACTGGAAAGCCCTGTCGATGTACTCGACTTTCTTCTGGCACGTGGGCTTGTCTAGCGGCACGAAAATGTTTGGAGTGCCCAAGTCGCCTTCGTACTTTGGGATCTCGTATTCGAAGATCAAGTGATTGCGAAAGGCATTCCACGTCAGTTCGGCCACCAATCGGTGATCCTGGTGCATGTCTTCCCGACGGGACGTGAAGACGACGTCGGGCGAGACCTCGCTCTGCAATTGGCGGAAATACTCCTTGATGCGAGCGCCCTCGTACGGAAAGAACGTGTCGCGAAAAGACTTGACGGTCAATCGATAATCAGTGACGTCGCCGAGGAACAATTCCGCGCTTTGGCGTGCTTCTTCGGCACGCCGCTCGTTTGCACCTAGAATGACCCAGTGGACTTCGGCCGGCTTGTATTCGGCGAGCAGTTTCAGGAGTGTACCGCCACAACCGATCTCGATGTCGTCCGCGTGGGCACCGAGACAGAGGATTGTACTTAACCGGCCTAGATGTGCGTTGATCATCGTGCTGTCGCCAAGAACGCGTCGATGCTTTCGTGCGATCTTCCGTGTCTTCGTATCTATGTGGGCACGACCACGGCCGCCGCGCTGGTAGCGACCGTGGCTGGACAGACTGGTGCGGCGGGGCGTTTCCAGACCGCCCAGGGTGTGTGGCCACGGGCGTACATGTCGTCCAGAGTCTGCTTTTCCTTGTACGTATCCATGCAACACCAGAATCCCGTATGGCGCAACGTGACCAGACGGCGTTCGGCCATCAGCCGCCGAAACGGCTCTTCGACCAATTCCTCGCCATCCTTCAGGGACTCGAAGATCCGGCGATTCAAAACGAAGTAGCCGCCGTTCATCCACATCCCGGCCTCGGTGACAGCCTGAATGCCGCGGACACGGCCAGACTCGTCGGCCATGACCGAATGGAAGGACTGCGTAGGTCGGACGGACAAGAACGTCGCGTCTGCGTTCCGCCTACGGTGGAAGTCGATTAGGTCGGGCAAATGGAGGTCCGTCAATCCGTCTGCGTAGTTCGCCAGAAAGGTCTCTTCGCCGTCCAAATGCCGCTCCACAGCCTTCAATCGTTGGCCAATGATCGTGGTGGTCCCCGTATCGACAAAAGTGATCGTCCAGTCGTGGATATCGCTGCCGAGCAGTTTCAGGGCGTCACCGCCCGACGAAAGGACGAAGTCGTTGGAGAGGCACTCGTTGTAGTCCAGGAAATACTCTTTGATCGCATTGGCTTGCCAGCCCAGGCACAGAATGAAATCCTTGTGCCCGAAGTGGGCGTAGTACTTCATGATGTGCCACATGATCGGCCGGTAACCGATCTTGACCATAGGCTTGGGGACGGCCTCCGAGTACTCTCGCAGACGCATGCCGAATCCACCGCAGAACAATACAACTTTCATGGCTTTCAATCCAGAATCGTTAGTTCGGGAATCGCAACCACCAACCGGCCGCCCCAATCGCGAACGTAGGCAAGCTGCTCGGCGATCTCCTCTCTTAGGTTCCAGGGCAGGATGAGAACGTAATCCGGCTTGGCTTCGGCGATCTTCTCCGGCGGGAAGATCGGGATGTGCGTACCCGGCAGGAAATTGCCGTGTTTGTAGGGATTGCGATCTACCGTAAAGTCGATGAAGTCCTGCCGTATTCCGCAGTAATTCAACAACGTGTTTCCTTTGCCTGGAGCGCCATAGCCGGCGATGTGTTTGCCTGCTCGCTTGGCCTGGATCAGGAATTCCAGCAATTTGCGTTTGGTCTCGGCAACCCGATCGGCGAACCTGAAGTATGTATCCAGTTGTCGATACCCGCCCGCAATCTCGCGGTCAAGCAGCCCCGAAACCGCTTGCGTTGCGGGTTCGCGATTGTATTCGACATGACGTGCGAAGATGCGTAACGAACCGCCGTGCGTCGGCAACTCCTGGACGTCGAAAATGGTCAGGCCGTGCTTCGCGAAGACGCGTTGGGCGGCCAGCAGCGAGAAATAGCAGTAGTGTTCCTGGTATATCGTGTCGAACTGATTGCCCTCGACCAGTCGCAGCAGATGCGGAAATTCCATGTTGATCGTGCCGTCGTCGCTCAGCAAGATCTTCAGCCCGGCGACGAAGTCGTTCAGGTCCGGGACGTGAGCCAATACGTTGTTTCCGATCAGCAGGTCGGCTCGCGTGCCCAATGTTGACAGTTGTCTTGCGGCTCGCGCGCCAAAAAACTCCGTCAACGTCGGCACACCTTGCTTCATCGCCGCGCCTGCCACGTTCCTCGCGGGCTCGATTCCCAGGCACGGAATCCCCTTGGCAACGAAGTTCTTCAGTAAGTACCCGTCGTTGCTGGCGATTTCCACGACCTGGCTTCTCTCACTCAGCATCAGTCGTTCGGCGATCATGTCGACGTAATCGGCGGCATGTTCCAGCCACGAGTCCGAGTACGACGAGAAGTAGGCATAGTCGCCGCCAAAAATCTCCTGGCCACTGACGATGGCCGGGACCTGCACCAGAAAACAATCGCCGCAGACAGACGCTTGCAGAGGATAAAACGGCTCCATGCTATTCAGGTTGTCGCGCGGCACAAAGCTCTCGCATAGCGGCGACATCCCCAGATCAAGAAACAATCGGAGATTGCCCGAACCGCAGAAACGGCAGGAAGGCTCGTCGCTCGACGGACCAACAGCGAACGACGACAACGCTTGGGGCTGCAGATCGTTTTGGAGATTGACGCTTGGCGAGTCTTGTATCATGTCAGGTTGTCCCTTTGATCGACGCAGGGCGTAGTTTGCGATTGCCCACGCCTGCTCCATTGAGAAGATTCAAGAAGACCTTCTTCCATTTGTTCACTTGAAACAGATAACGCAGAATGACAAACCAGCACTTGACGCTCTCGATAAGTCCCAGTTTCGTGTTCCGCACAGCCTTCACGTAGCCAAGCAACAGCGCAAGACGTGTGAATTCGGAGCGTCGAGATGATCGGGATGCATTGAAGCTTCGCTGTGCCGATGCTGAATTGTCATTGCCGGAGGCGGCAGCATGAACCCGCGTGAAAAACAGTGTTTCGGGGATCTCGTAGGACGGACCGCGCAAGGCCAACTCGGCCGTCAGCACTTTCTCGCCTCCGTAGCAATGCGGAATCAGACGCGTCTGCCGAAGTAGATTGGTCCTGATAACGCCGAAGAAGTCGGCCGCCCAACTCGGGCCAAGCAAGACACCCAAGAAACGTCCGTGAGGATACGATGAATCATGATGTCGGCGCGGGAATCCGGCCTCGCTGGTGTGTACAACACCTCTTGTCCCCGTGCCTTCCTCGGGGTCCTCTGTCATTCGCCGGCCCAATGGGTCGATCTTGGCGGACTGCGTGTAGCACCAGACGATCTCCGAGTTTTGGTCCAACACTTCGACGCACCGCTCCAGGAACGTTGGAGCGCAAGTGTCGTCGTGCGCGGCCCACTTGAAGTACTTCCCGCGAGCCAACCCGACCACATGATTGAAATTCCACATCCCGCCCCCGTTGCGATCCTGACGACAATAGCGAACTCGCGAGTCCTGTTCGGCAAAGGAGCGGCAAATTGCCTCAGTGTTGTCGGTCGAAGCGTTGTCGGAGATAATCAGCTCGAAATGGCGGTAGGTTTGAGCCAGTAGGGATTCGATCGCTTCGGCGACGTACCCCTCGCCGTTGAACACCGGCAAACCGATACTGACGCTTGGATGGTTGTCGCTCATTTCGCTAGTCCTGCGTAGTTTTCACCCTTCTTCTGCTGAAATATAGCTTGCTACCAGCCGCCGCCCCGCAGAACGGGGCAAACGTCCAAGGAAACTCAGGTGGCGCGACGAGCCGGTCTGCACATCGCCGCAAGCAGTTTGGCCAGGAAGATAGTATTCGTAACCAGATATCGGCGCCACAGCCTCCGGGGTTCCTGGATCAATCGGAACAACCATTCCAATCCGCGCCGCTGCATCCATGCAGGTGACTGAGGCAGCGCGCCGGCATGGAAATCGAAAGCCGCGCCGACGCATACCTGCACGGCGTGAATACGATCGCGATGCTCGTAAGCGAACAGATCCTGCTTGGGACAACCGAGGCCGATGAATACGATGCCCGCGCCGCTGGCGTTGATGCGCTGGACCATCAGCTCGTCTTCTTCCGGCGTCAACGCCCGGAAAGGCGGAGATTCGTAGCCGGCAATTCTCAAATCCGGATAGCGCTCCGTCAGATTGTCGCGCATCTCCTCAACCACCTCCGGGCTGCCGCCGTACAGGTAGATCGGTACGCCTTCATCCGCTGCCCCTTGGCAAAGCGACAGGGTCAAGTCTGGGCCGTAGACCCGGTCGCTAAGCTTCGCGCGGTGCAATAGATTCAATGCCCAGCGTACCGGCTGGCCGTCGGGCGTGATCATGTCGAACGTATTGACCTTCTTTCGAAGCGAGCGATCGCAACTGGCCGTCACGATGGCGTGAACTGCATGGCAGGAGACGACCGCCGCGCTTCCGCACTTGGCTGCCTCCACGATGGCTTCCGTGGCCTCTTGGTAGGTGGTCGGTGTCACCTCGACACCCAAGACGTCCATCTTCTTGGGCCAAAGGGTCGATGTGTCGTTCATGGTTGTCTCACTTTTCTGCTAACTGGGTGCGTTCGCACGCACAAAGCGGGCTCCGCTCGCCCTCCCATTACTTCGCAACACTTGCTCGTAGATCGACAGCAGCATCTCGTAGTTCGCCTCGGCTGTGTACTTGGCCTCGAATTCATCACGCGCGTGGCTTCGCATTCGACCTAGCGCACTACGGTCATTCCAAAGCCGCTGAACCTTGGCTGCCAAATCGTCCGCGTCTCCCGAACGAAAGTGCAGGCCGGTGTGGCCGTCCGAAACGAGTTCCTGCATAGCGCCCAGTCGCGATGCGACGACGGGCGTGCCTTTGGCAAATGCCTCCACGGTCGTCAGTCCAAACGTCTCGAAACAGATGGATGGAAACACCAGGAAGCGTGCGTCGCCGATCAGGTCCAACACTTCGTCGTGTGGTTTCTGCCCAAGCCATCGAACCCGGGGATCATCAGCGGTTGCGGCGCGAACGGTTTCCGCAAGTGGCCCGTCGCCCACGATCCGCAAGGGGATGTCGCCGTCAATCCGTGACCACGCGTCGAGCAGCACGTCGACGCCCTTCTCGGCAGATAGCCGTCCCACGTAAATGGAGTACCCGCCGAGGCCATCTCCGGGGCCGGGGTCTTCCGGCAGGAAGTTAGGCTTTACGGTGATCGCATTGGCCGGAAGTCCACCTTCGATCAGCTTCTGCCGTGCGAATTCGGTTAGTGCAATGTAGCGATCCACCGATTGCGTCCAAGTTCCTCGACGCCGATGAACGGCCAGCATCGTGCCGACAACAGCGGTGGCGGCCCTGCTGCCCCGATAGCAGGCGTGGACAACCGCTGGCCAGGCAAACCGCTTCCCCAAGCACGACTCGCACGCACGACCGTCGCGCATCAACAACGCCTTGGGACAGATCAAACGGTAGTTGTGCAGTGACTGGACGACCGGTACGCCCTCGTCACGCGCGGCCGCGTAGGCGGCGGGCGAAATCAAGGGGAAGATGTTCGTCGCGTGCAAAATATCCGGTCGCTCGCTTCGAATGAGTTCGCGCAGTTCCTCGTAGACCTCTCCGTTCCATACGGTCTTCTTTGCAGCCTCCCATCGGCCCATCCGCTTGATGTCGTCATTGTGCTTTGTGTACTCCACCACGTGATGCCCGCGAGATCGCAGCAAGCGACCCTCTGCGGCGAAAACCTGGTCCTCGCCGCCGGGCTGTTGGTAGTAGTTGTGGCACAATAACAGTTTCATTTGCTCATACCTGCCTGGGCTATCCGTGTCAGCGCGCGGAGGTTTCGGACGACAAACCGTACGGGCGTTTGCAGCCGTGACGATCGCACGAACTTCTCAGTGCGGAACCACACTCGCTTGAGCCGTCGCGCGACGGGCCGCAGATCGACCGACGCTTCGGCGACCGTGGTCGCGCCGGACATCAAGCTGGCTTTGTACGGCTCTGGGCCTTTCCCCAAGTCGACCCGTGTGATTCCCAGTTCGGAAGCGACCTGCGCCGTGCGGATCAGTTGGACAAGTCCCGGCGAGTATTTATGGAGTTCAACGTCGTAAGCCGGGAACCAGTAGTGCAACACGCCGTGCGACATCATTCCCATGTGTACCGACGTGAGCCGGTCGCCCGCGTAAAGGGCCGACAAGACGCCGCGGAGTGCATCGGTGCGCTCGCGCAACAGACGCTCCAGTAATTCCACCCGCCAGCTCTCGGACAACACATTACGTGCTCTGGTCCGCAGATATTGCTTCGTCTTCCATTCGATCATCGTCTGAAAGATTCGAGGGTCATCACAGAACATCTCCAGCCGAATCGGGCCCAACTCGCGTTCCATCTTGCGAGCCTTGCGCAAAGCCGTCTTCAGACGACTGGCACTCTTTTCTGCCCGCTTTTCCTTGTACGCGTCGAATCCCTCCGATAGATCCAAGTAAGGGGACGGTGCTTCGAGCAGATGATACGACCGAAGCGGATGCTGGGAGACGAGCAGATGGTCGAAGTACAATGCCGAAAGGCCGCAGTCGCGTGCAAGCTGCTCGGCATCCCAATCGACGCCTTGTTGGACAATCGCTCCCTGGAAGTCCGTCATGTCGGGCGCAATGGGGTGCCCAACATTGCGTTTCGACCGGTCATAGGGCAGGAAGCCGACAGGACCACCGCCTTCTTCTAACACGGCGATCTCGCATGTATCGCGAACCGAGGCAACGACTTGCGCGAACTCGGGCCGAAAATACGGGCTATCCAAGTCCGGATCAGCACGCTGCAGGTCAGACCAAACCTCGATCAGGTCAGAAGTGAGTTGAGCGGCGGGAATAACATGGTATCTCATCGGATCATCAACTCCGCCCCAAGCTCCAAGAGGTGCCAATGTCAGTGAACCGTCTTGCGACGGTCGTACGTTGCTCGGCCGGGCACGCCACCCAGGCAATGTGTCCGATGGCTATTCCCAGTATCGTGAAAAAGGCGACCGATTCCGGCTCGATGGGCCCAAGGAAAGATGCGTTGAACAATCCCCAGACGAAATACCAGCCGACGACGAACAACACCAGGCTGAGTACCTTGCCGATGTGCGGCTCCGCCCTGCGAGTTCCCAGCAGCCGAAGGAACGGAAAGCCGAGTCCGCATGCAAGCAGCCCGGCCCCAACAAGTCCCGTGGAGACTAGAGCCTGCAACCACAGGTTGTGGGCCGTCCAGTTAGTCCATCGATACCAGACGTAGATTTCGCCGGTTCGCGAACTGACGAAGTAGCCGTGCCCGATCCACGGCGACCGGAGATACGATTCCCACATCGCCTCCCACATCTCGCGCCGTCCCGACAAGTCGGACAAGTCCGCGTCTTGGCCTCGTGTCACATAGGTCGTCGTGCCGCCCATCGCGGATCCGGCCAACTGCCAACCCGGATCGCTCGTGATATACACCGCTGCCGCGACGCTCGCCACAACGATGAACAGCGAAACCAACAGCCGACTGGCGAAAACGCAGAACAGGGCGCATCCCAGCAGCACCGTCAGAAACAGGGATACTCGATTGGCCGCGATCAGCAGCAACAGAATGTGCACAACCACGCCGGGTGCGAGCAGCACTCGCGTCCATTTCCAACCCCATAGGAGCCGACATGCCACAAGCACGACAATGCCCAAGGATGCCGCGGAACCGGCTGTCGTAGGATGAACGATCCCGGGCGCTTCTCGCGACAGGCCGCCGATTTCGGGAAACGCCAGATTCGCAATCAGCACGACAACGCCGAACGCGAGCAAGGCTACGGACAGACTACACAAGACGGCAGACGTCTTCTCTGCTCCTCTGCAGAACAGTCCAAGGTTCATCGCCAACAAAACGAGAACGATCAGACTGGAAGCTTGGCCGAGTGAAACGGCCTTCAGCGGCGACCAGAGTGTCGAAAGCACCGCCCAACCGGCGAACAAGGCCAGCGGCGCCAGACACGCAATCACCGTACCCCGCTCCGGCAGTCGCCAGTAACGATACAGCATCCACAAGAGAACCAGGAAGATACCAACGCGCGTGCCAAGTTTGACCAGAGCGATCACGTCCAACGAACCGGCCGAGTCGGGGCCAATTCGGCCCGGCGCGGAGAAGCAGATTATGGTCAAAAGCCACAGGCACACGAACAACACGCGCGGCATCGGCTTCGAATCTACCGCGTCGACTGCTGCGCATCCGTTGTAGGCCATGATATGCCCGTTCATGCATCACCTCCTTGCCCTCTAGTCAGGCACACGAAGGCGGTGCATTGCGCCGCCGATGCCACGGACATGCCAAGCAGACGAGCGATCGCCACGCCCGCGACGCCCCACGTCCCGACAAGCAGGAATGCAGCCGTCAATGTGATTGCCAAACCACTGGCCCTGACTATGAAGTTGATGTCCGGACGCTCGATTACCCAAAGCCCGTGATCGGCTGCAAAGCTGAACGTGCCTGCTAACGTCGCTACGGCCAACAGAGTGATGATCAGTCCGTGCCCGGCGTATTCCTGGCCGTCGTACAGAAGCTCGAGCGCGGTGCCCCCGAACAATGCCAAGCCGAGGCATATGACGGCCATCGCCGCGGCCAGAAAGGCCGTCGTTTTCCAGACCACTCGCCGCACTTCCGCGTTTCCACCGTCCGCGTACACTTGTGCAGCCCTGGGTACCAAGACACTGCCGATGCCGAGGATCAGCGGGTTGAAGATCAGCACGAGAGACGAGCAGGCAGCAAATACACCCGTTGCGGCCGTGCCCAACGCGACTGCCAGCAGCCAGTGCAACGCGTAATTGTGTGCCGAATCGGCCATCTGGCTCGCGCAGATCCAGCGGCCAAACGACCAATGACGCCGCAAGTGGCTGCCCACGTTCCGAGGGCGAATCACAAACTGTTTTGCCGTCGTCGCGAGCCAACCGACGCTGATCACCAGGCAAGCGATTCCGACGGCGGCGCAAGCCGTTGCCGCTGACAGTCCGCCAAGCCAGTACAACGTGACAAAACCACCAAACTGCACGACAGCAACCAGAATGTCAATTACAAGAACTCGGGCCACCTCCAGTCGCGCAAGCAGCAATCGACGAATCAGTTCTCGCAACAAATAGCAGGGCGCCGCTGCTGCCAATACCCACATCACCGGCGCGAGGCCCACCGGTCCGACGCCGACGGACAGCACACTCGCCATCGTCACCAAGACGCAGATCCCCGCAAGCGTGAATAGCCCTTGCATCATCAAGACCGTGCCCGCATATTCCGGTTGCTCGTCGCGTTTCAGCCGATGACTATAGATCGTGTACGGTGTCCAAATAAGTGACTCGTGGATGACCGCCAGGAATACCAGCACGGCAAACGCGAGCGAATAGACGCCCAATTGATCCAATCCACAAAATCGACCGATCACGACAGTCGTGAGGAAGTTAGAACCGCTGAACACGGCCTGGTCGAACAACGCCAGCACGCCTTTGCGCGAGGTGCTGCCGAACTGGCCGTTCAACCATCGGATGACGCTTCGAATGGACCAGACTCCGGTGGCGGCCCCTTGTGGCTTTGATGGCACTAACATCAGCGGCCTCCTTCGCAAATGGTACAGGCCGCCTTGGGGCGGTGATGATCTGCCTGGTGACGTCGCCGGATTGTCCGCACAATGGCCTTTCGCACTTTTGGCGCCCAGCTATACCAGCCTGCCAGTTTGCCTGCGAGCGTCGGAGCCGTGTCCCAAGGGAACACGTTGAAGCGGCCCCATCGGAACGGATCGCTGGCGGGATCGGCCAGCACACATTCGGTCGTCAAGCCACAAGTCACGTCGGTCTGCTTTGCCGCGGCAACAAGATCCTGTCCGGCGAAGCCGCGGAAGGGGCAACCAAACGGAAAGGCGAAAGTTGGGTCCCGCACGCCGAATCGCGTTTCCAAAATGTCCACGGACGTTTGCAGATCTTGACGGAATTCTTCCGGACGACCACGGAAATCTTGATGTGTGTGCGTGTGTGCCCCCAATTCGATCAACCCGTCGGCTGACATTTCGCGGCATTGTGTCGAAGTGAGTGGCCGAAACGCCTCGGCCGGTGCGCGGTCCGTGAATGCCATGCCCCAGTCGTCAAAGGGAAACGGCTTGATCTCGTCCAAGAAGACCGTGCTGACAAACACTGTCGCCGGCACGTTCAATTCGCGCATGATGGGCCAGGCATTCGCATACACGGAGTGGTAGCCGTCGTCGAACGTTACCACGATCGTCCGACGGGGGATGGTCTGGCCACAATCGCGATGTTCGAGGACCTTGCGCAAGGGCCAGACGTGATAGCCGCGCGACAGAAGACCCGAGATCTGCTGACGAAACCGTTCCGGTGTGACGTTATGCAAAGGAAAAGGCAGCCCCGAAACCGGATGGGCGGTTCGATGGTACGTCAAGATACCGACGGCGCCCGCGGCGCGGCTTCCGAGCAACTTACTCAGGACAACAGCCGCTCGCCCAGTGGCCCGCATCGGCCACTGGCCGGCGAAATCGAGCAATTCTCGAATAGCCATGCACGGACCTTCAACACCCTTTCCGCCGGAAAATGTATCGAATCGTCTCGGTGATCAGACTCAGATCCAGCTTGGGCGAACGTGATCTGACGTATTTCAAATCCATCCGGACCCAGTCAACGAATGGGATCTTGGTCCGCTCGTCTTTTACTTGCCAGAAACAGGTAAGCCCAGGCGTGACATCCAACCGGCGACGCTGCCAACCTTCGCATTCGTCCGATTCACCGCACGGCAGCGGTCGTGGGCCGACCAGCGACATGTCGCCCTTCAACACGTTCCAGAGCTGAGGCAATTCGTCGACGGTCGTGGCCCTCAAGAACCGACCAATTGCCGTCACTCGCGGGTCTCTTTCCATCTTGAATGCCGGCCCGTCTTGTTCGTTCAGCTCCAACAGCTCTTGCTTCTTCTCTTCTGCGTCGGTCACCATCGATCGAAACTTGTACAACCAAAACGGCTTTCCGCCTCGCCCACTGCGTAGCTGCTTGAAGATGATCGGCCCGCGGGAGGTCAGCCTGATCCCGATGGCTACCACGATGAACAAAGGCGAAAGCAGCACCAGCCCGACGATTGCCCCTGCGATGTCGATGCACCGCTTCCAGACAGGCATTCGCTTCATCACAAGAATTTCCACGCCGTGAACCGGCCCTTTCCCGCCCAGGAGATCCGGCAATACCTGATCACAGAACTCGGTCTTCGTTTGCTCGGAGGGGTAGACGAAGATCTCATACTTGGGAACCGGCGCCTCGGCAAACCACATCGATCGGACTTCGTTGGCCAGCTTCCGGCTGCCTTCGAGCGACGTATCGGGAAGCAGCAGCGAGATTCGGCCATCGTCGAGCATGCCGGCTCGGTCCGAGCCTCGAAGCCGAAGTCGGAGTATGCGTGCGAGTTCGGCAATCGCCGTTTCGCGACGGTCGCTGTCGGCGAGTGTGAAGTTCACCACCGCAAACGGGGTCCCGCTTCGATCGGCGCGCATTCGTTCGCGATCGATATGGTCGTGCATCTCGTCGGCCGAAAGCAGAATGCCGGCCGGATCGTCCGATCGCCGTCCAAATGTGCTGCGTATCTTCGTCCAAAAACCGTTTCGTTTCATCGGTCCTCAGGCCTGCCTTTCGTATCGCGCGTCACAGCGTTTTGTATAGCCAGTTCGGAATGTGTTCGTGCCGCTTGTTGAAGGCCACGCCGGCCAAATTGGCCCCGGCTCGCCGTAGGCTCTTTGCTGCTCGTTGGCCGACTTGCCATCGCACGCGCTCGTCTTCCACCACCAGCACGACACTGTCGAACAGCCGAAACCACTCGAGCGATGAAGGCACTTGACCAACGGCCGGCATGTCGAAGACGACCAGGTCGAAGTCCTTCTTCAATTCTCCGAGCAACACGTTCAAACGGTCTACTGCCTCGTAAACGCCTGTGATGGCCGCACTACCGGCAGTCAGTACCGAGAGATGACTCTGCCGGGTCTGCTGCACCGCTGAACTGCACGAAGCTTCCTCGGATAGCACTTCAGACAACCCGGGCGTAAGTGACAGATCGAAAGCCGAGTGAAGCGATGGCCGGCCAACGTTGGCATCCACCAGCAGCGCGTTGTAGGTCCCGGAGCCCGCCGCGGCGACGGCCGCGCGCGACGCGACCGTGCTGACGCCCTCGCCGCCGTAGCAGCTCGTCAACCCCACCGTCCGGATGCGTCGAGCCAGACCGTTACCCGGCCAGGGCAGACTTCTCAGCAGTGCCTGATAGTACTCCTGAGTTTCGTCGGCGTCGTGCAACCTGGCACACGATCGCTGCGAACCGGCGTGCGGTGCGAGTGTGGTCGTCTCCGGTGTATCCGGCGCGGTCTGGGAAAACCCCGGACCGACGGGAACGACCGTAGATATAGATTCATTGGACGGTACGTTAGACATACTCCTACACCATCCCTTTCAGCGCGAGTTGCTGCGGTTCTAGATACGGGATCGACACCAACGTCGACAGTCCCATCCGCTTTTCGATGTCTTCCGGCGTCTTTAGCGACTGATCCAACTGCTGGGAAAGCAACGCCAGGCCGATTCCCCCGCAAACGCCGACGATGAAGGCAATTACGAGCGTCAGCGCCGTCTTCGGACTTGTCGGCTTGTGTATCAGACTGGCAGGTTGGATGACATTGATGTTCGAAATAGCCTGGCTTTTCAGCGCCTGGTCAACGCGAGTCTGCTCCAAGCTGGCCATGTAGGCCAGGTAGTTGGCCTCGGTCACTTTGACATTGCGTTCAAGTTCCTTGACTTGCACTTCCTGCTGGTTCAGAACGGCGAGTTCCTTTGCCAGGCGTTTCTTCTGATCGTCCAACGCCTTAGCTCGGGCCTGGAGCGATTCGTAGGTAGACTGCTCGGCCAGCACCGCGGCCGTCGTTGCCTGCGATCGATCAGGCTGCTCCGCAAGCATGATCCGCTCCATTTCCCGGACTTGCTGGCGTATGGCGATCACGGTGGGATGGCTCTCGGTGTACCTTGCCAACAGCTCCTGTTCCCGCGTCTGCAATTCGTAATGAAGCTCTCGCAGACTAGTCGCTGAACTGTTTGGTTGCGCAAATCGTTTCAATAGCGACTCGGGCAACGTGTCCAGCGAGCCCCGCATCGATTCAATCTTGGCTGCCGATGCCACCAGGCCGGATTCGGTATCCAGAATTTGTGTATCGACCCCACTCACCTGCTTCTGCAATGCATCGCGCCGGCCTTCGATCGACGCTAGATTGAATTCACTCTTGGCGTCGCGCAAAGCGGCGCTTTCCTCGTCCAATTGCGTCTTCAGCAGCTTCGACTGTTCATCAAAGAATTCGTACGAGCCAAGCGTACTGTTGAGCCGCAGATGTTCGTCCATGTAGATTTCGACGATCGCCGACACCACCTTGCGCGAACGCTCGGGCGAACGCGCCGTGCAGGCCACGCCGATCACATTTGTGTTCTTGGGTGACCAGATCGTGATGTCCTTCATCAGGGCGGTAATCCCCTTCTCGCGTTCCAGTTCCGATTCGGCTGGTGGATCGAGCCCGACCGAGTCCACGACCTTCTCCAAGACAACGCGGCTGCCCATCACTTCGATGATCGAGTTGATCTCGGTTTCACGAGTGACGTTCAGCCCCACGACCTGGCCGGTCGTTGCCGTTGGGTCCAGCGCCACGCTCTCGCGTCCCAGTCGCACAAAGAGCCAGGCGTCCGAACTGTATTCGCGCGGACACACGATCAGCGCCGTAACGGCCATCACCATGACGATCGAGAAGAAGCCAAGCGATCGCTTCCAGTATTGGAACAACGCGCGATAGACGTCACGCAATGACCACGCTGACGGCCCCGACTGTGGCCGAGTGACATCCTCGACGCGGCGACCGAGGGATCGGCGTCTTTCGAACGAGCCCGAGGCCGGGCTGTGCATGTCGGCTGTGCCACCGGCAGGCTTCTTGGTTCTGTCCATCGGAACGACTCCGTATGAATTTCGGGCGATCTGGCGGGCCGCGAAGACTTGGCCCACGCTACTTGCTTGCGGCCGAGGCCGCGTCAGGACCGGCGGCTTTGCGATGCGCGCGGACCCGGCCTGGACGCTGAGGCGCAAAGACACCTTCCTCTTCTGTCTTATAGGTTACGTTCCGGCCACTCGAAGCCGGTCCCAATGCTCCGCGCGAGACCATAGGAAGAAGCGGGACGGAATCTGCCGGTCGCGCCCGTTCTGGCGGTTACGCCGCAAGATGCGCCGTCTGTGAGTCCTGTTCTCAAAACGCAAGTTGCATCTGCACAACTCGTTGAAGCAACAATGCAGTTCATGCACGACGCTACGATCTCATCTTGCGTTCCCCTCTCGAAATAGCCCTTTTCGGATGGGGCCGAACACCGGCCCTTGCCGATGGCTTGAGATGAAGTTCTATTCCCGAGACAGGTGGACCAGATGATGGATCGCGAAGCTCGCTTGGTTGGTAGGTGGAGAACAATTCTTGCGGCTGGGTCGCTGCTGATTGCTACAGGTAGCAGCTACGGAGACGCACCTGCGCACGTTCGCCGCCTGCCCCCGCCCGGCTATTCGATAGGACCGGTACAACAGGCTCCCGCTTACGGGTCGAGCGACGGTCGACGACTCCGGCGTTTGCCCGTCGCCGCGGGGGAGCGACGCCACAGGCAACCTTACGGCGATGCGTTTGGTGGGCTGTTCCGTTTTCCCCCGGTCAGCACCAACGGGCTCCAGCAACCGTCGTTTCAGCCGGACCGGGCGTTCCGGCGGTTGCCTGCCTTGACGGTTGAAGCCAACGAATCTTTTCCGTCGTTGCACGGCCAGTGGCGTACCAGACTTCCGGCTATCCCACTGACAGACTCGCCGTCGCACACCGTTAGCTTCCCGCGATGTGCAGCGCCGCAGGATGCGCTCCCCGATTCATGGCAACCGGAGGATGCTCCGTCGCGCGCCGTGCAACCCGACAGTTCTCCGCCCGAGCAACGTGCGGTATCAAGTCCGCCTGCCGAAAAACGTCTGCGACCTTTCCCGCTTGTGCGGGACGAGGCTCCTCGCGACCCGACCGTCGACAGTCCGCATCCGCCTCAGGCCGCGACTCCCGTCCGCCGGACGTCTCGCAATTCGGCCATGTTGGCAATGGCCGAGCACGCCGACAGCCTGACTCAACACGGATTTGTTCTCGCCAGACGAGGCGCCATCTACTCAGCACGGGCCGAGTTCATCAGCGCCCTCGGGCTGGTCGCCCAGACGTTGGACGCGAAGGAGGGTGGCAAGTCGCACAGCGAGGCTCTGGCTAGCGGGCTCCGTGCACTGCGCGAAGCGGACGACTTCCGTGTCAGAGGTTCTCAGTTGGCCGCCGAAATGGACTTGGCTGGAATCGTCGCTGCTCATCGCACCCCCGTGCTGGACGATGTGCCGCTGGACGATCTCACTCCGCTGATGGCAGGCCAACGCTATTGCGGCTACGCTCGCGAGCGCCTCTCAACGGCCATCAATAACGTTCCCCCTGGCTCGAAGGCCCTGTTCGGTTTGGGCAAGGCGTACCTGATTCTCGGCAACGGAACTACCAGGGCCGAACTTGCCGCCCAGCCGAAAGCCATGGCGGCGTACCAGGCGGCCATCTTGGCGGATCCGCGCAACCATTTGGCGTCAAACGAGCTTGGTGTCCTGTTGGCCCATTACGGCCAGTTCGACGAGTCGTTTCGTGCGTTTTCCCACAGCCTGTCCATGTGCCCGACGCCGGAAACGTGGCACAATCTCGCCGTGGTGCAAGAACGCGTCGGTGACACCACGATGGCCACGTTCTCGCGCGGGCGGGCCGGGGCGGTACCGGTTCGGCAGCCTGCGGCCCGCGATCAAGTGCCGATTCTTTGGGTTAGCCCCGAGGAGTTCGCCCGCGCTCGCCCGGAACAGTCTCATTATGTCGTCCCTAGGGCACCAAGAACCGAAACGATGCGGCCCGCCGAGGACAAGCAAAAGGAAAGACCTCGCTCGGCGAGTGCTACTTGGTGGCAGCAACACGCAGCCGCTGAAATGGCGACGGGCGGCTCCAACGTACGCCTCTGTCAATCGCTCGCGCCGGTCCATGGGATGCCGGTCGGTTTCCCTGGCCGACATCGCGTTGGGCGATTTGCCTCGATGCCATGCGAAACCGGGACCTTTGGCGCTTACCGCCAAGGTGAATACGTCGGCCCGTCGCGAACCACGCATGTCCCGGAGTATCGGCTGCGGGTGGACGACCAAATGGAGTTCGTCTACCGGCTGACGCGCGAGGAAAGTGCGGTTCCATACCAATTGAATGTCGGTGACGTGATTGTGGTCGAATCCATAACCGACGCCAATATCAACCGCGGAGGAATACCCGACGGGCAGGGATTGGTCATTCAGCCGGACGGCACTATCACGCTGCCGATGCTGGGCCAAGTGCACGCGGCCAGATTGACCGTCACAGAACTACGAAAATCGCTCAACGAAAAATACAAGGAATACGTGCGCGATCCCCAGATCACGGTCACGCCTCTCAGGGTGAACACCAAGCTGGAAGACCTGCGCTCCGCCGTCGACAGCCGCTACGGCGAAGGCGGGCAAAGCCGCCGGGCACGCGTCACGCCCGAAGGCACGGTGCAGCTTCCAGCAATCGGATCCGTGCCAGCTCAGGGATTGACCATCGGTGAACTAAAACGCGAGATCGACGAGCGATATATCCAAATCGTAGACGGTGTCGAGGTCACGCCTATTCTCTCGGAACGCGCGCCTCGCTACGTCTACGTCATTGGCGAAGTGCCGGCGTCGGGTCGATTCGTACTGGAAGGTCCCACCACGGTCATGCAGGCAATCGCCATGGCCGGCGGCTGGAACCACGGGGGCAACTTGCGTCAGGTGATCGTGTTCCGTCGCACCGAAGACTGGTGCCTGCTCGCCACGAAAGTAGACATTCAACGTGCCCTGTGGGGAAAGTCGGCGTGTCCGGCTGGCGAAATCTGGCTTCGCGACTCCGACCTGGTGCTCGTGCCGAAGAGTTCCCTTCTGCTGGCAGATGACCTGATCGACCTGATCTTCACGCGCGGCATCTACGGCGTGCTTCCCGTCGGCTTCGGATGGGAACTCGCCCGAGGAAGTACGCTGTAACGATCGGCTGAGAGGTAGCTGTCGTGTTTATCGCCGTCCTCTCCGAGGTCGGCGATGGAAATCGCCGAGTTCGGAGGACACAGCGGCTATCGCCTTTCGCGGCCATTCGAGACTTCCGACGAAGCCTATTGGACGAGCTTCAGCGGACGGTCTTTCGCGATCAGGGCGAACACGTCCTTCAAGTCGTCCTCGTATTCCTCGACGGTCTGTCCGCCTGGGATGCTGAAATGAATCCCGTTGGTCCTTGAAGCGATGCCGTCCATCAGAGACTTGTCGGCGTCAGCACCCAGGCTGATGGTGAGGACAGGGATGCCGAGATCGCCAGCTATTTCGGCTTGTCGTAGCGCATAGGCCCTCGGATCCTTACCGTGAGGCAAGTTGGCCTTACCGTCGGTCATCAGCACAATCATCTTGTAGGCCCCGTTTCGACCAGCCGACACCAGATGTTCTCTGGCGATGCGGATGCCGTCGCCGATGTTCGTCATGGTGTGGTAGTGTCCCGCCTGACGATGACGAGAGATGTAGTCGATATCATCATAGTCGTAGGATAGTTCATGTTCCAGCACAGCTTTGCCGTTGCGCGATGTGTACACGGAAAGCCCGACGCGGTCGTCCAGGTCGGCCAGGGAGACGTAGTTCAAGAACAGGGTAACTGCATTCTTCAGTGCCGTGATCGGCTGTTCGCTGGTCTTCCACAGGACCGGCGTCTCTTTGAACATCGGTTTCGTTTCGAGCCAGTAGTTCACCAGGGTCATGTACCCGTACTTCTTGCGATAGCCGGCCTGTTTTACCGTATTGGATTTCTTTACGTAGTTGATGTAGTCATCCCAATTGCCTTTTGGATAGGGATACTTCACGCCCAGAAGTCCGAGTTTCTTCTTGATCGTGCCGTGGTTGTTGGAGGATATGTACTGCGGCTTCCAGACCATCTTTCCATACTTGGGTGATCCCAATTCTGTGTAGATGAGATACAGATTGTTCTCAATTGCCTTGCGGCCCAGCCGACTGATGTGCCGGAACTCGCTGTCGTCGTTCATCGAGGCCGAGTAGTCCAGCACCACCATGATATCCCGCGGCTGGTACGTGGCGATCGACTCCTCGGTGATGTCAAACTTGTCGTGACCAAGGACCTTTCCAAAGAAGTAGGGAGCGTCCTTTCGTGTGGCCACCACGCGAATCGCCGAAGGCACCGAGTTAGTCTGGCGGAACGTCCGCGTATCAGCGTCCCACTCCCCCAGGTACACATCAACGTTAGATTTTTTCACAGCCGCCGCGGCCACTAGGTTGCGAGAGACAAAGTCATAGGCCTGCGCCTTGGCCTTCGACTTTCCCTCGACAAGTGCGCCCGCCCCGGCCAGCGCACCAGCGTCCACGGCCCGTTTCAACTCGACGTGCGTGTTGGTTATGTACCCCGTGTCGATGGCGAACGCCAACATGGTCATCAGCAGAATCAGCAACACCGCAGCCAACACGGTGATTGCACCGCGACGATCGCGTCTACGCGCTCCCGTAGCTTGTGATCGCCTGCGTTTCCGCCGCCTTGGGCCGTTCGTGTGAATATTCATTTCTCAGCACCTTTTCCGCAGCCAGCCGCTTCGAGTACGCGCCCGTTGCGACACCGACCGCAAAGCTACGCTATGCCGCGATGGCACAGCCTGGATGGTCAGAGAGTCCAGCTATCTGAACCATAGCCCATAAATGCCATGTTGTTTATGTTTTTTGGTTTGTGGAACCGAAAGAGCGACATCAGTGCGGACTAGACGGCGTCTCTCGGCCAATTGGGCTCGCGGATGCAGTTGGGGCAATCACCGTATCAGGCGTGACAGTAAAGACTTGCAGCAATCTAACCATGAGGCAGAACGATGAACTCTAAAGCGCCAGAGAGGGAATCATCGATACCGCGTTACGCCGTTGCCTGCGGCAAATGAGGTGATTTCGCATTAGGGATGGGGCAGGCCACGCGGGCAGAATGCGACGATTTCCCCGAAAGAATGGAAAATACGGGCACTACCCCGCCAGAGACGATTCGACTGCCGAGTCGAAAAGGTCGGCGGGCAATTCCCCTTGTTCGAGCTCCGGCGAGCGATCACGCATCGCTTCGGATGAAGGCATCGGCGCGGGGTCATCCGAGCGTGCAGGTGGGCTGGTGAGATGTACCTCGACGGGCGTTACTGCAGGCGGACTGGGGCTCCGGAGTTGGTCGGATAACGAAGCTTCGACATAGATCGGAGGCATACCTGGCCCGCCAGATTGTGGAGCCTCCGACGCCTGAGGCGCTGCACGGGTCGACTCAACCGCGTCTGGTTCCGCTTCGGTTGGCCCCAAAGGTTGAGGCTGAATGTCTGGACTGGGCTGCGGTTCGGCGGGCGGCTCCGGCATTACACGCCCGTGGCCCAATCTGCCCGCGGTGATATCCTCGGTGAGCATGATGCTGTGATAGCTTTTCCACGTGCCCTTCTCGACATGCACGTTCTTGACCGCCAGGGCATACTCGACCAACGAGCGGAAGAAATCGCTTTCTGCACTCGCCAATCGCTGTTGCGCATCGAGCGTCAGATTGACGAACGTTACGTTGCCCTCGTCAGCTTTCTGTTCGAGGACATCACGACGGTGCAGCGCTGCATTTCGGCGATTCAAATTGACCTGGGCGACGTGGTACGCGCGCTCCATCTCGGTAATTGCGTTGCTGAGGTCGTGAATGATTTGCCGTTCTTGTTCCCTGAGGATCGACCGTTCGCGTGCCAAGGCCAATTGGCTGTTGCGGACTGCCGAATGAGCTTGTCGGAAGCCGATCGGCAAGCTGAACTCGAAGCCAAGTTGCCATTCCTGGAACTCGCCCGATGTCAAGCTACCGAACGCGTCGTCGTGTACGCGGAATCCGGACGCGTCGCGGAAGCCCGAGGTCGGATCGAGCAGGTCTTTTCCAAAGCCGCGCCAACGATAAAGACCGACGGCGTCCAACCGGGGCCGCAAGAAGTTCTTGTGCGCGAGTAATTCCAGTTCTCGGCGCCTCACGCCGAGCCGTTGACGGCGTAGTTCGGCGCGGCGCGTCATGGCCTCGCCGACAATTCCATCCCACTCAAAAACTGCCTTCGCCAGCGACGGTTCTTGGCCAGGACGTATCAGGCGATCGCCATTTAGCGGCAAACCTAGCAGCAGACGGAGACGTCGTTCGGCCACGTACACTCCACCGTTCGCCCGAAACGTGCCGCCGCTTGTATCGTTCGAGGCACGCGTTCCTTCGACGGGTCGGCCGCTGAGTGCGTTTTGCACTTCCACTTCGAATCGATAGTATTGTTCCCGAGCCTGAGCGATCTTGTCGTCTTCGGCGCCGGGCAAACCTCGCTTTGCCGATAGGTCGCGCCACATCTTTAGGCTGGCGTCCCGCGCACGGCGCTTCGCGTCCAGATCTCGGTAGGCGTAGTACAGGTCCCAGTAGGCGTTTTCCACATTGCTGACGAAGTCCCGGAGACCGACCTCCAGATCGGTCAGGCTCATGTCCGTGTTGATGCGGGCAATCACGACGCCGTTGATGGCCCCAGGTGCACTGTTCGGCCCCGCGATCCGGTTGAAATCGATACCGCCACCCTGCAGCAACGGATGGCGAAACTCGGCCTCGAACGCCGTGTCCCACGCGCTGCCGAACAGGTTTCCGTTGGCGTTGTTCGCGTCGTAGTCCATAGTGTGGCGCAACGTGAACTCCGAGCCCGTCGCCGTCTTCTTGCGAATCGCTGTAGCGTAGTCGTGGAGGTCCTGTCTCAGGACGTGCGTGCCGGCAAGGAATCGGTTGTTGAGCGCCCGGTCGTTTTTCTCGAAATTGCCGTTCAAGAGGAGCTCTGCGTCGAAGGCACTCAATGCGGCAGCTACCCCGAATCGAGGGTCCGTCTCCTGAATCGACGGGTCCTTTATTGTGCGCACGTTTTCGGGCGTCTGGACGATCGTCCCGCCCAAATCGTTCAGCACATCCGAATTGGCCAGCGCCGTTCGGATCGCTTGGTTCAGCGGCATGGACCAATACCCAGGTTCTCCGTTTGACCGCATTGCTAGCGGCGGCGGAGTGGAGTCGTTCACTATCTGAGGCGGAGTCTCGGTGTCACCATACTCGGTTGCCGCCAACAGATCCTCGTAATGCCGCAAATCGTCGTGGAAGGCGACGTTCGGGTCCTGCGTCGCGCAGCCTGCCGCGGAAACGCTGGCAATCAGGAGAAGCTTTATGACTCGGAGGAATTTGTCAAACATGATACTCGCCGTGGCAATTCGACCTATCTACATACTCCGGGTGCTTGAATCCTTAATCGGCGCAATCGCTCGCCCGCAAAAAAGTTATCCTCGACAATAAACACAATTCCCCTGCAATACCTACGTTCCGCGCCACCGGGACGACAGTCATCGCCCAATTTCTCGCTCGTTTTACGCTATCCGTAGACTCTTCGCATCTTTCTCATCTTTGCTCGCTTGTCACGTCCGGCAAAAAGCCATCGTTTCCGCGTTGGTGACCGCTCGCGGTTCGTGTATTGTTTCGATATGTCACAGTCCCCGTCCGCTGACGCCGTGCCGTTCGATCAGACGTGGAACTCCATCGAGAAACTGGCCAACGAAGTCGCCGCCACGTCGAAGGAGGCACTGCCCGAATGCGAATTCTACGCTGGGCTGCTGAATCGATCGGTGTCGTCCTTGGCCGCGGTCGCCTCCGTGGTCTGGAATCGCGATCGTCGAGGCTTCCGCGTGGACCAGCAAGTCAACGTGGCCGAAACCCCGTTGGCTGACGAACTGCGACGTTCCGATCATCTCCGTTTGCTGGACACCGTCTGGGACGGCAAAGACCCCAAGTTGGCCCTTCCACATTCGGGCAGCGAGGCAGATGGCCAGTCCGGAAACCCGACCGGCCTTCTGCTGTTACTTTGCCCAGTCCGCATCGAGGGCGAGACGGTCCGCGTGGTTGAGATCATTCAGCGTCCCACTACGGACCCCGAGATCCAGACGGCGTATTTGAGCCTCTTGTCAGCTCTTTGCGAAGCCGCATCTGATTTCCACAGAAACTCGGAGCTTCGCACGTTGCGCAAGCGGCGATCGTTTTGGCAAGAAAGCCAACAATTTGCCCGGCGAGTCCATGCCCGCCTCAGCCTGAAACAGGTTGCATATGTAATGGCCAATGACGGCCGCTTGCTGATCGGCTGCGACCGTGCAAGCGTCGCTGTCTGCCGTGGGACGAAATCTGTAATACTGGCAGCAAGCGGCGTGGATCGTGTCGCGAGACGATCGGCCGGCGTGCGTCTATTGGAACGGCTTTCGGCAATGGTGGCCGCCACGGGCGAGATGTTGTGGTACGACGGAAACTCGGGAACTCTGCCGCCCGAGTTCGAGAGCTTGCTGCAGCCCTACGTGGATGAATCGCATGTCCGTTTGCTTGCCATCGCTCCGCTTCGAGATCAATCTGCCGACGCGGCGAGATCGGACGACTCGGCAACCCCCACGATCGGCGTATTGATCGGCGAACAATACGACGCCGATTGGGACGAAGAATTGCGATTGCGTTTGCGGGTGGCATGCGAGCACAGCGAGGTGGCGTTGGCAAACGCTCTCCGGCACCGGAACGTACTGCGCCGCGGTATGGAATGGTTGCTTCAAACCGGAACGCTGATGAAGACGCTGGCCGTCGTGCTACTGGTTGCCGCCATCGCAGCGGCGATGCTTGGGATCAAGGCAGACTTCGACATCGAGGCCCGCGGCGAGCTGTTGCCGCAGAATCGCCAGGACGTCTTCGCGCCGGCGGACGGCGAAGTACACAGTTTGGCCGTCGAGCACAACACTGCCGTGGACCAAGGCGCCACACTGCTGGAAGTGGACAGCCCCGAATTGGATCTGGAGTACGAGCGGGTGCTGGGCGAGAAACGGACAACGCACCAAAAACTGCTCGCAGCGCAATCCGAGCGAGTTCGAAAGAACACGCCCAGCAGCGAAGATCGTCGTCGGATGGCGACGTGGTCGGCCATCGAAAAGGAACTGGAAAAGGAGATTGAAAGTCTCCAGCAGCAACTGGACATACTCGACAAACAACTCGAAAGCTTGAAGGTCCGTAGCCCCATGGACGGTCGCGTGCTGACGTGGGACGTCAGTGGCCTGCTGGAATCCCGCCCGGTGATTCGCGGGCAAGTCTTGCTGACCGTGGCCGATGTCGATGGTCCGTGGGTGCTGGAATTGGAGATCCCCGATCATCACATCAGCCACATTTCGGAGGCTCAGCAGGCATCCAGCCCGAACCTGGATGTTTACTTCATTCTGAAGACCAATCCCGATGTAACGTACCAGGGCACGATCGATCGCATCAGTATGAGAACGCTTACGGACGACGACGGCAGCGCGTATGTCAAAGCGATCGTGGCCATTGATCGAGACGCCGTCGCACCGTTGACATCCGGTGCGTCAGTCGTCGCTAAGATCCGTTGTGGCCGGGAGTCGATAGGGTACGTGTGGTTGCACGACTTGATAGACGCAGTGAAAACCTGGGTTCTGTTCTAGTACCGCGTTGCATTTGAGTTTGTCAGTAGGCTGGCTTTCCAAAGCCGTCCAATTCCCGTCGGCCTTGGAAGGCCAACGTACAAGACTGAATGAATCAAGCTGCAAATATTGACGGAAGGGGAAATATGAAACACGCCACCACCACTTGGCTCCTTCTCGTCCTCGGTGCCGTTTGCGGGAGACAAACGCAATCCGCCGAGATCGAAGCCTTTGTCCGTTTGATTGAACAGGCCGAAACGTCAGCGCGGGAAGCCGGTGTTTTGACAACAGTCCTGGCCAAAGAGGGGCAGATGGTGACCGAGGGCGAAGTGTTGGCACAAATCGAGGACGTTCAAGCCCGCTTTGACAAGAAGCGAGCCGAATTGGAACTGGAAATCGCGCGTGAGGACTCCGAAAACGACGTGGCTGTCCGAGCGTCCCAGAAGGCCGCAGCCGTGGCACAAAACGACTGGCAACGTGTCCAAAGGACCGTGGACAAAAACCCGAATGCGATTTCTGCATCCGAGGTGGAACACCGGCGTTTGACGGCAGAGCAGGCGGAATTGGAAGTGGAACGCGCCCAACGCGACTTGCGCATAGCACGCGTCCAACGCCAGGTGAAGGAGAACGAGTGTCAGTTTGCCGCGGAGAAACTGGAGCGTCACAAGGTCGTCGCTCCGCTGGGCGGAATGGTAATCGAGGTCCATCGACGCCGCGGCGAGTGGGTGGAACCCGGCGAACGCGTGTTGCGCATCGTGCGCATCGACCGATTGCGAATTGAAGGCTTTGTGGACGCCAGCCAGGCACGCAGCGATTGGAAGGGCTTGCCGGTGACGGTGACCGTCGAGATGAACGAAGACTCGACGGAACGGTTCGCCGGCGAGGTTGTATTCGTCAGCCCCGAGATCGATCCGGTCAACGGGCAAGTTGCCATTTGGGCCGAACTTGAAAACCGAGATCTGCTGCTACGCCCCGGACTGCGAGCGTCGATGACCATCGGTGCGAAGTAGGATCCACCAGACCCAGGCACAGTCTCGTTTAACCCGAAGCCGGAGGCGATGGCGTTTAGTGAGATGGATTGTCCATACATAGCGCCCGCCATCGCCTCCGGCTTCGGGTTAAACGAGGAAGTTGATTCGTCCGCGATCCTTTGCGTGTTCTTCCCGAGTTTGGACTGGACCCAACACGCCAAAACGTGAACTGCAGCGATCAGCGACGGCCGGCCAAAACAGTACCAACGCCATTTACTGTGAATCGCGAACCCATGAATCGGGCACACAGTCCGCAAACCGCGACCACTCGTAGCGTCCCGTTGCGCAAACGGCCGGATCTGGCCGTCAGCCAACAGTGTTTCGCACACCGACGCTATTGGGTGCTGAAAGATCCCGTATCTTTGCGTTACGCTAGGTTGAGCGAACAGGAATACGCCATCTGGCAGATGCTCGATGGCCGAGCGAGCTTGGAGGATATAAAACGCGATTTCGAAAAGCAATTCGCTCCGTTTCAGCTTACGTACCAACAGCTACAAGGCTTCCTTGGCGATTTACACCGGAAGGGTCTTGTGGTGGCGGGGGTAGCCGGCCAGGGCGAGCAGCTTTTTCGGCGAGACCGGCAGCGGCGCGGTCGTGAACTGCGTCAGACGCTGGCAGGCGTGTTGGCCATTCGTTTTCGTGGTGTGAATCCCGATCCGCTCTTGGGCTGGCTGCATTCGATCTGCCACCCGCTGTTCAGCCGTTGGGCGGTCGGTGGAACCATGCTACTGGCGCTCGTGGCGATTGCTCTGGTCGCCGTCCAGTTCGATGTCCTTCGGGCCCGATTGCCCGACTTTCGTGCATTCTTTGGTGCGACAAACATAGCCTGGATCGCGCTAGCCCTGGCCGCCACGAAGATCTTGCACGAGTTGGGGCACGGATTGGCATGCAAGCACTTCGGCGGCCGGTGTCATGAATTGGGCATGATGTTCCTGGTCTTCGTGCCGTGTCTGTACTGCAACGTCTCCGACGCCTGGATGCTGCCGAACAAGTGGCATCGTGTCGCGATCACCGCAGCCGGTGTGTGGGTCGAGGTGACGCTGGCTTCCGTCTGCACGATTCTGTGGTGGTTCAGCGAGCCGGGGTTACTGAATACCCTGTGCCTGAACACGATGTTTGTATGCTCGGTCAGTACCCTCTTATTCAACGGCAACCCACTGCTGCGGTACGACGGCTACTATATTCTGTCCGACCTCGTGGAAACGCCCAACCTGTGGCAACAGTCGCGGGACTACTTGCGCAGTCTTGCACGCCGCTGCTGCCTGGGAGTGGAGCAATACGAAGACCTGGCCTGGCTTCACTTGCGTCGAGGTTGGTTGGCGTTGTACGGCATCGCCTCGACTGTCTACCGCTGGGCGGTGCTGGCCGGCATCGTGTTGTTCTTGTTCGAGGTACTCCGACCTCGTCGCCTCCAGGTACTCGCCCAGTCGATCATGGCGGTCGTCATCGTAGGCATTCTGGCCGTGCCCATGTCGCAAGGCTGGCAGTTTGCCCGCAATCCCTCGAATCGACGGAGAATCCGGCCTGGGCGATTCGCGACAACCTGCCTGGTGCTGCTGGCTCTCGGAGCCGCGTTGTGTTGTCTGCCCGTGCCGTTCAGCGTGACCGCGCCGGCGATACTGGAGCCCGAGGACGCCGATCGCGTCTATGTTACCGTCGCGGGCGAGTTGGCCGTCGTGAATGTCAAACCGGGCGACACGGTCCGGAAGAGCGACCCACTGGCCACGCTTCTGGATATCGAATTGACGAGAGAGGTAAAGCGGCTTGAAGGCGACCTGCTTCAGCAACAAACTCGACTCGACAGCCTTCAAGCGCGTCGTTCAATGGACCCGGATACCAGTGTGCAAATCCCGGCGGCGCAGAAGATGCTGGACGACATCCGCCGTCGCCTGAAGAAGAGCCGGCGGGAACACGACAAACTCGCACTGGCCGCGCCCTCGCCGGGCATGGTGCTCCCACCACCTCACGTTCCAGACCAGTCGTCCGAAACCGGCCGTCTGTCGCCGTGGTCCGGTACACCGTTGGACGAAACCAATCACGGTTGCTTCTTGGAAACGGGAACGCTGCTTTGTATGATCGGCAACCCGAATCGCCTGGAGGCCGTCGTGTACGTCGACCAGGCCGACGTGCAGTTTGTGAGCACCGGTCAGCGGGTACGTCTACGGCTGGACACGCTGCCGGGGCGGGTCATCGAGGGCGTAATCGCCGAGGTCGCAAAGAAGGACGCCCGAGTGGCGCCTCGCGAGTTGGCCACTGATGATCTACCGGTTCGCGTTGGCCCGGACGGCATAGCGCGGCCAATCCAGGCCGCGTATCAGGCCCGCGTCTCGCTGGATACACACGATTTCAGGCTGCCGATCGGAAGCCGAGGCACGGCCAAGATCGTCGCGGCCCCACAATCGCTGGGCCGCCGGCTCTACCGGTACCTGAGCCGCACCTTCACCTTTCGTCTGTGATCGCGCGCCCTCAGTCCTGCAAATCTCCACTTACGGCAATTCCGGCGTCAAATTCCTCAGGGCCTTTCACTTTTTCAGTGTGCGGGGACTGTACCGTCGTAACCCGAAGCGTAAGCGAGGGACTTTTCCGTGGATTCCCTCGCTCACGCTTCGGGTTTCGATGCCGTTACAGACTCTGCAGATTGAATAAATCAGAAGCCTCGACGCGGTCCGCCGATTTCGTGACAATCTCGGTTGGACTATACTTGCGACTGATCGAATGCCATTTGGTCTGATTCAATCCGTCGTGCCGGGATACACCCGGCCCTTGCCAACGACCACGTACCGTGGAAGAAAGGGAGCCAGCGATGAACAAGCGAGAGATCTCACGCCGAGGTTTTCTGAAAGCAGCGACGGCGGTTGCAGCGGCGCCGTATGTAATTACGTCGACTGCGTTGGGCAATGCCGAAACGCCGCCGGCCAGCGAGCGGATTACGCTGGGGCATATCGGTGTCGGCAATCGTGGAGGCAGCCTGTTGGGCGGTTTCCTGAATTGTTCCGGCGCCCAATGCGTGGCTACGGCGGATGCCTACACGAGTCGCCGCGAGGCTAGGGCAACGGCCATCAAAGGCAAAGCCTACGCGGACTTCCGCGAGTTACTGGCACGCGACGACATCGACGCCGTGGTTGTCGCGACTCCCGACCACTGGCACGTGCCGATTGCCATTGCTGCGGCGCGAGCCGGTAAGGACGCTTACGTGGAAAAACCTCTGGGCGTGACGATCGAAGAGGATTTGATCTGCCGCAAGGTGTTCACGGAGAACCAACGCATCTTTCAGTACGGCACGCAGCAGCGCAGCTCGCGGCACTGCCGCTTCGGCTGCGAATTGGTTCACAGTGGTCGCATCGGCGAGGTACAGAAAATCGAGGTCATCGCTCCCAATGGCGGAGCGGGAGGCTCGACAACCGAAGTGCCGGTGCCGCCCGACCTGGACTACAACATGTGGGTCGGCCCGGCACCGATGAAACCGTTCACCGCCGACCGCTGCAAGCCGCCGGGGACTTATTGGATCTTCGACTACTCGATCGGTTACTTGGGCGGTTGGGGCGCGCATCCGCTGGACATTATGGTCTGGGGAAGCGACGCCGACATCTCCGGTCCCGTCGTGCTGGAAGGGACCGGCGTGATTCCCACCGAAGGTCTGTACGACACGGTCTACAATTGGGACATCAAGGGCACATTGGGCAAAGTCGACTTTACCTTCAAGCCGGGTGGCGACTCGACCAAGTTCATCGGCACCGAAGGTTGGGTGCAGGTCCGGCGTGGCGGAATCACGGCCGAACCGGCGTCGCTTCTGCAGTCCAAGATTGGCCCCGACGACGTGAACTTGCAGAACAGTCCTCGGCAGGACCAGAACTTCATCGACTCGGTCAAATCGCGCAAACCGGCCGTCAGTCCGCTGGACCATGCCGTGCGTTCCGACTTGATAAGCCTGCTATCTGACATCGTCGTGCGCACCGGCCGGAAGATCACGTGGGATCCGAAGAAGGAAGTGATCGTAGGCGACGACGAGGCCGCCAAAATGGCCAAGGCGCGGCCAATGCGCGAGCCGTGGACGCTGTGAGGATCTGAGACCGTGGGTTCAGATGTTGGATGGACCGTGATGCGTTGTGCTCTGACTTTGTCGCTGGTGTGCCTGGTTGCGATCGTCGCGTGCGACCGATCGCAGCCAACCGCGTCAAGGCCGGGTGACGATCATCATAGCGAACCGACGCTGGGCACAACGCAAACATTGCCCGGCACGACAACCAAGCCGGATACCACGGTTGCTGAGACCAGCGAGAGGTCGCTGGTCGAAGCGATCCGTGGTGGCGAGACGCCCGCGGGTGCTGATCCTGCATTTGTGCAAGCGGTGTGTCGCGGCGATGAGTTGGGCGGACGGTTCGAGTTTGATGACGCTGGCAATCTGACGGGCCTCGACCTGGCAGGGGATCGGCTGGATCGCAAGATGCCAACGAACGAAGACGTTCGATTGCTCGTCGGGCTGCCTCATCTGAAGAAGCTTAGCCTGTATGGCGAACTTATCACCAACGAGGCGATGGAGTCCGTTGCCTCCATGTCACGTTTTGTGGACTTGGCATTGCAGGGCACGCAGGTCGACGACGACGGGTTCGACAAGCTAAAGCACCTGACCGAACTCCGCGTGCTTGATCTCCGCCAGAGCATCCACCTGTCCGACAAGACGCTCGTTTTGCTTCAGGCCATGCCGCGTTTGACCCATCTCGAACTGCTTCAGAACAACGTAACCAACGCGGGATTGGTGAACCTGAAGCGACTTAGCGACCTGCGAATGCTTGATCTCCGTGGATGCTCGCAGATCAGCGACGAAGGGCTGGTTCATCTCGCCGAGTTGCCGAAGCTGGCAAGTGTCCGACTGGGCGGCTACGGCATCACAGACGCCGGAATGGTGACGCTCGGCCAGTTTCCCGCGCTGATCAGTCTGACGATCGAAGACGCGGGCGTCACCGACAACGGATTGAGCCATTTGAGCAACTTGTCCATCGAAGAGCTCACGGTTTCGCGTTGTTTCGGCATCACGGACGAGAGCCTGCGTCATCTGTCTGGCTTCGGCGATCTCAAACGCCTTTCGCTTCGCGATACGGCCATCATAGGTGCCGGCCTGACTCACTTGGCTGACAAGCAAACACTGACGCACCTGAATCTCAGTCAGACCATGGTAGCCGATGCTGCTCTCGAACAGATCCAAACACTGCAAAGCCTAGTGCGTCTCGAACTGAGACAAACGCAGGTGGGTGACGAAGGCCTGACGGTCGTCGGAAAACTGCCACGGTTGGAGTACCTGGACGTCGCAAACTGCCGCGTCACTGATGCCGGCGTAACGCACTTAGCTGCGGCCGGCAAGCTGGAAACGCTTATTCTTAGCATGAACATCGGCGTAACCGACGCAAGCGTCGACCAACTGGCCGGGCAGACCACCCTGAAAACCGTTGACATCACTCAGACGGGTATCTCACCAGAAGGCGCAAGACGGCTTCGAGAAAAGATGGCCGGGTGTCGGGTCATCTACTAGCCCGGCTTGTCTTGAGCGGCTTTGGCAGTATCGGTGGCGTCAAGTGGACGATGATACAGCTTGAGGCCCGAGATGCGACCAAAGACTTGGTAATCCGGCCCAGGGGTGCCACTGTATTGGCCGACGTGGAGTTCACCAGGCCAGACGGCCGTGCTGGGATTCGCGGTGCGTTCGGCCACTTGTACGCCGTCCTCGAACAAGCGAAGCGTTTGGCCGTCGTACGTAGCGGTCAGATGAATCCAGCGGCCCGGTTCCGGCTTGCCGCCGTCGCAGTCGACTCCGCCAACGTGCCAACGCCATGCCCCGCCAAACCACTGCAGGAACCAGCCCGCCTGGTTCCACACGCCGCAACTGGCGATGACGGGCATCTTGCCCTGGCGGTCGAATCGCACCCAACACTCGACTGACAACGGTTGCGTCACGTCGAAGTACCCGTGGTGCTTGAATGTCAAGTGCCCGCCTTTGCTCATGTCCAGCGTTCCGTCGGCGATACCGGCCGCGCCGTGCAATCTGCCCTTGAGTGAGCTTCCGCCGTACAGAAGCCCTTGGGCGTCCTTGTCCATCGCGACTGTGAACATCGGATCCCTGATCACCGTGGCCGTGGCCTCGATGGGAGCGCTCGGTTCGCTTTCCACTCCGCGGCGACTGACCGCCCGGATCGCGTAGGTGTACGTCGTCTGTGTTTGGACGCGGCCGTCAGAATAAGTGACGCCGCGTACCGGTTCGGCGGTGATCTTCTCCATCTTGGATTGCCCAGCCGTCGCACGATAAACGTGGTAGCTCGCGATGTGTTCCGGCGGGGCTTCCCACTGCAGCCGGACCGCGGACGAGGCGGGCAAGACCTTCAGACCTGTCGGCGCAGGTGGCGCGACGGGCGTTGGTACGGTGATGGTGGTGTACGCAGGCTTGCTCGGCTGTTCGTCCCGAACCAGCACCAGTGCGTAGCATTGTCGGCCCAGCGGCGGTGATGGGTCCGTGTAGTGGAACAGTGCGGTGCGGACCAGCAGGGTACTATCGTCGGGCTGGAAGCCCTCTTGATCAGAACGGTGTAACTCGAATTCCAGGCCGATGGTCCGTGCCGATCGATCCCAGGATACGTTGACGATTCCATCTTTGTCCGCTGTCGCGTCCAGCTTCGGAGCGACCTCGGGCAACGGCGGCGGCAAGAACGTACGGCAGGCGCCCGCGGTCCGCTCGGCTCCGGGCATGTCGATCCTCGGCGAGGCCAGCGCCGCTTCCCGGCCGTCGCGTAGGATGGTCAACATCGCTTGGTAGTTTGGGTCGTCCACGGCACCGAAGCTCACCACCGGCTGGCCGCTTGGATCGTAAGGGACGATCGGGTGCTTGGGAAACGCCTCCGGCGGCTGCACGGCGTGCGCATAGCCTCTCCACAGCAAATGCAAACGCTGGCGGTCAGGGGCGACCTTCCGGTCCCGGCACAGGCCCAGCCCGAAGCCGTCGCTTCCTTTGGGCAGAGGCGCACGCAGAATGCGACTGAACTGCGGATCTTTGAGATTGATCCAGTCGTTCTCGAAGTACGTGATGTTTTCCCCTTCGCCGTGACACCGCAGGCATCCGGCCGCCTGCATCTGGGCAGTCAACGACGATCTAAGGCTGTTCCAGTGACGGATCGCGCAACCGCTGTCCGTGTAGTCCCACGTGCCGTGGTACAGCCCGTTGGTATCGATCCAGGCCATCAACAAGTCGCGTTCGGGGCGAGTCAAATCCTGAATGTAGCCATCATGACCGTCGGCCAGCAGTTTGGCCAACGGGGCGGCCCCCGAACCGTGGCCACGCGGGGCGAATAGTTGAGCGGACCAGAGGGCCGTGCCGTTCATGCAGTCGATACCGGAGATCCAGTAGGCGATCAGTTGGGTCTCGCGGCGGTTCGCCAGATTCTCGTAGCTGATATTGAAGTGCTCGGTCCATCCGCCCGACAGGTCCATGCCCGCAGCGATGTCCTCCTTGCCGCCATGACAGCTCACGCAACGACGATCCAGGATCGGCTGGACCATGGTGGCGTAATCGACGTAACCGCTGCCCCAGGATTCGGGCTGAAGGTGATCGGGTGTGCGGGCAAGCAGGTCGCGGAGCCCGTCGTTGGTAGCTGTGCTTTGCTTGTGTTCGTGGCAGCCGATGCAGGACCGGGTCGTCCCCGGCGCCGCCTGCACGAAAGTCCGCATGCTCTGCACCAACCGGCCGTCGGCGTCCAATGCCTGCAAGTACACCGCCCGACCAGCCGGCACCTCGAAGTAGGCCGAACCGTCCTCTTCGACCGGCACGACGCCCAGGTAGTTCTTCACGCTGAAGGCCAACGCAGCGCTGACCAGGAAAGTTTGGTTGTACGGGCTGCCGCCCATAGTCGTCGGGCTGACGCGGGATGTCTCCTCGATCACTCGCAGGTACTTCACTTCGCCCCGCTCGACGTCGTTCAAACCCTTGTAGATGTCCTGGACGAAGAACCGGCCCGTGGTGGCGTTCCGATCGATGGAATCTGTGATGACGGCTGGTATCGCCCGTGGCTTGACCAACATCGGCGAGTGCAGGCAGATTTCCGGATCGGACAACAACGTGATCCGTCGCCCCGTCCGGTCAATCATCTCCAGGCAATTGCGGGTCTGCCCCGGCGGACGGCCGCTGATAAGGAACACGTCTTTGGTGACCGGCCAGGGCTCACAGGAGTTGCCCGTGTCGAAAGTCGGGTTTTCCGGGTGCTCCAGATTGATGGCAGCCTCCGGACTGTTCTTGCCCAAGCGGGCGTCGATCAGCGCGATCGAACCGCGTGGCACGCCATTGTGTTTGGCGAACGTGCCCACGATCAGGTGCGAATCGGGGACGGGCCGCGCGTCGAGAACCGCCTCGGGGAAGACCATGTTGTTGGCGTACAACGCCGTCTCCTGTGTCCCGTCCGGGTTCGCGGTCCACACCGATTGAATGGTCAGCGCATTCTTGTCGATGTACTCCCAGCGACCGAAGAGGAGACGGCCGTCGGGCAATAAGGCTGGATCGAACTCGTTGACGTTGTTGACCGATATCGGATGGATGTCCGACCCGTCGGCATTCATCACGTGCAAAATGGCGACGCCCGAGTTGAAGCAGGGCACCAGGCCGCTGGCACGTGTTGACAGAAACACGATCCGCCCGTCGGGCAAGAACGCCGGCGCGAGGTCGTGCTGTCCGGCGAAACTGCCTTTGTAGCAGTCACAGGTGGACGTTGGGTCGGTCACTCGTCGCAGTCCGGTGCCGTCGACCCCGATTTCGTAGATGCTTGTGCTCCCGGTCGGCTCACCCTTGAAGCAAAACAGAAGTTTCTTTGCATCCCAGGAGAGTTCCGGATGCGTGTACACGCCCAAGCCGAGCGTGTCGGGCGTTGTGGGATCGATCACCGGACGGATCTTCCATTCGGATTTCGGCGCCGCAGGATTCTCCAGAACATAGATACCTCCGCCTCCAGGCGGCCACTTATAGAAGGTGTCGTAGATATGGATTCCGGTGTACGAATGCCGTTTGGTAAACAATAGCGGAGCGTCGAGCTTCTCGACCAGTTGGCGTTCCGCATCGGCAACGGGCGTTGGTTGGGCCAACGCGTTTGTGGCCGCAACGACCGCAACTATCGTGACCAGAATGCCAAACCGGAGCAGGTTTTCACCGCATTTATGAAACGACATGGTGGATAATCTCCTTGCTGATGGAAGCATCTTTTCGTCCGCAGGTTTGGCTGCACCACGTGGGCGTAACCGGGTAGGTCCCGCCTGCCGGGCGGGACCTGGGGCATCGAAGGCGTTGGCACCAATTCAGGTCCCGCCCGGCAGGCGGGACCTACCATCTCGGGTCCGGCCGCACTACGTGTTCGTGTCAGTTTCTCAAGGTGGGGCACGTTTCCAACGTGCCAATGACGCACAAGGCACGTTGGAAACGTGCCCCACAAGATGCTACTCAAGCGTTGGCCGTGCGATCTCGCCTCGGAGTTGCGCCTGGCCACTCTCTCGCTCGTAGACACCGTAGAACATCGAAGCGCAATCGAGCCACAACGTTAGACGGTGCAGATCTTCGTCCGAGAGTTTGACGTCATAGTGACCTTCCTGCAGCAATTCGTACAGCTTCGACGCACGGGCGCCGAATCGTCCCGGTGTCGTGCGGTAGGAGTCGCCATAATTGTAGAAGCCGAACTTCGGGACCAGGTTGTTGTAGGAGGTGTACCAGTTGCGCACCAGCGGTTCACGGGCCAGGCTCGGCGCCTTGTCTGCCTCCTTGGCATGGCAGTCGACGCAATGGCGGTCCAGCACTGGCTGGACCAGTCGTGGATAGCTGAACGGGTTCGAGCCGTCCACGTCGGGCGTCAGTCGCGACGGCGGACGATTCAGGGCCAGTGGCGTCACGTCCAGCGATTGCGCGACGCGAGCCTTCGGCTCGTGACAACCGGCGCAGGTCAGGTGCTCGCCTTGTCGCACGTGTGTGGCCGAGCGCATCGACTGGACCGCCAAGCCGTTCTCGTCCAACGCCTGGAAGAAGATCTCCCGATTGGCCGGCACCGAAAAATGGACGCTGCCATCGTCCTCGACCGGCACCGTACCTAGCACCCAGCGGCAGGGCACCACGGAGTCGCCCGCCGATGCTACGCGCAACGCGGTCTCGTGCGGCCGGAGGCCGCCGGACGGGGTGCTCATGGGCAGCACCTGCAAAACGCGCAGATGCGCGATCGTTGTACCTTCCGGCCACGGTTTGAGACTGTCATAGACATTGACCACACTGACCGTACCTTCCGGCTGCGTGCCATCGACGGCATGGGCCGGACGCGTCGCCGGGTCCGTTCCGGGGCCGCGCTGGGCCAACTCCGGTGCCACCGGCGGCGCGGGCCGCGGACGCAGCGGGATCGGGCTCAAACAAGCAATCTCCAGATCGCGATAGATCAACTCCTTGTTTCCGAACGCGTCGACCAGATAGATGCCGTAGTCGCCGCCCCGGTATCCGCCGCCCTGCATGCCAATGCCGGGCTGCATCCTCGCATCGTAGACGCACAGGAAGTAGTGTTCGCTCAGCGGCCACGCAGTCCCGTAGCTCTGGGCGCCGCCCTGGCTTTCCGGGAAACCGACCTCCGGTGTGATCCGTCGCACCGGGCCCATCCCGTCGTCATCGGGTAGGCTGGGGTCAATAATGATCAACGATCCGTAAGCTTGCCCGTGGTGCGGTGCCGCGGTGGCCACGATCTTGTTCGACCCCGGTATCGCACAGCAGTCCACCTCCATGTCCGGCCGAATGTTCCGTGGGGCGTAATTGCCGTGCAGCGGCCGCGGATCACAGCCGTCCAGCGTTGTCAGCCACGGCATATGGGCCGTGCAGCCGTGCCGATCGACGTAATCCCAGCGAGTCCAAATGATCATCCCTTCGTTGGTCACGCTCGGATGCCACTCGTTCGTTTCGTGGAAACTCAGGCATTGGATGTCGCTGCCGTCGGTCGCCATATCGTACAGCGTGTAAGTCGGACAGACGCGACCGCAACGCAGATAGCCGCCGCGGCGTTCGCTGGTGAAGGCAATGCGCCCGTTGGGCAGCCAACAGGGATCGAAGTCGTTCCAGGTACCGTCGGTCAGTTGTTCGAGTCCCGTGCCGTCGACGTTCACTTTGAAGACGTGGTAGCAGCGGCCTTCGTGCCAGTGCCCCTGCGTCGCGTCGGTGTGATGCCGGTGCTGCGTGTCGCCCCGATTCTCGACGTAGGCGAACAGAATTGTACGTGCATCGTACGAGAGGTCAGGGGAAAGGAACGTGCCGCCGCCATGGTCCTCACCATGGCGATTGCCGCTGCCGTCAAAGGAAACGGCCGGCAGGACATCGCTGGGGCCGCCGGACAGCTTCTCGCCTTTCAGCCGCCCGTTTCGCACGACCGAGTCGGCCAGCACGTCGCGCAGTTGCGGATCTGCACCAAAAGCATCCGACAATACATACACACCACCGCCCGGTGCAGCCGCCATGCCGTAGTACTGATCGCACATGTGGTTGTAGATCGACCGGCGATGCTTGATAAATACGATCTTGTCGAAGTCCAACAGCGGATTCGAGAAAGCGATCTTGCGGCGAAGCTGGCAGGCCTTGTCGAACAACTCGAACCGAGCGTCCATCTCTTCCTCGGCGATACGCTCGCTGGCTGCCTGCAGTTCGTTCAATTGTCTTTCCAGGTCCGCAAGATTCGGAGCCGCCGGCATGGCCTTCACGTCGGCCAGCAGAGCGGCGGTGCGTCGCAAGACGATGTCCAGCGGATCGCGGTCGGTCTCTTGGATCATTGCTTGCGGATGGTACACCTCGGGGCCGACGCGAGCGAAATGCCCCCGATTACGCATGTCGTATTCGAGAACGGCGTGCTGGATCTCCGCCTCGCGCATCGGCGTACCGTCTTCCCGCAGCAGGGTAAACGAGCCGGATGCCTTGGCCCGAAACGCGACGCCTTCGACCATGGGCCGCAGTTCCGCGATCGATGTCCACGGGCGGTTGGCCACCTCGTCCAGCGCGCGCAGCCGAAAGTAGCGGCCTTTGACTTTCGCGGGAAAGGAAATCACGTTCTCGGCCGCATGTTCAGTGAATTGGCCCACGACGATCGGTTTACCCATTTTCTTGCGGTCGTCGCTGACATAGCATTCGTACTTGCCGATGGTCCCGTTCCCACCGCCGGAACGAGGCAAATAGGAAAAGCCGGTTATTTCGTAGGAAGTCCCTAAATCGACCACGATCTCGTGCGGAGGTCTGGTCTCGCGAAACTGAAAGTCGGTATGCCACATGGTGCCGGGGTTGCCGTCCAAGGCACGGTATCCCTCGTAGCCCGGGTTCTCGCTGTCAACCCGCACTTCAACCGTTACGGTCTTCGTTTTCGCCTGCACCGAAACGCTCGGCAACAGCAGACACACCCCCATCCACATCCAAGCCAGTCTTGATCCGCGAAGCATGGCAATCTCCTTGCGAGTTGATATCACAAGGCTGATTGTACTCTACGCGGACGTGCATCCAAATAGAATTGTGCTCACCTTTTTGTCGCGATCATCGTTCAGTTTTCGGACGGCTTCGCCGTGGACATCGCTCGGAAGGACGGCACGCTAATCGAGGTAACGATCCAGGCCAGCCATGGCGGTCCCTTCAAGGTCCGCTATGGGGAGAAGGTTGTTCAGATGGATACGCTGGCTGGCGGGGACTACCACCTGGAACGCCCGTTCCTGGAATGCGGATCGGTCCCTCTCTGTTGCTTCCGGCTGTCGAACGTATCGGTTCTGAAGGGTTCGGCCAGCCTGCTGAGGATCCTGCTGAAGTTGAGGCGGTTCAAAGACAATTGGTTTGACAGAGTACGTCGGCCATACCAAGGACGGAGGAGCGAAGGTGTCAGTGAATTCGCCCCAGGAGATCCAACCCGACTTTTGCTGCATCAGATAGAAGGAAATCTCCCCGGCACTGATATCGAGGTAAGTTTGCGTACTGCCGGCTGGGCCATAGGGGTTGCGCACTCGGACAGATGTGGGCGAGTTGATCTCGATGACTGTGAACGCGTGGCTCCACATACTGAGGGATACGGCTCGACCCAAGGCATCGTGTTGTGCGATGGCCGCGATAATGGCTTGGCCGTTGGGGTAGACATCGAAAGATGTCCTGCCCGTTTCGAATGCGTTCAAGGCGACAAAGGCCTCGTCGGGCCAACCTGCTCCAACGCCGGGTTGATTCCATAGGTAATCGTAGCGATCTGCCGGATCCCGATGGTGGACGTAGGCCTTCTCGATGATCGCCGGCCAGAGGCTACCTTCCATTCCAAGCCCTGCATGGACCGGAAGCCCCGCACTCGGCCCCGACGTGTAGGTCCACAAGTCGGCGTCCACGCGGTAGTAGTGGGGAACGTCGCCGTCGTCTCGCAGGGCCACCCCATAGGTCCCGTCGCCTAGATAGACGATCGAATTATGGATGGCCTCCGGGTTTCTGTGGGCCGCCGACCCCATGGCGGCCATCAGCCAGCAGTCGCCCACTGCTCCCTGGTCGATGTCGTCAGCGGTCGGGCCGGCGCTGGCAAATAGCGGGCGGTACCCGTGGTACTGGTTCGCATAGGAGCCGAGGACCTGCGGGGCATTCGGGTCAATGGGGATGGGGTCGTCGATAGCGTCCCCGTCCAGCGTTCGGTCCGCGCCATTTTCGAAGGAATTCACCCGGTGGCGGCTTGTGGCAATCTCAGACGGCAGCGCGTCATCTTGGTCGTACAGCAGCCCCCACAGATCGTCCTCCCAAAACCTGTCGTAGCCACCCTGTCCATACAGGTGATCACTAAAGGAGTTGTCGATACTGACAAGCGTATCGTCGTCGGCGCCGCCGTACAGCCAGTCGCTACCGCTGCCACCGTAGAGATGGTCGTCACCTGCCTCGCCAAAGAGCCAGTCGTTGCCCGCGAAGCCATGGAGGGTGTCGGAGCCCATGCCGCCGTAGAATTGATCCACGCCCTCGCCGCCCATGAGCCTATCGTTCCCAGCTCCCCCATGAGCGCAGGAAGGGATGGCCGTGTGGTTGAGGAATGAGTCATCGCCTCCATACCCCGAAAACGCAATGCTCGCCACTGATGACGCCGGGAACGACGCCGATTGGCCGTTCGACCTGACGTGAAGTACACCCAAACCAGTGAAGAAGTCCGTGCCCGCGTATACGGCCGCGTAGTCTGCACCCTGCGTGCCGACGAACGTCAACTGATCGTCAGCCAGGTAAAACGCCAGCAGGTCGCGCCGTTCCAGCGATTCGAACTGGAGCCGATTCCGACGCCGTCCATTTTTCTTCTTGAAGAGAGTCATTCTTTGTCACCTCCCGCGGGCAGAATGCCCATGCCCACGCTGCAATGTGTGTGTCAGGGCGCGTATCCCGGAAACCAGAGCGGCAAGCACTGTCCCGGTGCCGTCCGCCCCAGGAACGTCATCTTGCCCGGAGGTCAGGGAACTCGGAGAACCCCACTGATGTTTTGGGACTCGCTCTGAACGGACAAAAACCACTTACGCTGCTGTAGTAATTACCAATTGGACCGTGAGGTGGACAAATCCGACTGGTTTTTCTCCCGCGACCCGAACGATCTTCGTATCTCCCACCAGCGCTCCGTTTACGCCCGAGTGCACCTGATCATGCGCCGTCATGTCGTCAAAGTCCCAGTACGCGACGACCGAAGAAAGAACGCGACCGCTCAGTTCGGAATCCAGCAGGTGCCTTCCGCTACCCGCAGGCGTAGTCATACCGAAAAGACTCGGATGCTCTCCGGGCTACTTGGCCGCGGCGCGATGCCGAGTTAGGATGCTCCATGAAAGGTGATCCATTCGCGTCTCGCCGACAAGCGTCCCTGATTTGTGGAGTCTTACTGCGTTATGAGCCACGGTCGCCCCACCTCGGAGCAATCTCAGGAAGTTTCGCTCGAGCCGCTTGAGGGCTGGCACTGCAGCCATCTGTACTACACGTTTGACCGCGTCGTTCTGGCCGCCATGACGCAGGCAGACATTCGCGAGGGCCGTTTGGGCGTGGAAGCGGCGCTCGATGCGGACGGCCCGGAAGCTACGACGAGACTTCAGACCAGTGTGATCAGCGGCCAGAAGGCGGACTTTGGGCTGATGCTGATGGATCCGAATCCACTGAAAATCGATGCGGTCCACCAACGGTTGATGGCAAGCAAGCTCGGACCGGCGCTTCGGCCCGTCTACTCCTTTGTATCGATGACCGAGATCTCGGAATACGTTCCCACGGTCGAACAGTACTCCAAGAAGTTGATCGAGGACGGTGACGAAGAAAGCAGTCCGGCGTTCAAGGCCAAGGTGAAGGCTTACGAGACGCGGCTACCGCTCATGAACCGGCACCGACTCACGCCCGATTTCCCAGCTTCCCCCGCGACGTGTTTTTATCCAATGAACAAGAAACGCAAGGTCGGCGAAAACTGGTTCACGCTGCCGTTTGCGGAACGCAATCGCATGATGGCCGAGCACGCCCGAAGCGGTATGGAGTTTGCCGGTAAGGTGTCCCAGTTGATCACCGTGGGCGTCGGCCTGGAGGACTGGGAGTGGGGAGTGACACTCTGGGCCCGCAATCCCCAGTTTCTGAAGGAAATCGTATACCGCATGCGTTTCGATGAAGCCAGCGCCCGCTACGCCGAGTTTGGGCCATTCTACACCGGTTACGTCAAGACCCCGGCAGAGATGCTGGACCACTGCCGCGTCGGCATGAAGACATGACAGACCATGCCGTTCGAGTATCCAAAGCATCCGAGGACGAACCACAAGAACCCGCTTCGGGACGAGAGCGGAGACAACCCGTTTGTCGACGAAGGGCCGGATGAAGACGCTGGCCAGAACCCCTACGCGGCATCGGCCGAAGCGTCCGGCGTCTCGTACCGTCCGGAGGGATACGAGACGACACTCGTATCGCGCGGTCGCCTTGTGTTCTGGCTGGGAGCAATCGGTTTGTCCGGTTCCGCTATAGGCACAACAGGCACGGTGCTGATTTTCCTGGCGTCCAGTGCTGCCGCGGGCACTTGGATTTACTTCTGCGCGGCCATGTTGCCGCTGGGCTTGGCGATGTCGTTTTCCGCGTGGGTGCTTGGGGGTCGCGATCTGCGGGCAATCAGAGCAGGGGCGATGGAGGGCAGTGGCGGCGAGAGGACGCGTCGAGGACGGACCATGGGGATGATCGGTTCATTAGTTGCCGTCGCGCCCGTCGTGTATGTGTTTGTGCAGATCGTGATGATGATTGCTGAGGAGATTTAGAGACCGCGCGGAGAGAAGAAGCTGGACTGAGCAACGCGGCCAGTCTTCGTTTAGCGATCGGCCGATGCCAATCGGAAGGCGGTCCACGAATCAAGACCCGCGGGCCCGTGGTGACACCGGCCCGCGAGCCACAGGATTGAGTTTGCTACCTGCGATAGAACTGAGAGAAATTGAGGTGGAAACCGTCGGGTGTGTGGAAATCAATCGTCGTGTTGACGGCCTTGCCCTGAAGATCGAATCTCAGGCTGCCGCCGGGCGAACTGCCGATGTGGCCGGACAGTCCTCCGAAGACGCCCTCCGCTTGGAAGCCCGCGCCGTTGTCAAAGGCGAAGTTGCCGAGAACACCTTCGAGAAGTGTCGTCGAGCCGGTCGCCGCGCCACCCCAAATGGAAAAATCAAGGGACTGCCTGAGGCCACCACCAAAATGGTAGTTGCCGCCCTCACCACGGACTTGAGCAGCCTCGTTGACAGAGACAACGCTCGTCTCAGAAATGCCCATCTGTTGAAGTGCCGCCGGCAACTCGGATGTTGCGGCTTGCTCGTCCGCTTTTACAGCGGCCGAAAAAGCAGGGACCAACAAAAGAACCGCGAATGGCGCGAATCGCATAGGTGTACCTCCGTTCGTACTGAAACAGTGAGAAGAAAAAGTGACGACCGTCCGTTGCCAATTCAGTAGCGCTCGAACGGCCATCGCCACGCAGAAACGCTCACGATGCGTAGAAACCCGCCTTCGCAACGAACGCGAGCCCAGCGATCATGGAGCAGCCAAGATCAGGGGAAAAGACCATCAATTTCCGAAAAGCCGCGTACTCCAGAAGGTGCATAAGCGAGCTTTGATGGATTATAGCGATGGGTTGACCCGTGGCAACCTTTACGCACGTATTTTTGTGTTTATTCCGCGCGGGTATTCTTCAGGGGGCGAGGAGCCCGCGTCAAGCGAATGCGCGGACGGAGGGCGGCGAGCGTTTGTAGATGAGGCAAGAGGCCAAAACCCTTCGTATCCTCCGTTACTGGCTCCTACTCCTTCGCTCGTACCGGCACCAGCGTAAAGGCGAATCGATAGGGCTTGTTTCCCGGCAGTGTGTACTCGTCGTGAGTGCGAGCCCCCCAACTGTTGTCGCCGCCGACGCCATGCAGTCGCAGGTCGACGAACACCGTATTGAAGTCGCGCCGAGGCAAGTCGTAAGGATGCATTGCACTTTCCACGTCGGCGATCGTGTACGGCCAGACGCTCATGCTTAACGGCGACTCGCCGTCGATTCGCAGACCGCTGCCGTTCTCGTCGGTCAACATCATCCAACGAACATCTGTCCGGTTGCCGGTGTCTTGAGGACGGACGTAAGGGAACACCCAATCGTCGACAGTGCTTTCGTAGATCGCGATTTCGCCGCCTGTCTTACGGTCCCAGTACGTCTCTTGCGGCCCACGGCCGTACCATCCCACCTGGCTGAACTTCTTCGGCACTGCCATCTTCATGCCAAACCGCGGCAGTAGCGGGACAGCTTCCTTTTGTGGTTTGTAGGTTGCCGTGACGCCAACGCGGCCGTCGGTCGCGATTCTGTACGTCACCACATAATCGGCATCAGCGACGGGCAGGCGATACTCGGAGGTCACTTGGACCACGCCGTCAATTTGCTTTGCGTTCGAGCTGACAAGCGCAGCGTTGGCCGCTGCGTTGCGCCATGGCCCTAGTCGGTTCGCGTACCCGTTTCGCATCTGGTTGTCGTTGGCCGCCTTCCAGAAGTTGGGGGCCAGCGGCTCAGCCAACAGCTCAACGCCGTCCACTCGGTACGATTCAAGGCCGCCCCTTTCGCGACCAATCGTCACGGAGAAGCCATCGCCAGCAGCAGTGAACAAATCGTCCGTCGTCTTGAGTCGAGGAGCTTCGCCTAACCCGATAAGCTTAAGCGGCGGGACGACACCCTGCGTCACAAACTGGTCCCAAGCCACGCGATGCCCCTTTGGTGCCCATGACTTGTCTTCAGCCAAGGCAAAGGCGACCGTCACTAGGTATTCGCCAGAATCGAACGACTGCTGAAAGGGAACTACGACGTCCTTGCTTGCCTGCGGCGCAACATCGAGCCGCCCGAGCGTACCCGATTGGACTTCCTCTCCGTCTCTGCGCAATACCCATGTGGCCTCGAACTCATCGAGATTCGTGAAGTAGTACCTATTTTCGACTTGTACCCTTCTGGCAGCCGGTTCCTCGGCGTGCACCTTGATGTGTTGGTAGACCTTTTTCACTTCCCACACGTGCGGATTTGGATGCCGGTTCGGTTGGATCAGTCCGTTGATGCAGAAGTTTCCGTCGTTGGGGCGATCGCCAAAATCGCCGCCGTAGGCAAAGAACGTCTTGCCGCGGCCGAGTGGAGCCGGTTCGTCGCTGGTCAACCCCTGATCGACCCAATCCCAGACGAATGCACCCTGTAGATGATCGTGCGTCTCTATCGCGGTCCAGTAGTCCTGGAGGTTGCCTGCGCTGTTGCCCATGGCGTGCGCGTACTCGCACAGGATCATCGGTCGGTCGGGATTGCCCGTGGCATAGCCGACGATCTGATTGACTCGAGCGTACATCGGACAACGGATGTCAGTATTGCGTTCCCCTTCGGCTCGTTCGTACTGCACGGGCCGCGATGGGTCTCGCTCCTTCATCCAGTCATACGCGGCGTAGAAGTTGACACCATTACCGGCTTCGTTGCCCATCGACCAGATGATCACGGACGGATGGTTCTTGTCTCGTTCGACCATACGCTGGACACGATCCAAATGGGCCGTCTTCCATGCCGGGTCTTTGGCCAGCGACTCGCGGCCATAGCCCATGCCGTGCGACTCGATGTTCGCTTCGTCGATCACGTACAGGCCGTATTTGTCGCACAGGGCGTACCATCGCGGATCATTGGGGTAGTGGCTGGTGCGTACTGCATTGACATTGAATTGCTTCATCAGCTTGATATCGCGAATCATCGAGTCGACAGTGACGGCGTGACCGGTGACCGGATCGTGCTCGTGGCGGTTCACACCCTTTAGGTAGATTCGTTGACCGTTCACCAAAAGAAAACCATCGCGGATTTCGACCTCACGGAATCCCACATTGCACGTCGTGACCTCAATGACTTTGCCGGATGCGTCCTTCAGCGTGAGAAGCAGCCGATACAGGTTCGGCTGTTCGGCCGACCATTTGGCAGGGTCGGAGACGGATTTCGACAGGTTCAATTCGGTCGTTCCATCCGGCTTCACTTCGCCCGATGCCGAGCCTTCATTGAAAACGGCTTGTCCATCGCCGTCGATCAACTTTGCGTCGACAGTGAATGACTGGACCGTGTCAGCGTAGTTTTTCACTTCCACATCAACACTCAGGGTCGCGTCTCGGTAATCATCATCCAGGTCGGTGTGTATGAAGAAATCGCGAATATGAAGATCGTCTGTCGACCACAGAAACACGTCGCGGAAGATGCCGCTCAGCCGCCAGAAGTCTTGGTCTTCGAGGTAACTGCCGTCGCAGTAACGGTACACCTCGGCGGCGAGCACATTGGGACCGGCCTTGAGGTGCTCCGTGATATTGAAAACCGCCGCGGTCCGGCTGCCTTGGCTGTAGCCGACCTGGCGGCCGTTGCTCCAGAGGTAGAAAGCCGAATCCACTCCATCGAATTGCAGGAATACCTGCCGGCCCTTCCATTCCGGCGGGACCTCGAATGTCCTCCGGTAGGCCCCCACCGGATTGCGTGCCGCGAAATTCGTGAAATCCCTGGGCGGTTCGCCCATTACTCGCGGCGGGTCCTTCTTGAAGGGGTACGGGATGTTCGAGTACACGGGAGTTCCGTAGCCGTGCATCTGCCAGTTACTGGGCACAGGAATCTCGGCCCAATCGCCCACGCCGTGCTCCGGCTTGAAGAAATCGACCGGTCGGCTTCCGGGATCGGGCGACCAAGAAAACTTCCATTTCCCGTTCAGCGAGAGGTGAAACGGTGTTGCTTCGCGCGTGGCCAGCAGTGCGCTATCACGGTCAGGATAGGGAAGCGCGGTGGTACGCCCCGGTTCTTTGTTGCGACCGACAACCTGTTCGTTTTCCCAGTCTGGGCGATCGGCGAAGACAGGTTGGACGGCGGAAATCAGGCAAAGCAGCACCATTGACACGGTAACCTTCGGCTTGCCAGAGATTTGCGTGAGCAACATGGTCGACACCTCGCTGTAGCGGGATTCGTTACTTCCACGCGTTATATGCAGGATTGAGGCGGAGAGCAATCCATCGCCGGTCAAGGATCTGATTGCTCTGGCCGAGTGATGCGATATACTGAAAGGGGAGGAGAGAACAGCATGTCAACCGATGTTCCCCAAGAAGAGATTGTGGATTTCTACCATTTTCTCGGCCATCGCCTCGAAAATGGAGGAAGAGACCTCACACCCGAGCGAAGCGTGCAGGAGTTTCGCTTGTACCAGCAAGAACTGCAACGATTCATTGATCGAACACAACCAGCCATTGCGGAGAGTGAGCGAGGGGAATCCAGGCTGCTTGACGTTGATGCCCTGATGGAGCGCGTTCGTACGAGACTAACCGCAGAGGAGGTTTCCGACTAGATGCCGTGCGCTCTGTGGACGCCAACAGCCGAAACCGAACTGGAAGAGATCGTCTTCTTCATCGCCGTCGAAGGCGGCCGCCCGGTTACGGCCGAGCGAATCGCCAGGGAAATCCATGACCGCGCTACCTCCTACGCGAACAACCCCGAACTAGGCCATCGGCATCCAGATTTCCCAGCGAACTGGCGTTACTTTCTTCACAAGCGTTGGCTGATTCTCTACCAGCCGCACGAGCAAGGAATCGAGGTCCTTCGAGTCGTCGATGCCACGCGAGATCTCCCTCACGTGATCGACACGTAAGCGCTCGCGGCACGCTTTCTTCCGTTCTCCATCGAGCAAGAATTCGGCCGTCGGAGCAACGCCACACCTACGGTGATGAGCGTGGTTTCTCGATCACGTCGACCAGCCCGACGTCAATGTACTGGCCGCCCCGTGTTTGGCGGCAGTGGACGGCCAGTGTGTTCTTGCCGACTCGCAGGGCTGCCTGGGCATCCTTGTTCAACGGCAGATCCGTGTACTCTGTCAGAAAGTCCGTGTACGAGGCGATGTGCTTGCCGTTCAGGTAGACTTCCACATCCTCGTCATGATGGATTCGCAGTTGCACGTTGTTCCAGTCGGTGTTTTTCAACTGGAACGTGCGTCGGAGCCAGATGTCGTCAGAATGCCACTCGGTGCGGATCACCGCGCCGGGTGTGTCTGCCCTGCCGAACCCACCGATCGCCTCTTTCCATGACGAATCGTCGAAATCAGGTGTCTGCCAGCCGTCCTTGGGCTCGTCGGTCGTATATCGCCACGTTTGTGGCTCCTTGACGCTCGTGGGCACAATCACCTTCGTGATGATGATCGGCGGCGGCAGAAACAGCGGTGCGTGAACGGCGTGCATGTGCTCCAAGTCGAATTTCACCACCTCGCGATCGTAGGTCATCAGGCCGTTCACTTCGCCCTCGCAGTCCGAAGTCTGCGTGTAGACGGCGGCTGCGAGCCCCTTGCCGATCATTGGGCGTAGGCGTTGGATCAGGTTGTCGTAATCGGTCTGGAGCTGTTCGAGGCTGGTTAGGTTGCGATATCCCCAGTTTCGCTTGTCCCACCACAAATGGCCGCGCACAGGCAGACCCAACCCGCCGAATTCGCCCAATACGCCAACGCGTTTCTCCTCCACCGGCGGCATAGCCGGGCCGGGATACTTGTGGATATCCTTCACGTCGCCGCTGCCTTCGTCACTCCAACCGCTGGCCTCGTTCACCGGCCGTGTGGGATCTAGTTGTTTGGTCGCTTCAACGATCGCGGGCGTCTCGTGTTGGCCCCAACCTTCGTTGAACGGTACCCACATGACGATTGAGGGATGGTTGTGAAAGGCTGTGATCACCCGTTTCCACTCCAATTCAAATGCTGAACGAGGGAACTTCGTGCCATCGCCGACGGGTTCACCCGCACCGCCGCCGCTGGGCATGTCCTGCCACACCAGCAGGCCCAGCCGATCGCAGTGATAGTACCAACGCTCCGGCTCGACCTTGACGTGTTTACGAGCCATGTTGAAGCCCAGCTTCTTGGTGATCTCGACGTCGTACACCAAGGCATCGTCGGTCGCGGCCGTGTAGAGACCGTCAGGCCACCACCCTTGATCTAACGGCCCGATTTGGAACAGTGCCTCGTTGTTCAAGAACAACCGGTTGACGCCGGCTTCGTCCTTCTTGACCTCGATCTTGCGCATACCGAAATAGCTTGCCACTTCATCGCCGTCTTGGACGCCCACACGCAAGTCGTAGAGAAAGGGCGAATCCGGCGACCATAGTTTGGGGCTCTCGATCGCGAGAGCCAGCGTTTTGCCTGTTTTGCCTTCCGCCGACGCGATCGGCTGCTCGCCATCGAACGCCTTGGCCCACACCTCCGCATCGCCATCGGTCGTCACGGTCAGTCGCAGGCAATTTGCATCCAGGTCGGGCACAATCTTCAGCGACCTGACATACGTCTCCGGCACCGCCTCCAACCATACCGTTTGCCAGATCCCTGTAACCGCCGTGTACCAAATGCCGCGCGGCTCGAGGACTTGTTTACCGCGTGGCTGTGGACCCTTGTTCGTTGGGTCCCAGACGGAAACGACAATCTCCTGTTCGGCCGCGTCGGTCAGGGCATCGGTGATGTCGAAGGTGAACGGATCGTAGCCGCCTTTGTGCTCCCCGACCTGCCGGCCGTTGACCGAGACTTGCGCGTGCCAGTCGACGGCCTGAAAGTGCAACAGCAGGCGTTGGCCTTGGGCGAATTCCGGTACAGCAAAGGTGCGGCGATACCAAAGTCGATCCTCCGGCGTTACCGCCTCCTTCACGCCCGACAGCGCAGATTCGACTGGGAAGGGCACCAGGATCTTGCCGTCGAATTCCTTAGGCTGCGGATCGTCCTTTGCGCAAATCGCATACTCCCACAGTCCGTTCAAGTTCAACCAGTCTTTGCGGACCATTTGTGGGCGAGGATATTCCGAGTGGGCATTGTCGGGCGATACGTTCTTCGCCCAGCGAGTCATCAAGGTGCTCTCGGCCGGCTTCCATTCGGCGGCCACTGTGAGTGCGGCTTGGAACGAAAAACAAAAAAATGCTGCGATCTTCAAGTATCTCATGCTGCAAATCTCCTTCGAGGGTACGGATTCTCCGTTTCAATTGCGACCGCATCATTATTTCACGCACGTCGGCCTTTCGCCAGCGGTCGACGTTGTTGCCTATTGGACGTGACTTGGTGCAAGACTACAAGAGCAGCGTCGCGTTGACCGTCGTTTTGGCGGCGGCATGAAAAGGCCCACGGATGGCATGGCGGACCCACGGATAAGACTCTGTTCTCATCCGAGGGTCCGCTATGCCATCAGTGGGCTCGATTCTCACGCCCCTATGGAAACATCGGTTTGCACAGCAGAGATGGTCAACCGGGTGGGGCGGTTGGATCGGCCATTGGGACGAGTTGGTGTTGGTACTCGCCGGTGTCCATCAGTGCCAGACCGATGAACAGCGCTACGAACAGAAGGCCGAAGCCGAATACCAGTGCGTACAGCGGATTATCATATCGCAGGTGCATGAAGTAGGCGGCAACCAAGGTCGATTTGACCAAGGCAATTCCCAGCGAAATCCAGATCTCAAAAGACCCAGTCGGGAATTGCGAGGCCGCGACGGTGACAACGGTCAGCACAACTAGCGCAGCAAAGACGCCAACCAGGATTCGCAACGGTACCGCATGTCCCAGCCCTTCGCCGTGCGAAGCGTCGGAATGAGCTGGTGCGGTTGATTCGCTTGTCGCCATGGTTCTTTCCCGCCAAGTCGCGTTCAATGAATCAGGTAAAGCAGTGGGAACAGGAAAATCCACACCATGTCTACTAAGTGCCAATACAGGCCCACGTAATCGACCGGACCGAAGTAGTTCGAGCCGAAATCACCTCGGACGGACCTCGACAGAATCCACAGGATCACACCCATGCCGGCCAAAACGTGAATCGCATGGATGCCGGTCATGGTGAAGTAGATACTGAAGAAAATGCCAGCCAGAGCGGGGGCGGCCGTTTCCTCGGAATGGGCCAACGGGTCGTGCTCGCTGGTTGACGAAGCTCCGTCGCTGGTGGCAACGACGCTTTCCTCGTCCACCGCAACCGTTGATTGGCTGAATTGCTGCTCGATTACCGGAATCCCGATACCGGCAGTAACACCGCCGAAATACGCCAAAGCCGCGCACGTCGCAGTTCCCGCGACGATCCAACCGCGTTTTGCCCCTCTGACTTTGCATGCCAATGCCAATGGACCGCAAACGGCAACCGCGATTGCCGCGGGCAACGAGAACCAGACCAGGGTCCACGTGTTGCCGTGTGCGTGCGTCGTGGGTGCGAAGTATCTTGCCCACAGCAGACCCTCGTCCCATTTGTGGCTGTATTCGACCGACTTGATCCCCAGGAACATGCTCGCACACGCCAATGTAATCGCCAGACACCACACGAGACCGCGCCGCTGATTCAATTGGGCACACCGAACGCCCCAAGCCATCGTGAGGCTGCTGAAGAGGAGTATGATCGTATTCACCGCCCCCAGGCCCTTGTCCAGAAACTGATGCGCGTAGACGAAGACCTCGGGATGATGGCTGCGATAGACGGCGTAGGCGACGAACAGCCCGCTGAAAAACATGATCTCGGTCACCAGGAACAGCCACATTCCCAGCTTGCCCGCATCGAACTGTTGACGCTGCGACTCGAAGTGATGCGCCAAAAACGGATCGTGCGCCTCGTGCGCCGGTTCCGATGTGGCATCTTCGGCAATGGAACTCGTCGTGCTGTTCATTTGGTCCAATTACACGGATGTTGTAGGAGAGTCGTAATCCGGTGCGGTCTCCGGTTTGGAATCGGGCTGGCGTTCGAGGTAACCGGAGTGTTCGGGGCTATAGACCAGCCCGTCGTAGTCGTAAGGGTCGCCAACCATCGGCGGGGCGTCGAAATTATGTGGCGGCGGAGGCGAACTGCAACGCCACTCCAGCGTCGCGCCTCCCCAGGGATTACTGGCCGCCCGTTTTCCCCGGAACGCGGCATGAATTAGCACGACTCCTGCGATCAAAAGTCCCACGCCCAGTAGTAAAGCTCCGACCGTTGACAACTGATGCAGCGACTCGAATTCCGGCCGGTACCGAGCTGAGCGTCGCGGCATGCCGAGGACGCCCAACAGAAACTGGGGGAAAAACGTCAAGTTGAACCCGACGAAAATCGCCGCACACCCGATTCGCCCCCATTTCTCGTTGTACATGCGACCGAACATCTTCGGCCACCAGTAGTGCAGGCCGCCCAGAAACGCGATTAGCGTGCCGCCCATCATCACGTAGTGGAAATGGGCGACCACAAAGTACGTGTCGTGCAGATGCACGTCCGTAACCAGCGTTCCCAAAAACAAACCGGTCAGCCCCCCGATTCCAAACAGAGCCAGGAAGGACAGGGCATAGCACATTGGCGTGTCCAGGCTGATCGCGCCTTTGTACATCGTGGCAAGCCAATTAAACACTTTGATGCCCGAGGGAATCGACACACTGAACGTCAGAGCACTGAAAATGACCGAAGCCAACTGCGACTGGCCGCTGACGAACATGTGGTGTCCCCACACCAAAAAGCCTAACAAGGCGATGGCTACGCTGCTGTAGGCGATAAAACGGTAGCCAAAGATATGTTTGCGGCTAAACACCGACACCAGTTCGCTCATGATCCCCATGGCTGGCAGGATCATGATGTACACGGCCGGGTGCGAGTAGAACCAGAAGAAGTGTTGGAACAGCACGGGATCGCCGCCCAGCACCGGATCGAAGATGCCGATCCCCAAGACCTTCTCGGCGGTCAACAGCAAAACCGTGATCCCCAACACCGGCGTGGCCAGGATTTGAATGATCGCCGTGGCGTAGAGCGCCCAAAGAAACAGAGGCATCTTGAACCACGTCATCCCCGGCGGTCGCATGGTATTGATCGTTACGACAAAATTCAGCCCGGTAAAGATCGAACTGAATCCCAGAATGAATGCACCCATGGTCGCCGCAACCACCGTGGCGCTGGTGGTGGTACTGTAAGGTGTGTAGAAGGTCCATCCGGTGTCCAAGCCGCCCAAAAAGAGGGCTAGCAGGAAGAACAACGCGCCGCCGACCCACAGGTAGAAGCTGGCCAGGTTCAGCCGTGGAAAGGCCACGTCTTTGGCGCCCAGCATGAGTGGCAAGACAAAGTTGCCGAGCGCGGCCGGGATGCTGGGAATGATAAACAAGAAGATCATCACTGCCCCGTGCACCGTGAACATCTCGTTGTACCGGTCTTCGCTCAGAAACGCTTTGACCGGTGTCAACAGCTCGATGCGGATCAACAGGGCAAACACACCGCCCAAGACAAACGACGACATGATCGCCACCAGGTACATCACGCCGATCCGCTTGTGGTCGAGCGTGAAAAGCCACGACAACAGTCCCCGATCGTGAGTCAGATAATTGTCGCCGGCATGGGCCGTCGCGGCATGTGCTGCCGATTCCTGCATGACGATTGCTCCCTCAGGGCACTTGCCTTGCCCCACGCTACTTCAGTTCCTTGATGTATGCGATCAGTGCGTCGATCTCTTCGTCGCGGAGTTGCCCCTTGTATGTGGGCATTGCCGGTTTGTAGCCGGCACGTATCTTCGCTTGAGGTTCGAGTATGGATTCGCGGATATAGTCTCGATTCACCGTGATCTTTTCGCCGCTGGCCAAAGCATGTTCGATGCCAAAGATTCCTTTGAAGCTCGGTCCGGTCATTGCGCTGCCATCCACCGAATGACATTGAGCGCATCCTCGCCGCGTGAAAATGATCTCGCCAGCCTCCACCGGCGTAAGCCTGTCCAGGAAATTGGCGGCGTCCGTAAGCCATCGCTCGAATTCTCCCGACGGGTGGACCACAACTTTGGCGAGCATCATCGAGTGTTTCGTACCGCAGTATTCGGCGCAAAACAGCGTGTAATCGCCCACTTCGGTCGCTTCGAACCACGTCGTGTTGTAGCGTCCGGGCACCACATCCATCTTCAAACGGAAAGCCGGAATGTACAGGCTGTGGATCACGTCGTCGGACCGCATGACCAGCCGCACAGGCCTGTCGACGGGAACGTGCAGGTTGTTGTCTACGTGCCCGTTGGGGTACGTGAATGACCACGTCCATTTCTTTGCCACGACCTGAATCTCGTAGCTGTTGCCTGGCGGTTGAGCCATGTCCATGTAGCCAACAAACCCCCAGAAGAACATAACGGCTAGGAGAATGGCAGGAATGATGGACCACGTGGCTTCCAGGATGTTGCTGTGCGTGGCCGTCTTGGTCGCTTCCTCGCCTCTCGGTTTGCGGTACTTGAGAACAAACAGCGTCATTACGCCGACGATGATCAGAAAGAAGATCACTGAAATGATGAGGATAAAGTAGAACACGTGGTCCACGATTTCCGCACCGGTCGACGCACGAGTCGGAAAGAAGCCTGAACCGCCCGAAGCTGCCAGCGGCAACGCGGCCAATCCCATCGCGCCCGTCTGCGCGGAGTCCGCGTCTGGGGCGCTCTGTTCTCCGGCCCCGGCATCTTCTGTTAGGGCATTAGAACGTTCGAGGCTTGCTCTTCGCTTCCGCCGAATCCAATAGGGCGTCAAACCGATCAGCAAAACTACCAAGGTGAGCCCACCGCCAAGCTTCATGAAGTTTCGTGCAGCCGGCGCATAACGGCCTGACTCGGCGTCGTAATGGAAGCAGTACAAGAGAATCTGCTCCAACGGCGATCCGATCTTGCCCTCGCCAGCCTCCAGCAGCGACAGCTTCAATGTCTGCACCGGATATTGGATTCCATACATGTATCGGGACACGCGGCCGTCGGGAGTGCAGATCATCGCTGCGGCTGCGTGCGCGTATTCCCTTCGTTCCGGAACGTAAACGAATCGAAAACCGACGGTATCGGCAAGCCGCTGAATGTTCTCTTTGTTGCCCACGAGGAAATGCCAACCCCCGGCGGTCTCCACTCGCCCGTAAGCTTTCACGTACCTCGTTTTGGTTAATCTCGCTCGCTGATGCGTCTCCAGCGGATCAATGCTGACACAGACCAGATCGAACTCCTCGCCCGGCGACCATGACATTTCCTTCAGAGCGTCGACCAGCCCATTCAACTGAAGCGAACAGAGCATCGGGCAATCGGAGTAGTTCATCGTCAAGATGACAGGACGCTCGCCGTTGTAGATTTTGGCCAGCGTGATGTCATTGCCGTTCTCGTCACGAAACTCCAGATCCAGCGGGATCTGTGTATTGAGTTTCTCGTCGACGCCCACGTCTTCCAGCGCGTCCGGCGCCGGTTCGATGCGTTGCGCCGCGGCGATCATCGGCCACAGGCCGCAGATCCCCAAGGCGATCGCCAGAAAGATCGACTTACGAGCCATCACTCTGCTCCTTGCCATTTTCCGAGGACAGCTCCCGTACTACCAACTCCATCGCACGTTCGATGGGAACGGCTACTTGGTTCTTCTCCCGGTTGATCCAGCCGTATCGCGTCAATTTCACTTCCTGTTCGGCAATCACACTGTCGCTTTCGAACGTCGGCGCCGCTACCACTTTTTGTTCGTGTTGACGGTTCGCGACCGCATAGTACAGCACCTGAATCCCGAGAATGGCCGCGAAGGTCAAAACGGCGCCTACGAACGTCGCAACAGCGATGGCGGTTACGTTCAGATCGTTGTATCTCTGCACGCTGTCCCTCACACGTTCTTGAAAGCCAGTGATTCAGCCAGCCAGGGATCTTTGACTGGAACGAGTGCCCGCCCCGTGGCAATTTGCAGGACGACCGCCATGTAGATGCCTCCAAAGCCGACCAGGCAAAACAGGTCGACGAATCCAAACACCGGGCCGGCTTTGCTCAACTGAGGCATGACCAGCCAGTACAGGTCGATCCAGTGCATTACCAACAAGAATGCAGACCAACCGGCCAGGGCGAATTTGTTGCGTTTCACAGATCGCGACATCAGACCGCAAAACGGCACCAGAAGATGACCAAACAGCAGAAGCAGTGAAATCCACAACCAGCCACCGGACTGACGCACAAGAAACCACGTCGTCTCTTCCGGAATGTTGGCGTACCAAATCAACAGGTACTGCGAGAAGGCGATGTAGCCCCAGAAGAAGACAAAGCCAAATAGAAATTTGCCCAGGTCGTGGTAATGCTCCGTAGTGATTGAATCCTGCAGGAAGCCACGTTGCTGCAGAACGACCGCAGCCAACACCAGCGTGGCGAATACACCGACGGCACAACCAGAGAAGAAATACACGCCGTAGATCGTGCTGAACCAATGCGGCGAGAGCGACATCAACCAATCAAACGACGCGAAACTGACCGTCCCTGCATACACCAGAAGCCCCGGCCCGCTCCATTTCTGCATGCGCAAAGTCAGTGACTTGTCTGCAGTGTCATCCTGAAGCAGAGAATTCCGCCGATAATACCAAGCGATCGCTGTCCACAGAGCGAAATAACCGATCGCCCGAATTGCGAAAAACGGTGCGTTCAGATAGGCGGCCTTCTTCTGAAGCAACTCGTCATGTTGCACAACGTTGGCGTCGTTCCAACTGTACAGACTGCCGTTACCGGTAAGTACCAGCAACAGAATGGGCAGGAACAGCAGCCCCCAAAACGGAATCGCCGATGCCATCACTTCAGCCATGCGGCGCAAAACGACGCTCCATCCGGCGCGAGTCACATGGTGCAGCAGGACGAAAAACAAGGCCCCCAGGGAAAGACTGAGGAAGTAGCAAAAGTTGATCACGTAGGCAAACAAAAAGTGCCGGAAACCGTGACTGGCCAGAAAGCTGGAAGCAAACGCCAAGCCGATCCCGACGACTCCAACGGCCGCGGACGCCAAGATCAGCCTACGGGCTTTCTCGGCGGCAACGTAGCGAACATCAGCCGAACTTGAATCTTCTGCGTTCATGTCAGTCGTCGTGTCTTATGGATCATTTCAAATCTCGCATCGTCTCCAGCACGTCGGCCGGAACATCCTCGGGCGTCGCGTTCTGGGTCCTTTGCAGGGCCCGGAGGTACGAGACGATAGCCCAACGGTCTTCGACCGCTATCTGGCTTCCGTAGCTCGGCATCTTGCGCACGCCGTGCGTGATGGTGTTGAACAACTGCCCCACAGGTTGCTTGCGAATGGGCTCGGATTGTAGCGACACAGGCGGGATCCACGTGCCTTGCTGCAGTTCCATTGCCCGCTTGGACACCAAACCGTCGCCCTCGCCAGCACGTCCATGGCACGTCGAGCAGTAGATGTTGTATCGTTGTCTGCCGCGAAGCATCAGTTCGGCCGTGACCGGCAACGGGAACGTGGTCACCCACGGCTTCTCGTCGTCGTTTGCCGCCTCTTCTGCCTGCGTCAGTGGCCTTTCGAGCCCTCGGTACAGGCGATCGTCTTCCTGCAATTCGCCTCGCGCAACAGTCCCAGCGACGGGAACACGCTTGAACAGGGTGGTCGCGTTTTGCGGCTTGTACTTCGGCTGGTAGTCCATGTCGATGAACGTGTGCCATCGCGGTTGGTCCGACTTGGTAAGGCGAGCCTTGGCGATCCATAGCGGAGGAATGAGCGAGACAGCTCCAGCCATCAACAACCCGACGAAGAGGAAGCGAGGCAGGCGTTTACCTTCCGACGTTTCCGAGCATCCTTCGATGTTCACAGCTCCGGCTGATGACAGCAGCGATCGCGTTTCCTCGTCGTCGAACTTGGGATCCTTGGCGTCGATCGACAGAAAGAACCGATCTGTCGTGGCCCTGGCGAATCGCGGCACACGAAACAGCGGATTCGCAAGACGCGGCAGACCATTCAATGCCAACATCCCGAAAAACGCCGCGAACGCGCTGAGCAGGATGATCACTTCGTAAGCCACGGGGATATTCGCGGGCAGGCTGAACATTGGCTTGCCGCTGATCAGGAAAGGAAAGTCAATGGTGTTCGTCCACCACTGGCCGGCGATGGCTGCGGCGCCACCGCCCAAGCCGGCTGCCAGCACCAGCCAAGGCAACAGGGTCGGTCGGATAGCCATGGCCTCGTCCAACCCGTGCACTGGAAACGGCGAGTAAGCGTCCACGCGGGTGTAACCGGCCTCGCGCACCTGCTCGGCCGCAGAAACGAGATCTTCCGGGGTCTCGAATTCCGCGAGCAAGCCGACCAATTCTGGCTCGGATTCGTTTTGGGTTGTGTCGTTATCGGCCATGTTTGTGCTTGTGAATCTTGTTTGCAGAAGCCCGGCTTTTCCGAAAAGCCGGGCTTCTCTTCCATGTTCGAGCGGCTACTCGTGCGAATCGTGCGGCATCACGCTTTTGACTTCTGCCATGGCAACTACAGGCAAGTACCGGCAGAACAACAGGAATAAGGTGAAAAACAAACCGAAACTGCCGACCAGCATGGCCATGTCGACCGCTGTTGGCTTGAACAGTCCCCAACTGGACGGCAGGAAATCGCGACCAAGTGAGGTGACTACGATTACAAAACGCTCAAACCACATGCCGATGTTGATGAACACGGCGACAATCACCATCATCCACGGTGTGGTACGGATCTTCTTGAACCAGAACATTTGGGGCGCAACCACGTTACACGTGACCATCGTCCAATAGGCCCACGCATAAGGCCCGAACGCTCGGTTGATGAAAGCAAATTGTTCGTACGCATTACCGCTGTACCAGGCCATGAAGAACTCGATCATATAGGCGTATCCGACCATCGAACCGGTGGCCAGCATGATCTTGTTCATGTTTTCCAGGTGTCGAATCGTCACCAAGTCCTTCAGGCCAAACCACGCTCGGGCCGGCACGATCAGCATGAGCACCATCGCGAATCCGCTGAAAACGGCCCCGGCAACGAAATACGGCGGGAACACCGTCGTATGCCAGCCTGGCAATTGTGAAACAGCAAAATCGAAACTAACCACCGAGTGGACACTCAACACCAACGGCGTGGCCAGCGCGGCCAGCAGTAAATACGCTTTCTCGTAGCGGGACCAGTGTCGGGCTGAACCCGTCCATCCGAGCGCCGCAATGCCGTAGGCAAACTGCCGCAACTTCGACTTCGCTCGATCTCGCAGTGTGGCAAAATCGGGAACCATGCCCATGTACCAGAACAGAAACGACACCGTTGCATACGTGCTCACGGCGAACACGTCCCACAACAAGGGGCTGCGGAAGTTGGGCCACATCGACAGGTGAGTGCTGGGATACGGTGCCAGCCAATACGCGAACCAGACGCGGCCGATGTGAATACCGGGAAAGATGCCGGCACAGACAACGGCGAAAATCGTCATGGCTTCGGCGAATCGATTGATGCTCGTACGCCATTTCTGCCGGAACAAAAAAAGGACTGCCGAGATCAACGTGCCGGCGTGGCCAATACCGATCCAAAACACGAAATTGACGATCGGAAATCCCCAGAACACCGGCGAATTGTTCCCCCAAACGCCGACGCCGGTAACGACTAGGTAACCGATCAGCCCGAAGAACACCAGCGTCAAGGACGCAGAGATCCCGAAGCCAATGTACCAGCCAAGCGGCGTCTTGGGCCGTTCGGTAACTTGACAGACGGCATCGGTCAACGACGCGTAGTCGTGCCCGCCGCCCACCAAGGTCGGGCGCCGCCCGGGTTCCTCGATCGTGTTGTCAATCGTTGCGCTAACTGTGCTGGCCATGATCTGTGTCGGATTCCATCGGTCCTTGATGATCGTCGTCAACTAGAGCCGGATGTGGATTGCGTATCCGTTCCAAATACTTGGTTCGGGGTTTGACATTGAGTTCCGCGAGCAGGCCGTACGCTCGCTCGCTCGAGTGTTCCCGAGCAACGCGACTGGCCTTCTGGTTCAGGTCGCCAAACTGGATGGCTTGCGCCGGACATGCCTGTTGGCAAGCGGTCTGGATTTCGCCGTCGCGAATCGGTCGGCCGTCACTTCGCGCGTCGATCTTCGCGTTCTGAATACGTTGTACGCAGTAAGTGCACTTCTCCATCACGCCGCGGCTGCGGACGGTCACCTCGGGGTTCACTGCCAGTTGCACGAGTTCTCGATTCGGCTCCAACAGTTCCTTGGTGTTATTGAAGAAGTTGAATCGCCGCACCTTATACGGACAGTTGTTGGCGCAGTAGCGTGTGCCGACGCATCGGTTGTAGACCATGTCGTTTAGGCCTTCCTGGCTATGCACGGTTGCCGCCACGGGACACACCTGTTCGCACGGCGCGTTCTCGCAATGGTGACACGTGAGGGGCTGATGTACGGCCTCGGGATCATCCACGTCACCGCGGAAGTAGCGATCCACCCGGATCCAATGCATCTCGCGACCGAGAGCGACCTGTTCCTTTCCAACAATGGGCACATTGTTCTCCGCTTGACACGCCGCCATGCACGCGTTGCAGCCAATGCACTTGTTCAGGTCGATCGACATGCCCCAGGCATGGCCCTCGTATGACGGCTCTTGCCAGAGCGACTCGAGCGGTAAATGGTGCCCGCCATCGTGATGCGATTCCAGGGGCTTCTTGTATTCTTCGAGTGTGCGTTCACGGACCAGTTCGCCAACGCGCCGGCCGGTCTCCTCCATCCCCACCTTGTCGATTGCATGGTGGTCCTGCGTGGTCGCCAGAGTGTATTTCTTGCCGGTCGGTGTCACTGTAACGCCGGTTGCATAATGCATGGCGTCGATGGTGCGAAGAGCCCCAACATCCACACCAACCGGTTCGACGTTGTCCGCCTCGCTTCCCCCGACATGCCCCGCTGCCGTGCGGCCATAGCCGAGTGCAACGCCAATGGAGCCAAGAGCCTGTCCAGGAAGCACAAACGCTGGGATTTCCACCGACCTGCCGCCCAATTCAAGCTTGACCAAGGTGCCGTGTTCGACGCCCAATTCGTCGGCAGTTTGCGGAGCAAGAATCGCGGCGTTGTCCCAAGTCAGCTTTGTCAGGAACCCTGGTGTTTCCTGCAGCCAACCGTTGTTCGCAAGCCGCCCATCATACACGTTTGGGCTCACGCAGAACGCGATCTCCAGATCGCCTCCGCCATCTTCCGACGCAGCGACAGGAGTATCTTCGTTCAGTTCGACGAATGGAAGGGCGCTGTCCGCAAGAAAGCCGTCGTGGAGCAATCGTCGCCATGCCTTATCGTCCAATGGCGCGTCCAGCAGCCCGTCGATCGAATGCCGGACAATCGCCTGTGTTTCATCGGACTCGCCAAGCAGCATTGCCATCAGCTCGATCGCCGACTTGCCGCCCAGCAGCGGCTGGACCAGTGGCTGCGATACGCAAACCGACCCGTCGTACGCGCGAGCGGCGTTCCACGATTCAAATGGATGCGTTGCCGGCAGATGCCATTCGCACTTGCCGGAAGTTTCGTCCTCGTACAAGCTCAGATGAACTGCGTGCTCGACTTTGGCCAACGCCTCCGCGAACTGCAGATCGGCTGGCGCGTCGTAGACGGGGTTTCCGCCAAGAACAAGCAAAGTGTCTACGGCACCGCCCCGCATCCGTTGGACGAGAGAACTCAGATCGTCGAAAGCGACGCCTTTCTCGTTCTGCTGTTCCGTCGTGTATAGAACCGTTTTGCCGACGTTCTCCAGCAAGGCATTCAAACGGTGGACCTGGGCAAGCACCTGGGCCGGTTGCCGAGGTCCAGCGGCGGCAATACCTTTGCCGCGGTTGGCCACCAGGTCCGAGGCAACCGCATGGAGAAATCGCTCTCGTTTCTGCGCGGATTTCGGCGGAGGTTGAACATCGGCGGAAGCCAACATCTCTTGGACACAAGCTTCCAGATCCGCGAGGAAACCAGCGATGTCGCTAGATCGCATCGGCAGGCGATGGTCGGCCGCCGCGCCGGTGATCGAGAACTGGCTCTCGACGGCGTACAACCGATTCATCGAACCTGATTCCGGATCGCGACCGTCAGTGTAGTCCCGAACGAGCTTAAGCGAGGCCGGATGATCCGCCAGCAAATCAGCGTCCAAACAGACAATCGCCTTGGCTTGATTCAACACATAATGGGTTCGATAAGCGTCGCCAAACGCCAGAATGCTGCCGGCTCGTTCGTTCTCGCGCGATACGGATGCGTACTGAAAAACGCCGGCCTTCGGGTACGTCGCCTGGAGTGCGGCCAGCATATCATGAAGCGTCACGGACTCGGTCGGTTCGATCAGCACGCACAAGCCTTCGCCACCAGTTCGCTTCAACTCCTCCAAATGCGTCGATGCAAAACGCTGAAAATCCTCCCAAGTCTTGGTGAAGGCTTGGCCGCCCGTTCTCTGACGCAGTTCCGCGCTGCGGTCGGGATCGTACAAATCAAGGATACTCGCCTGCGAGAAAACGTCTGATGCGCCACGGCTGTACGGATGTTCCGGGTTACCCTCGACCTTTGTCGGACGCCCATCGCGGCACGTAACCAGCAAGTGACGAACAGCCCCGGCCAACTCGACCGATGTGGCGTATCGTTGCGGTTTGCCGGGAATTTGGTTTTCCGGGCGCACGGCCAAAGGCGCGATCTTCTCAGCTTGGTAGCGGCAACCCGACAAGCCACCTAGTGCCAGCGAAGCGCCCATCAGTTGCAGCCAGCGGCGTCGCGACACGCCCTTTGGAAATTCCGACGCGGCCTCGGGGAACTCGCGATGGAGGAACTCCTCGAACTCAGGCGAGTTTTTCAACTCGCTCAAGCTGCGCCAATGCGGTTTTCCCGTCGTCGTTTTCGTCATCGGTGACACGTCGAACAACTGGTTGAAGGATTGATGCCGAACTGCTCCCGGAGACGCGACCCAAGCACTTCCGGGTCTTCCTCGGGCTGCCACTCCAAGTCCGTGATGTGTTCCAGTGGCCGCAGATGTGGGTCCGGGTTGCGGTGGCAATCCAGGCACCATTTCATGCTGAGTTCTTTGTCCTGGTGGACCTGCTCCATCTTGTCGACCCGGCCGTGGCACGTCACACAGCTTACTCCACGGTTGACGTGGGCGCTATGATTGAAGTAGACGAAGTCCGGTAGATCGTGCACGCGAGTCCATTCGATAGGTTCGCCCGTGGCTTGGCTTTCGCGCACGGCAAGCAGCTTTTCGCTCTTTGGATGAACCGTCGCGGTTGTGATTGTTCCATCGGGGTTCGTGGCACTGTGGCAATTAACGCAAGTGCTGGTGGGCGGAACGGCCGCGTGGGCACCCTTGTCCACCGTGTTGTGACAGTAGCGGCAATCCATCTTCAGCGTGCCGGCGTGGAGTTGGTGACTGAACGGTACGGGCTGGTCCGGCGAGTAACCTACGTTGATCGTTCCGGGCGAAGTGCCGTAGACTCCGACCACGGCTACGTACCCCAGGCCCAACGCCGCTGCGGTCGCGAGCAGCGTGGGTAGTTTGTTCGTCCACTGAGGAAACGCAAATCTTTCCAT
>JACKQG010000396.1_pt1 | contig 64308 bp, 57 predicted proteins | sample 8237621 | NCBI WGS metagenome assembly JACKQG01 (sample SAMN15677084, study PRJNA649215) | marine metagenome | biome: marine; feature: Black Sea; material: saline water; isolation source: suspended particulate matter (SPM) from the Black Sea western gyre | collected 2013-06-09/2013-06-10 | depth... | reverse complement strand
GAGGCCGCGTCCAAAATTCGCCCACCTGGGCGCGATCCACCCAGGCCGGCGGTTCCGGCATCCGGGAGCGTTCCCTGTTTGCCGTCTTCGTGGGCGCGTCGTGCCTGTCGCATGCAGCGAAAGTACGGGTCGTCCCCGTGCACCAACAGACAAACCGCCAATGCGATCATGACGGCGATCAGCGCCCGTGATTCTTGCGCCGTCCGTACGACTTGGCGCACCAGGAAGAACGCCACGCCGAATCCAGCCCATTGCCACAGCATGTTCAGCGTCTGACGCGGTTGGCCGGCTTCCGCGAGCAAAATGGCGCTAAGCGAGTGGAGTGCGACAAACACAAATACACCGATCTCAGTCGCTCCGATGCGGAGTCGCAGGTTACGTTGCAGCGCACCCATCACCATGAATGCGGCGCACAGGGTGAACCAGGCCATCAGCAACGATACGCCGAGCCCGGAAGGGGCGGCTTCGCTGGGAATCAAGGGAGTTGCAACGAACAGCGCCGTAACGGCTCCGAGCCAAAGCGGCCGCAATCTTTCACTTGATGTCGCGGGGACGTCAGTCGCCGACGTACCGGGATTCGAAATATGGCGACGTCGCTTACTCACTGCTGATCATTCCCTCGACGAGTCGACTCCAAGATCGCGATCAGCAGCAAGACAAAGACAATCAATAAAGCAACGACGAACGCACCGAAGAGATCGACCTGATGCAACAACAGCGCGCCGAGTCCGCACGTTGCCGTCGTGAGATAGATGGTCAGAACGGCTTGCGTCTTGCTCAGTCCGAGTTCAACCAATCGGTGCGAGAAATGATTTTTATCGGCCTCAAACGGACTTCGCCCCTCACGTATCCGAAGCCACAGAACGGTCGTCATGTCATACAAGGGGACTGCCATCACGCAAAGCGGTGCCAAAACTGCGTGTGCTCCAGGCGCAGTTACTGTATAGCCGGCGTAGGTGGCGAGCAGCGTCGCAATTGCGATGCAGAAACCAATGAAATAGCTTCCTGCATCTCCCATGAAGATCTTCGCAGGCGGTCGATTATGGAATAGGAACCCGAGTAACGCGCCAACCAACACGAACAAGAATCCCGCGACAAACAACTGAGGCCGCGGCGCGGCGGGCGAAATCAGCATCACGGTCGCTAGGATCGAAGCGGCAATCGCAGCTACACCGGCAGACAAGCCGTCCATGTTGTCCAGCATATTAAACGAATTAATCAGAGCCACGACCCAGATTGACGAGAGTGTAACCGATACGATCCACCCCACTCGCGGAACGTCGATGAACGCGGTCAGTTGCCAACCTTGTGTCGCGACACAAACTGTCGCGACCGCAAATTGTACGAACAGACGAATCTTCCAATCGACGCCACGCCGATCATCAATCAACCCCAAAGTCATCAAGACCAAGGCGCCGCCCAGCATGAACCATAAACCGGGAAGCCGTTCAAGCAAGCCTTCCAAATGCTCTAAGGCAAATTCGGGGACAACTTTTGCAAGCGATTCCTGATCCATCAGCAGCAGCGCAAGCGTCCCGGCAGCAAACGGCAGGACCACCCCCAAAGCGATCGCGAGGCCACCACCGAGTGGAACGGGAGAAACATGCACCTTCCGATGATTCGGCTGATCTACCAGCCCCCACCGCAATGCCATCCGACGCACCACAAACGTGGCCACAAAAGCAACCAAGAAGCTTGGTATGATCGAGCTGGCCGCAAACCAGATGGTGGATTCCAAAGTCATGCGGATTAGTTTTCAGCGGCGCAACGGCGGACAGTTTATTGGTACCTTCGATGATAACCTGCGACACCGACCTAGACACTCCGCCGATAGTATCACGCGTCCGACAAGAACCTGCTTCCATAAAAAACTACCCGCCGTGTTGACGAGTCGGGCCGAAACACCTGAACGGCAATTCACATCGCGTCCACAGGCAGACGTATGCCGGACTGCCGTATCTCGCTCATTCCTTGCCGTATGACGCAGCATCGATTTCTCCGGATTTCACCCCTTGCTCGATCGCTGACATGTCCTGTTCTGGACTGGTGGGTGGGCCTGCAGCAGAAGAATCTACGCCTTCGCCACCACACCCCATCAAACTTCCGAGGAGGATTGTAAACGCCAACACAGTTAACTTTTTCATCGGTGCACCTTTCTTTAATATGCAAATTGCGCATGGATTGGAAACGGAGGGCTCAAAACGGCATCATAGCTGATCCCGGCAGGTTGTAGAGTATTCCTAGGCGTTTTGTTGACGGCAGCGTACTGTAACTTTATGTTGTAGCTGAATTAACTAAGGTGTTTGCTCGGGCAAACCGATAGAATTCTAGCTTCGTTGAGCTTAATTTGTATTTTTTTCTAATAGTGAGCCAACATGAGATTACATCACAGATTGCTTAGGAACTGGCGGCGCAGGCGCGGTTTCACGCTAGTCGAACTCCTGGTCGTCATCGCGATCATCGGTATTTTGGTGGCGTTGTTACTGCCGGCGGTCCAGGCGGCGCGAGAAGCCGCACGTCGGATGAGTTGCGGGAATAATCTTAAGCAGATTGCACTGGCGATCCACAACTATCACGACACCTATAAAGTCTTTCCGCCGATTCGTGGCGGACAACTGGTCGGTGGTGGCACACAACCATTCGGCTCCACCGTCACTTCCTATCCTGGATGTCCAGGCTGGTTTAATTCGACGGCTTGGAGTTGGCGAGCACTAATTCTGCCCTATATGGAACAACAGCCACTATACGATCGGATCAATTTCGATGTCATTCGTGACACGACGTGCTACTCGTCGCAACCAGCCTGGACGGGCCCTACGGATCCGAACCAAGTGCGGATTTCCGGCTACGAGTGTCCCACCGATTCGGCGCAACGCAACGGCGCTAACGCTCCAACCAACTACGGCGGCATTTGGGGAAGCGACGCGAATCCGTTTAGCTCAGTTAAAAGCCGCCTTGGGGTCTTCGGAATGGGAAGCACGGTCTCGACGGTAAAGATGGCGCTCCTCGGCGACGGAACCGCCAATACCGTGATGGTCGGCGAGATCTATCGAGGAGTTCCGTACTGGCGAACGACCGGCGGGAGCCACACGGGACAACGATGCGACCGTTGGATCGTCGAAACCGGTTTCTGCGGTGCGGATACCAGTTATCCTCCGAACAACTACAAGCTAAGTGCTGCTGCGTGCAAGAGCCGTCCGCCAATTAGCATTGGCGACAACTCGACCAACGCGGTGAATCCGAAAGATTGTCCAATCAAGAACTGCTGTCCTGACATCGTTGAATGGGTAGATAACCACAACAACGGCAATCGAGGTCGGCGGCCAATTTCCAGCCTGCATCCTGGTGGTGCCCTAGCAGCATACGCTGATGGAAGTGTAAAATTCGTGCCGGAAACGGTGGACGTACAGATCTGGCGAGGCACTGGCACAAGATCAGGAGGGGAGGCTAGTGTATTTACGGGCAATTGATATTTCCCACCTGAATTACACGTGCAGTTAGCTCAACGCAGTCCGCCCGGCTGAATTTGACAGCCGGGCGGTTTTTTTTGTTGTCTGCGAGGCAGTAAGGTTGCATGCGAATCGCACGACTAAATCAGCACTGAGTGAGGGGAATCTTCGAGAGGGACAAAGTGCTTTCCTGTGTCAGGGGAATTTGGATCGCTGTTGCCATCGTCCTGGTTGTTGGCTGCTCAGGCGCGGATTCTCCGAACGGTAAGCGGCAGAATGGAGTTGCCCAAACGCGGACTTCCACCGCGTCACCGCGACCGGATGAATTGTCCGTCGGACCCTTCCGATTCGTCGATGCCGCCAAGTCCACGGGGTTACGCTTTCGTCATTACTCTCCGCTCACCGAGCAACGTCATGTTCACCTGGTGATGGGGTCGGGCATCGGTTGGTTCGATCTTGATCACGATGGCTGGCCGGATCTGTATTGCTGTCAGGGTGCTTCGTTCGATGGCGACTCGAACGAAGAGCTGCCCAGCAATGCGTTGTTCTATAACCGCGAAGGCGAAACATTTTCGGAAGTCACACGTCAAGCTGGATTACTCGACACTCGTTACTCAATGGGGATCGCATCCGCGGACTACGATAACGACGGCTTCGCCGACTTGTGCGTGACTGGCTACCACGCCAATACCCTTCTCCACAACAACGGGGATGGCACTCTTACGCCGGTCGAAATCCCGCAACAATCTTCCCCCGGACGCTTGAGTGCGAGCTGCGCATGGGGTGACGTCGACGCGAATGGAAATATCGATTTGTACATCACCAACTACTCAAAACTTGGCCCTGAAGACTATCCCATTTGTGAACATACAGCAGCCGACGAGACAATTCACATCGCGTGTCATCCTAATGAGTTGGACAGAATGCCAGACCTGCTGTACCGCAATGCAGGCGACGGCCAATTCGTTGAGATATCGAAGGCTGCCGGGGTCGCGGAAGGGAAAGGCCGTCAGGGTCTCGGGGTCATCGCCGCAGACTTAGATCAGGACGGTGACATAGACTTTTATGTGGCCAACGATACGACACCAAATTACCTCTGGGAGAACCGCGGTAACGGGAAATTCACCGATCGCGGCGCGGATTCCGGCACGTCAACCAATCGGCATGGTGCCCGGGAGGCCAGCATGGGCTTGGCAGTTGGAGATGTTGACGGCAACGGTCAGTTGGATTTGTTCATCACGAACTTCTACGACGAAACGAACACGCTCTATCGCAACGAGGTAAATCTTCTGTTTTCAGACGTCACGGATGAGATGGGACTTGGAGCATCAAGTCGACCACGATTGGCATTCGGCGTTTCATTCGCTGATTTTGACAACGACGGCTGGCTTGATGTGCTCGCCGCCAACGGGCACATTCACGACCGTTTGCAGGAGATTGGCCGCAACGGATCGTTTGCGCAGCTAGCGCAAGTCTTCTACAACGAGCGTGGATCGCGGCTTCGAGATGTCTCTGCATCTTCCGGCCACTACTTTCGCGAGCCACACGTTGGCCGCGGAACAGCGATCGCGGACTACGATCGAGACGGTGATTCGGATGTCGCCATCAACCAGCTCAACAGCAAGACGGCCCTGTTACAGAACGATGCCAAAGAGATTGGTGGGCAGTTGCGGGTCGAGTTGGTTGGCATTACGAGCAATCGCGATGGTGTCGGCGCGACATTGCAAATCGATCTTGGTGATCGAGTGCTCATTCGTACCGTCCAAGCCGGAGGAAGTTACCTTTCCTGCGATGAGAGGACCATGTTGATAGGTCTTGGCTCGTTAGATCAGGTACGCGAGGTTACGGTTACATGGCCTGGCGAGCGACGTGAGTCATGGAATGATCTGGGGGAGAATCGCTTGTGGCGTTTGGTTGAAGGAAGTGGACGAGAATAAGACCTACTGTATTGCCGAACGATCCAAAGCATGTCAGACAACACTTCCACAACTCGAAAGCCGCGGCGTCTGAAGCGGTTATTGCTGTTGCTCGCCGTTGTCTCTGTCATCTGGGGCACGGCAACGATCGCCCGGATGCTGCTTCCGCCTGCACCGTTGTTAGTAGCGCGAGAGTCACTAGAAGTAGGGCAATTCGACTTGGCGATTGAGTACTACCGAAAGCACTTGGCGAAGTATCCAGAGGATTGGGGCGTTCACAGCGAGTTAGGACTGGTCCTGTCAGAGGTTGATCGGCCCCAGGCCTTGGAAGCGTTTCGCAACGTGCCTTCCGATTCGGAGGCCTATTTCGACGCAAGCCGTCAAATTGTTAGCATCTGTCTGGCCACAGAGCGCATTGATGAAGCTGAGAAAACGCTGCTGGACTTAACGGAAAGGGCACCCGAAGACTGGTGGCCGCAGTTGACGCTTGCCGAGCTGTATTTCCGTGAGCGACGTCCTCTCGACGCGCTTCCGTATGCGCGGCGGAGTACGGAATTAAATCCGCAGCACGGAGGAGCTCACTTTTTAACCGCGGAGATCTTGGACGATCTGCAGCGCCCAGGCGAAATGATCGGCTCGTTGCAACGGTCGCTCGATTTCGACCTAGATAACTATGCGGCACACATCAACCTGAGCTATGCATATTCCGAAGGAGGCCAGCCGGAACGCAGTCAGGAAGAAGCGGAATGGTGTCTCGAACGGAATGCGAACGATGTCAATGCTTATCGGTTTCTGGCAAAGGCGTTGCGGGATCAGGGGCACGTCGAACAGGCGATGGAGACGCTCGAGAAGGCTTTGACGCTAAGTCCCTATGATTTGGAATGCAGGCTTCTCGAGGCCGAGCTACTGATCTTTGATCGGCGTGAGGAAGAGGCGTTAAAGCATCTGGAACCTCTTTACGAGCATTACCAAAACGATCGCCGTCTAGTTTCCTTACTGGCGCGTGCGGCGGCATCGTCCGGACGAACCGAGGAAGCGAAACGCTACCGCGAACAAGTTCAGAAGCTGACCGACTGATAGCCTTCTCGACCTTCGACGATCTGAGTGTTCTGATCGACTGGCAGATCTTCCAGCTCTTGCAATTCTCCGTTCGGCCAGCGGATCGTGAGACGATCGATCGTTGTCGCTTGTCCAACTCCAACCAACAACTCGGCGGGGCTCTGCCCCATAAATCCGTTGGCAGGAAACAGATCGCGCGTGATGGTCTTCGCCCCACAACGCAAGACGACTCGCGCGCCAATCGCCGCTCGATTCGAACTCGTCCCTTGCAACTCGATTCGAACTTTGTGGTGTTCTGTGGGAATGTGATTCAGGAATATCCGCACTGGGCCTCCACCAACCGAGCCAACCAGCAGATCGACGTCTCCATCCGCGTCTATATCGCCAACGATCACTGAGCGAGAGTCGGAATCGATGTTCGCTTGCGATGCGAACGACGCGTCGAGGAACTGCTGGCCATCGACATTCATGAACAGGCGATTCGCCTCGAAGGCGCTGAGGTTATGCCCGAGCTGCGGCATTTGGAACACGGACCGAACCCAGAACTCGCCGGCCGCAGCATCAATCTCTCCAAGCTGCTCGGTTTGCGATGTTCGATCAAGTGGCTGTGACACGACAGCCCGCCACATGCACGTTCAGCCATCGGGCTTGCTGCGTTCGAAACTAAGAAAGCCCGTTGTCGCATAGATATCCAGCTGTCCGTCGCTATCGAAATCAGCCAGCGCCGGCGCGTACGCCCAACCAACAGGATTCACGCCGGAATCCTCGCTGATTTCCTGATAGCGGCTTTCGCCGCCGTCCGCGGTGTATAACCGATTCCCCGCGCAAGAACCTTGGATCTGCTGAAAGATTCCGTCCGGATAATCGTCGGCGGCAACATGAGCGATGATCCGCCGCCCCATTTTTGAGAACATGTTGGCGACATAGATCTCTGAGTGACCATCTCCCGTTAGATCTCCCGTGGCCACGCCCATGCTCGTCGCGTAGTCCGAAACGCCTGCTTCCCGCGAGCCATCACGGAACTTTCCATTGCCCTGATTGATCAGCAGGACATTCGTTCCGAAGTCGTTGGCAATGTAGAGGTCCGGATAGTGGTCATCAGTTGCATGAAACCAGGAAGCGGCGAACGATTGACGCTTGCCGCCGCCAGCGTTGGAGAGTTCCGTCGTATTCGCGAATTGACCGTCGCCCATATTCCTCCAGAGATGATTCTCTAAGCCGGTCTCATCGTCTCCGACCCAGCCGGGCGCTCCGTCGCGATTCGTTGTCCTCGGAAGCTGGTAAAGGGCGTACAGATCGAGCCGACCGTCACAGTCGTAATCAGCGACGACCAAACCTCGGGGGTTGTAGCCAAATACGAGCCCTGATCGGTCCGTCACATCTTCGAAACGACGACCCTCCTGATTTCGGTAAAGACGGTCTCCCAGAATCAAATCAGGGTAGCCATCGTTGTCGAAGTCAATCCATGTTGCGAGATACACCTGATCGCGGACACTCCGCGAGCGAGGCTCTTCATCAGCCCAAACCGGCAACCCGCACTCGTCTGTCACTTCTTCAAATTTCTCCCCTGCAATGGATCGCAGAAGACGCCAACGGCCATTCGAACTGGCAAACGCGAGATCACAAAAGCCATCTCGATCGAAATCCGCGGCAGCCATTTGCGTGTGATACTGACGGACCTTGTCTCGGGCGACGGTCCAGTTATCGGGAATGTCGATTTGCTCCAAGCCCGCCTGCTTGGTGGCCTCCTCGAACAGCGGACTGGACGCGCGCCGGCGTACTTCGTAGCCCACGACCCATCGGTCGAGAATCTTCCCGATCTCGATTTCTTTGTCGCTGGTAAAGTAGCAGCGAAGCAAGTGCTCCGACGTGAACTCAAGGAATCCTTGCTGACGATCCTTACCGACGCCAGTCAGATACAGAGTCACATCCCAATATCCCGTCTTGGTGTCATTGTTGTCAGCGTGCAGATCCAGCACTCGGCATGTGACCTTGTCGATCTCATCGAAGTGCTTGAAATATGTTTGCAGATAATTCGCGAATTTCGCCGCGCCGTGTACGCTGCCCGGGCCATAAAGAGCGTCCTTGCGGTCTTCTTCCACGTGTCCGAGGTCATGTCGAGCATGCGTTTCCGAACTTGGGAGACAAGCTTCAAAACTGTCACGGCAGAAGGCTTGAATCGCGTCCCCATCGCGCTCCCGAAGCGCCCGGCTGAGCGTCCTGCCGAACTTCTGCTCCAACTCGAACGCGACGTGCTCGGTCTCCCAAATGTGCTCTTGCTTCTCAATCGCTAGGGTTGCCGATTCTGGCGAATTGCGGACCTGCCCCGTTTCTGCAGGCACTACTGGCAAGGTGGAGTCTTTGGAACGACATGAGACAAGGAGAACGACGAGAACTGCAGCAGTACTACACTGCATCAGTTGATTTTGCAGGTGGGGCACTCCTGCCCGACTAATCGCGCGGACGGGCAAGAGTGCCCATCCTACTGACAATTTCGAGCGACGTGAGGTACGAGATCGATCACGACGCATTCTGGATGAATCCCTTGCTCTGCGAGCACTTGCTATTGAACTCACTATTTTATAATGAAGTGCTCTTCAGTTCACCACGTCGCGTCTCAAGATAGCGGATCTCATGCGAAGTCGAGTTCGGAACACTTTATCGATTGTCGCGACGATCAGCCTGCTTGCGGTCGTTGTTAGGTGGTATCGTGGCCTGGATGCTGGCAATCTGTCAGATTCTTCGCCGATCTCTACCGTGACCAAGAGTCTCTATGTGGCCGAGCGAGTGTGCGCGGAATGCCACTCGGATCAGGCCAATGACTATCGCGCCAGTGGACACGCGAACACATTTCAACTCACCGCCGAGTCAGATGTCGCCCGCTGGCTGGCTGGGCAAACGTTCAACGATCCAGAGCGACCATACGCCTACGAGTATCACTTTGATGAAGCGTCAGGGCTATCGGTCTCGATTCCGAAGCAGTTCGGCGATGATCACTTTCAACTTCCCTACCTCTTGGGCTCGGGACAAAACGCGATTACGTTCCTGTCACTTAACCCCGACCGTTTGGGAGACACGATCGGTATCGAACATCGAGTTTCACTGTATTCGAACAAAGACGATCCGAACCAGCACAGCTGGGACCTTGATTTAACACCAGGACACCGCGCGCACAGGCCGACGCAGGAAGTCGAGCACTTTGGAAAACTCCTGCGCGGCGACAAGTTGACATCATGTGTTGGATGCCACACAACGCAAGGTAAGATCGTGCGGCAGCAAATCGAGAACCTCAGTCCACACGTTGGATGCCAGAATTGTCACGGTCCCGCCGGTGAACACGTGACCGCGATGAAGAACGATACCGAGGACGCATATACGGGGCTCACCCAGCAATCGGCGCGAGAGGAAGTCGAGATGTGTGGCCGCTGCCATCGCCTCGCTCATTCCGAATCGAGTGCGGACGTGTCACCGAACGACATTCGAATTGTCAGATTTCAATCCGTCGGGCTTCTTCAGTCCCGTTGCTTCTCGGAAAGCGAAGGGCGTTTGCGATGTACGACCTGTCATGACCCACACCAAGCGGTCTCACGCGACGCCGCTCATTACGTCGAACGTTGCTTAAGCTGTCATGGCGAACCAAATCCCACGCGTTGTCCGGTCTCGCCAAAAACGAACTGCATCCAGTGTCACATGCCAGCCATCGACATTCACCGCGGCATCAAATTTCACGATCATTGGATTCGCGTGCGCGCCGATCGGAGCGACGCGACGCAGGCGGGCGACGAATGAATTCGGATAACGCACGCGATTCGCCGACGGTTAACTCTCGGACCAGCATCTCATCACGCCGTAAGTGGCTGTTTCGGTTGTTGGCGATCTCCATCTCTTTAGCTCCGTTCGTTCTCTTGGAACTTGCGCTGCGGTTGTTCGGTTATGGATACGACACACGGCTGATGATAAAAGCGCCTTATGCTGCCTCAACCACGACATACGAATTTAACGCACCAGTCGATCGAGCCTACTACGGTCCGGAGGATTTGCCTGGCCCAGAACCACGTCAGTTTGAACTACAGAAGCCGGAGTCCACTTATCGCATCGTTGTCGTTGGTGGTTCGACGGTAGCCGGATTTCCTTACCCGTTCGAGCTTGCTTTGCCGAGACATCTAGAGGTGATTCTCGGGCAGCAGTTGCCCGAGATGCAGTTCGAGGTGTTGAATGCGGGCATCACCTCGATCAACAGCTTCAGCGAAGTCGACGTCGTGCGGCAAGCAGTCGCTTGTAACCCCGATTTGATCGTGGTCCACTCGGGTCACAACGAGTTTTACGGTCCTGGTGGCTCCGCTTCGACGTCGAGCAGCCTGACGCCAACACTCTACCCTCTTATCCAGACACTGCGGCGGCAGCGATCATTTCAACTGGCTCTCTCGATGATCCCTAGGCGAACCGATTCACATTTAATCGAAACGCTGCCAGCGGACATCGCCATTCCGTTGGACGGGAAAGTCTTCAACAGCACACAGACGCGATACCGTGCTAATCTGCAGAAGATCGTTGCTATCGCGAACCGCTCACAAATTCCAATCGTCTTGTCGAGTGTTCCATCCAACCTTCGTGACCTCAGTCCTTTGCAGACAAATTCTTCATTGACACGAACGGAGGGCGAAGCGGACGAGCAAGCTTCACAGTTGAAGGAAGCGAGGCGGCACTTTTCGTACAAAAAGTTCGACCTTGCGCTGAAGACGTTGACGGAGGCGCGCCGAGTTGACCCGACTCATCCGTTGCTCGCCTACCGTCAGGCACAATGTTTCGAAATACTGGAACGTCACGCGGAGGCCGCCGATGCCTATACGCTCGCGGCAGACTTAGATGGCTGCCGGTTCCGCGCGCCAAGCTCGTTCTCGAACGTCGTCCGCGAAGTGGCGAACGACGAGCCCGCTGGCGTCCATTTCTGTGACGTGGCGGCGCAATTCCAAGGCGTGTCTCGCTTTCCCGCTCCTGGAAGCGATCTATTCCTGGAGCACGTACACTACAATCTGAACGGCCACTGGCAAGCGGCGAGATTTCTTGCAGAATGCATCGTCGAGGAGGTATTGGGAAAATCTTGGCACGCTGAACGGCTTCCAGACGACCAGCAACGTGATCGTCTGTTGCAGATAACTCCCTTTGATCATCTGGTCGCCGATGCACAAACCGTTGGAATCCTTGGAGTCTGGCCATTCCGTTTGTCGTCACGGCGCGACGAGGAAGCTAAGCTGGTGCAGGACCGTTGGCGGGTGACCTACGCCGCGTTGCCGCATGTGGATCAGGAGTTATTCCCCAATCAGACTTTAGAAAGCATGACGCAAAACGTATTGATCGTCATGGGGAATGCCTATCTTTCCAGCGGGCAAGAGAAGCTTGCGTTAGCGTCCTTCGAACGGCATATACTGCGACGGCCTTGGGATGCCTCTGGGTATGTTGGTGCGGTTATATCGTACAGAGCCCAACGGAAGCTGAGCGAGGCGCAGGAAGTCTTGGACCGAGTCGTTAAAATCGCTCCGAACGATCCCCGAGTCCAAAAGTTGTTGAAGACATCGTCGGCGAGGAAGAGAATGTGATCTTCGCTTGTTGTTAGCGGGCTCACGTTGCGATGCGAAAACGGCCCTGTTAGTCTAAAATCAACGAAGCACTTACTCCTGAATTTTCTTCAAGCGGTGTAGCTATTCGGTTAACAATGCGTGGTCGCGTCATATATACCGTGGTTGGTGTCGTGGCGATCACGTCGTGTGTCGCTGCCTCGTTGCTCTATCGCGGTCGCAGTCCGGTTTTTGATGACTCTGGCAGCGAAACACAGGCCAACGTAACGATCGAGAGTTCGCTCTATCTTCCCGACGATGAACGAGAGTTCCTTTGGGAATGCGAGCACCACGGCAACGTGCTCAGTGAGTACGGCTGGCGCGCCATCAGCAAGGCAATTCAGCAGCGACAGGGCGATGAACTGGTCAAGACGCTGGCGGCTGATTTCCGCGGCAGCGTTACTGAGCCCCACGCCGAAACTCGCTTTGAAAACGACTTCATTTCGCTGCATCGAAGTGTCGGCACGACCCATGAGCTTCATCGTTTCGAGTTCATCGAGTGGCTGCTAACGCTCCGAAGTGCGTTTGACAGCGCTCCCGTGGTGCAGTTTGCCACGCTGTCGCTGGCACCGACGTCACGCAGTGATCTCGCCGGTGACTGGAACGGACGATGTCGCCTGCGGATCAGTGGCAGGCATGAGCAACAACCTCGGGAGATCGTCGTCGCATTCAACTTTACAATCAGCGAGCCCCAGCGGGAGAATCTTGATGCCGAGGGGTGGTGGTCCAACTGCGAAGTCACGCAAATCGACTCCGCCAAATCGCAAGATGTGTTGATGCGAGAAGTCGCTGCTGAGCGTGGGTTGCTGCTAAGTACGTTGCACGACAACTGGACAACCACAACCGGCTCGCGAGTCGTGGGAACGGGTGGCATCTACTTGTGTGATTTCAACCGCGATGGCTACACCGATGTCTTAGTCACGGAGCCACTTTCGATCCGCTCGACATTCCTGTATCGTGGCCTGCCGGACGGGCGTTTCGAAGATGCCACGTATGACCTCAGACTGCCGACGCTGCCTGGTGCCGACCATGCCCTGTTTGCCGATATTGACAATGACGGCTGGGAGGATCTGATCTTCCTAGGGCGCGCGGTCTTCCGAAACGACTCCGGCGCGAAGTTCCAGGACGCAACGCGTGCCAGCAATCTCACTCAACTGATCATCGCGGGTGAGATCGAAGGAATCAGCGGCACTGTCGTGGATTACGATCGTGATGGATTGATTGACATTTACATAACGCGAGCCGACGTGAGTCAATTCAATCAGGGTTCTTGGATCGACGGCAAGAGTGGCGCTGCGGAAAACAATCAATTGCTTCGCAACACGGGCAACGGCATGTTCGAAGATGTAACGAAAGCTGCCGGAGCTGGCGGTGGTCAACGCTCAGCCTTTACGGCCAACTGGCTTGACGCCAACGATGACGGCTGGCCGGACGTGTATGTCATTCACGAATTCGGAGCGGGTGCGTTGCTTGTTAACCAGCAAGACGGCACGTTCGCCCAGCAGCAAGTCGCCGAGCATTCCGATGACTTCGGATCGATGGGCTTGGCCTCCGGTGACGTCGATAATGATGGGAACATTGATGTGTACGTATCGAATATGTATTCGAAGGCGGGCAACCGCGTGATGGATAATCTATCGTCGAAATTCTACGACACCACGACGATGGCCAAGCTGCGTCGCATGGTTGCCGGCAGCCAGTTGCATATCAACCAAGGCGACTGCAAATTCGATCCGACTGAGAACCGAGACGACATCGCCGCGGTTGGCTGGGGCTGGGGCTCGCGTCTCGTCGATCTGAACAACGACGGCTGGCTGGATATTCATGCCACGTGCGGTTTCATGAGTAAAGAGCGAGCCAAACCTGACGGGTGAAACTGCTTCTGGATGGCTGTCGTGTCACAGCCGTTTGATCGGGCAGCCACCTGCAGTGCGCCGGCCGCGCCAGATTTGGAGCTTGGCGAGTTCTGGGAGGACGATCCTTGGACGATCGCATTTCGCCACAACTTGAGTGGCTTTGAAAGAAATCGGACGTTCCTCAATCTGGGGAATCGACGGTTCGCAGACATCAGCTATCTCACAGGGTCCGATTCCGATGGCGACGGACGATCGGTTGTGGCGGCTGATTTTCGCGGCAACGGCCAGATGGATCTGCTGGTTCGTCAAGTGGGCGGTGGGCCGCTCTTGTTGTTCGAGAATCACTTTCCAATGCAGAGTTACCTCAAGGTCTCGCTACGTGGTAGCAAGAGCAACAGCCTGGGGATCGGTGCGCGTCTGACCGTCGTTTTAGGCGACCGTCGCCTCGTCCGTGAACTCTATCCATCCAACACCTTTCACTCGCAAGCAGCAAGCTTTGTCCATTTCGGGTTAGCCGATCGTGACACCGTGGACAAACTGATTGTCCGCTGGCCCAGTGGTACGGTACACGAGTTGACGGATCTTGATGGCGATCGGCACATTGTGATCGACGAGGCCGGTGGCACGATCTCGACGGTCCAGCCTGGCACCATGATTCCAACCGGTCGAGATGAATGATGTCTGCATATGACAGTCTGAAAGCAAGGGCTGGTCCATTCGTGTTTTGGCTAAGCGTCGTAATCTTCTTGGCATCCCTGTGTGCTGGAATCTTCAGGTCACTGGTGCGTTATCATGCGATTCCAGGAGTGGGCGTGGAGTACATCAGTGAACTCCGCACGGCATTCGAGAACGAAGGATATCAGCAGACACTTCCTTGGATGCAAGCGGCTGCTCAGATCGACATCGACAACGACACGACAGCCCGTGAACTGCTGCAGGCTGCTCGTCAGGCGGGGGATGTTGCTACCGCCGTCAGCACGTTGGAGAAGCTCGTGCGGCTGCAACCCAAAGATGCGGAAGTAAGGACGGAACTTGTCTCGGGACTGCTTGGCCAAGGACGCGTGATCGAAGCATTGGCACACGGGCAAGTCGCGTTGCGATTGGATCCACACTCGTCGGTCGCCTACAGCAACCTGGGCACGGCGTTTTTGGCGTTGGAGCAAAAAGATGAAGCAGCGGTCGCTTATCGCGAATCGCTACGGTTGGACCCGGCGAATGAGAACGCGCGACGCGCCTTGGAATTTCCTTTGCGAGGTTATTAACACGTGGCGAAGGCAGGATCGATTCGAAACACGAACAACTCGCCACTCATCGGCCGATGCTTCGTCCACCCGCTGTTCGATTATCTGTTGATCGGCGGCGGCTTGAGTCTCCTGGTCATCCCAGTTGCCCGCGCCAGCATGGGCGATCGTGCGATGATGTCCTTCTCGATGCTGCCCTGGTTCATTCTGTGCAGCAACAGCGCCCACTTTGCGGCATCGACCGTTCGCCTCTACGCCAAACCAGGGACACGGTCGGCGTTGCCATTTCTAACGATGGCGTTTCCGATCGTGACGATCGCGATTCTGACGCTGTGTATGCTCTTTGCCGATCTTGCAGGGCCCTATTTGCAAGCGATCTACTTGAGTTGGTCACCTTTTCACTATGCGGCTCAAGCCTATGGCATTGCGGTCATGTATTGCTATCGATCCGGCTGCAACCTGACACCGGATAACAAACGGCTCCTGTGGTGGATCGCCGTCATCCCGTTCATTCGAGTCCTGTTGCAATCGACGGACAAGCACTTCCTGTGGTGGTTCATGCCCGATGCAACTGCGATTGCCGACGCACCGTGGGCACTTTCATTCGGCCTGGTGGCTGCCGGGTTAGGTGGCTTGGCGATCGTGCTGCCGTGGTATCTCTACGTTCGCGTCTGGAAGACGCAGGGAAAACCAATGCCTTTGATTAGTTTGTTAGTCGTCGTGACCAATGGCATTTGGTTCATCGTGTTCTCACATTATGATGCTTATATTTGGGCGACTGTGTTCCACGGCATTCAGTATCTGGCGATCGCCACGGTGTTCCACATTAAGGATCAAATGGCCCGCCCTGAGAACAAACGCGGACCGTTGTACCATGCGTTCGCGTTCTACGCGGTGAGTCTGCTGCTGGGCTATGGCCTGTTTAACTGCTGGCCCCAGGCTTACATGTTATTTGGGTTTGGTCCCGCCGAAAGCGTGCTACTCGTCATTGCCGTGATCAACATCCATCACTTCATCGTCGACGCGTACATCTGGAAGCTAAAGCCCGGTGATAGTAACCGCCGGGTCGTGGCGACCACCTGACCCAATCGCGGGGCAACTGGATCTTTGAGTTTACCGTAGCTGGATTTGCAGAAATTCAGCCGTCATCTGGGAAGAACTGAGTTTTTACAACTTCAGCTACCGCCTGGATAAGATAGTTCCTGCCCGCCGCGTTAGCCGTTTCGATATCGCTCGCGCAAATAATCACGGCACTGCGTAAGGAATTCGTGATACTCTGCGGATTGATAGTCGGGATAGGTCCACGGATGCGTCGTCCAGTCGCCACGATGGTAGTGCAAAGTCACCTCAGCAAAGATTCCTCGTCCGAGATAAAGTCGATGGTCGCGGTCTTTCGTCGTTGCGAGGACAAGCTTGGCTTCGGTGACGTATCCTGGATCTAGATTGAGGGGGCGCAGCTCCGTGTGAACATTCTGCACGCGGTACTGCTCTTCGAGGTCGTTCGTGTGGAGTTTGACATCGATCAAGACGCTTGAATCATGGAGTTGCTCGAACGCAAAGAACGTCTTCTTTAAGCCCGCTCCCATCGTCTTTTCGTAGTAATCTGTGTCGGCAAACGAAAATACTTTGCTCGTTAGCGCTGTTGTCCCCCAAGCGGCCTCAGCCATCTCTCTCGCCCAGTCGAGCGCTGCCTCATGGCGACTAAATGCACCGAGTAGCAGCAGCACGGGTTTCGGTTCGGCAATCGCGCCCATGTCGGTTCTTTCGGATGGCGATCGCCATCGTCGCTTTTCGCTCAGCGAGAAGCCGTTCGTTTGCGGAGAGTCTGTGAATTAATTGCCTCGGAGTGAACAACAACACTTCTAATACGCTTTTGCCAAGACACCACGTTGAGTCGTGGCCTGGCCGGTGAAGATGCAAGTTCCAGGCACTTCCTCTTGTCCGATCGGCACGCAACGAATGGAGACCCTTAGCTTCTTCAAAATCTCTGCGACTTCAAGCGTTTCTACGAAGTGACAGTTCGCGAAGCCGCCGTGAATCTCAGGACGTTCCGCGTTCCGCGGTGTGAAGTAAGCTGTGAAATCCTCTAAGTTGTCGATATCACGAGTGTTGTCTTCGCGCAGAGTCTTCGCGCGCTCGAAGAGCCCGTTTTGAATCTCATCCAACACCGAAGCGACCGTCGTAACAAATTCGTCGCGTCCAATGCCTTGTTTCTCGCCCGTGTCGCGACGACCAAGGAAGACTGAGTTTTTAGCGATATCCTTGGGACCGACTTCGGCGCGAAGCGGGACGCCCTTTTTAATGTGTTCCCAGTGTTTGGCTCGCACGTCACGGTCGTCAATCAGAACTTCCACCTTGCCGTCCGAGTACGATTGCGATTCAAGTTCCTTCTTCAAACTCTCACAGTAAGGAATCACTTGCGATCGCTCTTCGTCATTGCGGTAGATCGGCAAAATGACAACGTGCTTGGGAGCTAACCGTGGAGGAATGATCAGACCATCGTCGTCGGAGTGTGTCATGATCAAGCCGCCAACCAATCGAGTCGAAACGCCCCAGGACGTCGTCCAACAATACTCTTCCTTGCCATTTTGATCTTGAAACTTTATCTCTTGAACTCGTGAAAAGTTCTGGCCGAGGAAGTGAGATGTGCCGGCCTGTAATGCCTTGCGGTCCTGCATCATCGATTCAATGGCGTATGTCTGCACCGCACCAGGAAATCGTTCGGCCTCCGTCTTCTCGCCTTTAATCACCGGCATCGCCATATAATTCTCGGCAAAGTCCGCATAGACTTCGAGCATTTGACGCGTCTCGTCGATCGCTTCCTGCTCGGTCGCGTGAGCCGTGTGCCCCTCTTGCCAGAGGAACTCGGCGGTCCGCAAGAACAGTCGCGTTCGCATCTCCCAACGCACAACATTCGCCCACTGGTTAATCAAGATCGGCAAGTCGCGATACGACTGAATCCAACGCGCATAGGTCGCACCAATGATCGTCTCGCTCGTTGGCCGCACAATATAGGGTTCTTCCAGCGGTCCTGCCGGAACTAGTCCGCCGTCCGGTCCTGGCTCGAGACGGTGATGGGTAACAACAGCACATTCCTTCGCAAACCCTTCGACGTGTGCTGCTTCCTTCTCGATGAAGCTCAACGGAATAAAGAGCGGGAAGTACGCGTTGACATGCCCCGTATCCTTAAACATACGATCGAGAACTCGCTGCATATTCTCCCAGATAGCGTATCCCCAAGGCCGGATGACCATACATCCACGAGCGTCGGAGTTCTCCGCAAGCTCGGCGGCCTTAATCACCTGCTGGTACCATTCGGGGTAGTCATCCGCGCGTGTCGGGCTGATCGCGTTCTTCTGTTTCTTTCCCATCTGTCTCTCCGTTTGAATTCGCTGGTGGTCGCTTCGTGCAACCAACAGGCAGCGGCATTCTATGGAACATCGACGTTAAGTCGCAATACGCCCTATCGCTACGGCCGCTGACGCCGCATCCTTGAACGTATTGCACCTGACTCCTAGAATCGCTCGTTCTCTATTGACCGCAATTCCTCGCCGAAAGTTCGCCCATGTCACGTCGCTTTGTCAACCAGCTCGCAGAAAACGAATCGGTCGACGAGGTGTTTCTCGTCTCGGAAAAGCAGCTGCGGACCAATCGCAACGGGAATCTATACATCGCGATGCGGCTGGCCGATAAGTCCGGCTCGGTGAACGGAATGATGTGGAACGCGAACGAACGGATCGCCGACGGCTTCGAGAACGGCGATTACGTTCGAATCAACGGCACCACTCAGCTCTACAACGGTACGATCCAGATGATCGTCACTCGTGTCGATCCGGTCATTCCAGAGAAGGTCGTCGAAGAGGACTTTGTAACGCTCAGTTCTACGGACGTGGGCAAACTGGCGACGGAAGTCGCTGAAATGCTGCGAGCGATCAAAAACTATCACTTGAGAAACTTAGCCGAGTCCTACCTGATGGACGAGACCTTCATGGAGAAGTTCTCCTCCGCGCCCGCGGGAATCAAGAATCATCACGCCTATCGCGGTGGCCTGTTGGAGCACGTATTGAGCCTGATGAAGCTCTCGTCACTCGTCGCACCTCACTACGACGGCCTTGATCCGGACCTGCTACTGCTGGGAGCCTTCCTGCATGACATCGGAAAGATCGACGAATTGAACTACGAACGAGAACTGTCCTATAGCGACGAAGGCCAGCTCATTGGACACATCGTTATGGCGGTCAGCATGCTCGAAGAGAAGATCCGCGAAACGGAGAAACTAGCCGGCGAGCCATTCCCGATCGAGATGGCTCTAAGGCTAAAACACATGATCGTCAGCCATCATGGTGAGTACGAATTTGGCAGCCCGAAGCTTCCGATGACTCTCGAAGCGATCGCTCTTCATTTCTTGGACAATCTCGATTCCAAAATCTATACCGTCAAGCAACTGATCGCCGACGACGTGAACGCCGGTAACAGCTGGACCCCCTATCAACCCAATATGGGGCGGAAGTTCTTCAAGGGCGAAGACGCGTGAGTTAGCCTGCCTGGTCACGACCGTGCTTTCCGCTCCGGCACATTCTCTTTCCCACGACCTATATTTGCGGGTCCGTTCTGCGCGTTGACGCGGGCGAGCGGTCGTGTTGTAGGAACTCTAACGATTGGGAATAGCAATGTCGGCACCAAATCCGTTATTACAGACGGTAATGAGCCTGCTGAAGGCGTTTCGTACTTACGTCTGGTTGTGGGTCATTCCGACTGTAGCAATGACGACGGTCGCGCTACTTTATGCCGTTGCAAAATCTACAACTTGGCAAGCGTCGCAAGCGCTCGTCGTTCGTGATGAAGCTCGTGGAATGAATCGTCAGGGTCGATTCGATAGTACGGAATCGATGCGAGCGTTCCACGAAACCATCGTCGAGGTCGCAAAGAGTTCGGGTGTCGTCTCGGCCGCGTTGAAGCAACTCGGCACACCGAAGTCGCTCTTAGGAAAGAAGAAGTTCCCGACCGACGCGGACATTCAAGCATTGCAAGAGAGCATCTCGGTCGTAGCCCCAACCGGCTCCGAACTCGGCACGACTGAAGTTCTCTATCTATCCGTCAAGGGAAAGACGCCAGCGGATGCTATTTCTCGCACCGACGCCGTCTGTGATCAGCTCGAAACACATCTTGGCAAGTTGCGAAATGCTCGCGCGGGAAGCGTGACCACGGAGTTGAAAGAGTCGCTTAAACTCGCCACGGCTGACCTACAACGGGCCACTAACTCACTCTCCGCGATGGAACGCGAAGTTGGTCGCGATTTGGCGGAGCTACGAGTGCTGAACCAATCGGGCTCGGGTGATGGAAATCTACGCACGGCCTTGAACCAAGTAAAAGCGGAAATCCGTCAACGGGAGAGCGAAGTCGAAGCTCATCGCGAGTTGCTGGGAGTTCTCGTCACTGCAAAGGACGACCCCGACGAGTTACTCGCGATGCCCAGCTCAATGTTCGCCGCTCAGCCATCGTTAAAGCGGTTAAAGGATGGACTTGTCGACGCACAACTACGCACGTCCGATCTGAAGGGCAAGATGAGCATCGGCCATCCACTCGTCCAAGCAGCCATCCAAGGCGAACAAGCTGTACGTTCGAGCTTGCGATCGGAACTCGCGTCGGCAATCGGAAGCTGCGAAACGGACCTTCAGGTAACACTGCGACAGGTCAGCTCGCTAACGAAACAACTGGATGACTTACAGGCTCGACTCGGCCGACTCGCGGGACTGCGTGCTGAATACGCCGTCCTGGTCAACGACGTCGAACAGCGAACGAGCATCGTGCAACAAGCCAAACAAGACCTTGCAACGGCGACGGCCACGCAATCGTCTTCGCAGGCGACCAGTCTGATTACTCGCTTTCAGGAGCCGCAAGTTGGTGATTCGCCGATCGGTCCTGGCCGAACAACCATCGTTGGCATCGGCCTGCTAGGTGGACTCATGACCGGAGCAGGTTTGGTCTTCTTGGTGGTGCCAATCGGCCCCGAGGGCAGTCGAAGCCGCCGACTGACCGACTACTTGGGGATCGGGCGAAGGGGATCGGATCGTCAGCAAGCCACACCGCAGGGCGGGGCACGAGTCGGTCGTCGGGCGGAAGACCAATCACGCTCGCGACGAGCGAACGACACACCACAATTCGGGCGGCGTGGCGAAGACCAAGCTGAAACTTCGCCAGATGAAGGTCGGAAGCGGCGAGAGGACGAACGGACCAAATAACACGTCATGTTCCCGTGAGCAACTGATCCATGGTCTTCGAGAGTTCGGAGCGGGAAACAACTTAGTGAGGAGCAGGCCATGCATCCGCTGAACACTCTGGGAATTCAATGGCTCAAGCGTTCGCAATGGGCAACGCTGAAGTTTTCGTCCTGGCTGGAAGCCATTCAGTCAGGCATCTTCATGGGACTGGTTGACGACGAGTCGTTCCAGGCCTTCGATACCTATCCTTTTGACGAAACCAAGCCGGTGGATGTCTCTGCCGAGACGGAGCGAGGCCTCGAGCCGTGGGAGCGGCATATCGTTCGTGAACACTTCACCGACGCCAAGTCTGTCCTCGTCGTCGGTGCAGGCGGCGTTCGGGAACTCGTCGGCCTGAACGAACTTGGATACGACACAACGGGGGTCGAGTTCGGCCCCGCTCTGTGCGAAGCGTCGCGACGTGAGCTAACGCTGCGAGAAAGCACAGCGACAATCAAAACGGCTACAAGGTTCGAGGTCCCGCGCAAAACCGAGCCCTACGACGCGGTATTTGTCGCCCGTAAGTTCATCTCGCATGTGCATGATCGAACGAACCGCATTGCGTTACTCGAAGCAATCCGAAAGTCGCTTCGCGCCGATGCGCCATTAGTCCTAGGTTTCTACACGCGCGAGCGCGATACACTCGCGTTCCGCATGCAAGCGGCCTTGGCGAACATCCTCCGAAGGCTGCGCGGTCGTCGCGAGTTCCCTGTCGAAGTTGGCGATCACCTCGACCCCGAATCACCGCTCTACCACCACCATTTTGTTTGGGAAGAATTGCGCGAAGAACTGCGAGAAGCGGGCTTCACACCGGTCGAATATGAACTGAATTGGTTCGGTTGGGCCGTCGCTCGCCTTCAACCGATTGAAGAACGCCACGAAGCCAAGGGCTCCGATGCCAGTGAAGCAATGGACCACGAGCAGGAACTGGTTGAATCCTCATAACCACAGACGTCGGAACCAAACATGGATCGCATCTTTGAACTTCGCGACGTCGAACAACTGTCGGAATACGCAACTGCGTGGCGACAGTTACTCGCCATCACGCCGCACGCATCGTTCTTTCAGTCCGTCGAGTGGCTGGCCTCGCGATGGAAACATGCGACGGCTGACGAGACGCTGTTCGTTGTCGCAACCGAGGAAGACGGGAAACCAACCGGATTTGTTCCCCTATGTATCAAGCAAGAGGCAACATCGTGCGGGGCGATGCGAGTCCTTCGTTTTCCAATCGATGGTTGGAGCAGCTTCTACGGTCCGATCAGCGCCTCACCTGACGAAACGATGCTCGCTGCGTTGCATCACGTGTGGAGTTCACGATTGAAGTTCGATCTGGTCGATTTCACAACGATTCCAGTTGCCAGTGCGACAGGAGCGCTGCGGTCCGTTGATGCGGACGCAGAGCCAACGACCGTAAACCTTGCTGGACAAGAGTGTGACGAAGCCACTCGCGTCGCAATGCTGGACCTCGCCGGCGACTGGGACGCTTACTGGAAAACACGAAGAGCACAAAAGAACCGTCGCCGAAACGTGGAGCGCTGCGAAAGACGTTTGAGCGAACTCGGTACAATTCGATACGAGCGTTACCGACCCGGCGGAACGTCGGTGGCCGAAGTTGAACCGCGTTGGGATCTCTACGACGCGTGCGAGTCGATCGCCAGAAACAGTTGGCAAGATGGACTTGTCGATGGCAACACGATGCATCACGACCATGTGCGTCCGCTGCTTCGTGATGCTCATTTGGCGGCGATCAATGCCGGCGCGGTCGATCTCAACTTGCTGCTCCTAGACGAGCGGCCGATCGCATTCGCATATGGATACCACTACGAAGGCTATGTCGATCTCATGCGTGTCGGCTTTGCTCCGGATCTCGCCAAGCTCGCGCCGGGCAACGCGCTTTGGACACGCCTGATCCAAGACAGCTTTACGCGCGGCGACCGCGTACTCGATTTTGGCCCAACTTGCCTCGATTACAAGCGATTCTGGACAACACGGCTCGAACCGAGCTATCGCGTCCGACAGTACGCGTCGACTCCCAAGGCACAGGCGTTGCGTCTGGCTCGCTGGATGAAAAGTCAACGGCAGACAAACTCGGATGACTCAAATCAGCGCAGCAAAGAATTGGCCGCCGAACCAGCGCCACAAGTACAAGTAACGGCGGGCTCGTAAGATGGACGTCACCCAATCAAACCCGTGTACTGGGTGTACGATCGATCAAGATTGTTGCACGCACTTGTCGGGCCTCCGGCTCACACAACTCGAGTTCAACCGCTGTTTCAAACAGCACACCGACCAGATCGTTGTCGAGAGAGAAGGGCCCCTGGTGGTCGTCAGCCAGCAGGAAGGAGCCACCTGTCCGAATTGGCAAAACGACGGTTGCGCTGTTTACGATGCCCGACCTCGCGAGTGTACGCTGTTCCCGCACACGCTTTACGTGCAACAGCATCGTGACGATAGCGTGTCAGTACATGTCCATTCGGATACACAGTGCCCGTTGAAGGCACAACTTCGCAGCAGCCAGCAAGAAGCAGAGCAACTCGCGCGTGAGTTCGCTGAAGAGGCGTTTGGTGCTGCGACGCCGATTCGAGTCAATCACGAAACGATATTGCAGTTGCTCCGCCGCCGCGGTCGCAACCTCGTCAGCCGTGTCCTTGACGTTCTGCTCAAGTAGCCGATGCCATTCGAGGTCGCGGCTGAACAACCGCTGGCGGTCATCACACCGAACGTCCCTGGACTGGCTTCATGGATGCACCCCACCAATGCCGTTTCCATCGCAATGCTTGTGCCCTCAAGCTGGATTTCGCGTAGTGGCAGAAACGAACGCTCGGTAACACATTGGTACGCCAGGAATGTTTGTAGCTGCTGTCCCCTTCTCCCAGATCGAAAACGAGTTGCTCCCTGGCAAAGGCATCCTGGAGAATGCGATGGATTAAGACAGTCCCCGGATTCGCACTTTTGAACTCCAGGTTGTATCCCATCCTCAATCCATACTCCGTTCCGCCAAATACATAGTTGTAGGAAAACGCAATGGGTTCTCCGACCACAGAAAGGAGATAGATTGAAACAGCGCCCCTCTGGACGGCGACTTCGTGGACATCGCGCAAGAATGGCCTTACGTCTCCATGCGTCAGCGTAGTGCCGTTCGCGGCGGATGCTTGCCAGCTTTTGCCGGCGACGCCTTCGCATATATCGTACAGATCCCAGCGAGCATGTTGCTCGGCGTTGTCGTTGGATTTCAGGATACCGTCCGAGCACCAGTGCAACAGCTCGACTGACCCGATTTCTGCAAGTTTCTTTTCTGCGCGACGCACGTTATTGCGATGCTTCCCGTGACGTCCCATCCAGTACGTGTCCCACTCCTGTGACAGGTCGATCTGGGAAATGTCATCTCGTGAGAAAACTTGCGGTTGCACGCCGATGTTGGCGAAAGAACGTCCGACCTCGTCGTGGAGGTTCCCCGGTGTCCAATCTAGCTCCAACAAGTCCCAGTCGCGGATGGTCTTTTGCACGTGACTCAATCCCGCAGTCAATACAGCTTGGGGGTTCGAGCCAATCGGTCCGTATTGTGTCCCCCAAGCGTCCAAGGGGTAACCAAGCCTCCGCAACGGACCGCCGCGAGTTGCAACGTTGGTCACCGCCAGCGGCAATATCCCTTTGAGTTGATCATCGTCGTAAACGAGCAGCGTTCGCAACCGTTGGTCTTGCCCGAAATGATGCCAGTAAACGGAGAGCCACTCCAGCGTCTGAAAGAACGATGCGTTTGGCGTCTCTGCGAGAAGGCGCGCCCAGTCATCGCGGTGCGCTTCGAGCTGTTCGATTTCGTTAACTTCAACAACACGCATGTTGAACTTCTGACTGCTAACAAACTAATACGCGTTCTCTTGTTTAAACACGACGAACACGGTCTTGAACAGAATCTTCAAGTCCATCCAAAGCGACCACTCGCGTATGTACTCAAGATCGCACTGAATTCGATTCGACATTTTGTCGAGCGTATCCGTCTCGCCGCGCCACCCGAGAACTTGCGCCAGCCCCGTGATCCCAGGCTTGACCTTGTGCCGCAGCATGTAACCGGGGATCAGACGTCGATATTGCTCGTTGTGAGCCGTCGCGTGAGGTCGCGGGCCGACGAGCGACATGTTGCCTTCGAGGACGTTGAACAGTTGAGGAAGCTCATCGAGGGATGATTTACGCAAGAACCGTCCGAGCGGAGTGATCCGCGAGTCGCCTCTCGTCGCTTGCTTCACGATAGGCCCGTTGTCCGCCACTCGCATGCTGCGAAACTTCCACACCAAGATCTCACGACCGTCCAATCCGTATCGCCGCTGTCTGAAAAAGACTGGGCCTCGCGATGTCAGCTTAATCAATGCGGCAACGACCATCATCGGCAAGGCCGCCGCTCCCAAAGCCATCGACGCCAAGGCGACATCACAGATCCGCTTCGCTACACCGTCAACGCCGTAGAACGGATTTTCGAAGACACTGACGACTGGCAATCCGCCAATATCTGTCCAGCGTGAATGAAGCAGTTCGAACACGAAGAAGTCGGGCACGATGTAAACCGATGCTGTCGAGTCAGCGAACTGGTCCAGCAAGTGACGAATTCGCTTCTCGGCTCGCATTGGGAGGGTGATGTAGATGCGATGAATCTCGCCCCGCTGTGCCATGTCGACCAGTTCACCAATCGTCCCCAACAGCTTGCCGAGTCCATCCGGGATATCGCTCGTTCGAGTCGCCGGCCGATCGTCGAAGAATCCAGCAAACTCAAGGCCCAGCTCAGGTGCGTCTTCCATGTTGCGAGCAAGCCGAATGCCAAGGTTGGTTACTCCGATGATCGCGAACTTGCGCGTGTTGATTCCCCTAGCCAGCAGCGACCGCTGCACCATTCGAATCGCGATACGAGTCGCCGCGAATAGAATCGCGACAACAGCAACAACGATCAACAGCGCTGCCCGTGGCAGGTGGTCCGTAAAACGAGTCAGAAACGCCGCGACAAGCAAAGCAGCGGTGCTGTACACCCAAGTCAACTCGACAGCCGCGATCTCACGATAGATCGCAACACCGCGCCAGCTGCGATAGAGCCCAACAATCTCTCCAATCAAAAAGACCGTAATGACCGTTACCGCCGCAGCCAGAAAGTAGTTCGCATCGACCAACGTCTTCGGATACATCGCCGCCACCGCAAACCCCAATCCAATGCAACCCGCATCCGACGCTCTCAATAGCGCATCGATCAACGACCGTTCATGCCGAATCCGAAGCATATTTTGCGGTATCACGTGACGATCTTCCTTCAGAACAACTCGTTTAACCCGACGGCTAGGCCGCTTCTATGCCCCGTTTCGTGGCAGAGAGTTTCCAGAAGCTACCGCGAAAGCCTACGTCACTCGTTACCGTTGGCCTCCGTTAGTGCCAACTGCCTTGGATGCATCGATCGTATCGGTTGTGCTGGCTTGAGCGACCGGCTGAATCCCTTCATACTGTCGACATCAGAAGGGGATCATCCGTGGCCGACGGCAATCAAACCAACTACTTCGTACACACGCTGCCACATGCCCGCGATTGGCAGCATCGCCCGCAGTTCGAGCAGATCTGCGATTGGTGGCGTGCTGGAGGCCACGGAGTTTGTGCATTGATTGGCATGGGCGGAGCCGGCAAGACCGCAATCGCCGAGCGGTTTCTCAATGTTGGAGTACAGCCTTCAGGCTGCGAGCATCCACAACGGGCAGCAGCTTGGATTCCGGTGCACCCGCTCGCCTGCCACAAAGCGTCTTTGTCTATTCCGGCAGCAGGCAAATGAATCGAAAGAGGGTATCGCAAGTGTCACTATCCCGCGCACAACTCATGACCACCATTGCTAACAAGCTTTCGGAACAAGAGTTCAATGACCTCTGTTTCGATCACTTTCCCGCAGTGGCAAAAAGCTTCGCAGAAGGGCAGTCTCGCAACGGTCGCGTGCGTTCACTGATCGAGTACGCCGAGAATCACAAGCAGTTGGACCAGCTCGAAAGAGCAATCAAAGAGATCAATCCAGTTGCCTTGGAAGAAGCAATCGACCTTCCCAACAAGGCCAGCGAGTCGGGACCTAGCGACGTTCTCGTTGTTGCCGCGAACGCGCAAGGAATGACCACACTGGCCCTCGAACAAGAAGCTGCCGTCATAGCGAAGCAGTTGTTCGTTGAGAAGCCGAAACGCGACCTTCGCGTCTTCTCACGAATGGCGACTGGTGCCGCCGACTTGTCCGGGCTGTTGCTAGCCCACGATCCTATGGTCGTCCATTTCGCCGGGCATGGCACGCCCGAAGGCAATTTGATCTTTGCCGATGAAACGGGCGGCCAACAGATCGTCGAGGCAGAGGAACTAGGTGAGCTGTTTCAAACGGTCGGAGGTCGCGTCGAATGCGTTACGTTGAACTCCTGCTGGTCCGCTGCTCAGGCGGATGCATTGCTAAGTCGTGGTGTTCCGTGTGTCGTTGGCATGACTTCGCGGATTGATGACGAATCGGCAACGCAATTCTCCAGCGGCTTCTACGAAGCTCTTGCGTACGGTCGCGACTACGCTACAGCCGTTGAGTTAGGTCGCAGCAAGATCAGAATTCTAGGACTTCCGGACCGCGAGGCCCCGCACTTCGTGACCAACGATCCTCGGATGTTTGATCCGGACATTGCCATCTCAGGTCTGTCACTCGGAACGCCCCGCTCGCAAGCGGGTTGGCCATACATCATTACGGATAAAGCACCCGTCGTTGAGGAAGGGAGCGGCGACGCAGCAGTTCCGAAAGTGAAGTTGTTCTACGGAACCAATCGGAAGCTCAAAGACCCGGCGAAACCATCAAAAGGCTACGGGACCGAACGCGAAAACAAACTGAACTACGGAACGTGTTCGGTACGCGTACCCAAGGACCATCGCAAGAAAGGAACTTTGAGTTCCTCCTTCTGGTGGAAGCTGTGGACAGGGATCGACGACACGGTCAGGCTAGACAACGACTCGATCACACCGTTGAAGGACGATGTGTTTTGGCAGCAAGCACGCGAACAGTTAAAGAATGCACCTACGAACGAGCAAGATGTACTCGTGTTTGTGCATGGTTTCCGCGTCAATTTCAAAGACGCGGCGATCCGCGCCGCTCAGATCAGCGCCGACATGAACTTCCCCGGGCTTACGGCGTTCTTCAGTTGGCCTTCGCTCGGGAGGTTGATCGGATATGTCGCCGACGGCGCGACGATCGAGGCATCCGAGCCGTTGTTGACTGAGTTTCTAACACAGATTTTGCAAGAGAGCGGCGGAAAGAAGATCCACCTGATCGCTCACAGCATGGGCAACCGAGGCGTCCTGAAGGTGATGGAGAACGTCATCGATCAGGTTAGGAGCAAGAATCCTAAGGCTTTCGGTCAGATCCTCTTGGCAGCACCAGATGTTGATGTCGAAGTCTTTCAGCAGAATTGTGCCGTCTATCAGCAAGCAGCTTTGCAGACAACGTTGTACGCATCACCTCGCGACTGGGCCGTTTGGGCATCGTCAATCGTGAACTGGCACGACCGAGTCGGGTATCATCCGCCTGTTACCGTGTTCGATGGGATCGATACGGTTCGCGTAGACAAAGTTGATATGGACTCAATCGGACACGGCTACGTCGGTGCAGCGAAAGACGTTATGAACGACATGGATAAGGCAATTAGATTCCAAGCAACACCGCACGATCGCGGACTCGAAAAGCGTGAGACAGAAGAAGGCCACGAATTTTGGGAAATCCTTGGCTAGACAAATGGCCGCGAACAGCAGTGACGGGCACGCCAGATTGCAGGAAGAAGCAATTGGCAGATCGGAGTCGTAGCTGAGGTCGCGTGGCTTCAGAATTGGGCCGAGCGCTGGCGGGCGCAGCTATCGAGCTTGGATCGACTGAACTCTTGCGATCCCATCTAGATGGCTGTCTGCCTTGACCCCATAGCTCTCCTTTCAACAAGTGACTACAGTAAAAGCAATGGAAGAAAAAGAAATCGATCCTGCTGATCTAGCAGATGCGGTGTTGGCGTTCGTCTCTCGACCTAACTATCAGCCTGTCAAACCGAGAGTAATCGCCAAGAAGTTGGGGCTGCCAAAGGAACGAATCTCCGAAGTTCGCAAAGCCGTGAAGCGGCTCGCGAAGAAGGGCAAGCTGGCGTATGGCGAGAAGCATTTGGTGGCGATGCCGGGCGGCAAGTCCGCGACTGCTGCGTCCAATGCCCCCAAGCCGACCAACGTCGTTACCGGTACGTTTCGCAAAGCGAAGGCTGGATTTGGCTTTGTGCGGCCCAAAGATCCGGACGTTAAAAAACGGCTCGGCGATGATATTCACATCTCCGAGAAGAAGACGCTCGACGCATCCAGCGGTGACTTGGTCGCGGTTCGACTAAAGAAGGGCGCCGGGGGCGAGCGGACTCGGGGCGAGATCGTCGAGATTCTCGAACGAGACAAGAATCAGTTCGTTGGCGTTTACTTTGAACGCACGGAGATGGGCTTTGTCCAAGTCGATGGCAAAGTCTTCGCTCGACCCACATTCGTCGGTGATGCCGGTGCAAAGAATGCTCGCAGCGGCGATAAGGTCGTCATCGAGATGGTTCACTTTCCATCGCACACACGCGATGGCGAAGCGGTCATCGTCGAAGTACTCGGCGCACGCGGAACACCGGGAATCGACACGCTATCGATCATCCGCGAGTTCAACTTGCCAGACGAGTTTCCAGACGATGTGCTTGAAGCGGCAAGGGAGCAGGCCGACAAGTTCGACGAGTCGATTGGCGAAGATCGCCGTGACTTCACGGGCGATACAGTGGTCACCATCGATCCTTTCGACGCTCGCGACTTTGACGATGCGATCTCGCTCGAGAAGCTCGACAACGGTCATTGGCGACTCGGCGTACATATCGCGGATGTCTCGCACTTTGTGCCGAAGGGCTCGCCGCTGGACCGCGAAGCGCGTGATCGGGCGACGAGTGTTTATCTACCAGATCGTGTCATTCCGATGATTCCGGAAGTGATATCGAACAATCTGGCCAGTCTCCAGCCGCATCGTGTTCGTTATACAAAGACCGCGGTCATCGAGTTCACGCCCGAAGGCGTGCCGGTGGCGACCGAAGCATTTTGCGGGGTGATCAAGAGCGCACATCGCTTCAACTACGAAGAAATCGACGAATATATTGAGGATCGACAGCCGTGGCGGGAGAAGTTGGAACCGAAAGTGTTCGATCTCGTTGGGCGAATGTACGAGTTGGCGATGATCTTGCGACGGCGGCGGCTTAGCGGTGGTTCGATCGAGCTGACATTGCCTGAAGTGAAGATCGATTTGGACAACGATGGCAAGGTGAGTGGCGCACATCTCGCAAAGCATAGCGAAAGCCATCAGATCATCGAAGAGTTTATGCTCGCTGCGAACGAAGCCGTCGCGACGCTGCTCTCGGATCACGAGTTGCACTTTCTAAGACGAGTTCACGCGAAGCCCGACCCACTCAAACTCAAAAACCTAGCTCAGTTCATGCGGGAGTTGGGAATTGAGTGCGAGAGTTTGGAGAGTCGCTTCGAGATCAAGCGAGTCGTCGAACAAGTCGTCGGTCAACCGGAAGAGCACGCCGTTCACTATGCGGTCTTGCGAGCGATGAAGAAGGCGGTCTACAGCCCGGAGGTCGAAGGGCATTACGCATTGAACAGCCGCAACTACTGTCACTTCACATCACCGATTCGTCGCTATCCTGATCTGACCATTCATCGGATGATTGAATCCATTGTCCGAGGCAAAAAACCGCCGAACGACTTCGACAAACAAGCTCTGCTCGGCGAACATTGTTCGGAACGCGAACAACGTGCGGCATCGGCGGAACGCGAGTTGATCAAGGTCAAACTGCTGACGTATCTCAGTTCGCGCGTCGGCGAAGAGATGGATGCAGTGATCACGGGAGTCGAGCGATTCGGATTGTTCGCGTGCGGTCGTGAATTGCCAGCCGACGGGTTGATTCACATCTCGTCACTGCAAGACGACAACTACCAATTCGATGCGGACACGCACAGCCTGGTGGGCCGTCGCGCCGGAAACTCGTTCCGCTTAGGTGATTTACTCCGAGTCGAGATCGCTCACGTAGACGTCGATCGGCGTTCGCTAGATTTTCGCATCGTAGCATCACAGAAAACGACGCATTCGTCTTCAATGAAATCGAGCGGTCGATCGCCCGGCGGCTCGCGAAAGCATCAAACCGCAGACAAATCGGGCGGCAAGCGACGTGGAGCCGACAAGAAGCCAACCGCAAAAAAGGCAGCGGGCAAAGACAAACGACGTGGAAGCCGCGGTTCGTAAGGGCTAGTTCGGCTAGCACTCACGCGAAAACCTCCCATTTCCTGTGGTCGCGCCACATCACCCGAAGCGCTCTCGTTTCCGCAAGATTGGGCGACTATTTCTGCGAATGTGTCCCAGCTCACGAACTGACTAAAGCTTTTGTGCCGAAAAGACCGACAGTCGAGGACAACGATTCAAGCTGGAGGTCAAGGTATGCGGATTAAGTCAAGGATTCGATGGTATCAAATCGCAGTGGCACTTGTCGCAGTGACCTGGACCGGGTGTGCAACGACAAGCGGAATCAAGCCTTTCGATCTGGCGTCCCACCGCGACCAAGCCGTTGACAACGTGGCCGCCCCATCTCAACTAGCGACACCGGAACAAGCCGATGCACCCTCAGCGGACGGATACCAGACACAATTCGTCTCGGCCCCGCGTCCCCAACGACGCTACACGGCCCCAGCCTGCACGTCCGGCTTTAGCTGACGTCGCTGAGATTAGCACATCGTGAATGTGCAATTAGAACTGAGAGTACGCACTCGCCCAGCTAGCGGGCAGCCTCGGTTTAGCTACAATTTCGTGAGTCATGTGCGGTTAAGAACGCACACGCCTTTGGCTCACGGATCGCTACATGGAAGTTGCCCTCGCACACACGCCGCTTTACGATTGGCACGTTGCTCGCAGCGCGCGAATGGTGGACTTTGCGGGCTGGTCGATGCCGGTTCAGTATTCGTCGATTGTCGAAGAACATAGGGCTACGCGCAACGCCATCGGCGTCTTCGATATCTCGCACATGGGGCGTTTGCGATTCGATGGGGAAGGAGCGGCGACGTTTCTCGACCGGTTGCTCACCCGACGCGTCGTCGGACTAGAACAAGGGCTGATTCGCTACTCTCTCGTGACCAACGAATCCGGTGGCATTCTCGACGATGTGCTCGTTTACCATCTCGCTGATGCAGACTACAAGCCATTTCATTTGCTCGTTGTCAATGCGAGCAATCGTGCAAAGATCGTTGCCTGGGTCGAGCAACATCTGTCTAGCGATGATGGCGTGACGATTCGGGACCAGACTGTAGAAACAGCGATGTTCGCCGTTCAAGGGCCAGACGCTCTTAGCGCATTACAGCCGTTGACCGATGTGCAATTGAGCAACATGCGATACTACTCGGGCCAAACCGCGCAGATCGCTGGTCACCCAGTCATCGTCAGCCGCACGGGTTACACGGGCGAAGATGGATGCGAATTGATCGTTTCGGCGGAGTCCGCGAGTAGCGTCGTTGAGAACCTATTCGCTGAAGGAGAACAGTTCGGCATCCAGCCCGTCGGACTAGGCGCGAGAGACACATTACGATTAGAAGCAGCGATGCCTCTATACGGGCACGAGTTGTCGGAAACGATCGACCCATTTCAAGCAGGGTTGGGCTTCGCGGTTCACTTGAAAGACCGTGACTTCATCGGCGCCTCTGCGCTCAAAGAACTCAAACAGCTTCCCAATCAACTGCGCCGAATCGGCCTGGAGATCGACAGCAAACGAGTTCCCCGTGAGCACTATCCCGTACTCTCGAGCGACGCAGTTATCGGGGAAGTGACGAGCGGCACGTTCTCACCGACGCTTGAGCGACCGATTGCGATGGCTTATGTTCAGCCCGATGCGGCGGAGTTAGGTACAAAATTGGCCGTCGACATTCGTGGACGCGCCGCAGAGGCTCGAGTCGTGGCGTTGCCCTTCTACAAACGAGACATTAAGTGAGTCGCGCCAACGCGCAAGTGGCTCGCGCCTAATAAGACGAAAGGAATTCACGGTGAACCCCGACGAACTGCTATTTGCCGAGACGCACGAATGGGCCAAGGTCAATGACGAAGATGGTGCCAAGGTGGCGACCGTCGGCATCTCGGCATTCGCCGTCGAGCAACTGACCGATCTCGTCTACATGGAGCTTCCTTCCGTTGGTGCAACAGTCGAAGCGGGTAAAGAGTTCGGCGAGGTCGAATCCGTGAAGGCCGTCAGCCCGCTCTACAGCCCCGTGACCGGCGAGATCGTCGCTGTGAACGCGGGACTCCCCGATTCGCTAGAAACTCTGAACTCCGATCCGTACAACGCCGGTTGGATTCTCAAGGTTAAGCTGGCGGACGAAAGCTCCCTCGCTAAGCTTCTCGATTCAGCCGCCTACCAGAAGCAGTGCGCCGAAGAAGGCTGAGGATCGTCGAAGCCAGAAGACAAATCATCTCAACACCTAACACAGACCCTCTCATCCGATGCCTTACACATTTAATACGCCTGAAGATCAACACGCGATGCTCGACGCAATCGGCGCGGCATCGATTGACGATCTGTTTGCTCCGATCCCCGATTCGTTGCGATTAGAGCGTCCTCTCGATATTCCGGCCGCCATGGGCGAGTTGGAGTTGACGCAACACATGCAGGCTCTGGCCGCAAAGAACGAGCACGCTGGACAGAAGACCTGTTTCCTTGGCGGCGGAAGCTATGACCACTTTGTCCCCGCCGTGGTGGATGCAATCGCCTCGCGTGGCGAGTTCTATACTTCGTACACGCCGTATCAACCGGAAGTCAGTCAAGGCAATCTCCAGGTCACGTTCGAATATCAGACGCTGATCTGCCAGTTGACTGGAATGGACGTCTCGAACGCCAGTCTGTACGACGGTGGCAGCGCGGCGGTTGAAGCGGTACTCCTGTGTATGAGCGTGACGAAGCGTTCAAAAGTAGTGACGACGGCGAGCGTCCACCCTGAATATCGTCAGATCATCGAAACTTACTTCACGCATCTCGACGCTGAATTGATCACCGTCGGTTCGCCCGCAGGCATCGTCTCGATCGAAGAGCTAGAAGAAGCCGTCGATGACGACACAGCATGCGTGTTGTTACAACAACCGAATTTCTTCGGTTGCGTCGAAGATGCGGAACGGATCTCCGGGATTGCTCACGAACACGGAGCGTTGTTCGTCGTCTCTTGCGATCCAATCAGCCTGGGCCAGCTGAAACGCCCCGGCGACCTTGGCGCGGACGTGGTCGTGGCGGAAGGCCAATCACTTGGCTCGCCGATGCAGTTCGGTGGGCCTTACCTCGGCATCATGGCTTGTCGAGAGAAATTTGTTCGCCGAATGCCAGGCCGCATCGCGGGTCAGACCACCGATCGCCGTGGTAAGCGGTGCTGGGTGTTGACGCTGCAAACGCGAGAACAGCATATTCGCCGCGAGAAGGCGACCAGTAATATCTGCACGAATCAAGGCTTATTCGCGCTCCGAGCTGCGATCTACCTCTCGGCCCTAGGGCCACAAGGGCTCCGCGAAGCTTCGGAGCTGTGCCTTCAGAAGTCACGCTACGCCATCGAACAACTCGTCGCTGATGAACGATTTGAGCTGGCATTCCAGCAGCCAACTTTCAAAGAGTTTGTGATTCGTGACACCAAAGGCAAGGTTGCCGACGTCTTGGCCGAGTGTAGCGAGTCGGGGATTCTAGCGGGAATTCCACTTTCGACATGGTATCCCAATCTCAGCGACTGCTTCCTCGTTGCGGTTACCGAAAAACGAACGAAACATGAAATCGACCAGTTAGCTGACAGCTTGACTCGCGCGTCAGTCGATGACTCGGTTGTCTCCGTATAAGGCATCGAAGGACATGCGAAACACTCTAGCTACTCAACCCATCTTCGAGCTTTCCAAGCCCGGTCGTCGAGCGGCTCGGTTTCCGAAGTCGGATGTGCCGGTGCGACCGATCGAAGACCTTTTGCCCGAGCGTTGCCGCGCGACGACACCTCCGCCGCTTCCAGAAGTGACCGAGCCAGACGTCGTCCGGCACTTCACGAATCTCTCGACATTAAATATGTCCGTCGATACACACTTCTATCCGCTCGGCTCGTGCACCATGAAGCACAACCCAAAGCGAAACGAGCGACTCGCGAACCTTCCCGGGATCGCCGATCTCCATCCGTATCAACCGGACGATACGGTTCAGGGATTGCTTCAACTACTGCATGAGCTGCAAGGCATGTTCGCCGAGATTTCGGGACTGCCAGCGGTCTCATTGCAACCAGCGGCGGGAGCACATGGCGAGTTGACTGCATTGATGGTCGCGGCCGCCTACTTCGACGATCTCGGTGAGAAGCGTACTAAAGTACTGACCCCTGATAGCGCGCACGGCACGAATCCGGCGAGTGCTCGAATGGCGGGCTTCGACGCGGTCACGATTAAGAGCGACTCCCGCGGCCTAGTTGACCTCGAAGACTTGCGTTCCAAGCTGGACGATCAAGTCGGCGTTTTTATGATCACGAATCCAAGTACATTGGGCATCTTCGACGATCAAGTTGCCGACATCGCGGACTTGGTTCACAAGGAGGGCGGATTGATCTACCTGGACGGCGCCAACATGAACGCCATACTCGGCATCGCCCGCCCCGGTGATTTTGGTGCCGACATGATGCACTATAATCCTCACAAGACTTTCAGCGGACCGCACGGCGGCGGCGGCCCGGGCGCAGGGCCGATTTGCGTCACGGAAAAGTTGGGGCCGTATCTACCTGCGCCAGTGGTTTGTCAGCATGATGGTCGCTTCGCGCTCGACTACGATCGTGCCAAATCGATCGGGCGCGTTCGAGCTTTTTTCGGTAACGTGGGAGTTCTCGTACGTGCGTACTGCTACATTCTGACTCACGGGGCAGATGGCCTTCGGCGCGCCTCTGAGAATGCCGTATTGAATGCGAATTACTTGCTCAGTCGCGTCAAGCACATTCTGCCAGTTCCTCACGGCGATCGCTGCATGCACGAATTTGTCGCAACGGCTGGAGAATTAAAGAAGACGAAAGGAATCAGCGCGATGGACATCGCCAAACGATTGCTCGACTTCGGCTACCACGCGCCAACTGTTTACTTCCCACTCACGGTTGCTGAATCGATGATGATCGAGCCAACCGAGTCGGAGAGCAAGGAAACGCTCGACGCATTCGCCGCGGCATTATTCCGAATTACCGACGAAGCAACCGAGCTACTGCATGACGCCCCACACACCACGGCAATCAGCCGCCCCGACGAAGTCCAGGCAGCTCGCAAACCCGTGTTAAAATGGACATCCGCCTGATCATCGACGAGCCGGCTCGGGGCTCGTGGAATATGGCGGTCGATGAAACGCTGCTTCTGGGGGCAGGGCAGGGCGGCGGCGCGGCGCTTCGGTTCTATCAGTGGGCCGAGCCGACTTTGTCACTGGGGTACTTCCAGAAAATCGCTGCTCGAAGTGAACATCCGCCCAGCTCAGAACTGCCTGTCATCCGCCGGGCTACGGGAGGGGGCGCGATTATACATCATCATGAATTGACCTACAGCTTTGTGACGCCAATTCGGGACCGCTTCTCGCCCGAGGTCCAAGACTGTGTAATGCAATTCCACTTGTCGTTAATCGCGACTTTGGCAGAAGATGGAATTAAAGCACGACTGTGTGGTGACGCAGCTGCGGAGGAACAATCGGACAACTTCCTTTGTTTTCAGCGGCGAAACTCGCTTGATCTTTTGATCGGCGATTCCAAATTTGTCGGCAGTGCCCAACGCCGGCATCAGGGAGCGCTGCTTCAGCACGGAAGCATCCTTCTGTCTCGTTCACCTCTCGCCGAAGCCCTCCCAGGGCTAGAGGATCTCGCCGGCGTCACCCTCAATGTCAGGGCGTTAATACAACGCTGGTCCGCACATTTGAGCGGCGAATTCGGATTCGACCTAGTGACATCCACCCTGCTGGAAACCGAATCGTCGTTCGCGTTGGAGATCGAACGTGCAAGATTCGCCGACGAGAATTGGACATACAAACGTTGACTAACATTCCCCCGCAAGTGTTATATAATTTGACGTTTGCCTCCTTTTTCATTAAGCTTTTTCCTTGCAAGGTAAAGGTTCGATGGCGAATCGGGCGAATGAGTTTAGTTTAGAGGCAACTTAAACTCCAAACTCCCGTTACCGCGCAGCAAGTTCCACATCGTCAGCGCAGCTCGCGCCATCGGTAAGAAAGGTGCATATGCAAGTCAAGTTAAAAGTCCTCGCGGGGAAGAACTCGGGCAAGGAACTGGCAGTTCCTGTGAAACGCTTCTTGATCGGGCGAGGCGACGACTGTCACATGCGTCCAAAGAGCGAAGCCATCAGTCGCAATCATTGCGCGATCCTGGTCAGCGAGGATGACGACGAAGTCATCATCCGTGACCTGAACAGCCGCAACGGAACCTACTTGAACGGCGAGCGACTCGCCGCTGATCAATCTCTAGAAGCAGGTGATCATTTGCAAATCGGGCGGCTTGAATTTGAAATCATGATCAAAAACCGAAAGCGTGTGCCCGAACCGATAGCAGCGCCCGCAACGATTAGCGACGATAGCGCTTCGCTAGATTTCGACATCAACGAATGGTTGCACGAAGGCGACAACGCCGACAAATCAGAGAAGAAGAAGGCCGACCCAGAAACACGGCAGTTCAAGCTGGACGAAACGGATCGTATTGCTCTCGAAGCTGCAAAGCGAACCCTCGACAGCGTTGACGGCGATGACCTGCCCGTATCGGACAATGGCGAGTCTGCAACGAAGAAACTCGAACGGCCTGCGAAACAGACTCCCGGGAAGTTACCGACGAGTGAGAAAGAAGATGCGGCTTCGTCGCGGGACGCGGCGGCTGACATGTTGAAGAAGTTTTTCAACAACCGCTAGTCGCAAACGCACGATCCGTAACGATTCATCAAAGCCTGTCGCTGCGACAGGCTTTTTTAGTGGCCATCCAAGATCGCGGACCAAGACGAGAATACCTAAGCGACTCGAATTCCGTTCTGTCGCTGAAACCACATGATTCGGCGTCGGGTATCACCCAGTAACCGGCACTCTAAAACTGATAAAGCGTGCCGGAGAGAATGGCTTGATGGAAGATCTCCGATTATTGGTAAATCGCTGCCTTAAGGGCGAGCAATCCGCCATGTTAGCGCTCGTCGAGCGCTTTCAAGGCCAGGTATTCGGACTCTCCTACCGCATGTTGGGAAACCGCCAAGACGCTGAAGACGCAGTCCAGGAGACGTTTGTTCGCGTGTTAAAGAATTTGGGAAAATGGGATCACGAACGAGATTTTGAGCCTTGGTTGTTCGCGATTGCCGGCAATCGTTGCCGTACCGCGCTCGCATCTCGGCGTCGGCGCCCCACAAGCCAAGCCTTCATTGAACCGGTACCCGACCATCGTCCAGATGCTGCGCCGGCGATGCATTTGGCAGAGGAAGTACAGCTCGGCCTTGAGCAACTTCGAGATGATTACCGTCAAGCCTTCGTCTTGTTCCACCAGCATGAGCTGAGCTACGAGCAAATCGCTGACGCGATGAGCCGGCCATTGGGCACGGTCAAAACATGGATTCACCGAGCGCGAATCGAGCTGATTCGCTTCCTTCGGCAGCGTGAAGTGATTGAGGAATCGAGTTATGCAGTGCGTAAAGTTTGAACAGCGACTCCAACAGTTGCTCGACGACCGACGAGTCGTCGAACGGGACGAATTGCTTCGTGAGCATGCGGGCAAATGCGACGCTTGCGACGCGCTCATCCGAAGTCAGCGCAAACTGTTTAACGCGATTAATGCCCATACGATGTATACCGCAGAGCAATCGCAGTGCCCTTCGGATATGGGAGTTCGTGTTCTCGATCAGAATCGACTCGACGGGAAGAGCCGAAGGAAGAGGCGTTTATTGGTGGCTGCGCTCGCAACGGCAGCGGCGCTCATGATCGCTCTACTCCCGCTCGCAGGCGAACGGATCAGGCTCCGTGAAAATGGAAAGCAGGGAGCGGGAGGACTCGCGTTGGTTGCGCCCGCTCCGCAATCGATCGCGACTCGGCAACTGAGCTCTCAAGAAACAGAAGACTTGCGAAGGCTGATGCGCCAGTTGGTGGTCCACCTCTCGGACAATCGCTTCGGGATGCTTGAGCCAGTTGATCAACTTGCCAGCGGCATTCGTCCTTTGGCTGCCACCTTCAATCTTGCCTTCGATACGCTGCGTCGGACGTTACCTGGATATTCCGATCCGCAACCTGCTCAGCCGCAGGCAATCTTCCAAAAGTTGCGATTGTCGATCGTCTAGCGACGTCGCAATCGCCGAACCGGTAACTCTGCTCCGTCCCACCTTGAGCTTGGCTCGGGCGCTCTTATCGCCCGCAAATGCGGAATGTTCCCGCAGACGCTAATATCCGTGCGACCCGCAAGGGCCAGAACAACCTCTCTTTTTCCCCAGACGTTTCATTTTCACATCCGCTCCTCCCGATCTTTAACTTCTATAGCCGGATCGCTATCTCTACACACCTATGGACGGGTATTCCGCAGGCTGATGCTTTGGAGGAATACTGTGGCACGCACGAAGAAGAATGAAGTTACACTCGATCGCCGAGAACCAACTGACCGTCGGGCGAGCGATGATCGCCGCCAAGCGGACACCCCAGTCGGTGAAGAACGTCGACAGGCCCCCCGCCGTAAAGTACCACGTCGTCGACAGATTGATCCCACCACCTGTGAGCGAGATTATTCGGATCAAGAGATCGAATTCATGCAAGCTATGGACGCGTACAAACGCTCCAGCGGACGTATGTTTCCAACTTGCAGTGAGATTCTGGAGGTGCTGCGAGATCTCGGATACCAGCAGGTCGGAACGCCCACCAAAGTCCCAGCAGCCGCCGAGGCGGAAGGCGACACAGATAGTGACCTAGACGGCGAATTTGACGATGTGGAAGAAGTAGAAGTGTGATTCGCCGATTACTACGACAATTCGACAAAAAACGAGAGGGCGAGCTTCTGCTCGCCCTTTTTTCGTCGATTTGCTGCGGCTTGTGGTCTTTTGGGTCGGATGATATTATTGCGGTTTCGCGAAATGCGATCGATGCAGAGCTTAGCAAGTATTCGCCACGCAAGGACTTGGGACATGAAGGACGGCATTCACCCAAACTACGTCGATACCGCAGTAACTTGTGGTTGCGGAAACAAGTTTTCGACGAGAAGCGTTCGCAGTGAGTTGAAGGTGGACATTTGCAATTTGTGCCATCCCTTCTTCACCGGCAAGCTGAAGTATATCGATACCGCTGGCCGTATTGAGAAGTTCCAGAACAAGTTCGCCGCGGGCACGTATGCAAGCCTTCAGAAGCCTGGCAAGAAGAAGCCGGCGAAGGCCAAAGCCGACTCCTAGCTGTCTGGCATCTATCTTGTTCGGCTCATCGTTAGCCCTCCATTGGCTCGGATGATGCGCCGAACGTCTCCATCCCGTTCTCTATTTGCGGACAAGTCGCTCTCCCATGCGCAAGATGCTCGATGAAAAACTAGCTCGCTTCGAAGAACTCGAGCAACTGATGTCGGACCCGGCGGTTCAAGTCGACTCGAATCGGATGGCTGCGGTTGCGCGCGAACATGGTTCGCTAGCCAAACTGACGACGAAGTATCGAACCTTCCGGAAACTCAGGGAAGAGATGGCCGAGCTGCGAGAAATGGCAGAGAGTGACGACAAAGAAGAGCGTCAAATGGCAATCGACGAATTGGCAAATCTTGAAGGGAAAAACGAAAGTCTCTGGAACGAGCTTTTAGAGCAAACAATTGGGGGTGAAGACGCTAACCGAACTCGATGTGTGATGGAGATTCGTGGAGGGACTGGTGGCGACGAAGCCGCGTTGTTCGCTCGTGATCTATTCGAAATGTACAAGAAGCATGCTGAGAAGAAGCGTTGGAAACTCAAGATTCTCGATTCGAGCGCGACCGAGTTGGGTGGCTTTAAGGAGATCTCTTTGGCTTTCGAAGGTGATAGCGTCTTTCGTGAATTGCAATACGAGAGTGGTGGTCACCGTGTACAGCGAGTCCCCGAAACCGAAGCCAAGGGACGCATTCACACCTCGGCTGCGACGGTTGCCGTTTTACCCGAACCGGAGGACGTCGAGATCGAACTCACGGCAGATGAATACGAAGTTCAACGCTATGCGGCAAGCGCCGGCCCTGGCGGTCAACACGTCAACAAAACCGCGTCGGCCGTGCGACTGTTCCATCACGAATCGGGGATCATGGTTCAGTGCTCCGACGAGCGCAGCCAACACAAGAACTTGGCGACCGCGCTTCGATTGCTAAAGTCCAAACTCTACGATGCAAAACGGGCGGAAGAAGAGAAGAAACGCTCTGACCACCGAAAAACGCTTGTCGGGTCCGGCGATCGCAGCCAACGCATCCGGACTTACAACTTTCCGGAAAACCGCATCACGGATCATCGCATCAATTTTACGTTGTACAAATTGGATCAAGTTATTGCGGGCGACCTACAACCGGTTACCGACGCGTTGATCGAACATGATCGCGATGCATTACGCGGCTCGATGGATGAACCTGCCTGATCGCGAAAGATGCCCAGATGTCGGAAATAGAAGCTTGGACGGTAGGCCGGCTGCTTCAATGGACGGCGGACTTTCTCAAAGAGAAAGATTCCACGAGCCCTCGGCTCGATGCGGAAGTTCTGTTAGCAACTGCCCGTAACTGCGAGCGCATCGAACTCTACACGGCGTTCGATGAGGAGCCCCCCGAAGCGATCCGGACCAAGTTTCGCGAGTTGGTACGGCGTCGGGCCGAGGGGGAGCCGGTCGCCTACCTCGTCGGGCACCGAGAGTTTTTCTCGCTCGACTTTGTGGTCACACCTGACGTTCTGATTCCACGACCGGAGACCGAACTTCTGGTGGTAGCGTTACTCGACGCTGCAAAAGAGCTGCGAGTTCGTAAGTCTTCTCTCTCGATTGCCGATGTCGGAACTGGCAGCGGCGTCGTTGCCGTGTGTGCGGCGAAGAACGTCCCCAAGTGTAACGTCACCGCGATCGATGTCAGCTCAAAGGCCCTCCACGTCGCCAGAAACAATATCGATACACACGGTGTCGGCGACCGAGTCGAGTTGATCGAAAGCGATCTATTCGCCCAACTCGACGATCGGCGGTTCGACTTGATCGCCACCAATCCTCCGTACGTTAGCGAACCGGAGATGCAGGAACTGCGACCAGAAGTTGCGAGCTACGAACCACACCTCGCGCTCTGCGGAGGAGCAACTGGAACGGAGATCATCCAGCGTTTGGTACCAGCGGCTGCCGAACGACTCGTTCCCGATGGATACCTGTTGTTCGAAGTGAGTCCAATGATCGAGCCGCAGACGCATCAGATCATACGAGCGCACGGTGATTTCGAAGAGCCCCAAACGCTCAAGGATCTGGCCGGCCTTGCACGAGTTGTCGTAGCAAAGCGGCGAGCTGGGTGAACTGCAATTAAAGTCAGCACACCTGCAGGACTTCTTCGTCCAACTCAATTACGTGGACGTTGACCTGATACTGTGGCAGCTCAATCCGTACAGACTCGTCGCCCGAATTTAGCTGACTGCAATTACCGCCAGCCTTCTTACAGTCGCTCAATGTTGATTCGAGTCTCACGATGAAGTCGTCTGGCCCTTCCGATTTGCCGACCTCGACCACAGCAAGACTTGCTGTAACTTCCGATGTTTCTTCGCCCATGCTAAAGGATGTTGCTTCGATCGTCTGCCGGATCCGTTCGGCTCCTTTCGAAGCATTCTTGGATGAAGTATCTCCCAAGAACATGACGAATCTCTGACCACTGAAGCGAGCAACTCTATCGAATCCACGATCTTTGCGTAAGAGATCGTGTAACATGTCCCCAAAACGCAGCAGCGCGACGTCGCCCCGAGCAGCACCGACCCTTCGTGTAAACGGCTCGAAACGGTCTAGGTCAAGCATCACGAGGCTTACGAGGCGAACGTGCTCTTCGTCTTCGGACCACCATTCATCAAACAGCGAGGCAAGGCCGAGTCGAGTCAACGTAGTTCGCTCGCCATATGTTCGATACCGGTCGGCAATGGTGTGTAGTCGGTCTTGCTGCGTTAACAATTGACACAGGATCTCATCGGCCCGATCACGCAAACCATTGATTAGGGCCATCGCCGTGGCTAGTTGCCTTGCGACTTCGTCGCGGCCTGCGTCGGCGAGTCCGTCGGCGCACGACTTCAACTGAAACGCCTGATCTAGGAGCAGCTCTTCCAGCGCATCGCGAGTGGGGCTCGGCTGCTCCCTCTCTGCGTCTGCTTCGGCAATCCAGGACTCCAGGAGCAGATGAAACGCTTCGAGCCTTTGCCTTAATTCTTTAGCAATCAGTTGCGGCGAAATCGGGTCGAAGAACGCTCGGTCTAGCCCGATCAGGTGTTCGCGATGAGAACTCGTTTCCAACTTGACGATCCATAGCAGCCTTTCGACGGCTGATTTGGGATCGACCTCTGCGAGCTTGAGTTTCTGAGACCAATCGTCACTCCGTACCGTCGCGCGTTCGTCACCTTCACCCTCCGACCGCGCGCCGTCACCCCGTCCGCCAGCTCCAACTCCGCCCTCCGATCCAGGAATCGACCATACCGCGAGTCGATCAAGCGCCATCGCGAGCGCAAACCCCAAGCCCAGATTGGCGGCGGCAAGCGCGAAGACGATCGTAACCATCGCAGTGTTCCCCACAACATCAACCTGTTGCCGCGCCGTGTGCGCGCATTACAGGAATTCAAAAGCGTACGTCACGTATCCGTAGGCTGCACGATCGCCAATCAAACGGTCGCATCGTTTCTGAGGATTATGCCGCGTGACAAGCACCTTGCCCAAACACGCCTACGGAATGAGGGGAGATTCATCCGCCAACCGCGCGAGCATTGATTGTAGGTCGCATTCGATTCGTGCCATCAGAGGATCGACTTTGGCATTCCGATCCCGCTTCGGACTGACTTCGATCGGCTCGCCAACTTCGATGATCGCGTGAAGCGAACCGTGTACGCGAGCTTTGTCAGTCAAGTCTTCTTCATACCGTTCCAGCGTTTCCAAAAAGCGATCAACCGAAGGCCTTGCCAGATAATCGGAAGGATAACATGAAACCTGTTGTGCTACGTAGATGTCGGTGAGTTGCTTCCACCGACGTTGCCGCTCCTCTTCCGGCAGTTCGCCATTCACCATGTCAGGCATCAACTTCATGCGCAATGCTTTGACACGAGGAACAACCGATCCAGATTGCGCGCGACCAATCCATTCTTCTTCGAGCGGCTGAAGCAATCGGTCGACTAACCCAGTCAGGCGATCTTCGAACCGTCCCGCTTGCTCCTGTCCAAAGTGCTCGATTTCCTTGAGACACAGCAAACCTCTACCCACCTTGACGATGCGTTCGTACACATTCAATTGGCATTGCGGAAGCCATGAGAATCGACGCTCGATGTCCGAAAGAACTTCGTCAGCGACCATTTCCAAGTTGCCACGAAACAAGTATTTGATGGCGATTGGATGAACAACTACCTTCCCACCCTCGACATGCTTAGCGCGGCGTTTGGCGGCGGTTCGAGCGATAAACGCCACTCCATCCAACAACGCGTGCAGCCGGTCGTTCGTTCGGCTAACAGCACCTTCCGGGAAGAGGACGAGCGGGCGTTCCGCTTTCTCTAGTATCTCGATCGCGGTGTTAATCGCCTGTCGATCAATGCCTTCGCGATAGACACTGAAGCCACCCATTTTGCGAATCGCCCAACTGGTAAACCAGTCCTGAGTGAACAGATGCCAACTTGCCATCGCATACACATGGAAACCGACATCCCGAGCCAACCATCCCAAAACCAGCGGATCGCCTGGTCGGCAGTGATTCGGGGCGAGCATGATGCCGCTTCCCGCGTCGAGCGACTCTCTCAGCCGTTCCTCATGTCGCAGTTCGTAGCTGACCACACCTTCACTCTTCCGGAGCCATCTCCCATAGAGATCGAAGCGCTGAATAAAGCTTGGCCACCACGTACCTCGGTGAGGTGGAACGAATTGGTAAGGCTTTTCGTTAACGATGTTTTGCATCTTTGATTCGCATCTATGGTCTAAGACGTTCCAGAAACGTTGAAGTCGCATCGGCAACTGGCCCGACACGACACCTTTCGTAATCGGCACAATCGGCACGGAATCTTCTCCAACTGACTAGGTCTTGGCCCTAAATGGGCGTCGAATGGAGTCGCTGGACACGAAAGACCGAAAATATCCGCAGGACTGCCACCGAGCACCGCCGAGGCCACGGACACTTCGGCGGTGATCGGAGGGTAGATCCTTAAACATCAATGCACCGGCTGATCAACGGATCGCACGTCGCTGGTTCGCCGCGTCGCATCACTCAGAACAGCAGCCGCATAGCATACACGCTTGCCCCACGGCTTCCCAACTGCAATCAACATCATCTGAACTCACCTATGGCTCGCGCTCGCCGCAAATTAGTGCCGCCACAACCGAAAGCACGCGGCGATTCGACACAGCGGCTGACCGCCGCCTTTCTCGACTACCTTCGGGGCGAGTGCCGACTGGCTGATAACACGGTGGCAGCCTATCAGAGAGACATCAAGCGATTTCGCCGGTGGCTTGGTAACCGGAACATAACAGGTCTAAAGATCGCGGATCTGTCGGATTTTGCCGCGACGCTTCACGAATTGAAGTTAGCTCCGGCGAGTATTGCCCGCCACATCGTGGCACTTCGGATGTTCTTCCGTTACTTGCAGCTGGAAGGCTTGCTGAAGGACAATCTCGCCGAACTGCTGGGCAGCCAAAAGCTGTGGCAGCGAGTTCCCGAAGTTCTCTCGCCGCAAATGGTTGACCGCTTTCTGCAATCGCCGCAAAGCTACGATGCCTATTGGCGACGTGATCGCGCAATGCTCGAGCTTCTGTACGCTACGGGATGTCGCGCGTCCGAACTGTCGAACCTGCGAACAAGCGACGTTCATCTTGCCGAAGGCTACTGCCTTTGCCACGGAAAGGGAAATAAGGAGCGACTGGCTCCCATTGGTCGCCTCGCCCGAAAGGCCGTGCAAGAGTACTTAGATGACGAGCGTTCACAACTGGCGGCCGTCCCAGCCACGCCGCCCGTTTGGCTGCTTCTATCTCGCAGCGGCAGGCGATTGCGGCGCGAAGCCATTTGGGAACTTGTCAAAAAGTACGCGGTTCGTGCAGGAGCGCCCGAGTCCATCAGCCCTCACACGATGCGTCACAGCTTCGCGACGCACTTGCTCGCCGGCGGAGCTGACCTGCGCCAAGTTCAAGAGATGTTAGGACATGCCAGTATCGCAACCACGCAGATCTACACACACGTCGATCAATCCCGGCTGAAGAAAGTTCACGATCGATTCCATCCGAGGGCTTAGTGCCGATTCGCGAACTTCGTCGATCGAATCAAAGGCCTCAGTTGGCCCAGCTCATCTCGATAGCCAGTCACGTTGTCGAGAGCAGCAATCACATTCTCGTACTTCAACTTCGAGTCGCAGTCGACCGTCATGACAACATCTCGCAACGCTCCATCTTCCTCCAACCCAATCAATCGAGCTTGCACTTCCTCGAAACTTGTAGCGCGCTGTCCATTTAAGCTAATCGCAATCAATCGTCCCTCCGGTGAGGCGTCTAATCGCAGGATCAGCGGCAGATTCGTTCCTCGGGATTCGCCGTCACTTACGATGGCATCTGCCCCGGCCATCACAAACTCGCCTTCCTGTGACGTAATCCGGAACGTCATCACAAAAAACACCAGCAACAGAAACACGATATCGATCATTGACGACATCTGCAGGCGATGATCGTCGGTCTGACTAGAGCGGCTCGTTACAAAACGCAACACGGCTAATCTCCTTTGATCGGTTGATGCGGTCTATCCACAAACACCTTTCGCAATTCACGCCGCGTTTATTCCTTCACTTTGTCGTAGATGCGTGGACGACCGGGGAACGATGAATCAAATTGATGTCCCAGAAGGTTCGCAAGAAATCACAACCGATCACGACCAGGGTGTTTCCCACAAACCTGACGAGGCACGGATTCACCCGCGCTTTGCGTGGTGAACTAGGTGCAGGACTAGTTTCAAAGTACGGCAAACACTCCGATCCTAGATCGTTGCTGAATAGAAGCAGAAGCCTCAGAGAAAGTTGTGCCGACAAAATGGCGGAAGTGCATGGGAATCGAACCCACCGGAGCCGCGTTTATCGCAACTCCCAACGGTTTTGAAAACCGGGGCCACCACCAGGTGTGCAAGCACTTCCGCAGTCGACAACTTCCAGCGTATACCAAACGGTCCTGAGGTGCTATCCAGTCAGGATGGAGAAGTCAGCGAACCAACTATAGATCGTTAAAACAAAGATCACGAGGCCGATACCCAGCGGCCAAGCCAACGGCCAAGCCGTTAAGTCGACGGCACCAGAATGTTTGTGCTCCCAAGCCGTCTCGCGTGGTGACAACTTACTGATGATCAGCATCAAGGCGATAAGCGAAACGAACACAAGTCCGAGGAAATGGAATTCGTGAATCACCTCGACATATTCAGCCAAAAACGGCACGAAGTAACCCAACGCGATCGCAGCAAATCCGACGACGAGACTGACCTTCGCGGCAACTGCAGGGACGCGTTTCGTAAACATCCCGACAAATACGACCGAAAATATGGGAATGAAGTACAGTCCGTTCATCTTCTGCAAATAGCCAAAGATGCTGTCCTGCCCGGCAAGTAGCGGCGCGACGGTCATCGACGTCACAGCAATCGCGCAGCCGAACATCTTTCCCGATCGAATCACTTGTTTCTCTTCGGCTTTCGGATTGATCATGTGCTGATAAACGCCAAGACTGAAGAGCGTCGCCGTGCTGTTTAGGGCCGAGTTGAACGAACTCAGGATCGCACCGACCATTACAGCCGCAAAGAAACCAGCGAGCGGCGCCGGCAAGACGTCTTGGACGAGATGTCCGTACGCGTGGTCTTTATGAAGTCCGTCAACGCTATAAAGATGGAAGGCAATGATCCCAGGCAACACGAGAATCAGTGGAGCGAGGACTTTTAACAAGCCGGCATAGATCACACCTTTTTGGCCTTCGGCGAGAGTCCTCGCACCGAACGTCCGCTGAATAATCTGTTGATTGGTCGTCCAGTAAAACAGATTCAGTAGCAGTACACCGCTAAAGAGTGTCGAAAACGGAACAGACTGCTCCGTACCACCGATCGAATTAAACTTCTCGGGATGAGATGCCTTTAACTCAGATAATGCAGCAACGACACCGTCGCCATTCACCGCCTGGAGCCCAAAGTAAACGATAAGAACACCTCCGACCAACAAACCAAAACCGTTGATCGTGTCGGAGACTGCAACTGTTCGCAGACCACCGAAGATCGCGTAAATTGACCCGATGATTCCGATCAGCCAAACCGTTCCCCACAAGATCGTCGTATCAGATTCAATGCCGGTCAGATCGCTCATATTCAAGACCCCCGACAGCCCTGTCGCGCCCGTATAAAGAATGATCGGTAAAAGAATGACGGCGTAGGCGAAGAGAAAGATCATCGTGGTGATCGTTCGCGTTCCGCCATCGAATCGTTTTTCTAAAAACTGTGGAACGGTGGCGATGCCGCTCTTCAGATACTTCGGCAGGAAGAACAACGCCATCACCACGAGCGATACCGCCGCGATGACCTCCCAGGCCATCACGCAAATTCCGTCCGAGAACGCGGCGCCGTTCAAGCCGACCAGTTGCTCCGTCGACAGATTCGTCAACATCAGCGAACCGGCGATGTATCCACCCGTCAATGTGCGCCCCGCGAGAAAGTAGCCGTCCGAACTGCCGTGGTCATCACGCCGTGTCAAATACCACGTGATCGCGCCTACGAGTGCCGTGCAAAACGCGAACGAACCTAGAGTGAGAAAGACCATAAATCTAGTTCATTGTATGGAGAAGAAGGCTTCGATATACGAACGTTGCTAACTGGGCGTCGCGTAACCTTGCGGGTGACTCTGATGCCATTGCCACGCCGTTTCGACGATAGCCTGCAAGTCCGGGTAAGCGGGCCGCCAACCCAACTCGTCCCGAATCTTCGAGCTGCCCGCAACCAGCGTTGCCGGATCTCCGGGACGCCGATCGACAATGTCTGCTGGGATCGCGTGCCCCGTAATCTCACGAGCGGTTTCGATGACTTGTTTGACACTGAATCCCTGTCCATTGCCCAGGTTGTAAGTCCGGCTTCCCTGGTCCAGGGCCTGGAGTGCGAGGATATGGGCCTGTGCCAGATCCAACACGTGGATATAGTCGCGGACACACGTTCCGTCGGGCGTGTCGTAGTCGCCCCCAAACATGCTGACGCGTTCACGTTGCCCGAGTGCGACCTGCAAGACGATTGGGATAAGATGCAACTCAGGCGTATGGTCCTCGCCGCGTTCAGTCGATGCGCCAGCGGCGTTAAAGTATCGCAGCGCCGCAAACCTCAAGTCATGAATTTGGTCAAGCCAGTGCAACATGCGTTCGCAAATGAACTTTGATTCGCCATAGGGACTGCCGGGCACAATTCGCTCAGACTCGTCGATTGGCATTCGCTCTGGATCATCGAACAAGTTTGCGGTCGAAGAAAGGATGATTTTCTTGACGTCATGCGCGACCATACTCTCCAGCAGATTCAAAAAGTTCGTGACATTCTCGCCGAGATACTGAAATGGGAACTTCATCGATTCGCCAACTAGCGAATAAGCCGCAAAGTGCATGACAGCATCGGGCTGGTGCTGCTTCATCGCCTGATCAATGGCGATGCGGTCGTTCAGGTCCGCGTGTACGAACTTGGCTTCCGGATGCACGGCTTCGCGGTGTCCAAGCGACAGATTGTCAAAGACGACAACCCGCTCGCCTTGTTGAATAAGCTGTTCAACAACGATGCTGCCGATATATCCGGCACCTCCCGAGACGAGAACTTTCATGGCAACTGATCCAGCGTTGATTCTACTTAATGCGATGCGCGCCCCGAGCGGGACGAGTAGTGAATAGTGTCGGCTGAATTCCGGTTTGCTGGAAGTACCGTTGCGCAAGTACCTCCGTGATTGATTGCGCTGCGTTCGTCCTCACCAAGCTGACGGTACAACCGCCGAATCCGCCGCCCGTCATTCGCGAGCCGATCACGCCGCCGGCGTCGCCGATCTCCTTCGTCATTTCAACCAGCAAGTTCAGCTCGTCACAGCTCACTTCAAAATCGTCGCGCAACGATGCGTGACTGTCATACATCAATTGTCCAACCTCTTGCCAGCGTCCGGCCCGAATCGCATTCGCCGCGTCAACAGTGCGTTGAATTTCACCGACAACATGTCTGACACGACCAAGGTTGACCGAGCCGAGTCGTTCGCTCGCGAATTCAAGTTGCTCGCTAACGACGTCGCGCAGTGTCTCGACACCGAGCGTCTTCGCCGCTGCTTCACATTCGGCGCGACGCTGTGCATACTCGCCGCCAGTCAGTTCATGCTTCACATTGCTGTTAGCAATTAGTATCGTCACAGCGGGATCATCAAAAGGTACGAACTCGACGACCTGAGACCGGCAATCCAAGAGCAGCAACGAATCTTGTTGACTAAGAACGCTGCTGAATTGATCCATGATGCCACAAGGCACTCCCGCAAACTTGTGTTCCGCTTCCTGGCAGAGCAGCGCCTTCTCAAGAGGCAGGATCTCTTCTCCGAGCATCGCCTCTAACAGCGTGGCGGTCGCGACCTCAAGTGCCGCACTACTCGACAAGCCGCCGCCTAGCGGCACCGACGAGCGAACTAGCGCATTGAAGGGGTAGAGCTGCTCGCCACGATTCACGAAGCCCGCGACAACGCCCTGGACATAGCTCGACCAAGTTATCCGTCCCGGCTTAATCGCTCCGGTGACTTGGACAACCGCCTCTTCATCGACGTCAGCCCCGACGATACAAGACGCATCACCGTCTGAAGGACCACCTACCATCACGACGTAGCGATCGATCGCAGCAGGCAGCACAGACCCGCCGTTGTAATCAGTATGCTCCCCGATCAAGTTGACTCGTCCAGGCGCGGCGACAATCCATTGTGGCTCGTCAGCAAACCTCGCTACGTATTGAGAGGTCGCCTCGACGCAAAGCTTGGAGAGGGAAAGGGAGGTCGGGATGGACGCAGTTGCGTCGTCTGACATGGAGAAACCGTACGAGAAGGGGGTGGGATAGGGTCGCCCAGGGACTCATTATCGAGCTGCATCGCGTCTTGACAATGCGATCGGGCCGTTTTGGCGATGTTTTTACCGCCCGACTAGGCGTCTGCTCGGCCGAATTTCCGAAGAAAACCCCCGCCGAATCGACAACGGCAATGAAGTCGAACTCCAGAAACTAGCGATCCTACTGGAGTGTTTCTGCACCAGAATCCATGGCGTTGTCGATCCGCACGATGTCCCGCATGGATTGCTCCGTGTACAGATCGTGATAGTGCCCGCCCTGTCGCACGAGTTCGGTGTGCGTTCCTTGTTCAATAATCTTCCCTTTCTCGATGACCAGAATGCGGTCCGCGGCACGAATCGTCGAGAGTCGATGTGCGATGACGAAACTCGTTCGGCCAGTAAGTACGCGAGCTAAGCCAGCTTGAATCTGCTGTTCGGTCTCCGTATCGATCGATGATGTGGCTTCGTCCATCACCAACAGTCGTGGCCGTTTGAGTACTGCACGTGCGAAGGAGACGAGTTGCTTTTGGCCGAGACTCAATTGATTGCCGCCTTCTCCCACCGACGTCTCGTAGCCCTGCTCTAACTCGGAGATGAACTCGTGCGCGCCCGCAAGCCTCGCGGCGTCCTCGATCTGCTGCTGCGTTGCCTCAAGATCTCCGTAGCGGATGTTCTCGCAGATCGTTCCACTGAACAAGTGCGGTTGCTGGAGTACGATGCCAAGGTGAGATTGAAACCAACGCAAACTGCGATCCGTGTAGTCGATGCCATCGATCACAATGCGTCCCTCCGTTGGCTCATAGAAACGACAGAGCAAATTCACGAGTGTCGACTTGCCGCCGCCTGTCGCCCCGACCAACGCGATCGTTTGACCAGACTCGACCACCAGATTGAGCGCTCCAATGATCTCCGGCCCGGTGCGATAGCGAAAACCGACGTCTTGAAACTCGATCCGCCCGATTGCATCCGGATGCCCATCGCTTCCCATTTCAGAGAGCCGTAGGGTGACCGAATCGGTATCGCGCACATCGGGCACGGCCTCGACCAGGCTTAACACTCGTTCGGCGGATGCTTGAGCCATTTGCAATTCAGCAAACCACGCGGAAAGATCTTGGACGGGTGCGAAGAATAGCTGTGCGTAGTACATAAACATGACGACTTCGCCGATCGCCAGAGTGCCCAGTACGACTTCGTGCCCTCCCAGGACGAGTGCCAATGCAATCGCCACACTGCTGACGGTCAACACAATCGGCAGATAGACCGCCGACAAGATCGCGTTGCGAACGGAATGTTCCTGCATGTTGTCCGCAAGTTGGTCAAAGTCGTGAAGGTTCTGCTCCTGCCGTACAAAGACCTTCGTCGTTCGGACACCGGCGATGCCTTCGTTGTAGACTCCTGTAAGCCTTGAGTTCGCCTTGCGGACCAGCCGCGATGTGCGCAGAATCCGCTTACGAAAAAAGACGCTCACAGCGAACAGCACTGGCACGACCGAGAGCACAGCAATCGCAAGCTTCCAGTTATAAATCACCATCACGACGCTTATGCCCGCCATCAGCGTGCTGCCCCAAATCAAGTCCATCACACCCCACGCAAGTATGTTCGATAACCGATTACAGTCGGACGTCAGTCGGGCCATCAGCCAACCAACTGGTTTCGTGTCGTAGAAGCTGAATGACAATTCTTGCAGACGCTGAAAGGCATCGCGGCGAATGTCGTGGCTGACGTGCGTTCGGATCTTGCCGGCACAAAGAATGAAGGCACAAATATTTGCGCACAACGAGACTGCCAGCACTCCGTATGCCCATCCATAGAACGCAATATTCGCGTCGGCCCCATTCGCTTCGACATCAGCAATCAGCTTACCCGTTACAATCGGAAAACCTAGATCACTGGCCGCCATTCCGAACGCCACTACACAAAACGTCACGGCCGTGCGGCGATAATGCAGCGTGTATTTCAGCAGCTTGCGCCACAGCCGCAAATCGACTGTCTCGTCGCTATCGTCATCGCTCCAATCTTCGTGCGTCATCGGTCGGCTGCTCCCGACAGATCTCGTTCGATCTCGTCTTCGATCGTGCCTTGAATCGCCCACAAGCGTCCATACGGACCGTCGGCTGCAACCAACTCGTCGTGCGTCCCCTGTTGAACGAGGCGACCGTGGTCGAGTACGAAGATACGATCGGCCAGTCGCGTTGATGACAAGCGATGCGCGATAAGAATCGTCGTCTGTTTTCCCCGACGCGATGCGAGTGCTCGAAGAATCTGAGCTTCCGTCTTAGTATCGACCGCACTGAGACTGTCATCCAACACCAGGAATTCCGGTTGCTTTAGCAAGGCACGAGCGATTGCCAGGCGCTGTCGCTGGCCACCGGACAACGTCACACCGCGTTCTCCGACGAGCGTGTCGTATCCATTTTGAAACTCAACGATGTTCTCATGGATATCCGCCGCACGAGCCGACTCTTCGACTTCATGGTCGGCCGCCGAGCTCTTACCGACCACGACGTTGTCCCGTACGGATCGTGAATACAGAAACGGATCTTGCAGAACCATTCCAAACGCGTCACGAACGGAATCGCGTCGCAGCTCCCGCAACTCGCTGTCGCCGATGTGAATCGTCCCCTCTGTGTAGTCGTACAAGCGAACCAACAGATTCACCAATGTCGTCTTGCCAGAACCAGGTGACCCGAGCAACGCGATCGTTTCGCCTTGTTCGATCGTCAACGAAAGCTTGTTGAGCGCCGCTTGGCCATCACGATAGGCGAACGAAAGATCACGAACTGCGATCGCCCCGCGAACAGGTTCGTCGGTTATGTCCTGTTCACTCTCAGGCTCTTCGCTTAGCACGTCTTGAATTCGCCCAATCGCGACGGTCGCTTTGCTGCTATCTGCCAATACTCGTCCGATATGACGAACGGGCCAGATGATGGTGCGAACCAGCCAGAAGAAAAGCACCCATTGGCCAAGCGTCAATTCGCCGTGGATCACGAACCAGGCCCCACCAATCAACACGAGGCCGACCTGCAAGAACACGAGGGCGTCCGACAAGGTCCAAAATCTCGCCATGATATGGAACAGGCGATATTCTAAATCTCTGAACTTGCCGTTTCGCTGCAGGAACTTATCGATCTCAAACTCTTGACGACCGAACGCTCGCACGACACGAATACCTGTCAAATTCTCTTGAACGACCGTTGTTAATTTGGCTTCCGCTTCGTCCACGTCCTTAAAGGCACCGCGCACCTTGCGAAAGAACATGACGGCGAACAGCACCAACACCGGCAAAACACAAGACGATACAAGCGTCATCTTCAGGTTTTGGCTCAACATGATCGGGATCGCAACGGCGACGAAAAGCGCGACGCGAGCGATCTCGACAACCTGGGCCGCCAGAAAGACCCGAACCGTTTCCACGTCTGAAGAACAACGCTGTACGAGATCGCCTGTATCGACATGGTCGTGGTAGTCGCACGGCAATCGCTCCAGATGCTCGTACAATCGATGACGCAACTGGCGGACGAGCCCCTCGCTGGCTTCCGCCGCCCAACGTCCTCGCAGGTAAGTGAAGAAGCCGTGCAACGCATGTGCGACGACGATGGCGATACCGGCAGGAACTAGGGTGTCAGACCAATCCGCTTGACCAGTCGTAATCGTGTCGAGCGTACGTTGCAGAACGTACGGAACAACCAGCAAGAACACAGTCCCTACCGCCATCGCACCAATCGCCGAGGCATATCGGACCCGCTGCCCAGCAGTCAGCTCCCAGAGCGTTCGCTTCGCACTCTTCTGCAATTTTCCCGCCTTTGGCCTTGCTGGACTTTGATTGGATGCGCCGTGAACAGGCAATTTTATCACGAATGACGTTGCGACAAAATGTGTGCTCTGGGCGCGCATTCGTCCGGCGGACATTCTCTGGCACGGAAAGGTTCGCGACTTTCGAGCGATGGGCCGTCACTGCCACTCCATTGCGTCATTTGTTGGGGCCGATCAAACTGTAGCGATCTACCTGCCGAACGATTCAGAACTCACACCACTTCAGAACGCGCACCTTCGAGGCTCGTCGCATGAAGAATCGCACATTGAGCACATTGCTCGTCGTCTTAGTCGCAAGCTCATCACTCCAACTGCGTGCAGCTGAATCCGAGGCTAAACCAAACGTGCTGTTCGTCGCCGTGGACGACCTGAACCATTGGGTCGGGCATCTCGAGCGGAATCCGCAAACAATCACCCCCAATCTCGATCGCCTCGCGAGTTGGGGCGTTAGTTTTGCCAACGCGTATTGCGCAGCTCCGGCTTGTAATCCTTCTCGCGCAGCGCTGATGTCTGGAATGCGACCGTCGACAACCGGCGTCTATCACAATCCAAACGACTACCGACCACATATCAAACCCGAGCAAACGCTCAACTCGCACTTTCGTGCGAACGGCTACTACGTCGCCGGTGCGGGCAAGATCTATCACGGCAGGTTCGGTCGGCGCGACGAATGGGACGACTATGCAGCGCGCGGCAAAGCCAACAACCAGGGAGTCTTCTCCAAGAAGGCAATCGGTTCGATTATCTGGTCCCAGCTGAAGGGTGGCGACGACGCGGTTAACGATTATCACACCGTCAGCTACTGCATCGATCAACTTGAGCGTGAACATGGCAAGCCGTTGTTCCTAGCTTGTGGGATCTTTCGACCGCATATGCCGTGGAGCGTTCCGAAGAAGTACTTCGACATGCATCCATTGGAAGAGATCGTCTTGCCGCCACATCAAGAGGACGACTTGGACGACATCCCTGCCGCCGGTGTGAAAACAGCGAAACCGACAGGCGATCACAAAAACATTCGCGATGCTGGTTCGTGGAAAGAGGCAGTACAAGCTTATCTAGCGTCGATTACGTACGCCGACGGACAGCTTGGGCGGCTGCTTGATGCATTCGAGAAGTCAGCGCTTCGCGAGAACACGATTGTTGTCTTGTGGGGCGACCATGGTTGGCACCTTGGCGAGAAACACCATTGGCGAAAGTTCGCCCTTTGGGAGGAAGCAACGCGAGCGCCGCTGATTTGGGTCGCGCCCGGAGTTACCCCACAAGGCCAGATCAGCCGTCGTACTGTCGACTTCATGAGTATTTATCCGACGCTTTGCGACCTTACGGGTCTGGAGAAGCCACGTCACGTCGAAGGACCAAGCATTCGCAAGCTGCTTGCCGAACCGGACGCCAAGTGGGACCGACCGGCTCTGACGACACACGGTTTCCAACGACACGCCGTTCGTTCGGAACAGTGGCGTTACATTCGCTATGAAGATGGCAGCGAAGAGCTCTACGACGAGTACAAGGATCCATACGAATGGAAGAACCTCGCACATGATCCAAAATACGCCGAAGTAAAAGCGAAACTTGCGCGCTCGTTTCCGAAAGTTAATGAAGCGGAAGTCACGAGAACGAAGTAGGCTCGAATGGCACCCAGGATCTCTGTAGAGCACAACACGTTCGAGCTGCAAGGCTCGCAACCGCTGTTCGCTCAGTCTTGGATACCGTCGTCGGAAATTCGTGGCACCATCGGCATCGTCCACGGACTCGGCGAACATTCAAGCCGGTACCGACCTTTCGCTGAACTTCTTGCGACATCTGGATATCGCGTATTCGCGTACGATCAACGCGGCCATGGCCAAACGAGCGGCAAACGTGGCGATGCGCCGAGTTATGACGTGCTGCTAGACGATGTCGAAACTCTGCTGGCCGAGATGAGTGCTGCGGACGATTTGTCGCCAAAGTTTCTGTTCGGGCAAAGCTTTGGGGGAGCTTTGGTCCTGAACCTTGCTCTACGCCGACAACCAAGCCTGAATGGCATCATCGTTTCGAGTCCGTTATTACGCCCCACGCATCCACCCGCTCGATGGAAAGACATCGCAGGTCGATGCCTGCAACGCGTCTGCCCTTCTTTTCAATTTCGCACGGGAATCGAAGCCGAACAGCTTTCACACGATCTGGCTGTGGCGAAAGCGTACAAGGCCGACGCACTTGTCCACGACCAGGTCTCCGCCCGCATAGCCGTCGCGATGCTCGACGCTGGCCAGTGGGCGATCGATCACGCCGACCAACTATCGACGCCGACACTTCTAATGCATGGCACGTCGGACCCGATCACTTCATCCGACGCGACAGTCGAGTTCGCAGAACGAGCGAGCGAGTGCTGTACGCTCGAAATATTCTCTGATCTCTACCACGAGTTACACTGGGAGCGAGAAAGCGACGAGGTGTTCGAGGTTGTTCTCAACTGGCTCGATCACTGAGCGGAGTCTTTCGCTTCACCTCTCGACGACTCCCGATTGGTCGATGTTCCACATTTGCGTCTTCTCAACAGTGCTTGATATGCTTGATTAAAGTAAAAGTCCCTCCATCCTCGACAACTAGCATGCTTCGTTTTTTCGATCGCCGTGAATTTCTTCGCGTTAGCCTAGCGACGGCTAGTCTCCCAAGTGCTGCGCAGCTTACGAATGCCTCCGAGAGCAGCGATCGTGTTCCGCGCGGCTTTGGCAGTGCCAAGTCGGTAATTCTCGTCTATGCGAGTGGCGGACAAAGCCAGTTGGAGACGTGGGACCCTAAGCCAAATGCGCCGCTCGATGTGCGAGGTGCCTTCTCTTCGATCGCCACTCCGTCGCCCGGTGTTCAGCTCTGCGAACATCTGCCGCGATTGGCTCGCCTCGCAGATCGCTACACGATCGTCCGTAGCATGTCACACCGGGACCTGGATCACGGCTCGGCAACCTATCTGGCGCTAACGGGCCGATACCACGCACGGATCTCGTCGAACCCGTTACCTAGTCCAACTGACTATCCAACGTACGGCGCCGTCTTGAAACGCCTGCGTGTTACAAATCGGTTTGCGTACGAAGCAGTACATCTCAACGCGCCGGCGTATGTGCCGTTCCTGATCTCTCCTGGCCAAGATGGCGGATTCCTGGGGCGTGAATACGAGCCACTTGTCGTTGGCGATCCTCGTAGCTCCGATGCCGTACTACCTGGCCTGACTCCTCAGGCCGGTTTACCAGCGGTGCGCATGGAGAAGCGAAAGTCGCTGAAAGAGACCTTAGACAACTATAGCGATCGCTTGGCAGGGGATCAGAAGCTTGCCGATATGAGTCATCTCTATCGACAGGCCTTAGCAATGCTGTCCTCCCCGCGTTATCGCGACGCGTTCGATCTGAACCAAGAGTCGGACGCACTCCGTGATCGGTACGGTCGCCACCGATCGGGACAATCGTGCTTGTTGGCTCGCCGACTGGTCGAGGCGGGCGTTCCGTTCATCAACGTAATTTGGAACCACTCCAATCGCGGGCAAGATGCTGATCCGACCGATCCAGACGTCTACGGCTGGGACACTCACAACGACATCTTCGACGCCATGAAGACTCACTTACTGCCGCGCTTCGACGAAAGTTTTGCGACCCTACTAGAAGACCTTGACGAACGAGGGCTGCTGGACGACACGCTCGTCGTCTGCATGGGCGAGTTCGGTCGCGCTCCTCGCGTGGCGTTGGAACCAAACTTCGCTGGCAACCTTCCCGGAAGGAAGCATTGGGCGTCGGTCTATTCGATCGTTTTGGCCGGCGCTGGAGTCAACCGAGGCGCTGTACTCGGCGAATCCGACCGCCTCGCGGCAGAACCAATCACCGAACGCTATGGTCCGTGGGACGTCGCCGCAACGATGTACTCTGCCTTGGGCATCGACCACGCGGCGCACTATACCGACGCCTTTGATCGGCCCGTCGCGACAACGATTGGGCGACCGATGGAAGCGCTGTACGGGTAATTGAGCAGGTTACAGTTCTATCCTTCGCCCGTCAGCATCGCGATCGTCGGCTCCATCGCATCAGCCCACATCTGATAACCTTTCTGTTGCGGATGCAGAAGGTCGGGCATGATCTCCTTTGTCAGCGTGCCATCTTCCGTCAAGAACGTTTGATTGATGTCGAGCTAGAACACACGCTCGTCGTCGGCGAACTTGCTGATCAGCTGGTTAATGCCGTCGTTGATCTTCCGCAACTTGTCGTCTGTCGTCGCGCCGCGCTTGTGGTCATTTCCTTCGTTCTGCATAATGGTGCGAGTTGAGTTCTCGCCGAATTAGTATTTGAAATGTTACTCGTCAGGTGATTTAAAATGCTTTCGATTAGCGGTCGTTCGGAACGTTCAGACGGATTCTGCGATGGAATGTCGCGGCGCGGATTCTTGCGGATCGGCGGGATGTCGGCCGCCTGGTTAACGCTGGCGGATCTCTTGCGATTCGAAGCAGAAGCAGGCGTTACTCGCTCGCACAAAGCGGTTATCAACATCTACCTACCCGGCGGTCCACCTCATCAAGACATGTGGGATGTGAAGACCGACGCACCGTCGGAGATTCGCGGCGAATTCGTTCCGATTCAGACCAATGTCCCGGGCATCGACATCTGCGAGATGTTTCCTCGCATCGCCGCGTCGATGGACAAGTACATTCCGATCCGCTCGGTGGTCGGTGCGGCCGGCGGACACGATGCTTCTCAATGCATGACGGGCCGTTCGCCGCGAGGACGTCAACCGGCTGGCCGGCGATGGGCGCTGCGGTCTCAAAATTGCGAGGGCCGGTCAATGAAGCTATCCCTCCGCACTTAACGATGTGTTACAAGACCGCCCACGCTCCCTGGGGAACTCCAGGCGATGGTGGCTTCCTCGGACTGGCTCATGCACCATTCAGGCTCGTAAGCGGCCAAGGAACGAAAGGCAATACGCAGAAGGCTGAACGCGCCGCGCCGAACATGACACTCGAAGGAATCACACTTGAGCGTTTGCGGGATCGCAAGCAACTGATGGCTTCGTTCGATCGCTTTAAACGCGATCTCGATGCGAGCGGCGTGGTCGATGGTGTCGATGCCTTCACACAGCAAGCGATGGGGATTCTCACTTCTTCACGCTTGGCCGACGCGATTGACTTGACGAGTGAAAACTCGCAGACGATCGAACGGTACGGCAAGGGCGATCCGATCTTTCAAGTTGGCGGCGCGCCAAAGATTACCGAGAACTTCCTGATCGCGCGGCGATTGGTCGAAGCGGGCGCGCGAGTCGTTTCGCTGAACTTCAGTCGCTGGGATTGGCACGGTGCTCCTTACGGGAACTACAAACGTGCGCGCGAGGATATGCCGCTGCTCGATCAAGCTGTTACCGCACTTGTCGATGATCTTCACGAACGAGGCTTAGAGCGTGACGTCAGTGTAATCGTCTGGGGAGAATTCGGGCGGACTCCGAAGATCAACGCCAAAGGCGGACGCGACCATTGGCCGCGAGTTTCGTGCGCTTTGCTGGCGGGCGGCGGAATGCGAACCGGCCAAGTAATCGGGGCAACGAATCGACTCGGCGAACACGCAACGGATCGACCGGTTACGTTCGGCGAGATCTTTGCGACGCTCTATCACAATCTCGGCATCGACGTGAATCACGCGACGGCTCGCGACTTGAATGGACGTCCTCAGTATCTGGTCGAATCGGGCACACAACCGATTGCCGAAGCGATCTAGAAACCCAGACGTACTCACAAGCTCTTCACAAAGCTCGCAATCGCTTTGAGATACTCGTCGAAATTATAGGCCATGATCGAATTGTGATCGCCTCGAGGGAATCGGAGCAAACGCTTCTGCGAGCTTGCCGCCCATTTCAAGTTCCGTTCAGCATGCGAAATGTCGATCAGGCCGTCGTGCTCTGTATGCAGAATCAGCAACGGCTTCGTGTAGCCAGAAAGTTTCGCCTTGTGATTGAAATGGTGCTTCACCTCCGCCAAGATCTCCGCCTCGTCAAGATTGGCAGTCTTTAGATCGGCGTAGGCGAGAAATCGCTCGGCTGGATTGGCGATCCCGCTTTCAATGATAAGCCCCGCAATATTTGGCCGACGGTGAGCCAACTCAATTGCATAGAGCGAACCGATCGAACGACCAAAGACGATGGCCTTTTCGACAGAGACTTGAGCTGCTGCGAGCGCAGCTTCGCCGTCGTCAAGCATGGCGACGAGGTGTGCTTGCCCGGTTGAACCTCCGTACTCGCGATACTCGACGAAGAGTGAATTGAGCCCCAGCCCGCAGAGTTCTTCCGAAAAGTCTGGCACATAATCGGCCACTGCTTCGCCGTTGCCGTGAAAGTGCACGACCGTGAACGCGTTCGGGTCGACAACTTGGCGATAACAAGTCAACTCGGCTCCGTTGACTTCAACAAGAAACGGGTCGCGGACGCATCGCGGCTGTGGGAACAGATAGCAACCGCTGATTGCTGGCAAATCAAGTACGCTGGATGTCCTGCCATTCATTCGGTGCCCTTTAGGTTGACAGTTGATAAAGATGGCGACGTTAACTGCTTACGATGCTTCAACATACCAAAACGGGCCGAGACCGAGATATCGCTCAAAACACGTCGGCTCACCCACCGGCACGCCGATTGCCGATAGTATTAATCGATAGTTCGATGCTGTCACTTTGACAGCTGAACTCAAAAGCGAAGGAGTTTGCTGAATGTTTCTCTTCGATATCAATTACATCTTAATGGTCATGCTACCGGGGCTGCTTATTTCAGGCGCTGCCAGCATGCTTGTTAAGTCACGGTTTAAGAAGTATTCGCAGGTGGCATCCATCAAGGGCTATACGGGCGCTCAAGCAGCGCAGGTCTTGCTCGACAATGCTGGAATTCACGACGTGAAAGTTGTTCCGACGCGTGGATTCCTCAGCGATCACTACAACCCCAGCTCGAAAGAACTGGCGTTATCCGAGGGCGTGTACTCGAGCCAATCGGTCGCTTCAATCGGCATCGCTTGTCATGAAGCGGGACATGCCATCCAACACGCCAAGAACTACGCACCGCTGCACATTCGATCAGCGCTCGTACCAATGGCTGGAATTGGGTCGAGCATCGGTTACTTCGTCATGATGATTGGATTGTTCGTTCACCCGAGCCTCGTCATGATCGGAGCATTGCTGTTCGCGTGTGTGCTACTATTCCAAATCGTCACCCTGCCAGTCGAGTTCGATGCAACCGCACGAGCCAAACGACTGGTCGTCGAAGCGGGAATCGTCTATCCCGAGGAACGAATCGGTATCGACAAGGTCTTGAATGCGGCCGCCCTGACCTACGTTGCCGCGGTCATCAGCACGCTACTCACGCTGCTCTACTTCTTAATGCGATCCGGATTGCTAGGTCGTCGCTAACGCGGTCTGCTAAAGCAGCCATCACTCTCCGAGTGATGAAGCCACCCTTTTAAAGAACAGTGGGCTTCGTCACTCGGAGAGTGACGGCTACGATGCTACTTGCCAACGCAGTACAAGAATCGATCACTACGCAACAAGATCTGGCCGTTCGAGATGACGGGGCTCGCATTAAACGTGCTACTGTCATCGAACTCGTTGTGCGCCAGCTGAGTAAACTCCGGAGTTGCAGCCAGCACGTACGTTCCGCTATAGCGCGTTGCAATGTAGATTTTGCCGTCACCCGCTGTCGCCGAAGCGTAGGGCTGACCACGGAATCGCTCGGAGTAAAGGATCTCGCCATCGTCTAGCCGCACACAGTAGGCGACCTGGTTCCGATCACTGACCCAGTACATGTGCCCATCGTGGATGATCGGCGATGAAACGTTGGCACCTGCCTTGGCTTCCCACAACTGGTGCGTCTCGGTGACGTCGCCTCTGCCGCCTGCACGAACTGCGAGCGCACGCGAAGTACGACCGCCAATGGCGTAGACGATGCCTTGTTGCGAGATAACACTCGGGCAAACGTAATCGTGAATTCCGTCACAGCGCCACAACTCGTCGCCGGTCTTCGGATCGAACCCAAGAATGTGATCCTCGACACTAACCACGAGTTCTTGTTCGCCGTTTGCGAGTTGCACGAGATGCGGTGTGTTCCAAGAACTACGCATACCACCAGCACGCCACACCTCGTCGCCGGTCGATTTGTCGATCGCGACCAGTGAGCCGCTCTCGACACTCGCGTTGACGATCACGAGGTTCTCGAACAGCACAGGGGACGTGCCGCATCCCCATCCATGCGTGCCTGTTCCGACGCCTGCCTGCCAGATCTGCTTTCCATTCAAATCGAACTTGAGCACACCGGTCTTGCCGAAGAAGACGTATAAAAACTCGCCATCCGTCGCCGGCGTCGGGCCAGCATAACCATGGTCACGCACGCGATTTGACTCGGGCAGTGTTGGTTTGACCTTCTTGTCCCAAGCAAGGCTTCCGTCGTCGCGATTCACACAAACGACATGCAGGCGAAGATCGTCCATGTTCTGCGAGTCGCCGTCTGTCCCGTACCCGCTGTAGCAGGTCAAATAGGCTTTGTCACCAAGCGTGATCGGACTCGAAGCCCCGTAACCGGGAAGCGCGGTTCGCCAAGCGAGGTTCTCCGTGCCGCTCCATTTAACGGGCAGGTTCGTTTCGTCGGAGACGCCCAAACCGCCAGGACCACGAAACTGTGGCCAGTCGTCAGCCAGAACATGGCAACTCGTTCCAATCAACAGCATCACGAAAACACAAGCGAGCAGAGCAGGGTGGTTCTTCAAGGTCTGTACTCCAATTGATCAATGATTTCTCAGGTGTCGCGATTA
>JACKQG010000395.1_pt1 | contig 64384 bp, 55 predicted proteins | sample 8237621 | NCBI WGS metagenome assembly JACKQG01 (sample SAMN15677084, study PRJNA649215) | marine metagenome | biome: marine; feature: Black Sea; material: saline water; isolation source: suspended particulate matter (SPM) from the Black Sea western gyre | collected 2013-06-09/2013-06-10 | depth... | reverse complement strand
CGAATGAGTGTAGATGCGATTGAAAGCCCTGCCCCAGTTCCAACCAAATAAACTAAATCACCCCGTTTAAAGCGATTCTCTTCGTAACCGATAGCCAGGGCTAAGGGGAGAGATGCTGCCACACAATTTCCCGTGTAAGAAATAATATCCATCACTTGCTCTGTTTTGAAATTACCATATTTAACATAGGCTTTTACAGCCAGTCCCGATGCTTGATGTGGGACAAGTAAGGCAATATCTTCACGACTTATTCCCATTGTTTTCAGATCATCATTTAACATGGTATATACATGTTTGCGTGCCATTTTATAAATCATGGGGCCATTCATCGTAAACAAGTTATCAGCATCTTTCGTATTAGGGTCTTGGGGATGCTTATTGGTACCGCCACCTCGAACTTCAGTGTACGTGGCACCTTCAGGCCAGGTTTTCATATTCCAATGTAAAAGGCCACTCTCTGAGGATTTCTCTGCTGGTTCGACCACAACTGCTGCAGCTGCATCACCCAATAATGATGAACTTTCCGGTTCAGTAAAATTTCGCCCGCACGTCCCCCGGTCAGATGAAACAATTAGTATTCGTTTATAATCGCCACAAGCAATGAAATTATTGGCCGTTTTAAGGGCCGTCAAAAATGATAAACATGTGGCATGCACGCTAAAAGATGGAATTCCTTCATAGCCTAATTTGTCTTGAATAAAGGTGGATGTATCTGGAAGGGTTTGTTTAGGTACGCCAGAAGCATTTAAAATTAAATCTGGTGGAGGTCCATTATTGAGCGCCTTTTTTGCAGCAATAGCACCCATTTCATCAACATCAATTTGAGACACCCTGCGTTCATGGATTCCAGTTCGAGAAAGTATCCAATCTACACTTTTACCAATTTTGGGAGCCAATGATTCAGAGGTTTCAATTAGTTCAGGCAAATAATAACCTAAGCCTGTAATTTTCATATTAGAAATTGTAAGTAGCCTCAACTCTTAAATGTGAGAAATTCTCCATAGTATTGAACATATAGCTATTATTTAATGTTGAATTTCCAGAAATTTTATTAATGGCAGCGCCAATATTCATTCTATTTGAAAGCTTATATTTAAATTCTAATTCAATCAAATTCCCCAAATTGTTAAGATCCCAAAAAGTTCTCAAATTAGCTTCTAAATTATGATCCATAAAATATCGTTTAGCATTCAAATAAAAAACAGACGCTTCATGCATAAATAGTGTTTTGGTATCTTCATCTTCATGCATGGTAAACATGAAAATTGGGGATCCCAGAGTGGGAATAAAGTTATATTCGGGCCGAAAATCAATATTTGCTAATTGTAAACTTACTGTATTTGGATGTAAACCGCTTGAAATATCAAGTAGCTTATAAGATAGAAACTGTCCAAGAATTGTAATATCCAAAAATAAATTTGGATATTCAAATTCTACCAAATACTCATAATAATTAGCAGTAGTTCCTAATCCATAATAAGTATCCTGAATAGGAGTGCAATCACCATACACCTGTACTATTTCAGGGAAACATACTTTGTCATATTCACCATTGAAATCTCTCAGTATATCACCATCAGAATTTATTTGATCAGTTGTGCTATAATATGCAAATTCAGAGTTTATTCTAATATCTCCAATAAAAGTGCTGGCACCAATACCAAAGACTTCAGAGGCTCTGTAGCTCAGAACCGTATCAACATATGAGCCAAACGTGTTATTTATAGAATCAGTCCATAAGGATGCACCAAATAATGACATGAGATGGTCATATCCTGTGAAATATGAAAAGGTGAAGTCTATATCTTTGACCGGTGCAATAAAATTGATTCCAAATTGCTTTGGTTTGTGGATTTCCTCAACCATTAAGTTTTCAGGTAAGCTATCAATGGTAATAGGCATTTCAGGGTCACCTAATGGTAAGTAATGTGGTGAATGTTCGAAAAGATAAACAAGCCCCACTTTATAATCAGCGAAATAACCATCAATAGCTAAAGATAAAGTCCCCATATTTTTCTCTATCCCTCGAGAAAAAAAGTAATAATAGTTTACCGGCGTTAATATATCAAGTGGACTATTGGTTGAGCCCACGCCCCAACTATTAATTTGCTTCCCAAATCTAACTTCCCCAAAAGAAGGATACCAACTAAGATAGAGTTCTCTATTATCAATTTTCATGGTTTCATCGCTGAGTGAAACCTCTAATGCAAGACTCGATTTAAGGGTAAATGAGTTATATTCAATGGCTGTCTTGTAATTGATAAACCGAAATGGAACCTTAATTAAACTGGCATCAGATGTTCGGTTTATGGTTCCAAATAGGATGTTTCCAGAATTGTCATAATTTAGTTGAGCAAAAATAGAAGAAAGGCTTAAAATGAAAATTAAAAATCTTATGGTCATATTAGTCTAATGCGTCCTCGATCCATGACATTACCTCATTACCTTGCTCAACCCATGCACGAGTAAGTGCCCAATCAGGGAAGTCTCCTAATAATTCACCATTCCACATATAAGTGAGTTCTGTGGTATGCTCATTTATGGGGTGGAGAATCCAACCGCCTGCAGCATGAGTAAGACGGACATAGTTTTGATCAACTGAAATTGGTATTTGATTGGTCGCTTCAAATCGATAATAAAGATCATTTTCAATTTGATGTTGAGAATAGAGAACAATATAATCTCGCCCCGAAAATGGAAATGGCATATCTAATTTAATATGAACTATTTCAGGTGAAAGGAGTTTTGAGTATTCGATACGATCAAAAATTTGGTGATAATTCTCTTTATCTTCTAATAATTTAGTAATTTCTTCCATGGGTGCAGATATTTTTTTAGATGCTTTGCAAAAGGGGAATCCATCATAATTCTGCCACTCAATCACAACCGATTCAGATTGCAACACTTCCCAATTAGAATCCACATATAAGGGGATTTGGATGGCAAAGCTAAAAGATGCCACAAGTATAGTGAATATTAATTTATTCATTAAAGAATGTATCGTAAATAATTTTTGCGTCCCTTTTTATCTGATTTTCCGAGATGCCAAATTTACTTAAGTCATATTCATGTTTACTCTTGAATTCTCGTTGTTTTTTTGCAGTTTCTTTAATATCAGCAATCATATCTGAATCTGGTTTATGATCTACAAAATCAGTAATTTCAGTCATCAGTGAATCAAAGTTTTGCATCAAATCATCAAAATGAACTAACATAACTCGTTCTTTATCGATGGCTCCAGAATTCCAATCTGTGACAAAACGAACTTGTAATTCAATTAATGCTTTGTACAATCGATTAATAAAATGTGCTTGACGTTCTTCTGGTAAACTCCAAAAACCAAACCGCTTATCCAAAACCCCTGTGACTAAACTTAACCCAGAAGGTATTACACTGAGTGGGTCTCTAACCATATACAATATTTTTGCATCAGGAAATGATTCTAAAAATCCGGGTACATTTGTGCTCACTGAAAATAATTTGCCAATATATCGATCAGCCTTTGAAGAAATTAATGTGCGCGTCCAAATGGATCTTAACCATTTGTAATCACGTTTTGACATATCCCGTTTTTTAGGGTCAAACCAATGAAATAAATCTTCCTCGGCCCAAGACATGATAAAACCATATAGGAAAAATCCGTCAAAAAAACGAAAGAAGATAGAGGCATCATCCGTTTCAATAGATTGTAAGCTGGTTTTATGGGCAACCGTTGAATGGTGTCTCGTAGGACTTATTTTTTCTAAGAAGGGTAAAAATGGTTTCACTAATTTTTGTAAAATTATTGATGGGTAGAGTAGCTTCCATAATTCACCTCCCATTCCAATTTTATTCCGAATCAGATAGCGATGTAAAAATGTAGTGCCTGAACGTGGGTTTCCTACGATAATAATTGGTTTTTTAAGTTGATAGGTATTTATTCGGAAGAAGAAAACTCTGTCCAATAACATCCCAGTAAAGACAAGTAGTTTTAGAATTGCTAGAACAAATCCTGTAATTATGGGAGAAAACCATGTATTGAAGTTTTTCCCAATAATTTTGTATGCAGTAGAAAGTCTTTTAAATATCGATATTTCCATAAAATCCTTTTTGAAGTTTTTAGAAGACTAACATAATTATTAAAAGTTAACTTATTAAATTTAAATTTGACTAAGTATAAAATAAAAGATAGCTATCATTTCAGTTTGTTACATGGAGGGTAATTTTATTACATCTCATTACAAATTAACCTTATGAAAAAATGATATCTACACGTTAAATAATAATATTGATTATTAAAGGGAAAATCATGTTTAAACTAACTTTTTGTGTATTATGCTTTTTGTGTCCACTTTCAGCAGAGGTATTTGATGGATATACGCTGTTTACTCCAGGCGAAGGTGGTCAAAGTAATGGTGCAACCACCTATTTAAAAAGTAATGATTTAAGTAACGTAAATACATGGTCACATAGTAATACTGCTGCAAGTATGCCCTATTTGATTGCTGGGGATGTTGCTGGGTGGGAGAACACACTAATGATTTATCCATACAAAGTGAGTAATCCTACTATGAATAGTGGTGGTGTGGGTGGCGGTGTAGAATGTTTGACTTGGGATGGTGATGTAGTGTGGAGCCATGTGGTTTCTAATTCTAATTATCAACATCATCATGATGTAGAACCTCTTCCAAATGGAAATGTTTTAATGATTGCATGGGAAAAGAAAACTTCTGCCCAAGCTTATGCGGCTGGTAGGCAAACCATTAACAATTCATTGAATCAAATGTGGTCAGAAGTAGTGTTTGAATTATCACCTAATGGAAATGGTGGAGCTGATGTTGTATGGGAATGGCATTTATGGGACCATCTTATTCAAGATGTTGATTCAGGTGATAATAATTATGGCGTAATTGCTGACCATCCTGAACTAATGGACGTGAATAGTGGAAATGTAGGGTCAAATAATGGTCCTGGTGGTGCAAATGCAGATTGGATGCATTTAAATGCTATTAGTTATAATGCTCAATTTGATCAGATTGTGTTATCCTCACGTTTTCAAGACGAAATTTATGTTATAGATCATAGTACAACTACGGAAGAAGCGGCAAGTCATAGTGGCGGTAATTCAGGTAAGGGTGGGGACTTTTTGTATCGATGGGGAAATCCACAAAATTATGATAGAGGGAGTAACTCGGACCATATTTTGGGTGATCAGCATGGGGTGAATTGGATTCCAGAAGGTTATCCAGGAGAAGGTAATTTAATTTTGTTTAATAATGGTGCAAATGAAGCAGTAGAGTTTGTTCCACCAGTTGATGGAAATGGAAATTATTTTATTGAAGAGAATCAACCTTTTGGTCCTGATAATACTATTTGGGATTCACCGTCAATTTCAACTCAAATGCAAGGTGGTGCATTTAGACAGCCCAATGGAAATACTTTAATTACCGATTGTGATAGTGGCGTGATAAAAGAAATTTCGGAGAGTGGTGCGACAGAATGGTCATATTCCCACTCAGGAAATAACCCTAATATTGCCAGAGCCCAAAAATACAGCATAGATTATTTTGATAATATTGAAACTGTTTTACCTGGTGATGTTAATGGAGATGGTATTATCAACATTTTGGATGTAGTGAGCACGGTAAATATTGTTTTAGGGATGGCAGAATGGGCTGATGCTGCAGACTTCAATGATGATGGTGTAATAAATGTACTGGATATTGTAAGCATTGTAAATGTAATTCTTAGTTGATAAACCCTAAGATGAAAAATACGTCAATTATATTATTTTCATTTTCATTATTATTCCCTCAAGTATCTGAGGGATACACTATTTTTACGCCTTATGCTGATGGAACAGGAACATCCACTTATATGCTGAATACTGATGGTTCTACTCTCCATATGTGGAGTCATGAGAGAGCACCTGCCAGTATGCCATATCTCCTCCCTGATAGCACCATAATTTATCCATACAGAGTTACACATCCCACAATGGAGGCTGGAGGTGTGGGGGGTGGAATACAATCAATTGATTGGGATGGTAACATTCTCTGGGATTATCAAATTTCAAATGAAATTTATCAACATCATCATGATATTGAGCCCATGCCAAATGGTAATGTTTTAGCGATTGTTTGGGAAAAGAAAACCGCTTCAGAGGCATTTGAAATGGGTCGGCAAGAAATTGATAATGCCCTGAATCAGATGTGGTCCACAGCTATTTTAGAATTAGATTCTCAGAGTGGTGAGATTGTTTGGGAATGGCATATTTGGGATCATCTCGTTCAAAATATTAGTGATGAATATCCTAACTTTGGCGTTATTTCAGAGCATCCTGAGTTATTTAATATTAATTGTGGAAATGCAGGGAATAATGCTGGGGGACCGCAAGGTGCAAATGGTGATTGGATGCATATAAATGCGATTGATTATAATATTGAATTAGACCAAATAGCCATCTCCTCAAGAACACAGAATGAAATTTACATCATTGACCATAGCACAACAGTTATAGAAGCTGCTAGTCATAGTGGGGGTAACTCAGGAAAAGGTGGTGATTTTTTATATCGATGGGGAAACCCCGAAAATTATGACCAAGGTGATGAATCCAATAAAATTTTGAGTGCGCAACATGGACTAAATTGGATTCCAGAAGGCTTCCCTGGCGAAGGTAATTTAATATTGTTTAATAATTTTCATACTGATGGCACATCTGCGGTAATTGAAATAGAAACTCCCCTTAATGAAAACGGTAGTTTTTCATTGGATGGTAGTGGGCAATATGGTCCAGAGTCATGGGAATGGGGTTATTTTGGTAATATTACAACTCCAATGCAAGGGGGTGCATTTCGATTATCCAACGGAAATACACTGATTACACAAACACATATGGCTCGGATTATTGAAGTAAATATGAATGGTGAAATTTTATGGGACTTTACTTATGACTCGGGAATCGGGAGTTATTGGATTGCCAGAGCACAAAAATATCCTCTGGATTATTTTACAACATCTTTTATTCTAGGTGACGTAAATAATGATGGTGTAATAAATATCTTGGATGTGGTGAGTACAGTAAATATTGTTTTAGGGCTTGCTGATTGGGTAGATGCTGCTGACTATAATAACGATGGGATAATTAATGTGCTCGATATTGTAAGTATTGTAAATGTGATTATGGCAGATTAAGTTCATGAACTTTAAAAATTTAGTTTTCTTATCCGTTTTTTCATTCGCTCTCTGTGAAGTTTGGGAAGGCTATACCATTTACACTCCCTTTTCATCAGTCTGGGGGACTTCAACATTTTTGTTAAATACGGAAGGCGAAGTTATTCATACTTGGAATCATGAATCGGGTCCGGCCAGTATGCCATACCTTAGACAGGATAGCTCAATTGTTTACCCATATCTTGTTGATAATCCGTCCATGATTGCAGGAGGTGTGGGCGGTGGAATTCAAATTATTTCTTGGGATGGAAGTATTCTTTGGGATTATGAAATATCAAATACTAATTTTCAACATCACCACGATGTTCAACCTTTACCCAATGGGAATATTTTAGCAATTGCGTGGGAGCGAAAAACGGCACTTGAAGCATATGACTTGGGTAGAGAAGTCATTAATAATCCCATAAATCAAATGTGGAGTGAGGTTATTTTTGAATTAGAACCCATCGGTGATGATGATGCTAATATAGTATGGGAATGGCATTTATGGGATCACCTGATACAAGATGTAGATACATTATATCCAAATTATGGTATTATTTCAGAACATCCAGAATTGTTTAATATTAATCAAGGTAATGTTGGTTCAGAAACCTCTTCAAATGCAGATTGGATACATTTAAATTCTATAGATTATAATGAAGAATTAGATCAGATTGTCATTTCCTCAAAATTACAGGATGAAATCTTTATTATTGACCATTCAACTTCAACGGCAGAGGCAGCTTCTCATACTGGCGGACATTGTGGGAATGGGGGAGATTTTTTATACAGATGGGGAAATCCACAGAATTATGAACGTGGCACAATCGCTGACAAACAGCTTGATAATCAACATGGAATAAATTGGATTGATCCATCATATCCAGGTGGAGGAAACCTTCTTGTATTTAATAATGGGTACACTCAATTAATTTCTGCTGTATATGAATGGGAAACCCCTTTGAATAATGATGGTTGTTATGAATTATTTGATAATGAACCATTTGGTCCAGTTGAAACTACGTGGATGCATTCAGAGAATTATCAATCTGAGCGACAGTCGGGGGCGTTTAGGTTAGGAAATGGAAATACCTTAATTACAGATTCAAATAGTTTACGTATTATCGAGGTAAATAATGATGGTGAAATTCAATGGGAATATAATTATATAGGAGATTTAAACTTAATTCCACGTGCACAAAAATATTCTATAAATTATCTTGAAGTGGATATTTTACTGGGTGATGTGAATAATGATGGTGTGATAAATATATTAGATGTGGTGAGTACTGTGAATATTGTTTTAGGTTTTGCTGATTGGGTAGATTCGGCTGACTATAATGGCGATGGCATAATTAATGTACTCGATATTGTAAGTATTGTAAACGTGATTCTGAGTTAATCTATTTAACTAACACCATCTTCCCTCGAAAATTCATCCCTTTTTTTGATTCGATTTTATAGAAGTAAACTCCGCTGGAAGCCCCAGAGCCATCCCATGAAATTGTGTTATATTCTTTCTCATCATTCGTCCATGAATTGCTTGTAATTACATTCCCAATAATATCATAGACAGTAAAATTACCACTATCAGCTTCTTTTGTGTAAAATGTAATGGATGTTGAAGTTTCAAATGGATTTGGAAAGTTTGGACTAGGCTTTACTTTCTCACACGCGTCAGGGTTACACATAAATGTATTATCACTACATTCAATTGATGGGCCATTACCGCCACAAACTCCACATTGATCTTCAGTTAATATACCTCCACATTCATTTGCACAGTCCATAGCTAAGCAACCTCCATCATCAATACAATTGTCCAAATTATTTTTGCATTGAATGTTATCAGAACTATCAAAATTGCAAGCAGTCTCATTAGTACATCCATAAAAAACTAATTCTTCTGGAAGGGCAGCTGAAAGATTAACTATTCCTACGCCAAGGCAATTATTACCAACATTACCATTACATGTGGAATATGGAATATTAGATGGAATGGCATAGATTGAGGCATCAGCAGATTCAAGTAATAATTCTGTTAGTTCAATATTTGATAGATAGGGATAAAATATTTTGAGTAATCCAAGACTGCTAGCTACCATGGGACTTGCCATAGATGAGCCATTCCATGCCTGGTATGCACCGTTTATCACTGTGCTCATAATTTGTTCCCCTGGTGCAGCAATATCAACTGTTGGATGGTAAGTAGCCCAACCGCCCCAGTTTCCATCACAATCAAGGGGTGAAACTGAAATCACATTTTCAAAACTTGCTGGATAAAATTCTGCGTACGCCTCTTCTTCTATCCAATTTCCATCTTCATCTTGGGCACCATTTCCCGCAGCAGCCACTATGATTGCACCATACGTATTATGTATCACATTAATGACTGAATTTTGAAAATTAGAAATTGTAAATGAATTGCCTAAATCGCTTCCCCAACTACAATTGATAATAGTGAATGTATCTGCGTGAAATCCTGCTTTAGCTGCATACAACATCCCATCATACGTATCGTATAATGTAGAGCTATTGTCTTCAGAATTTAAACGAGCGCCTTTTACGGGAATAATTTTTACATCAAATGCTGCAGATGCAATGCCCTGTCCATTATCAGTTGTAGCCCCAAGAATCCCAGCCACATGGGTACCGTGTGACCAATCTCCAGAAGTATAGTCTGGAAATGGATTATTATCAGGAATGGCGGTAATTGCATCAATACTTGTATTTCCAGATGCATCCCATCCAATGATATCATCGATGAAACCATTTTGGTCTGAGTCAATTCCATCAAGTAGAGGGGAGCCAAATGCAACCGCATCTTTCAAATTTATACTGCCATCAGAATTATAGTCACTCAAATAATAGATGAGTTCTGCTGAGGTTATAAAATTATCAAGGTTTGAATCGATAAGATTAAAGAGACTCAAAGGAATTTCACTTTGGTTTATCCAAATATTATTCACTAAATCAGGGTGCGTATAGTCAACACCAGAATCCACAGAAGCGAGTAATACAGATTTGTCAGAGGGGAGGATGTGATGAATATTCCAAATATCCCAAGCATTATCAGCATTAATAGTTCTCAAACCACATTGGTTATTGGATTGGTAATAGGTATCATTTGGTGTGTAAAATGTTTGAATGATAGGTTCCTCTTCAACGGCTTGAATAATGGGTAAATTCCGTAAATCATTCATGATGGTATTTTTGGACATCTGATTTAGGCCATCTATTTTAACTCGGTAAATATTATTGAGATTGATATTTCCATCAATATCATTTTCAGTAGCCGCATTTAACCACTTACCTATACTGGAGATATTATATTCTCTAAGTATTTGATTTAACTCATCGTCATTTGTCGATGCGATTCTATCGTCAATGGTTATTTGAAAATTCGGTTTACTTTTATCAATACATATTAAAATGGTATTAGGTTGCACTCTTGAAGTAGCGTACGCGGAAATACATAGAATTACCATCAATAGCTTAAGGAAAGGTCCCAATGTTATGGAAGTAGGCATTAATTATTTTAGATACATAATTTTTCGATTTAGGATATTATTATCTGCAATTATTTTAACAAAATAAATCCCAGAATTTTGGGTAGTAGCATTCCAAGAAATCGAATAAAACCCTGTGTTTTGAGTGGCATTAATTAATATTTCTACTTCCTGCCCTTGTACATTATAAATTGAAACGTTTACTTTACTTGTAGTTGGTAAACTATATTCAATATTAATTTGGGGATTAAATGGGTTTGGGTAAAGATTGATTATCTCAAATTGTTTAGGTATAAAATTGTCACTATTATTGAGAGTTAAACAGCAGGCGTTACCTTCGCAAGGGATAGTAGCTAAAGGATCAAACTCTGTATAATCCTCATCCATGCAACCTGTACAAGAAGTGTTATCTCCATTTGGAATTCCGCATTCATCTGAACATGAGGAATTATCTCCGCCACAAACCTCACATTCATCAAAAGTATTCTCACTGCAATCACAGAATCCTATTGGTATGTCGTTACAACCACATTCATCAGTAGGACCAGAACCCCCACAAACCCCACATTCATCAAAAATTGATGTTCCATTGGGTACTCCGGCACAGTCTAAACATGTAGTATTATCTCCACCACACACACCACATTCATCAAAAATTGCAATACCATTCACTTCCCCTGCACAGTCTGTACACGATGAATTATCACCATCACAGACACCACATTCATCTATAATTGACCCCTCACAATCTAAGAAAATACGTAGCCCTATATTCCAATCATTGATTATAGTCCACTCAGAATTTGAAGATTTATACATGGAGGAATTTGAACCTTCATCATAGTCAATAGCAATTGGAGAGGTTGATGAATAAGCTCTTAAACCTATCCAAAAATCTCCACTCACCATCCAATTTTCAAGAGTTAAGTCATACTCATTCCATCCCTCAGTAGCAGTATAATTAGTTGTTAGTAATTTAGTATAGAGTACATTTCCAGGTGTTCCATTTTCAGAATTATCCAATATTATTAATTTAACATGCCCACCAATTTCAGTTTGATACCATTTAAAGCGTACAACTTGTTGTCCTAAACTACTGGCCCTAAATTTGATGGCAAGACTATCATTTTGTTCTAGTTCAAAATTACTCTCAAAATTTCCATCATCCCAAGAGAGCTCTTGATATGAATCTGGCAATATAGATATACTCTCAGCATGAATGAGAATTACACTCTCTACATCATTTTCAGGATATGTAGCACTTACTCCATAAACATATTCTTGTAATTCCAACACCTCATCATCAATGTAAGTAGAATCAGTTAACGTGGTTGCAACCTGCATAAAATCATTATTATCCTCATCAATTCTATACACATTATAAGTTACATTTGAATCTTCTTTTGTGATTTTTGCCCGAATTCCAGTGGTATAATATGCATCACCCGTTTCTCTGGAGTTCCAGCTAGATCCGTCAAAGAATGCACCAAATGAAGATGCTTCAGTATCTAAACTAATTGAAATTTCATCAGTAATGGTGTGCCCAATAATATATGGATTTGAAAACTCCCACCCTTCTACAGAAAATCCATTCCATGCATTAGATTGAGAGAGTATAACATCTTGTACAAAGGTTGGCTCAGGATTGAATAGCTGCCCAATTGTAGAAAATGCCGCTATATTTACTTCTACAGCAGTTTCATTTTTATTATAAATATAAACTGAATCTACAGTAGAGTTTCCATGTATGTAAAATAGATTTCCCATATATGTGATGCAACCTTCAGAAGTTTGGCATTCTAAAGTAGTTTCATAAAAGCTGGCATTCTCTCCCGAGTCATTAATATGGAGGTAATCACCTTCATGGTTAAGTAAATCACTCCATGTCAATTTCACACTCCCACCATCATTTTCAATCGAAAGATTAGTTGGAGGTGGGTAGAACTCTGTTGATTCAGAATAAATTCTAAAATCATCAATAAATAAGCCACTACCCTGGCCACCATCATTATTTCCATCAAAGAATGCTTGGAAGCGAAATTTGACATCTTGTCCAGCATACTCTGTGAGATTCTGAAGAATATTTCCCTCAAAGGCAGTCCCAGGTTTATACTCTTCCCAAGTGATACTACCTGGTTGAGGGGATTCAGTTCCAGAGATTGAGCCGTCATCCCAATAATCGTAGAGTTGTTCTACCCAGTTTTCACCGGATCCACTCATTTGGGGGAAATCAGCATTATCTTCAAACATCACATCATGGCTTTTAATCTGAATATCATCTATTTGCAAACCAGTTAATATATCATCATCGATTGTTGACCATGAATGGTCTGAATAAAATGCGAATCTAATAATTACATTCTGGTTGGCATATTGTGTTAGGTCAAAAGTAACTTCATGCCAATCTTGAACGCCACTCCATCCTGGAAGTCCAGAAAATCCATTATAAACAGTTCCATATCCACATTGAAAATCATAGGGGTCATTTCCCACTAAAATATCCCATGTAGAACCGCTATCAGTAGATATTTGCACATTGGCTTGGTCCCATCCATCAATGGCATTATAACCATTTTCGCAAATGGCTTCAATATTTTCTTCTACTGAACCTTCAGCATCTTCAATGGCCCATTTCATCATGGCTGTGAGTTCAGCGTCTGGCTGTAAAATTACTTCTGGTGTATCTAAAAATTGAACCCACGTATCACCATAACCACCTAATTCATCATCACCACACCAATAAGATCGTCCATCAAAACTATTGAAATTAGTCGTATTCCAGATGCTATCATCTTCTAATAGTAGAGATAATGAGAAAAAGTCATCTAAGTATGTATCACCATCACCATCACCATCTAACATGTCATTTCGGAGCCAAAAAGAATAGTGAATTGTTTCATTTGTGGGTTGTATCGGTAGCGTATAAATAGGCGATGTAATCTGCCATAACTGTGTAGATTGATTGTTGTCAGCACTGTTTATGCTATGTTCGGGACTATGAAAATTATAATCTGTTCTTACCCAACCATCATCAATTGACCATCCATCTAAGTCTGAATCAAAAGTATCTAAAAAATAATCGGTTTGGGTTTGAATAGATGAGTGTTGATTTTGATGGGTATTTGATTCTCGTTTTAGCTCTATCTCATAACTATTTAATTTTATTTTTTCAATTAGTCTTCGATCAAATACATTTTTTGCCTTTACATTGCTTATTAAAATAAAAGCAGTCACAAAAAATAGAATTATGTTTTTTTGTTTAACCATGTTTACCCATTAATTTAGTGTGTCGGTATGGACCTCTTCTATTGAATTAACCCAACGAAAGTAGTATAAATTTACATGAGAACAGAATGGTTTGAAAAAGATTTGAAGTATAAATTTGTTACAAAGAATATTTTTTGGTTTTTTATATTACTAACCTTCATTTTTCCAAAGCCCTATGTGCTCGTGGTTTCATTTGATGGATTTAGGTATGATTATCTAGATAGAGTATCAACGCCTAATTTTGATAAATTAAAAATGGATGGAGTTTCTGCTGAATCACTTATATCTATTTTCCCTTCATTTACATTCCCCAATCATTATTCAATTGCAACGGGAGCCTATGCAGGGACACATGGATTGATAGCAAACTCTTTTTATAGAAAAGACTTTGATGAATCCTATTCAATGCGAAAAAAGAATACAGTTATTGACGGAAAATGGTATGGCGCTGAACCAATTTGGGTTACTGCAGAACGGCAAGGGATTAATACAGCTACATTTTTTTGGGTGGGTTCCGAAGCCGAAATCAATGGGTATAGACCATCAATTTATGAAAGTTATGACGGTAGTATTCCATTCATTCAACGGATAAATACTGTATTTGATTGGTTCTCACTTCCTGATGAAAACAGGCCTCAATTATGCATGTTGTACTTTAATGAACCAGACCATTTAGGGCATGTTTATGGTCCTGAATCCACTCAAGTTGATAGCTCAATAATTGAAATGGACCATCTGTTAGGGCTTATAATGGATAAAGTTAACTCCTCCTTAATTAGAGATTCATTGAATTTAATAATTGTGAGTGACCACGGTATGACCACCATCTCTAAAGAAAAATTTATTTTTTTAGATAAATATGTGCGCGGGCTTTATGATTTACGAGTAGATGGTTCAGGGCCAGTTTCACATCTTTTTTTACGTCCAACAAAGTCAGCACGCAAAAAGTCAATTCTTAGGCAGTTAAAACGTATTCCTAATATGCAGACTTATCTAAAAGAAGATATTCCCCATCAATTTAGAATTTCAAATGAGAATTCAGGTGATTTTTTATTAGTTGCAGATGAGGGGTGGTCTATATTTAAAAGTAAAAGAGCATCCATAGATTTTAACCCCATTGGAATGCATGGTTACGACCCCACATTGAAAAGCATGCAGTCAATTTTTATGGCTTATGGACCAGAGATTAAATCAAATATTCAAATAAATTCATTTGAAAATATTCATATTTATCCACTGCTATGTAAATTATTAGAGATTGAACCCTTTACAATGAGCCAAGGTAAACTTCATGTATTAGAAGGAATCGTAAAATAATGCAATTATTTTACAGCACAGATATTTATGATGGTAAAATTGAACTATCTAAAACTGAATCACATCATTGTGTAAAAGTTTTACGAAAATCAATCGATGATGTAATTATGGTGATTGATGGCGTTGGGAATTTATATACAACAAAGCTAATTGAGTTAAATCCCAAAAAGACTATTCTTGAAATTACTAATGTTAAAAAAGAATTTGGGAAACGTGCAAACTACCTCCATATAGCCATTGCTCCAACAAAAAGCATGGATAGATTAGAGTGGTTTATGGAGAAGGTTATTGAAATCGGTGTAGATGAGATTAGCCTTATTCATTGTAAAAATTCAGAACGCGAAAAAGTAAAATTAGATCGCTGTGAAAAGATTATTATGTCTGCCACAAAACAATCTTTAAAGGCATTTTTACCAAAATTAAATCCCATTATTAAATTTGAGCAATTTATCAAAACGAGTCATTTTGAAGTGGCAAAAAGTATTGGTTATTTAGGTAATGAAAAGTCTGTTTTTTTATCAGATTTTCATAGTGATAAAGAATCGCATTTAATTTGTATTGGCCCAGAGGGTGATTTTTCAACCCATGAGGTTAAGATGGCAAAAGATAATGGCTTTCATTGTATTTCATTGGGCAAAAGTAGATTGAGAACTGAAACGGCAGGAGTGGTAGCCTCCACCTTAATAAATTTATGAATGAATCTGTAAACTCTAAATGGATGAAAATTGCTTTAAATGAAGCCATGAAGGCGTATGATAAAAAGGAAATACCAATTGGTGCCATTGTGGTTAAGGGTAATAGAATTATTGGGCGGGGCTACAATCAAAGGGAAAGTCTGAATGACCCCACTGCACATGCTGAAATTATCGCATTAACTTCTGCAGCAAATACTTTGGAAACTTGGCGGTTAAAAGATTGCATCCTTTATGTGACAAAAGAACCTTGTCCTATGTGTGCGGGCGCAATTATGAATTCAAGAATTTCTCATGTTTACTTTGGAATGTATGATGAAGAAGCTGGATGCTGTGGTTCGTTGTACCAATTGTGTAGAGACCCACGTTTTAACCATCAGTCTATAGTACAAGGTGGAGTTATGGAGGAAGATTGTATTTCTTTGCTCAAATCATTTTTTTATGAACAACGGGAAAATAAATAGGGTAAACGCTTACAAACATTTACATTTAATGAATAGTACAGCCCGTCAAATATTCTTTAACTTATCGATACATTAAATCGAAGTTATTTTTTGTCCAAGAAAAATAGCTCCTTTTTGTTTTGTTTGAGCCCCGGTGAAAACCGGGGCTTTTTTATATCAATACGTCTTGTTTCTCGTTACTAATTTATAATAATTTTATACCAGTCAAAGTCATTGCTAATTGACCATAGAGAGGTGTCCGAGTGGCTGAAGGTGCATGCTTGGAAAGCATGTTTGGATGCAAATCCAACGGGGGTTCGAATCCCCCTCTCTCTGCAAATTGTTTAACCTACCTGAAATTAATGTTAAAATCAGATTAAATGATTTTATATTAAGTGATACGCATATTTAGTACTCTTGTGAAAAAGAAATACATTTACAATCATATTATTATTACGCTTCTAATTTTACTCCAATATACGTGGGCAAATACACCTGCAATTGGAAGCATTTTTTCTACAAGTGGATTTGTTCAAATTGTTTCAACTGATCGAGATGTCCCTCCCAGTCAAGCTGTAAATGGTAGAACTATTTATAGTGATGATATCATTAGGACGGCGAAAGATTCATTTTGTAAAATTATTTATAATGATAGAACCACGCTAGTTATTATTGATCCATCCTCAGAAGTTAAGTTGAGTGACTCTCAATTATCTCGAAATATTCATCTTCATTTTGGTGGAATGTATTTAAAAAATGCTCGTGCGAACCGAAAGAAGTCTTTCATATTTACAAAATCCAGCCAAATAAAATTAAAGCCAGTTGAGCTATGGATGGCTGTCAGTGAAGATGGAGGAGATGAAGTCCATATTATCAAACACGACTTAGAAGTATTCAACTTACATCAAAATAAAAAAATGGATGTAATGGCAGGGAATGCAGTGTACTCTTATAAAGATGGATTTTTTGAAACAATAGAATCAAATCTTGATGAATTGCCTTCCTATTTGTTTAATTCTCAATTATTGTCTTTACATGATAAAAAAAATCCAGAAGATTTTAAAATTCAAGAAATTAATTATAGGTCTCATGATTTAATTCCATTATTTGGAATTGGTCGATGGAGACAAACAACAATCATCGAACCCAGTGGGTTTGGATTAGACTTGCTCGTTGGTAAAATGGATATTGGAACTGATGGATATTCTAAAATAGGAATATATCCTCGTTATAATACTCGAAATTTCAATTTGAAATTTAATTTGGATGGATACTTATCTTCAGGGAATTCATCAGATAGTTTGAACCAAATTGATGATGTCTTCGATATACTTGACCATTTATCATATTTGCAGTATTCATCTAACAATAAAAATTTTTTGGTAAAAATTGGAAGTATAGATGGAATTTCATTTGGTCATGGGAATCTGGTAAAAGAATATTCTAATATGTTAGATTATCCCCGATCGAAAAAAACGGGTGCATATATGTATCTTACCACTGATACTCGAAATTTCACATTTGATTTATTCACTGCAAGTTTACGCGACTTTAATGAAGGTGGTGGGGTGGTCGGTGTACATGGGTCCATGTTTTTATCCGAATACTTCCCATTGACAATTGGTTTAGGGTTTGTGAGAGATTTCAATCAGTTTGCTTCTATTCGAGATTTTATCTCGGATAAAGATATACTAAATAAAAATTTCTCTCGAGGGATAACGGCATGGGAAATGGATTTTACCATGGATGTTTATCATACTTTTTTGTTTGATGTATATGCTTACGGTGAATTAGTTGGGTTGTGGTTTCCCGAAACTCATTATTATGTACGTGAAGAAGATACCATCGAAAGTGAAGGGGCTTTGCCTGGACTTGAGGGATTGCCCAAAAGTATTTATCGCGATGGCACATGGGGTATAAATTTTCCTGGAATTTGGGTGAAGTACCATCATTGGTGGGAATTTAAATTTGCCCTAAACTTAAATTCGGCATTACACATCCCTCAATATTTTGGTACGACTTATGACTTTGAACGAGTTCGGTATACTCAGTATCAATCCAATCTAAATGAACATGCAACTGATGCCTTAGAGATGGTCATGGTATATTCATTGGAAGAAGAAAAAGATATAGCAGATTTATCTACTGAAAAACTTCCCTTTCTTTTACCCAAAGATATTCATAGTATGACAGACCATACACAGATAAAATTCCCCAGTTTAGGGTATTCGTTTGAGGCTGTATATCATTTTAAGAAATTGGTTGATGCCAATTGTAGCTTTTCCCTTTTCAAGGATTACACAGATTCCAACAGTGACAGCTTTTATAATTATCATTTAAGTGTAGCCCTACAGGATGATGTATTAGAATATGTCTCTGAAGCAAAAGTTTATTATACTCAATTTTTTACAAATGCTCCGTTTGATAATGAGCTATATCATGAAAATATGCTTAGAGGCTTGAAAATTGGATTTAAAATCATTAAAAGTATTTCTATAGTTGTTGACTACCATGACGTGTTTTATGATAAAGAACCTGATGGTATCGTGGATTTAGTTAGGACGGGCGGTATTGATTTGAAACTGAGTTTTTGATGAATATTAAATTCAGAGCATTTGCATCAATCTTAATTGGTATGACCTTAATCGGTGCTTCCGCAGGTTTTTTAACTGGGTACTATTTTCATTTAGATTTTGAAGGTAAATATTGGATGTATATCGCTTCACCTTTAATGGGGATTGGCTGTGGATTAGTAATTTATGGTTCATTATTTGAACGAAATATGGATGCGTAGTGTCTGAAGATAGAGAAATATTAAAAGGGTTAGATGAATTATTAGATGGGGCTGGGAGTAAATTCGGTCCGATGTTATTGGATGAATTACAGGAACGGTTAAGTAAAACAGTCAAAATTTTTGATTCTGAGTTGAAGGGTATGCTAGATTCTTCTTTTAGAAATTATCATCATCAAAAAAATCAGTTAAAAGTGTTGTTAGACCAGAATTACAAACCAACAAAAAAAGTTAAAAGTAAAAGCAATTTGATTGTTGAGAGTGATATTCCTGAGTTTATTAAAAAGTTTGATGAAAAACAGTCGAAATGACCTATCATTATATTCGGAGATACCTGTAAATTTCCACTAAGAAATATGAATTATTCTGTGCTAGATGGGGAGTTAGCGGTTCCCTGTAGCCTGAAATCCGCTTATGCAGGGTTGAATCCCATAAGGCGGGTCTTTATGAGCTAAATATTAATTGTAAGCGGTGTTGATTTTTCAGCCCTGCGCAATATTTGGGTTTCAAACCCCGTCAGGTCTGGAAGGAAGCAGCGGTAGAGATTTTTAATATGTGCCGCAGGTATCTGGGAATGAGCTGGCTGTAATTAGTATTTTTCAAACCGAAGATTCAACTTTTGGTGCACAGATTTTTAAAAAATTATGAGTTATCAAGTATTATCAAGAAAATGGCGCCCCCAGAGTTTTGGGGATGTAGTGGGTCAAGCACATGTGACGCAAACCATCCAGAATGCCATAAAATTAGAGCGCATTGGACATGGTTATATTTTTACGGGCCCTCGAGGAGTTGGTAAGACTACCGTTGCCCGTGTGTTGGCAAAGGCCCTAAACTGTAAAAATCCACAAGATAATAATCCATGTAACACATGTACACACTGTGAGGAAATCACGGATGGCCGAAATATGGATGTACTTGAGTTAGATGGTGCCTCTAATAGAGGAATCGATGAAATCCGTGAATTAAGAGAGTCTGTAAAGTACCCACCAACTTCTGGAAAATATCGTGTTTATATCATTGATGAAGTGCACATGCTCACTAAAGAAGCATTCAATGCACTTCTTAAAACATTAGAAGAGCCACCAGCGCATGTGGTTTTTATTTTAGCTACTACGGATCCTCATAAAGTACCGCAAACCATTTTATCCAGAACCCAGCGGTTTGATTTTAGGCGGCTTTCCCCAAAACTTATTTCAAATCATTTGATTGATATTTTGAATCGTGAAAACATAAAATTTGAAGCAGAAGCGATTCATTTAATTGCTAAAAAAGCAGACGGAAGTATGCGGGATTCACTCAGTCTATTAGATCAAGTGATTGCTTATTCTGGAGATAAATTAGAAGTCGAGCCCGTCAGGTCTTCCCTTGGAATTATTCACGATAGTTTATACGTCAATTTATTTTCAGAAATTGCCACAAAAAATGTAAGCTTAATTATAAAAGAACTTGATGGCCTTTTTAATGCGGGACATTCCATTAATGATTTTATTAGTGGCTTTAATGAAGTTTTGAGAAATGCACTTATTGTGGCTTCTGGTGTGGATGTGAAAAGTTTACATTCAGAGATTACAGATATGGTAAGTGGTTCAAATAGTGTTTTTCAAAAAATGGATTTATTGAGGATGCTCGAACTAAGTATGAATTTTGAAACTAAACTACGCTATGTTCAACAACCTCAAATTTCATTAGAAGCCCTATTTATTAAATTGGCATCTATGGATTCATGCATCGTGGTGCGAGATGTGCTATCTGGGAATATTGAAATTGATACTACTCAAAATTCTGAGCCAGTAATATTGGTTGAAAAATCTAGACAGGTTATTCAGGAAACTTCTGAAGTTACACAAAAAGTTGAGGAGAATATTTCAAAACCAACTTCAGAGCCAGTTATTGTGAATAAACCTCCTGTTGAAAATGAGGAAAAAATTGCTGAACCTAAACCTGAAATTGATTTAACGTTACAAAAGATAATAGATGGTTGGGGTGAAGTAATTATCGAAACTGAAAAAATCAATGCTAAAATTTCAAATTTATTAGAAGAAGTAAAATTACAAAATTTTTCAAATACTGTTTTGAGCATTTTATTAACTAGAGATCAAAAGTTTCATGCGAAATCACTACAGAAAGATTCAAGTAAAATTGAAATAGTCCTCCAAGAAATATATGGAAGTAAAATTAAATTAAATTTTACGATAGAAGAAAGTTCAGCATCCCAAAAAGATGAGAAAAAACAAGTAAATGAAGGGGATAAAGAGCATCCTCTATTTATGAAAACATTAGAAACATTTGAAGGTGAAGTCTTAAGATAGGAGAAATTTATGTTCCCAAAAGGTGGAATGGGCAAATTGATGAAGCAAGCCCAAGAGATGCAGTCAAAAATGGCGAAAGCTCAAGAAGAATTAGGTGACATTGAGGTTGAAGGCCAGTCTGGTGGTGGAATGATTACTGCTTTGGTAAATGGTAAAAAAGAATTATTATCTTTAAAAATTGAAGACGAAATTCTTGAAGAAGATAAAGAAATGATTGAAGATTTAGTGGTTGCCGCAGTAAATCAAGCATTGCAAAATGCCACAAAAGCGGCAGATGAAAAAATGAGCTCAGCTACTGGTGGTATGATGGGTAATATGAAAATTCCTGGAATGTAATGGAGGGGTTTCCACCATCATTAGAGCGAGTAATTGATGCATTTTCTCGATTCCCCGGAATTGGTAAGAAAACGGCTCAACGTTTAGGATTACATGTATTAAAGTCAGACGTAAGCAGTATGACTGAATTTGCTAATTCACTGATAGAAGTAAAAGAGAAAATCAGTTTTTGTGTAGAATGTAATAATTTTGCAGAAGCTGAAAAATGTGAAATTTGTGAAAATCCCAAAAGAGACCGTCATATTATTTGTGTGGTTGAAGAATCTTCAGATATTTTCCTATTTGAGAATACAGGCTTTAGTGGCATGTACCAAGTTTTAGGAGGTGTTTTATCACCACTTGATGGTATTGGTCCAGATGAATTGAATTTAAAAAGTTTGATGGGCAGACTGCAAAATGTGAATGAAATTATTGTGGCAACAAATACAAGTGTTGAAGGAGATGCTACCGCATTGTATTTAGCAAAATTAATTCAACCGTTGGGAATAAAAGTTACCCGCTTGGCAAGAGGGATTCCCGTGGGTGGCCATTTAGAATATGTGGACGAGGCAACATTATCAAAATCTATGAATGAAAGAGTTGTAATAGCATAATGCAAATTCAAAAAAAATACATTCCCAATATTCTAACGTCCTCACGGATATTACTTACCCCAGTATTCCTCTATTTTTTATTTTCAGATTTTAGCCATAGTAAATTAATGGCATTAGTCATTTTTATGGTGGCATCAATTACAGATGCATTTGACGGATTTTATGCGAGGAAGCATAATTTTGTTTCAAAATTTGGCACCTTTTTTGATCCCTTGGCAGATAAATTGTTGGTGCTTTCTGCATTTTATGGATTTATGTTTATTCCCATTTTAGATACAGAAGTAAAATTGTGGATGATTATTCTGATTTCATTTCGGGATGTAGTGGTAACTCTGTTGCGAATGATAATGGAGTACAAGGGGATCACAATGGTAACCAGCAAAGTGAGTAAAATGAAAACGGCTTTGCAACTTTTAACCATAGTTTTTATTCTTACATATTTGATTTTATTTTCATATAATATCAGTTATTGGCAATTTGTTGATGAGCAATCTTTACTTTATTTTTGTATGATTTTAACCACCTTGGTTACCTTCTATACTGGCCTCCATTATTGCTTTTATAATTATAAGACTCTGGGACAATTACTGTTCCAGAAATGAAGTCTCTTTCAAACTTAATATCCACATTCTTTTTTTTAGGAAAGTTACCTAAAGCCCCTGGCACATGGGGCAGCTTGGGTGCGCTCTTGGTATGGAGTCTTATTCCAGAAACGATATTTTTTCGTTCTATAATTTTACTAATTACATTGATTGTAGGATTCATTGCCTGTGAAAATACGCTAAAACAAAGTGATGATCCTGACCCATCCTACATCGTTATAGATGAAGTGGTTGGATTATGGATAACATTATTGTTTGTGCCTAAAACCATATTCTTTTTTACGCTTGGGTTTATCTTATTTAGATTATTTGATATTTTAAAACCATCTTTTATTTATTCAGTTCAATTTTTAAAAGGTAGTTTAGGAGTAATGCTTGATGATATTTTTGCGGGGATTTTTTCGCTCTTGATTTTATGGGGAGTTATGGCATGAAGCATGCTTGCATAATTACTATTGGAGATGAGTTACTTCAGGGATATACTCTAGATACCAATTCAGCATGGTTAGGCAAAAATTTAAATGACTATAATGTACGTGTACATCAGAAAATAACTATTGCTGATGAGTTAGATGTGATTCAACATGAATTATCTGTAGCATTAAATGAATATGATTTAACTTTTGTGACGGGCGGATTAGGTCCTACTTTAGATGATGTAACACAAACAGCAATAAAAAACATTTTAAATGCAGAGTTATCGTTTGATGAAAATTACTATACCGAATTAAAACAGAAATTTGCAGATCGAAAAATGGAAATACCTCCCAATAATCGTTCTCAAGCAATGACTATTTCCGGAACAAAGGTAATTCCAAATACATTGGGAACCGCACGTGGAATCCATGTTGACTATAATGGAAATCATCTTTTTTCAATGCCAGGTGTACCCACAGAAATGAAGGGTATGTTCAGCGATTACGTAGCAAAAAAATATCTTCCAGAAGAAAAAAAAGAGTCCATTTCATTAATTCGAACTACTGGAATTATTGAGAGTAATTTAGCTGAAAAAATACAACAGTACATTGATGAATATTCTGATCGGTATTCATTTTCCTATTTACCTAAATTTACAGGGGTAGATTTTAAAATTAGGCAAGATGCTCCTTGCGAATTAGGTCTTGAAGTAGTTTCTAAATATTTTATTGATTGGCTAACCCCTTATGCTTATGGCGGGGATGGCGATACCTTAGAATCTGTTCTGTCCACTCAATTAATTCAAAAGGGATTAACCTTATCAGTAGCAGAGTCATGTACTGGGGGTTTAATTAGTAAACGATTAACTGATGTGGCGGGGGCATCCTCTTTTTTTAAGGGTGGAATTATTGCTTATAGTAATGATGTTAAGGTAAATCAATTAGGCATATCAAATGACTTATTGGATTTAGAAGGTGCCGTTAGTAAAACTGTCGCGAAAGAAATGGCTTTATCAATTCAAGCGATTACTAAAAGTGATATTGCTATAGCAACAACAGGTATTTCGGGACCGTTAGGGGGTACAGAATATAAGCCTGTGGGATTAGTTTATATTGCAGTAAGCTATAATAGGAATGTGTGGGTGAAAGAATTTAATTTCTTCCCTAAGCGATCTATACATAGAGAAATTACATCTCAAGCAGCATTAAATATGGTAAGAAAGGTTATAAATGAGTGACTCAAAAAGAATTTTTGTTGGGATTGATATCTCTCGAAAATTTTCTCAATTAATTCCAATGTTAAAGACGACAGTGGGTGAGTCTGAAGGCGATATCAAATGGATTTCAGGAAAAAATTTACATCTAACCCTTTCTTTTTTGGGTAACATTGATAGTACAAAAATTGAGTCTTTAATTTCAAATTTACAGGAGGTAAAAAAACTCCCTAAATTTACATTGTCAGTAAATGGAACAGGTATTTTTCCCGATTTAGAAAAACCAAAAGTATTTTGGCTGGGAATTGAAGAAGGATATGATGAATTATCAGATACGCAAAGTATTGTAGATGAGTTGTCATTTGAATACAAAGAAACGCAACGAGAAGAAAAATTTGTCCCTCACATCACAATAGGTAGAATAAACCCAGCAAAAAAAAATACAAAATTTAATGTGACGACTTTTTTGAATGCTGTATATTCACCAATAGAAATTCATGTAAATACAGTGAATTTATACGAAAGTCGCTTGACGCCTGATGGCCCAAGATACATAATACTAGCAGAGTTCCCATTAAGTTAAAATTGGAGATAATATAATATGGATAATCAGCAAAAAGATAAAACATTAGATTTGGCCATTGGTCAGATAGAAAAAGAATTTGGAAAAGGCTCAATAATGCGTATGGGCGATGGCAATAAGGTTAAGATTGGTGCTATCTCAACGGGGTCAATTTCATTAGATGCTGCCATTGGCATTGGAGGTGTCCCCCGAGGAAGAATTATTGAAATATATGGTCCTGAATCCTCAGGTAAAACGACGCTTACCTTGCATGTTGTTGCGGAAGCGCAAAAGGCAGGTGGATTTGCAGCATTCATTGATGCTGAACATGCACTTGATCCATATTATGCCCAAAAGTTGGGCGTTGATATAGATAATCTACTTATCTCACAGCCAGATACGGGTGAGCAGGCACTTGAGATTACTGAAACATTGGTTAGAAGTGGTGCTTTGGATGTGATTGTAATTGACTCAGTAGCAGCATTGGTTCCAAAAGCTGAATTGGATGGAAATATGGGTGATTCTCATATGGGATTGCAGGCCCGACTTATGTCACAAGCATTACGGAAATTAACGGGTACCGTTTCAAAATCTAAAACCAGTGTAATTTTTATAAATCAATTACGCCAAAAAATTGGGGTTATGTTTGGAAATCCTGAAACGACAACTGGTGGTAATGCACTTAAATTTTATTCATCATTAAGGCTTGACATTCGTAGAATAGCACAAATTAAAGATGCAGATCAAGTTGTTGGGAATAGAACAAAAGTTAAAGTGGTAAAAAACAAAGTTGCACCTCCTTTCAAAATCACTGAGTTTGATATTATGTATGGCGAAGGTATTTCAATGGTGGGAGATCTTTTAGATTTAGCAGTAAAAGCTGAAATTGTTAAGAAAATGGGTGCTTGGTTCTCTTATGGTGATGGTAAAATTGGCCAGGGGCGTGAAAAAACGAAGGTTTTCTTAACCGAAAATGAAAAAATACGTGCTGAAATAGAAGGCAAAGTAAAGGCCTTTATGGGCTTAGACGAAGAATAGTCTATAATTCATTACTTGTAATTGAACGCTCAGACAATATCTGAGCGTTCTTTGTTTATGGGATAATTTTACTATGAATTATTCATAGAATCACGTTGGAGTAAGACCGAAAAAACAAATAAATTTGAGGGTTCATTTCACATCTAAAACGAGGGCTATATGAAACTATTAAAATTCACTCTATTAATTTCATTATTGACAATTAGTTTTGCAGAGGAAAAAGAAGGTTCATCCACATCTGCAAGTATGGGTTCAGTCACAATGGATGGCAAAATTTACAATCAAGTTGCCATACGTCCAGAAATTCCCATGGGGAAAATGGGAGTTGGCCTTGACCTCTATGTTTATTTTAATGATGAAGGTATATATCCTGGGAATTGGGACTTCAAGGATGGGAATGCATTTGCCACATTAGTAGATAAAGTTTATTATCTTCGATGGGGCAAACCTGGAGATAATTTATATTTTAAAGTTGGGGCCCTACCGAGTGCAACTTTAGGTCAAGGTATCTTAGTAAATAACTATTCTAATATAATGGAATACCCCCAAGTTCGCCGAGTTGGTTTAGACTTTAAAATGAAATTCATGAAACAGTTTGGTGTTGAGCTAATTCATAGTAATTTTAAAAAGTCATCACCAGGTGTACTCGCTACTCGATTTTCCTATGATCCATTTCCTCGCCTTTCATTGGGATTATCTTATGTTACTGATTTAGATCAAAATCAAGGCTTAAGCAATCGTGATGGTGACGATTATCCTGATTATTTTGACCATTTTCCCGATGATGCAAATCAATTTAGTGAGGCGCTGAGTGATACTAGCGTTACAAATTACTATACCTATTTATGGGAAACTTATGTTGAGCCTGCCCAAGACACTGAAAACCCTGAATATTCTGACTATGAGTCTTTTTTTGCAGCCCAAAAGCTGAATCATAATACCTTTGTTCCTTTAGGTACTTCTGATAATAATCCTGTTTCAGGATTATCTCTTGACTTAGTATTAAAATTATCTAAGCGAGCATACATTTATTCTCAATATGGTCAATTAATAGGCGAAACTTCTGATGTAAATGGAAATGAAACGGCCTTGGGTTACGGCCTCGTTCCTATCGGGCTATTCTCTAAATTTGGTCCCATTAATTTTAGGGGTGAATACAGAATGCAGTCTGAAAACTTTCTTTTTAGTTATTGGGATCAGGCTTATGACTTGAATCGAGCAATTGCTCAAGACGGAATTATATTGACTAAAGAAAGCCAATTGTATCGTTATGGTGAACTACAAGGACTATTCTTGAATCTAAATTCGAATATTATGGATTTAATTTCTTTAGATGTTTCATATCAAAATATGTCTGGGAAAGTATGGGATGAAACTACTTCAGAGCTAGTAGATGATGCTAACCAAACATTGATGGGTAAAATAAGTTTAAATACGCGTAAGATTGCTAAAGTTGATGTTGCTGAAGCATTTTACCAACAAAGTAATGTGACCAATCCATTTGATTTTGACCCCAATGAATCTAGTATTTCTGGTTACAATTTAGGCTTTGAAGTTTCTGCAGGAATGACATTAATGTACAAGAGTCGAACAACTTATGTCCTCAATGAAAGTGGGACATTCGATCCGGTATCATCCATGCAAATTGAAACACAAATTAAGTTATAGTTCATGACATCTCAGGAAATTCGTCAACAGTTTATAGACTTTTTTAAGGATAAGGGGCATACCTATGTACGGAGTTCGTCTGTAGTACCTACTGATGACCCAACCTTACTGTTTACAAATGCAGGGATGAATCAATTTAAACCCTATTTCTTGAATCAAGAATCCCCCAAGTATCTGCGTGCCACAAATTCTCAAAAATGTATTCGTGTAAGCGGAAAGCATAATGATTTAGAAGAGGTTGGCGTTGATAATTTCCACCATACTTTTTTCGAAATGCTGGGCAATTGGTCCTTTGGTGATTATTATAAAGAGGATGCCATTCGGTGGGCGTGGGCGTTACTCACTGAAGTTTGGAAATTAGATAAAAATCGTCTTTGGGTTACCATTTATAAAGATGATGAAGAAGCTGGAGAGATTTGGAAATCAGTTACAGAAATTTCTCCCAATCGTGTTTTGAAATTTGCTGAAAAAGACAATTTTTGGGAAATGGGTGAAACGGGGCCATGCGGACCATGTACTGAAATCCATTACTACACGGGAAGTGACATAGAAAATCAAGATCCAGCTGGTGTTAACGATTTGGCTGAATATCGTGAGATTTGGAATTTAGTATTCATCCAAAATAATCGTGAAGCTGATGGAAGTCTTTCTGAACTCCCCGCAAAACATGTAGATACGGGCGCGGGATTTGAACGAATTGTGGCCATATTGAATGGCAAAGAATCAAATTATGAAACTGATTTATTTATTCCCATTTTAGATAAAATCACCTCAATTTCAGGGAAATCTATCGACTTTAAAGATGGCGTTCCACATCAAGTTATTGCAGATCATTTGAGAATGTTATCCTTCTCTATCGCTGACGGTGCATTACCCAGTAATGAAGGACGAGGCTATGTTTTACGACGTGTGCTAAGACGAGCATCGCGATTTGGACGTTTATTAGATTTGAATAAACCATTTATTTTTTCATTAGTGTCAACATTGGTAGATGTAATGGGTGATGCCTTTCCTGAATTAAAAGAGAAACAGTCTCATATTGAAAAGGTAATTCAAGCCGAGGAAAATTCATTTGGAGCCACTTTAGATAAAGGCTTAGAGCGATTCTCAAAAATTATTTCACCCATAAAAAAGGGTGGTGAAATCTCTGGAGATGATGCGTTCAAATTATACGACACATTTGGATTCCCCCTTGATTTAACAGAGCTACTGGCACGGGAAAATGGATTATCTGTTAATACCGAAGGGTTTGAAAATTGCATGGCTATCCAACGAGAGCGTGCACGTTCAGCTGGAAAATTCATTCTCAACCTTGATGAAGGAGAATGGATAACCGTCTCTGAGGGTGAATCGTCAAAATTTCTTGGTTATGAGTATTTAGAGTCTAATTCAAAAATTCGACGTTATCGTAAAAATGAAAATCAAATTGAAATAATTTTAGATCAAACTCCGTTTTATGCTGAATCTGGTGGTCAAGTTGGAGATACTGGGATTTTTTCTAATGGTGATTTTAAATTTGAAATTTCAGATACAATTAAACATCAGAATGAAATTATTCACATTGGTAAACTAAATTCGGGAAGTATTGAAAATATAATATCTTTAGATGCTTCAGTGATAGGGCAACGTCGTCAACAAATTCGGTTAAACCATACTGCTACTCATTTACTTCATCAAGCATTAAAAGATGTATTGGGCGAACATGTTCAGCAGGCTGGTTCGTTGGTAACTTCAGATAAATTACGCTTCGATTTAACCCATTATGAGCGAATTAGTGTAAACGATTTACAGAAAATTGAAGGTTTGGTAAATTCGGTTATTCGCGAAAATAATGAAGTTGATACAAAAGTTATGAATTTTGATGATGCTAAAGCGTCAGGAGCAACAGCATTATTTGGCGAAAAATATGATGATGATGTTAGAGTTGTAAATATTGAAGGGTTTTCAAAAGAACTTTGCGGAGGCACTCATGTTTCTCGTACCGGTGATATTGGCATTTTTAAGATTATAACTGAAACAGCACTATCTTCAGGAGTAAGGCGGATTGAAGCCGTTACGGGCCAAGCAGTCTCAAATTTGGTAAACAATAATGATAAATTGATTTCTGAAGTCAAGCAATTATTGAAGTGTTCAGACTCAGAAATTACGGAACGTATTACATCCATTTTAAATGAGAAGAAATTACTTGAGCGAGAATTGAATAAAATAAATCAATCATCTCAAGGAAATATTGTAGAAGATTTAGTTGAGTCCGCTGAAAATCTGAATGGATATAAAATAGTGGTTGAGCAATTAGAAGAAATTTCAGATTTTAAAGAAATGGGTGATTCATTTAGACAATATTTTAAAAATAGTGGAATTGCACTTATTGGATCAAAAGTATCAGGAAAGCCCATGGTCATGTGTGCAGTTTCAGATGATTTAACCGCTAAAGTGAAAGCGGGTGATATTGTTCGATTTGTTGGACAATTCATGGGTGGTGGTGGAGGTGGAAAACCTCATTTGGCTACTGCAGGTGGTAAAGACATTTCTAAATTGAGTGAAGCACTTGAATCTGGTAAAAAATTAATAATTGAAAAATTAGGGAACAATGAGTAAAACAGCATCCATCATTTTTGATAAAAGTGTAAAAGGTAGAATGGGTGTTAAACTTCCCGCATCAGAGGTTCCTTCTCTCGAGTTAAACAAAAATATCAGTCCGTCATTGCTGAGAGAAATTCCAGCAGAATTACCTGAAATTACTGAGCCTGAAGTGGTTCGCCATTTCGTGAATTTATCCACTAAAAATCACCATGTTGATAAAGACTTCTATCCATTAGGTTCATGTACAATGAAGTATAATCCTAAAATCAATGATGTAATCGCATCGATGCCAGGGTTTGCAGGGCTTCATCCAGATCAGCCAGAGGAGTCTGCTCAAGGTGCTTTACAACTCATGTTTGAGTTAGAGCAAATGATGAAAAAAGTGACAGGTATGTCACGGGTAACATTGCAGCCCAGTGCTGGTTCTCAAGGAGAATTTGTAGGCATCCTCATGATGAAAAAGTATCATGAAAAGAATGGTGAAGATCGAAAATATATAATTATACCTGAAACGGCACATGGTACAAATCCAGCAAGTGTAATTTTAGGTGGATTCAAAACTCGTCAAGTAAAATCAGATGGTCGTGGTCGAGTGGATATTGAAGATTTGAAGTCAAAAGTTGATTCTGAGGTGGCAGGAATGATGCTCACTCAACCCAATACTTTAGGCTTATTTGAAGATAATATTGAAGAAATATCATCAGTTATTCATGGTGTGGGTGGTTTGATGTATATGGATGGCGCAAATTTAAATGCGTTAGTGGGACTTGCTCGTTCAGCTGATATGGGTTTTGATATTACACATATAAATCTTCATAAAACATTTTCAACTCCACATGGTGGGGGTGGGCCTGGCGCTGGACCAATTGGTGTTGTAGAAAAGTTAGTTCCATTTTTACCGGTTCCCATGATTGACAAAGTAGATGATAAATATACTTTAGATTTTGGAAATGATGATAGTATTGGACGTATCCATACCTTCTTCGGAAATTTTGGAATTTTGGTCCGAGCATATGTCTATATTCGCACACTGGGCGATGATGGGTTAAAAGACATGACCAAGATGGCTATCTTAAATGCAAACTATTTGAAAGCCAGACTAGAAGATAAGTATGACGTACCTTTTTCAGAAGGAACTTTGCATGAATTTGTAGCATCCGGTATTAAGCAAAAAGAACGTGGAATTAAAGTTTTAGATATTGCAAAGTCATTATTAGATTATGGATATCATGCACCCACAATATACTTTCCGATTAACATTCCTGAAGCCATGATGATGGAGCCCACTGAATCAGAGACAAAGACAACGTTGGATTCTTTTGTAGATGCATTACTTGAGATTGATGAGAAAATCAACACTGATCCAGACTCTTTAAAAGAAGCTCCAATTACGACTCCTGTAAGAAGGTTAGATGAAACTAAGGCCAATCGTGAGCCAAATTTGAGATGGACTAAGTGAAAATAATTAGCACTGATAAAGCACCCAAAGCGATTGGACCATATTCGCAAGCGGTTCATCATCACCATTTTGTATTTACATCGGGCCAAATACCATTAAATCCTGAAACTGGAGAAGTAGTCTCAGGTGATTTTAAAGCTGAGGTTTTACAAGTATTAAATAATTTAGATGCAGTACTGACTGCTTCAGGAAGTTCTTTAAAGAAAGCTGCAAAATTAACTGTATTTTTAACGGATTTGTCAAAATTTTCAGAATTGAATGAAGTATTTAATTCTTATTTTGATGATCATCTGCCTGCAAGGTCAGCAGTAGAAGTTTCGGCATTACCAATGAATGTAAGAGTAGAGATCGAGGCAATTGGCACCGTTTGATGCAGAAGTTATTTCTAATGAGTTTTTGTCTAATTTCTTTACTTATGGCCCAAGATACTCGGATTGATTCTACTAAAATTAAGAATCCCAGTATAGCATGGAAATTAAGTTTAATTCCGGGAATGGGGCAGCTTTATAATGAGCGATATGTTAAATCGGGCATGTTTATGCTAGCAGGAAGCTATGCTTATTTTAAGCGATCTGAGTTTGCATCAGCGGGACAAATTGGAAAAAGAAACACCTATTCGTGGTGGCTATTTGGATTATACGCTTGGGGGATGTTAGATGCGTATGTGGATGCTCAATTATCCACTTTTCCAACTGAGAAAAATAATAATTTAGAAAATGAGGATGACAATTAATTTATGTGCGGTATAATTGGAGTATATAATAATCCAGAAGCAGCAACATTGGCATATATGGGTTTGTATGCACAGCAGCATCGAGGCCAAGAGGGCGCAGGTGTTATTGCCTCAGACGGTGATAAATTACATCGTCACATGGGGCAAGGTTTAGTTTCTGATGTATTTTCTGATTCTTCGATTTTTGAGTCTCTTCCTGGACACTCTTCGATTGGGCATGTACGTTATTCTACAACTGGAGATTCTGACCCTCGTAATGTAGGTCCACTAACCTTTAATGTAGGTGATGAGTCTGTATCTATTGCTCATAATGGAAATTTAGTTAATCTTGATGAAACACGTAAGATCCTTCAAGAAAATGGAGCTTTGTTTCAAACATCCACAGATACTGAAATTATTATTCATTTACTTGCTCGTGAAAAAGGGAGTTCCATAGATAAACGATTAGAAAGTGCATTAAAGAAAGTTCAAGGTGCATATTCCCTGTTAATGATTACCCTAAATGAAATGATTGCGGCACGTGATCCCCATGGAATTCGCCCTTTTTGCATCGGAAAATTAGAAAACACCTATATTTTAGCCTCTGAAACATGTGCATTAGATTTATTGGGTGCAGAATATGTACGTGATGTACAACCTGGTGAATTGATTGTTATTAATGATGATGGAATGCATTCGCGTCAATTTGCTCCACCTACCAAATCTAAACATTGTATTTTTGAGTATATTTATTTTTCCAGACCTGATTCTCAGATTTTTGGAAATAATGTTGATAAAATGCGACGAAAGTTTGGAAAAGTTTTGTCTGAAGAACAACCTGCAGAAACTGCTGATATGGTGATTTCAGTCCCAGATTCAAGTAATACATGTGCACTTGGTTATTCCCAAACTTCTGGACTGAAGCATGAAATAGGTCTTATCCGAAATCATTATGTGGGTCGCACATTTATTTTCCCGACTCAATTTTTACGTGATCTCTCCGTTCGTTTGAAATTTAATACGGTAAAAGGGGTAATTGAAAATCGGGAAGTGGTTATTATTGATGATTCAATAGTAAGAGGGACCACGCTGAAAAAGTTAGTGAAACTACTTAGAAGTTCTGGAGCAAAGAAGGTGCATGTTCGTGTAAGCTCACCACCCGTTAAACATCCATGTTTTTATGGAATGGATTTTCCAACTACCAATGAATTGGTTGCTGGACATAATGATATTGATGAAATTTCTGATATTATTGACGCTGATTCATTAGGCTATTTATCTTTAGATGGAACCTTAGAATCAACACATTTAGAAAAAGATAATTTTTGTACTGCATGTTTTTCGGGTGATTATCCTATTGCACTGAAGGGAGATAATGGTAAAGAAGTTTTTGAGGGATAACCCAATTCACAAAAAAATAGTTCCATATCTAGATTATTTTTTCTTGCTAAGACCCACGTTATATTTCGCAGTTTGGGTGATGGTTGTCTTGGGAATGGCCACAGCAAAAATGAGCATGGTTAAACATCCGTTATGGATTTCTAATTATGATTTTTCAACCTTTTTGGTTTTCTTAGGAATCACATTGATTTGTAGCGGAACATTCATTATTAACCAAATTGTTGACCAGGCAAGCGATGAGAAAAATAAAAAATTATTTTTAATCGGCCAACTTATTGATGTTAAAGATGCTCAACGATTTAGCCATATAATTAGTGGTTTAGGATTATTCTTTATCATGATTGGAAACTGGACATTAGCACCTTTTGGTGTTTTCATTTATTTGATATGGGGAGTGATGTATAACAAACCGCCATTTGAATTGAAAAAACATCCTATTTTTGGAATTTTAACGAATACGGTTATTGGGATAATTCTATTTTTAATGGGGTGGATACAGGTTGCGGGAAGTAACAATCTTCAATTTGGACTGTTAATGAGCTTAATGATTCCCTATGTACTTTGTTTTTCAGCAGTAAGTTTAATGACAAATATTCCTGATATTAAGGGGGATATCTCTGAGAGTGCAAATACATTTTCTGTAAAGTTTGGCCGAAGAACCACATCGCTCATAGCAACTTTTTTTGTGATTGTAGCCTTCTATTTTTCATATCAAAACTCTGATCCCATCGCATCTACAGCATCTTTAGTTTCAATCCCATTCTTTATATTTGCGTTGATTCGGGATTTAGATAAAGATATATTGCGAGCGATTCGATATCCCATTTTTCTCTTAAACTTTTTTGTATTCGCTGTTTACCCATGGTTATGTTTGTCGGTAATTATGATTTATTATTTTAGTAAATATTATTATTGGCATCGTTTTAACCTTCATTATCCTACATTTTTGGTAGAAAATGATTAATATAATTGAAAATAAATGTGATTTTTGTGGTACATGTATCTCAGTTTGCCCAGTTGATTGTATTGAGGTGAGAGAAGCTTCAATAGAAATAGAACATCCAGTTTGCATAGATTGTGATTTATGTGTTGAAATTTGTCCTATTTTAGTATTGGAGACTGTTGATGAAGTCTAATTATGATGTTGTTGTAGTTGGGGGAGGTCCTGCAGGTTCTATGGCTGCATGGGAGGCTGCAAAAGGTGGAGCTTCAGTTTGTATGCTGGAAAAAGATCGTGACATTGGTTATCCAGTACGATGCGGTGAAGCGGCCAGTGATTTAGGTTTACGACAGTTTGTTGAACCAAAAGAAAGTTGGATCGCAGAAACAATTTCTGGAGCAGTAATTGTTTCTCCCAATGAATCTCGAGTAAATGTGAAATTTGCCAATGAAACAGGATATATACTTAATCGACGTATTTTTGATTATGATTTATCTCGTTATGCAGCAAACGCTGGGGCAGAAGTTTATACAAAAGCCTATGTAAAAGAATTATTGAAAACCGATGACTTCGTTACCGGTGTGGTCGTTGACCATTTGGGTGAAGAAAAAAAAATTACAGCTAAAATTGTAATTGGCGCAGATGGCTTGACATCCCGTATTGGACGATGGGCTGGATTAAAAACACAAATCCGAATGAAGGATATGGAATCATGTGTTCAGTATTCTGTATCTAATGTAGATATAGATTCTAATAATATGATTATGTATGTGGGTGAAAACTTTGCCCCTGGTGGATATTTGTGGGTTTTTCCTAAGGGTGATAAATTCGCAAATATTGGAATAGGTATTAGCGGGAAACACAGTAAGCATAAGTCTGCAAAAGCGTATTTAGATGATTTTATGGAACGTGAATTTCCTGATGCAGCCATTTTAACAACAATGTGTGGTGGCGTTCCATGTGCAAAACCAATAAGGCGCCCCATAAAAAATGGACTAATGCTTGTTGGTGATGCTGCTCACCAAGTGAACCCTATGACCGGTGGCGGTATTGTTTCTGGAATGAAGGGTGGATGGTTGGCAGGGCAAGTTGCAGCTGACGCAGTTTCAAAAGGTGATTATTCTGAAAATACTTTAGAAGATTATCCCAAAAAGTTGAGGAAAGATTTTGGTAAAAATCACGAACGGTTTTATAATATTAAAGAAGCAACTGCAGCATTAACCAAAGATGAACTTAATTCAATTGCTGAAAATGTTTTAAAAATTCCACATGATAAAAGAACCTTAGCTTCAGTCTTTAAAGCAGCTGTTTTCAAAAAACCATCCTTAATTATTGATGTTTTAAAAGTCCTATCTGGAGTGTAAACTTGGATAAAGTTTCACTGCTCAAAGACCTCCAGTTATCCACATATATTGCCCTCGATTTAGAAACAACTGGCCTTGATTCCTATCAGTGTGGTATTACAGAAATATCTGCATATCGATTTAAAAATGGTGAGCCGGTTGAGGAATTCACCACTTTAATTGATCCTGAAAGAGCAATCCCCAAAGAAATATCTGAACTAACTGGTATCACTTCTGATATGGTTTTTGGTAAACCTAAAATTGGTGAAGTTTTATTAGATTTATTTGAATTCATAGGTACGGATCCAATTGTAGGGCAAAATATTGGATTTGATATTTCATTCTTAGAGCATGCTTGTCGTGAAAATGGAAAGTCATTTCCTGAATACACAATTTATGATACACTTACGCTGGCTAAAACATTTCTATTCTTTTTAAATCGATTCAATTTGACAGCAATCAGTGATTACTTTGGTTTAGAAACGGATGGTGCGCATAGAGCAAGTATTGATACGCTAAATACGGGTCATGTATTTAAAGAATTAATATTCGAAGCCGCATCAACGCCATTATCGATTATCCAAACAATTTGTGAAGTGTCAAGTCATGTTGAATTTTATAATAAATTGCTCTATAATAATATTTTGCGACTTGGATTATCAAATAAAGAAGTAAATGGTTTATTAAAATCGGAAATTGACAAGCCCGTTTTCCAACATTTCTACAGCCATAAATGTAATACGGATGTTGTAGTTATACCTGATGAACCATCTGAATGGTTTGAGGATGAAGGAAAAATATTTCAAGCATGGCCTTCATTTGAGAGAAGAGATAGCCAAGTAAAATTAGCTACAGATACATACAAATCCTTCTCGGAAGAATCAGTGTTATTAGCTGAAGCTGGTACTGGATTAGGGAAATCATTAGCCTACTTGAGTGCGGGTGTACTTCATAGTAAAAAAACGGATATCCCACTTGTTGTCTCTACATATACTAAAAATTTACAAGAACAACTTTTTACCAGTGATATTCCTCAACTGGCTCATACTTTAGATGTGGAGATGAATGCGGTAATTTATAAAGGTCGTCATAACTATATTTGTTTATCTCGACTCGAAAATGTAGTTTCCAATAGTAAAAATTTACTTAAATCCAGAGATTGCGTAGAATTTTTAGCTATCATTGTATGGTCATATTATACTCATACAGGTGATATTAGTGAGTGTCATGGATTTAAAATAGGCTATGCTTCAAGAGTTTGGGATTTGTTAAAGAGTGAATTTGGATATTGTACAACTTCAAGATGCAAACGTTTTGAAGGATGCTATTTAAACGATGTACGTAAAAGTCTTCAAAAAGCAAACATCATTATTGTAAATCATTTTCTACTCTGTAGTGAGTTATTGCAAGAAAAATCAAATTTGCCTGAAGAGTTTAATTATGTGATTGATGAAGGGCATAATTTGGCAGCTGCCGCTCGAGATCAATTGATATCTCAAATCACAATTCATTCATTTGATGATTCATTTAATTTTTTCTCATTAAATAATAAATCCTACAAAAAAGAGATTGAACAATTATTTTCCATTAATTCCAGTGCTGAATCATATTTACTAAATTTAGAGACAAAGAGTAAGTCACTCAAAGCAGACATAAAATCATTTTTTGATACCTATGCTCATTCTAAATGTACAGAGTTGGGGCAATCAAGATACAATGAAGTAAAAGTGAGATATGTTGATCCTCAATCTGAGTTTCAGGAGACTTTTCCATTGCCTGTTGATTTATTAAAAAGTATGAAAAATTATATGGGTGAAGTTGAGGCTTTTATTCTTGAGATTTCTAAAGAGAAAGATAAAATTGATAAAGTATATTTTCAAGAGCTAAATGTTAGCTTAAACCGGATGCAATCAGCGCTAAATACGTTCGAACAAGCATTTGCTCACAAGGAAGATTGGGTTACGTGGTCATCCTTATTAAAAAACGCTAAAACTAATCGAACGTCATTGAATACTGGCCCTCGAGATGTGGGGAAATTCTTATTTGAGAATTTATTTAATCGTTATGGTGGTGGGCTAATTTGTTCAGCCACATTAACCGTTGAATTTGCTTTTGATTATATTAAAGATCAGTTAGGATTAGATAATCTAAACATGGAAAAAGAGGTGAAAGAAAAAATTTATCAATCACCTTTCCATTATGAAGATCAAGTCAAGTTGTTTGCTTGGCAAGGGGATGCTGACGTCAATAGTCCTGCATTTATTCAGAAAATTGGTGACCAAATAAATGAAATTTCTTCTCGAGTTCATCGAAGAATGTTGGTGTTATGTACCTCATATAAACAGACCACAGAATTACGTGATTATCTTAGACCTAAAATGAATCAAGATGATCGCCAACTTTTCACTCAATCTATTGGTAAAAATCGTAAATCTCTTTTGCAGGGTTACTTGCAACATAAGCGATCCATACTTATAGGAACTTCAAGTTTTTGGGAAGGAGTTGATCTCCCTGGTGATAAAGTAGAATTATTGATACTCATGAAAATCCCATTTGCAAGTCCTGGTGACCCTATTATTCAATCTCAAATCGATCATTATAAAATGCAAGGTCGAAATCCATTTATGGAATTTCAAGTTCCTGATGCTACAGTAAGATTAAAACAAGGGTTTGGCCGACTTATAAGAAGCCTTGAAGATTCTGGTATTTGTATGATTGTTGACCCTCGTGTAACTAAATCAAGATATGGTAAGGTGATTTTAGACTCGTTACCTGTTCAAGCCGAATTGTATGAACATTCATCCCGTATCATCTATGAAGCTGAAAGTTTCTTTGGTAATGCGTAGTATCTCTCTTTAATTTTCCAAAAGAGGAAACATAAAAATTGACAACATTCCTTGTTGAAAACAAAGAATACTCTCTCTCCGATATCTATCAATACTTACTTGATAGACCAAAATTAATCCTGTCAGAAGAAATTCAATCACAGATAAATGCCTCACGTAAAGTTTTGGATGATGCGGTCTCTGAGGATAAAGTAATTTATGGAGTAAATACAGGCTTTGGTAAGTTGAGCCAAGTAAAAATTCCTAAAGACAAAATTTCAGAACTACAACAGAATTTGATATTATCGCATGCCGTCGGAGTTGGAAAACCAATTCCCGATGACATTACTATCCTCTTAATCCTACTTAAAATTATTTCACTTTCTAAAGGATATAGTGGAATTAGACTCCTTGTGGTGCAGCGTCTTGTTGATATGCTCAACAATGACTGTTTACCACTAATTCCATGTCAAGGCTCAGTGGGTGCAAGTGGCGATTTAGCTCCATTATCACATATGACTTTACCATTATTGGGTGTGGGAGATGTAAAACTAAAAGGTAAAGTTGTCCCTGCGAAAGATGCCTTGCAAGCACTTGGGTGGGAGTCAATCAAATTAAGTTATAAGGAAGGTTTAGCACTCATCAACGGTACACAATTTTCAACGGCATATGGTGTATTCTGCATGGAGCGAATTGATAATCTCATAAAAGTGGCGGATATTTCTGGAGCATTATCAGTTGAAGGATTAACAGGAACTGATATTGCATTTGAGAAAAGAGTTCACGAACTCAAGCCACATAATGGCCAACTCAATTCGGCTGAAAATCTATACAATCTACTACAAGATAGTGAAATACATGAATCCCACCTAAATTGTGACCGTGTCCAAGATATGTACAGTGTAAGATGTATGCCCCAAGTACATGGTGCAAGCAGAGATGTTCTTATTGCTGCACGAAATATGATTCAAGTTGAAGTTAATTCTGTAAGTGATAATCCATTGGTGTTCATAAAAGAAAACGATACCGTTTCGGCAGGACATTTCCATGCGGAAGCCTCGGGGCAGGCCATGGATATTGCGGCCATCGCGTTGGCCGAATTAGGAAATATATGTGAACGGAGAACTTACACACTTGTAGATGGTGAATTTGGGCTACCTCATTTTTTAATTGAAGATTCAGGTTTAAATTCTGGTTTCATGATTATGCAAGTTTCTGCAGCAGCCATTGCCTCTGAAAATAAAACCTATGCCCATCCATCTACAATTGACTCAATCCCAACCGGTGCTGGTCAAGAAGATCATGTAAGTATGGCGCCATGGGCCGGGCGAAAATTATTAAAAATTGTAGAAAATGTAGAAAAACTATACACTATTGAGATTCTATCAGCGTGCCAAGCCATTGATTTACGAAAGGGACTTTCTCCTGCAAAAAATCTGAAACCAGTTGTGGCTGAAGTCCGAAAAAAAGTACCTTTTTTATCACAAGATCGATTTATGCAATCTGATCAAGAATATGTTTTGAACCTTATCAAAACAGGGATGATTGTATCTATTGTTGAACAAAATTTAAAATTGAAGTGAGGATGTAATGAGTAATTTGAGAACAGGATTAACATTTGATGATGTGCTATTAGTTCCAAACCATTCAACGGTTTTGCCAAAGGATGTGGATTTATCTGCGAAATTCACCAATAATATTAGATTAAATATTCCCCTTATTAGTTCAGCGATGGATACAGTAACCGAGAGTAAGCTAGCGATTGCATTAGCACGTGAAGGTGGAATAGGTGTTATCCATAAAAATATGAGTATTGAAAAACAGGCTATTGAGGTTGATCGGGTGAAGCGTTCAGAGAGTGGAATGATTTTGGATCCTGTTACCATTACCTCCAATAAAACTATTCATGATGCTCTTGATATTATGGCAAGATTTAGAATTTCTGGAGTTCCAGTTGTGGATAATGGAAAGCTAAAAGGAATTCTCACTAATAGAGATATTAGATTTGAGACTAATTTAGAGTTACTTGTTTCTGATCGAATGACCAGCAAAAATTTAGTCACAGTGAAACAAGGGACAACTCTGGCAGAAGCAAAAGTAATTTTGCAAGAGCACCGAATTGAAAAATTATTAGTTGTTGATTCAAAGGGTTCATTATGTGGGCTAATAACAGTAAAAGATATTTTAAAGAAAGAAAATTATCCTTTAGCTGCAGTTGATAAACATGGACGATTATTAGTAGCTGCAGCAGTTGGTGTTGGTGAAAATACTTTAGACCGTGTTTCTGCACTTGTGGATTCAAATGTTGATGCAATTATTGTAGACACTGCACATGGTCATTCTGAAGGAGTATTAAAAACGCTAGCAGCCATTAAAAAACAGTTTTCAATTGATGTGATAGCAGGAAATATTGCTACAGAAAATGCTGCAAAAGCACTTATTGATGCTGGCGCAGATGCTGTAAAAGTAGGTATTGGCCCAGGATCAATTTGTACAACACGTATAATTGCAGGTGTTGGCGTTCCACAACTTACTGCTGTAATGGATGTCTATAATGTGGCAGCAAAATTGAATATACCCGTGATTTCTGATGGTGGTATGCGATATTCGGGTGATGTGGCCAAATCTTTGGCTGCAGGAGCAGATACTGCCATGTTAGGTAGTATTTTTGCAGGTACTGATGAGAGTCCAGGAGAAGTTATTTTATGGGAAGGTAGAAGCTTTAAATCTTATCGTGGTATGGGTTCAATTGCTGCCATGAAAGATGGGAGTAAAGATCGGTATTTTCAGAATGAAACTACCGATTCAAGAAAATTAGTTCCAGAGGGCATTGAGGGGATGGTTCCGCATAAGGGACCTATTCGTGATACCATTCATCAATTGACAGGAGGCATTAGATCTTCAATGGGTTATTGTGGTGCAAAAGATTTAACTACTTTGAAGGATGTTGCAAATTTTGTGAAAATAACAGGGGCTGGAGTAAAAGAGAGTCATCCTCATGATATTAATATCACGAAAGAATCACCTAATTATCGAAAGCCAAACTAAATAGTAATTATTACTGGAAATAAAAAAGGAGCCTTTTGGCTCCTTTTTTATTATAAAAATTAACTCGAGTAGAATTTACAGATTGTTTAAATGTCTCATTACACGAGATTTAAGTCTATTCGCAGCGTTTTTATGAATAATGCCCTTACCTTCAACCTTATCAACAGCTGAAATGGCAGATTTACATGTTGCCTCTGCATTATCTTTAGTAGAGTTTAATGCAGATTTTAATGCAGATTTCATAAATGATTTATAATGCTTGTTTCTAGCATTTGCTTTTAGCGATTGTCTTACGCGTTTTAATACTGTACCTTTAGCGCCCATAAATTCTTTTGTTTCCTAATAAATATAAATAGTTAAAATAATAGCCCAGTAATTTAAAAGTTTTGTGTCGTTAATGCCAAATAAAAATCTAAACATAAGTTTTAATGAAAATATTGCATTTTAATAAAAATGTAGAAGTAATTTACCCGCTGTATATTTTTCTAAACTTAGTACAAAACCAAGGGGAAAACCATTTCGATGAAATTAGATACGGTAAAAGACATTGCTGAAAACTTAGACGGTATCCATGTATTTTCAGATCTTTCACAAGATGAGTTAGAAAAGGTTGCTAATTTATGTACACCTAGAACATATCCTAAAAATAGCATGATTATCTTGGAAGAAGAGTTTGGAGACACTGTATTTGGGATTGTTAGAGGTACAGTAAAAATTACTCGAGTGAATGATGAAGGGAAAGAAGTCATTCTGGCTTTATTGGGTCAAGGTGAACTTTTTGGAGAATTAGCGGTGCTTGATGGTGAAGCACGCTCAGCAAATGCTCTTGCTCAAGATAAATGTACACTTTTAGCTTTTCCTAAGGGTGAATTCTTAAATTTGCTAAAAACTAATTTTAAAATTAGTTTTGCTTTAATGGGAGAGCTGGCTAAAAGGTTGAGAAAGTCAGATCAACAAATTGAAGCATTATCACTATCAGATGCTGAGCATCGAATTGGCGTTTCAATTTTAAATCTTGCTGAAGATATGGGAATTATTAAAAAAGGTCAAGTTACCATTGAGAAATTACCTTTTCAGCAAGACATTGCAAACATGGCAGGAACTTCTCGTGAGACAGTTTCCAGAGTACTTTCAATGTTTGAAGAAAAAAGTATGATTACAAAAGTAGGGCATACTTTGGTGATTCCAGACTATCTATTCTTCAAAAGGCTCTTCGGAAAAAATCTCTAAACTCCTCTATTTAATACCCTCAATATAATTAAATTTCGCCCATGTATTCAGAGATTATACAAGGTGTACGTGAGCGAAAACGACGTTTTATTGCGCGAGCAATAACGCATGTGGAAAATAACTCAAAATTTTCCTCAAAATTATTGTCTGAATTATATTCAGAAACTGGTTCGGCCTATCGAATTGGCGTTACTGGCCCTCCGGGTGCAGGAAAAAGTTCACTCACAGATAAGCTAATCCAAAACTTTAGAGAACAAGGCAAGACAGTTGCCGTTATAGTTATTGATCCTACCAGTCCATTCTCTGGTGGAGCAATATTGGGTGATCGAATCCGAATGATTCGGCATTATAATGACAATGACGTATATATTAGAAGTATGGCCAGTCGAGGGGGGCATGGTGGGTTAGCACAAGCCACACAAGAAGTGGGAGATGTTTTAGATGCAGCTGGATTTGATATTATTCTTTTTGAAACGGTGGGGGTTGGGCAAGTAGAGTTAGATGTTATACAGGCTTCAGATACGGTGGTTGTTGTACTCGTTCCAGAATCTGGTGATGATATTCAAATGATGAAGGCTGGTCTCATGGAAATTGCAGATATTTTTGCAATCAATAAATCTGATCGTCCGGGCTCAAATAAATTATATATATCCATTATGAATATGCTTTCAGGAATACCACATGATGAGACTACATGGATTCCCAAGGTCGTTAAAACTGTAGCGCTCAAAAGCGATGGTGTGAGTGAACTTGTGGAAAATATTCAACTTCATCGGGAGCATATCAAACGCACCGGTTTGTGGAATCAAAAAATGGTAGATCGATATGCCAAACAAGTGAAGGATATTATTTTTCACAAACAAAATGAAAGATTTTGGACTGAAAAGAATTCTAAAACTTTAGATAAAGAATTATCTATGACTCATGAAGAAAGAAAGTCTCCTCAAGCATTAGCTGAATTATTATACCATAATGACTGAAGAAATGCCATTTTGGGAGCATGTTGAGGAGCTGAGGTGGCGTTTGCTAAAGTCTCTTTTAGCCATAGTTTTGGGTGCAATTATTACCCATTCCTTCTCTGATGATTTACTTACAAAATTGATTAAACCAAGTACGGCTTTGAACCTCCCTCTAAATCTACAAGTATTAAAAGTTACATCCATGTTTATGGTGAAAGTGGGAATGGCATTAATGGGTGGCATAATAATAGCACTCCCCATAATATTTTATCAAACATGGTGCTTTATTTCGCCCGCATTTAAAGAAACTCATAATGCGTCTGTAATTTTTATAGTTGGATTCTCAACCTTATTTTTTGCAACAGGCTTGATGTTTGGATATAATATTCTTATTCCATTTAGTTTAGAATTTTTCACATCCATGACCTCAACGGTGGTAGATGTGAATTATAATTTTACATTAGATGGATATCTTATTTATGTAATGTGGCTCTTGTTTGCCTGTGGGTTAATATTCCAACTCCCCATTATCACTGTTATGGGAACAAAACTTGGTATTCTCACACCACCATTTTTACGTCATTATAGAAAGTATGCCATCGTTTCATTTTTAATAATAGGCGCGTTATTGACACCTCCCGACCCATTGAGCCAGTTGTTAATATTTTGCCCCCTTGTATGTTTATATGAGTTTAGCATTTTTGTAAGTTGGATTTTCACGAAAAAGTAATGAAATCACTGTTAGATAAATTATCCAATTCGATTCAGCCTGAAATGGTCGAGTTTCAGCGATGTCTGAAAGAATCGCTCCATTCAGAGGTGAAACTTATTAATACAGTTATTGGGTATATTTCTCGGAAAAAGGGAAAACAATTACGGCCTCGCCTTTGCTTACTTTCTGCAAAAATGTGTGGAGATTTGACACCGCTTACTTATAGGGCGGCAGCACTCATTGAGATGATTCACGTGGCTACATTAATTCATGATGATGTGGTAGATGAAGCTGACCTCCGTCGGGGGTGGCCATCGGTGAACCGAATTTGGAAGAATAAAATTTCAATTTTAGTGGGGGATTTTATGTTTTCTAAAGCCTTATCCAATATGATTACCTTACGAAATTTTGATGCATTAGAAATTTTATCCACCACTGCAGAACGGTTAAGTCAGGGCGAAATTCTACAAATTGAAAAAGCATTAAAGAAAGAGATGACAGAAGAAATCTATTATCAAATGGTAGGCGATAAGACGGCATCTCTATTTTCAGCATCATGTGAAATTGGAGCAATAACATCAACTGCAAGTGTTGAACAGCAGAAAGGGATGGCAACTTTTGGTGAAAAGCTGGGAATCGCTTTTCAAATACGTGATGACTTGTTTGATATAATGGGTACGGTTGATGCCATTGGAAAGCCAGTTGGTTTTGATGTTAAAAAGAATATGCTCACCTTACCATTAATTCACATGTTTGAGATGGTAGGTGATGCTAAAAAGAAATCTCTTCAGCGAAAATTAAAAAAATATGCTTCACGGAAAGACATTTCGGAAATTAGGAAATTAATAGTAAGTCATGGTGGCATAAAATATGCCACTGAGCAAATGGAACGAATTTCTCAAGAGGCTTTGAACGAATTAACTATTTTCCCTGAATCTGAACATAAAGAGGCACTTATTGCCGCGGTAGAATTTAATTTGGGACGTGAATCGTGAGGCCTAAATTTACATTCAAACGACGAAAAAAAATTCGTAAAAGACGCTTAGCCACAAGACACGATCGCATTATGACCTTGGCAAATAGTATTAGTATTAGCCGAATTTTTTTGGCAATTCCATTAGTCTATATTTTAAACTTTTTCTCTGTTGAAACTCAGGAAATGGCCTATGCCGTGTGGGGGATAATACTCCTCATTGTGCTCACTGATTTTCTGGATGGTTATGTGGCACGAAAGACAGATGAAATCACCAATTTTGGTAAAATTATTGATCCCGTAGCAGATAAAATTTGTTTAGTGGTAGTGCTCACATTCCTCATTTTTGAATATAAATTGCCATTCCTCATATTCTTTTTACTGCTTTCATTTAGAGATGTATATCTCATCATTATTGGTGTTTATCTGATCAATATGCAGGAAGAAGTCTTTCAGTCTAACTGGACGGGAAAATGGTTTTTGGGAATATCTTCACTCATGATGGCAACTTTTATTTTCCCATCGCCAGAATGGATGAAATGGGGACTATACAGCATATCATTATTATTAATGGGAATTAGTACATGGCAGTATTCAAATCGATATCATAAATATTTTAAGGAATTAGAACACTAATGTTTTCTTTCTTCAAAAAGACATTTAATGGACTCACAAAAACGCGTAAAAAAATAGCCAATGCTATTTCAGGGTTAACTGGTAAATCATATTTGGATGCTGATGATATTGAACTATTAGAAGAATCCCTTCTACAAGCAGATTTGGGCTGGCAAGTTGTAGATTCTATCATTGAAGATTTACAAAATTCTGGAAAAAAGGATATGACATGGGATCAACGGTTTATGAAAACCATGTCAACTCAATTGGAAGGTAAGGCTGAAAAGCATCCATTGAAAAAGGTAATTGTGCTCATCGGCATAAATGGAACGGGAAAAACCACGTCCTCTGCAAAGTTAGCGGGGCATTTTTCAAATGATGCTGAAAAGGTAACATTGGTGGCAGCCGATACATATCGTGCAGCAGCAGTGGAACAAATTAGAGAATGGGCGAATAGACTCCATGTAAATTTGGTGGCTAATGAAGGAACTGCTGACCCTGCTGCGGTGGCCTATGATGGTGTCAATTCTGGAATGGCCAAAAATATGGATCGTATTATTGTGGATACTGCCGGTCGCCTACATACATCGCCAAATTTGATGCAAGAATTAGAGAAAATTAATCGGGTAATAAAAAAAATAACACCTGAAATTTCGGTACTTATTACTATTGATGCGAATACGGGTCAAAATGGAATCACTCAGGTGAAAGAATTTAGCAAGTATATACCTATTGATGGAGTTGTATTGACCAAAATGGATGGCACTGCGCGGGGTGGAATTGCAATACCCATCATGACAGAGTTAAATTTACCCATCTATTTTATGGGTGTAGGTGAGCAAGTGGATGATTTGATTCCATTTGATCGAGATAGTTATTTGAAAGGCCTAATTGGCATAACGGAAGAAGCGAAAGTGTGATTGAAAAGAAAAAAATATCATTGGTTAGTTTAGGATGCTCAAAGAATTTAGTAGATTCTGAATTTTTGGTGGGTGGACTAAAACAAGAGGATTACACCTTTGTGGATGAACCTAAAGATTCTGATATTGTAATTGTTAATACATGCGGATTCTTAGATAAAGCCAGAGAAGAAGGGGTGGATACTATACTTGAAGCAGGTGAATTAAAATCTGCAGGAGATATTGAATCTTTAGTGGTGATGGGTTGCTTCTCTGAACGATTCGGTACAGAGCTTCGTCAAGAGCTGCCTGAGGTGGATGAGTTTTTTGGTACAACTGACCACAAAGAAATTATCTCATATATTACGGGTAAAGATTTCTCCAAAAATGACCCTGATTTTCAGCGGTCACTACTAACTCCCAATCACTATGCCTATTTAAAAATTGCTGAGGGTTGTGATAATGGGTGCACATTTTGCTCTATCCCTCTAATGCGTGGACTTCAAAAGAGCCAACCCGTTGAGTGGAATTTGATGGAAGCCCGAAGATTGGCCAAACAAGGGGTGAAAGAATTATTGGTGATTGCCCAAGACTCTACCTCGTATGGCTGGGATTTAGATCCCAAATCATCCCTCCATGAAATGATGTATGCATTGGATGATATTGATGGGTTTGAGTGGATCCGCCTACATTACGCACATCCTGCACATTTACATCGTGATATGATTCAAGCCTATAATGACTTTAAACATGTGATTCCGTATATTGATATGCCGGTTCAACATGGTTCAGATAGAATGCTTAAACGGATGCGTCGTGGGCTAAAATCTGATGGTATCAAAAAACGAATACAAGCATTACGAGATGTTAATTCTGAGATTGCCATTCGCACATCCATTATTGTGGGTTTCCCTGGTGAAACAGATGAAGATTTTCAACAATTGATGAATATGGTGGAAGAAGTTCAGTTTGACCGTTTAGGTGTATTTACTTATTCTGAAGAAGAAGGTACTGTTGCAGCGGCAGATATGCAAGATGACATTCCACGACATGTAAAAGAAGAGCGGTTGGATGCTGTCATGATGGCACAACAATCAATAAATTTGAAAAAAAATAAAACATTGGTGGGCAAGACTGATAAGGTTATTGTAGATAAATCTACGGATGATGGCTGGACTATTGCTCGCTCATATCGAGATGCACCTGAAATTGATAATTATGTCCGTATTAATGGTAAACATCCTGAAGGTGAATTTTTAAATGTGAAATATACCGAAGCCTTCGAGTATGATTTGACTGCAGAGGTTATAGATGAATAAGCTCCCCTTTAACGTATTGGGGATTGAACATGTTGCCTTGGCCGTAAAAGATGCAAATTCTCCCTCAAATCTTTTTGGTTCGTTATTGGGGATTGAACATACATCCAGTGAAAACATAATAGATCAACAAGTAAGTACGCATATTTTTGATACGACTCATGGTAAAATCGAATTATTAGATGCCCTGTCTGATGATTCTCCCATCTCTACATTTTTAGCAAAGCGAGGAGAAGGTATTCACCATATTGCTTTTAAAGTAGATAAACTCCAGTTAGCATTAGACCATTTACACAAAAATGGAATTCAATTGATTGATACTACACCAAGAGTTGGGGCCGAAGGCCTACTCATTGCATTTCTACATCCTAAATCTACCCATGGTGTATTGGTAGAGTTGTGTCAATCTCCAGACCCAATTTAAATTTACAATGAAAATCGCCGTCATTGGTGGAGGAATCAATGGTATCATGTCTGCATGGGCATTGGCACAAGGGGGGCATGATGTTGAACTCTTTGAAAAAAATACCCTCATGTCGCAGACATCGTCCGCATCTTCAAAACTATTACATGGTGGACTCCGTTATTTAGAAAATTTAGAATTTCGCTTGGTCCGTGAAGGCCTTCACGAACGACAATGGTGGATCAATGAAGCACCCCATTTGGCACATCCATTACGTATATTTATTCCCATATATAAAGATTCACGGCGCGCATCATGGATGTATGGCATTGGTCTAAAATTTTATGATTTGCTGTCTGGTACTAAAAAGTTGGGCAAAACTGAGTCTTATACGTCATCACAATTATTAGAGAATTGCCCTGCGTTAAATCCACAATATTTGAAATGTGGTTTTTCATTTGTAGATGGTCAGATGGATGATAAAGCATTAGGCTTGTGGGCAGCTGATTTATGTATGGGGGATGGGGTAAGCATCCATGAGAATACAACCATTGAAAAAGTGGATGAAAATGGAAATTTATGGATAAATGGTGAGGCAAAACTATTTGATCGCATTATCAATATTGCAGGGCCGTGGTCAGAATCATTATTGAAAGAGAGTGGAATATCTTCTCAGTATGCGTTAGATTTGGTGAGGGGGTCGCATATTGTAATTGAGGGCGCGTTGGCCCATGGCTATTTATTGGAGGTGCCCCATGAAGACAGAATTTTCTTTGTATTGCCATATCATGGACAAACATTAATTGGCACCACTGAAGTACGGCAAGAGATTCATGAACCCATTGAAGCGTCAATGGATGAGGTTATTTATTTGATAAATGCCTATAATTATTATTTTAAAACTCAAATAGCCACAACGGACATTATAGAAAAGTTTGCTGGGGTTCGCCCATTAATTAAGTCATCTGTTGACCCCACCTATGCCACCCGAGAATATGAAATTGAATCCCATGGTAAGCTGACCACCGTTTTTGGCGGTAAGTGGACCACCGCTAGACAGTTAGGAAAAAAGGTTTTAAAAGCAATTGCATCAGGTTTTAGGTTTTAGGTAATAGGTTTCAGGTTTTACCACTGAGACACAGAGACACGGAGATTTAGTTTAGAAAGTGCTTAAGGGCAGGAATTTGGATTTAGGATTTAGGATTTAGGAATTAGGTAATAGGTTTCAGGTTTTAGTATGACAATCTCTGACTACTAAGAAAGTTCCTGAGTGCCAAAGTTCCTAGTTCCTGCCACCTGCCACCTATTTCCTGATTTATCTATTCTACTAATCAACCAATCTCTAATCTTCCTTAAATTCTCCTATGGATGTAAAGGAAATTCTATCGCAAATCCCCACATCACCAGGGGTATATTTTTATCGAAATGATAAAGATGAAATTATTTACATTGGCAAGGCCAAGGTTTTGCGTAATCGGGTGCGGTCCTATTTTCAGAAAAGTAAAAATATAGACGCCAAAACGCAGGTGATGGTGAAGCATATTGCCCATATTGATTGGTTGGTGGTGCGAGATGAGGTAGATGCATTACTGACTGAAGCTAACATGATCAAAGCCCATCGCCCCCGTTATAATGTACTCTTGAAAGATGATAAGACATTTCCCTATGTGCGTATCACCAATGAGCCATACCCTCGGGTAGAGATTATTCGCGCCAAGCATCTCACCAAAGACAAGCATATCTATTTTGGTCCCTATACGGATGCAGGCTATCTGCGAGAGCTCCTTCGGTCATTGCATAAAATTTTTCCCATCCGAACCTGTAATTATTATATTGATGCCACATCCATCGCCGAAAAAAAGGTGTCGGTGTGCTTAGACTATCATATAAAACGCTGTGAAGGTCCATGTGAGGGATTGGTGAGTGAGCGCCATTATGGTGACATGATTCATCAGATTAAGCAGTTTTTGAAGGGGCGTAATGATAATATCAAAAGGCATTTAAAGGATTCCATGACCCAGGCCAGTGATGAACTGCGTTTTGAGGATGCGGGTCGTTATCGTGACCAATATGAGGCAGTTGTGGCGTTTACTCAGCGTCAAAAATTACTTTCTCAAGATTTTATGGACCGTGATATTTTGGCAATTTCGGCAGAATTATCCTATGGAGTAGGCGTACTTATGCGCATTCGAAATGGTCATTTAATTGGGCGTGAAAAGTTTCAATTAAAAGTGGCAGATGCAGATGACCGTCAAGTCATTATGAGTCAGTTTTTTATCCAATATTATAATGCCACCGCCGACCTCCCTAAAGAAATTCTCTTAGATACTTCTGTTGATGATAGGGAACAATTTGAGAAATGGCTTTCGGGTGAAAAAGGGAGTAAAGTCAATATTTTAGTGCCCGAACGTGGCGAAAAGAAAAAGTTGGTGGACACTTGTGCCAAGAATGCAGAACTCCACTTGGCCAGTATTCGCTTTAAGAAAATTAAACGGAAAGAGCATGTCCCCAAAATGGTGGCACAATTACAAGAAGACTTGGGATTAGAAGCACCCCCTCGCCGGATTGAAGCCTTCGATAATTCTAATATTCAGGGGGCCCATGCGGTGGCGGGAATGGTCTGTTTTATAGACGGAAAACCTCGAAAATCAGAGTATCGAAAATTTAATATTAAAACGGTGGATGGAATTGATGATTTTGCATCCATGCGTGAGGTGGTGGGACGACGATATAAGCGCGTGTTAGATGAGCAGAAACCCCTCCCAGACTTAATTTTAATCGATGGTGGAAAGGGGCAACTCTCAGCAGCAAAGTCAGCATTGGATGTATTGGGCTTAGGCTATGTACCCATCATTGGACTGGCCAAACGATTAGAAGAAGTCTTTAAGCCAGAGATTGCTGAACCACAAAATATTGCCAAGTCATCTCCCGGATTACATCTATTGCGACAGCTGAGAGATGAAGTGCATCGATTTGCCATTACCTTTCATCGGTCCAAAAGAGATAAGAAAATGACATTGTCTATTTTCGAAGATATTCCCGGTATGGGAAAGAAGCGTGTACAAAAATTGTGGGAAGTATTCGAATCTCTGGATCATATCAAATCTTCCTCTGTTGAAACTATTAAAAGCAAATGTGGATTCTCTGAAAAGTTAGCCATAGCCATTAAGGGGAAGATAGGGGATTAGGTTTTAGGTAATAGGTTTTAGGTTTCAATAATTACCACAGAGACACTGAGACACGGGGATTTAGTTTAGAAAGTTCTTAAGAGTTAAACACTAAGTTCACAAAGTACACTAAGGAAATTATAAGATGTTAAAAAAAAGGTTTCAGGGATTGGGAGTTGGAAATTTGGATTACTGTGACAACTTATGATAATCTATGACTATTTATAACATTAAGAAAGTTTCTGAGGGGAGGTTTTCGTAGGGAACGGTTTTAAATCGTTCCACAATTTAAATTGTAGAGGCGTGGTCTCCGCGCCCAAATGTTTCACCCTTTCAAAGGTTTAACTAATAATTAACCATTAACAATTAATAACTGCCCTTAATCCTGTTTCTTTTCTCCTTTCTCCTTTCTCCTTTCTCCTATTTATCCATTAACCATTGTTTTTATCTTTCTTTGTCCTTTTGTTGTGAAACAAAAGAACGAAAAAATCACGTCTACCAAAACCATATGCGGGTCTTCGGGATATTTCCAGCAAAGAAGTAAAACTCGCTTCGCTCAAACATTACTTCTTTTTAATCTGGAAATATCTTCATCCCCACGCAATGGCTTTGAATGACGAGAAGAACATTTGTTAATTATTAATTATAAGTAATTATGTAGGGGGCGGTTTTAAATCGTCCCGCAATTTTAGTAAATAAAAAAAGTTGAGGGGGGGGGGTATTTTGTGTGTAAATTTCGGGTGAAAGGAATAATATTATGTTCAAACACTTTACACGTTGGTTTCAAATCATTGCATGCATGTTTGTAATGTGTGTTTTATTCACTTTTTCATATTCTCAAAATTGCTATACAGATTCCGATTGTAATGAAAATTTCAGATGTGTTTCCACTAATTATGATTGCAATATGGATTATGGTTCAGGTCATTGCTATGAGGTTGGTGCATGGGGCTGCACTGGTGATTGGGACCCTGTATGTGGTTGTGATGGTGAAACCTATTCAAATGGGTGCTATACAACATTCGTTGATTTTGTTGGATATCAATATATTGGGGGGTGTACCACAAGCCTTGAAATTGGGAATGAATGCATGACGAATGATGGTATTGATGGTATTATATCTTGTATTGGATTATGTGTTTCCATTGAATTTGCCAGAAGTATAATTGGAGATGGAGCTTGTGGTTGGCTTATAAATTATTTTACATGTCCTGAGTTTGGATTTGAATGCGGAGATTGCAACCCATATTATACTGGTACAGATCCACTGGGTCTTTGTGCAGATTATGGACCAATTGAAGGTGATGTGACGAATGATGATATTGTAGATATACTAGATTTGGTTTCAATGGTCAATTTTATTGTAGATCCTTTTGGCTCAAACTCAATTGGGTTCTCTGATTATAATTTTGATTTTGAGACTAATATTCTTGATTTAATGATTGTTGTAAACATCATATTGGGGAATGATTAAAATTTCCCATTTACGCAGTCAATGGAGTTCAAGGAATAATATTATGTTCAAACACTTTACACGTTGGTTTTACACGGTTGCATATATAACCCTTATATGTGCGAATCTCTCTTTTATGATTGCCCAAGATGTTATTGTAACACATTATGCTGGCCCAGATATTACTGAGGACAATTCAAGTGGAGTGTATAATGAAACTAAATGGTACTATGAAATGCTTGGTGATACAATCTTGATAAAGGCGACCTTTTCATATTTTGAAGGGATGTGGTCTAATAATCTTAGAATGCTACCACGAGATAATTTTCTCCCAGAATTTATCAGCTTTAGCCAATCAGGAATTGGGAGCAACGGTGGCGGCGGTGGACCAAGTTTAAATTACGACCCCATGTATGAGGGTGAAATTCAAATTCAGAGTTGGGGAGAAAATGGCAATTTTTCAGGGAAGATAGTGCGTAGTTTTGAAGCGGACATACCTTTTTGGACCGACACTGAATTACCGGTGATTTCTTGTACGCAAATGGGTGACTGCCCTGAATATTTTTACTGTAAGTCTGATTATGAAGATTGCAGTACAGCAGATAATACGGGTACCTGCGTTTTATTTCACTATGGAGAATGCGGTAATAGTAATAATCCGGTATGTACATGTAGTGGTTACACATTAACGAATGAATGTTGGGCTGATATAAATTTCTCTAATATTGCCTATTCAGGTGAATGTTCTGAAGACTGCACCATCCCCGGTGATGTGAATAATGATGGCGTGTTAGATGTATTGGATATAGTACGAATTGTCAACTCAATACTAGGACCGTATTCAGAAGATTATTTTGCATGTGGTTGGGGCAGTGCCGATGTAAATGATGATGGTACTGTAAATATTCTAGACATCGTCATGATGGTGAACATCATATTGGGGAATGATTAAAATTTCCCATTTACGCAGTCAATGGAGTTCAAGGAAAGAATATTGATTTACCCATGAATAATTTTTAATCTGTATTTTTTATCTAATCTCTAAGCGTCTAATCTCTTACTTCTGACTTCTGACTTCTGACTTCTTACCTCTCATCCCTATAACCTAATTCCTAAATCCTAACTCCTAATCCCTGCTTTTCACAAATTTTTCTACTTTGGGTCGAATCACGAATTCACAATAGGGGGCATTAGGATTATTCTTAAAATAGTTATGATGATAGTCTTCAGCTGTAGAATAATTAGCAATAGGGCTAATTTCCGTAACGATACGACTATCCAACCCTAAATGTGTATCTGCATGTTTCTTTGATGCTTCTGCCATTTCTCGTTGGGCATCTGAATGATAGTAAATTACTGATCTATATTGAGTGCCAGAATCGGCACCTTGTCGGTTCAGGGTAGTGGGGTCATGGGTGGTCCAGAAAACGTCTAAGAGCTCACTAAAGGTTACCACGCTATTGTTAAAATTGATTTGGCATACTTCTGCATGGCCCGTGTTACCGCCACAAACTTGTTCATAAGTGGGATTCTCAATTTCTCCGCCGGCATACCCAGGCTCAATTGATATGACCCCAGGAATGGATTGAAAGATAGCCTCCACACACCAAAAACATCCTGCACCTAAAGTTGCAATTTCCATATTCATCCTTTAATTATGGGTAAATTTTACTTCAAATCTCGTTGATAAACAACAAATTGATAGAAAATTATTTTAGTATAAGTCAGAAATGGCATTTTATTTTACTAACGAGGATGTGTAAATTATAGGTCATTATGGCAGAGTTTAAATTACATTCTCAATTCAAACCCATGGGAGATCAGCCCGAAGCGATTCGGCAACTCTCAGAGGGAGTGGTGCGTGGCGATAGAGACCAAGTGCTCTTGGGAATTACCGGTTCGGGTAAAACCTTTACCATGGCAAATGTGATTGAGAAGGTGCAGAAGCCAACCCTCATTTTGAGCCATAATAAAACCTTGGCCGCCCAGTTGTATGGTGAGTTTAAGACGTTATTCCCTGAGAATGCGGTGGAGTTCTTTATCTCATATTATGATTATTATCAACCTGAGGCATACCTGCCCGTAACTGATACCTTTATTGAAAAAGATTTGTCCATGGATGAGGAAATCGACCGTCTTCGATTGAAGGCTACCACATCTCTAATTGGTCGCAAAGATGTGATTATTATTTCTTCAGTCAGTTGTATCTACGGAATTGGTTCACCTGACTCGTATCGTGCCATGTTGGTGCAAGTGTACAAGGGGCAAATATTAGATCAGAAATCGTATTTGAAAGATTTAGTAAACATCCATTATAACCGAAATGATATGGTGCTTGAGCCTGGTACGTTTCGGGTTCGTGGGGATGTTATCGAGGTGTTTCCCAAATATGATCAGTTTGCAGTTCGCATAGAATTGTTCGGCGATGAGGTGGAAGCCATTTATTCTTTTGATGTACTCACGGGTGAAAAGTTACAGACATTTGATGAGTTTTGGGTATATCCGGCGCGCCATTTTGTAACTTCACGAGAAAACCTTCATCGTGCCATGGATGATATTCGGGATGAGTTGATTCCACGATTAGAGCAATTGCGTGAAGATGGTAATTTGTTGGAAGCACAGCGATTAGAACAACGTACTTTTTATGATTTAGAGATGATGTCAGAGTTGGGGTATTGTTCAGGCATCGAGAATTATTCTATGCATTTAGAGGGACGTAAGCCAGGGGAGCGCCCCAGCACGCTTATTGATTTTTTCCCTGATGATTTTTTGATGTTTGCTGATGAGTCACATGTATCCATCCCCCAAATTAGAGGAATGTATAACGGTGACCGTGCACGTAAAATGAATTTGGTTGAACATGGGTTCAGATTGCCCTCCGCTATGGATAATCGCCCCATGAAGTTTGAAGAGTTTGATGCAAGTATAAATCAGCTCATCTATGTATCTGCAACCCCAAGCGATTATGAACTAGAAAAGTCCGAGGGGGTTATCGTTGAGCAAGTTATACGTCCAACGGGATTGTTAGACCCTGAAATTGTATTACGCCCAACCGAAGGGCAAATTGATGACTTGATTGGTGAAGTTCGAAAAGTGGTGGCAAATAATGAACGAATATTGATTACCACGCTGACCAAGCGAATGGCCGAAGATTTAACAGATTACCTTAAAGGAGTGAATATTCGCGCTGAATATATGCATTCTGATATTAAAACGGTGGAGCGAGTGAGTATTCTCCGTGGATTGCGTATGCAAGAGTTTGATGTGTTAGTGGGTATTAACCTCCTTCGTGAGGGATTAGACTTACCTGAAGTTTCATTGGTTATTGTGTTGGATGCGGATAAAGAAGGGTTTTTGAGGTCCAAATCGTCTTTGCTTCAGGTATCTGGCCGTGCCGCACGAAATGTAAATGGTAGGGTGATTCTTTATGGAGATAAGATTACAGATTCTATGCAAAATTTGATTGACGAAACTGAGCGTCGTTTAAAGATACAATCTGATTTTAATGAAAAAAATGGTATTACGCCTCAAACAATTTATAAGTCAGTTGATGAAATAAAGCTTACCACTGCGGTTGCAGATGCCAAAGGTGAGTATATTGCAGAAGAAAAATTAAATATTGATGTTTCTACTTTAGATGGAATGGAAACGAAAGAAGTTTTAGAACAGTTAAAACGTAAAATGCAGAGATGTGCAAAAGAGCTCCAGTTTGAGCAGGCTGCTATACTACGAGATGAAATTGAAAAAATTGAGGAATCAATAAAGTGAAAAAAAATGCTAGAATTCTCATCCTCGGCTCTGGTGGTCGTGAGCATGCTTTTGCGTGGTCATTGGTAAATGATGATAATGTAAGTAAAGTTTATTGTTCTCCGGGGAATGGTGGTACTGTTGATATTGCTGATAATATTGACCTAGATGTAACTGACCATGCGGCGGTCATAGAATTTGTAAAATCTAAAAATATTGACTTAACAATTGTTGGTCCTGAAGCTCCGTTGGCAGATGGTATTGTTGATAGCTTTCAGAAAGCGGGCTTACCTATTTTTGGCCCAGATAAATATGCATCACAATTAGAGAGTAGTAAACTATTTGCACGTGATATGATGGCCGCGTACAATATCCCAAGCCCAAAGTATTATGCGTGTAAAAGCAGAGAGGAAGTAGATTTAGTTAAAGTAAAACTTGAACTTCCATTAGTATTAAAAGCGGATGGGCTTGCTGCTGGGAAGGGTGTTATTGTATGCACCACTGAAGCAGAGTATGAAGCGGGTCTTATTACCATGTTTGATGAGAATGCATTTGGTGATGCGGGTGCAAAAGTGTCCGTTGAAGATTGCTTGATTGGTGAAGAGCTTTCAGTTTTTGCCGTTTGTGATGGGAGTGACTATGTGATACTAAATACGGCTCAAGATCATAAACGTGCCTTTGATGGGGATAATGGTCCCAACACAGGTGGAATGGGTGCATATTCTCCAACACCTCTTTCTACAGATGATATCCTTAATAAAACGAAGTCCACTATTATTGAACCGACACTTAAGGCTATGCAAGATGTGGGGCATCCATTTGTGGGATTTTTATATGTGGGACTTATGATTGTAGATGGCGATCCTTTTGTGATTGAATTTAATGTGAGGATGGGTGACCCTGAATCACAAGTAGTATTACCATTATTAGAATCATCACTTTTTGAATTATTATGGAATGCTACACACGGAAAAATTAAAGACTCCACTGTGAAAATTTCACCTAAGACTGCTGTAACCGTAGTATTGGCGGCAGAAGGGTATCCTGCTTCTTATCCAAAAGGGATGGAGATTTCTGGTCTGAAAAGTGATGGACTTATCTTTCATGCAGGGACAAAAAAAGTTGATGATAAAATGGTGACCAGTGGTGGACGTGTTTTAAATGTAGTAGGCTTTGGTGATGACTTAAAGTCTGCAATTGATGATACGTATGATATTGTAGAAGGTGTTAATTTTGACGGTAAATTTTACCGAAAAGATATTGGCCAAAAGGGTCTCAATAGGGATTAGGAGGCAATATGAGTTTAGATTTAGATAAAATTAGAAGATCAGTAGGTATCATCGGTGAGTCCGATTCAATTCAGGAAATGCTTGCTACTATCGGTCAAGTTGCCAATACGAATATCCTTGTTTTAGTTACAGGTGACTCAGGTTCAGGTAAGGAAATGGTTGCCAAGGCAATTCATAAAAATAGTCGCCGTAAATTTGAAAATTTAGTAACGGTAAATTGTGCGGCTATTCCATCTGGAATTATTGAGTCTGAGTTGTTTGGTCACAAAAAAGGGTCATTTACCGGTGCCACAGAAAACCGTAAAGGGTATTTTGAGGCTGCTGACAAAGGCACAATTTTCTTGGATGAGATTGGTGAGCTTCCCACCGAAACGCAGGCCAAATTACTTCGAGTGATTGAAGAGGGTGAATTTCTGAGAGTGGGTGATACTAAAACTCAAAAGGTGGATGTTCGAATTGTGGCTGCTACCAATAAAAATTTAGCCGATGAGGTTAGTAAGGGAAACTTTAGGCAAGATCTTTATTATCGGTTGAAAACAGTAAGCATAAAAGTTGCTTCACTAAGCGATCATATTAGTGATATTTATTTGTATATTGAGCGATTTGGTTTAGAATTTACGGCGAAGAATGACATCCCATTTAAGGGGTTCTCATCAGAAGCCATTGCAGTCATGAAAAAACATTCATGGCCCGGAAATATTAGAGAGTTAAAAAATTCTGTTGAGAGTATGATTGTGATGAATCGGGGGGAGCGTATTAGCGATGCCATGGTGATAAAGCATCTTGACTTAGATGAATTTAATACGAACCCTAATTTGCCTGTGTTTGTGAGTGATGACCCTGATAAAATGGAGCGAGAGTTGATTTTGAAGCAATTACTCTTTTTGCGTCAAGATGTGAATGAGTTAAAGCAAATGTTGGTAGGGCGAACTCCATCAGTTGAAGAACCTATTCAACCAGCGAATCCGGCATTGTATTTACCACCGCCTACCGAATCTGAATTTGTAGATTATGGTGGACGTACTAATATTGAAGATGTCCCTGCTACCGCAATTCAAGATGAAGCATTAGGTGAGCTGACTATGGAAGAATTAGAACATGAAATTATCGAAAAAACTTTAAATAAGTTTAAGGGTAATAGACGGAAAACGGCTCAATCATTAAATATTTCTGAACGAACACTTTACCGAAAGATTAACGATTATGGAATTAAGAAAAAATACCGTGATCAATAAGCAGATTTTACTCATTTTACCACTGCTTATGGCATGTGGAATTTATTCCATGAAGGGTACAATTCCTGCCCATATCCAGAGTATATCTATTTCACCCATTAAAAATGAATCCACTGAATTTGCAGTAGGCGATTTACTGGGCGAATCCATAAACTCGCAAATGATTGCTGAAAATATTCTCAAGTTAAAGGGTCAGGATGAAGCGCATAGTCAGTTGGATGTAATTATTAAATCCGTGACAGATATGCCTTATACTTACTCATTGAATACTGAGGAAAGTGAACATGTTGATGAGTGGAAAATTACCATCAAGGCACATGTGAAATGGTCAGATTTAAAAAATGATGAGTTTTTAGTTGATCGACAACTAAGTAGCTTTGGTATCTACGGAACGGGTGTGGATATTAACAGTGATGGCATTGATAATGACAGCGATGGACTTACCGATAGTGAAGATAGTGATGAGTATGGTTCTCCACGTGAAAGCGCTGTTAGAATTGCCGTAGAAAAAATTACAGAATTAATAATTAATGAAATTACCTCCACATGGTAAATCAAAAGGAAAATATGAATATTGCAAGAGTGAATAAAATTAGTGAGTTTGAAGGTCAAACGGTTCAATTAAATGGCTGGGTGTATAATTCTCGACGAAGTGGTAAAATTGGGTTTCTAATGTTTAGAGATGGATTTGGAATTATCCAGTGCATCGTGGCAAAGAATGATGTGGGTGAAGATAAATTTGAGGAATTTAAAAAGCTAACGCAGGAATCATCATTATCTATTGTGGGTGAAGTGGTGAAAAATGACCGTGCTCCTGGTGGATATGAAATTGTAACTGCTGATTTAACCATCCATCATATTAGTACCGATTACCCCATTTCACCCAAAGAGCATGGCACCGACTTTTTAATGAACCATCGTCATCTGTGGTTACGCTCAAAACGTCAGCATTCCATTCTGAAAGTGCGTCATGAAATAATCAAGGCAACGCGTGACTTTTTTGATAGTAATGATTTCACCTTAGTAGATTCGCCTATTTTTACATCAAATGCGGCAGAAGGCAGTACTACTCTGTTTTCTACTGATTACTTCGAAGAACAGGCATATTTGAGCCAAACAGGACAATTGTATGGTGAGGCCAGTGCCATGGCATTTGGTCGCCATTACAATTTTGGTCCAACTTTTCGTGCAGAAAATAGTAAGACGCGTCGTCATTTGACTGAGTTTTGGATGGTAGAGCCGGAAATTGCATACTGTGAAATTGAAGAAGATATGGAATGGGCGGAAAAACTCATCCATTTTATTATTAAACGAGTACTTGAAAATAAGCGGGGAGAGTTAGAAATCCTCGAGAGAGATATTCCACAATTAGAAGAAGCGTTAAAGCCATTTCCTCGAATTAGTTATACAGAAGGTGTTGAAATGTTGAAAGCGGGTGGTATTGATTTTGAATGGGGAGATGATTTTGGTGCGCCTCATGAAACCTTTATCGCTGAAAAATTTGATCAACCTGTGATTGTACATAGATTTCCAACTGAAATTAAGGCATTCTACATGAAACGTGACCCTGAAAATGAGAAGGTTGTATTGGGTATGGATATACTTGCCCCTGAAGGTTATGGCGAAATTGTAGGTGGTTCAGAACGAGAAACACGAATTGATGTGCTGGAAGCGCGTATTGCTGAAGAGGGATTGAATCAAGAAGATTTTGATTGGTTCTTAGATTTACGTCGGTATGGCTCAGTGCCTCATTCTGGTTTTGGTATGGGCATTGAACGAGTGGTGTCGTGGATTTGCAAACTCCCTCATGTGAGAGAGACTATTCCATTCCCAAGAATGATGGGAAGACTTCGACCATAAATGAAATTTGCTTTAGCGCAAATTAACCCCACCGTTGGGGATATTACTGGGAATAGTCAAAAGGTAATTCAGGCTATTGCTGAACATGGCAATGATGTGGATGTGTTGGTGTTTCCTGAAATGGTACTGACGGGATACCCACCTCAAGACTTGTTGTTTGAGTCTGCATTTATTACGAAAACCCAAGAAGTATTGTTAAAAATTTCGGAAGCTGTCAACCAATGTGCCGTTATATTGGGCACCGTCCGAGAGGCAGATGGAAATCTATTTAATACGGCAGCCATAATCCACCTCGACGGTAAAATAGAATATCGCGATAAAACATTATTACCCACCTATGATGTATTTGATGAGGCCAGATATTTTGCGCAGGCCACTTGCATTGAACCAGTTCAAGTGATGGTTTCGGGTACACCGGTTTCTATTGGCATTCAAATTTGTGAAGATTTATGGGATGATGAATATTCTCAAAAAGTCACACAAATGTTGGCAGAAAAGGGTGCGTCTGTAATGGTGAATATTTCTGCATCACCCTTTTGTGTGGATCGATATAAAGAACGCATTCAGCAAGTTCAGGCAAAAGTAGAGGCATATAAAATTCCATTTCTCTATTGCAATTTGGTGGGCGCGCAAGATGAATTGGTTTTTGATGGGCAGTCATTCGCTATGAATGAGCTTGGTGAACTTGTTGCTATGGGAAAATCCTTTACTAAAGATGTTATTTTAGTAGATTTCCAAGACGCGACTCAAATTCAAGTTCCACATATTTGTGAAGATGAACAAATCTACAACGGCCTTACTTTAGGCTTAAAGGACTACTTTAAGAAAACGGGTCATTCTAAATCAATTATAGGACTTAGCGGTGGAATTGATTCTGCATTAACCTGTGCCATTGCGGTGAATGGATTGGGTGCTGAGAATGTTATTGGGGTGGCCATGCCATCTCAGTTTTCATCTGACCATAGTATTTCTGATGCTGAATTATTAGCAAAGAATTTGGGTATTCATTTTGAAAATATTCCCATCAAAAAAATAAATGAGCAATTCTTACATGACCTTTCTCCCATATTTATAGATACTGAATCTGGGCTTGCAGAAGAAAACCTCCAAGCCCGAATCCGGGGAAATCTACTCATGGCCATTGCCAATAAAAAAAATGCATTAGTGCTGAATACGGGAAACAAAACTGAGTCTGCCTTGGGCTATTGCACCATGTACGGTGATATGTGTGGGGCTTTGGCGGTGATTAGCGATTTGAATAAATCCCAAGTATATTCAGTCTGTTTATGGATAAATGAGCATTATGGGAAAGAGATTATTCCTGAGGGTACATTAACCAAACCCCCTTCTGCTGAGTTGAGTCCCAATCAAGTGGACCCATTTGACTATGACGTGGTGAGTCCATTGGTGGATGCCATTGTGACGGATGACCTCCATTCTGTGGGATTAGCCAATGCAGGGTTTGACCCTGAGTTAGCAACAGAGATGATGAGGAAAGTTCGGTATTCAGAGTATAAACGTCGTCAAGCCGCCCCAGGAATTCGTATCTCTAAGAAAGCGTTTGGTGTGGGTCGTCGATATCCCATTGTAAACGGATATACGGAGTAAGTCCTATCTTGGGAACTCAATTCGAAAGTATTTCAGATTCAATTTTCTCTATACTTAAATTAATGGAACGTTGTAAATTCATACAAATATGAACTCACAAGGAGAATTATGTTAAATTTATTAGAAGAATTATTGTTACTTGCTTTAGATGATGAAAGGGGTAAAATTATTTCATCTTCATCTCTTGCATTACCATATGGCTTGTCTGGGGCTATTTTACTTGAGTTTTCTTTGGCTGGTAAGATTTTATTAGAAGGTAACAAACTTATTGTTAATGATAATTCATCTACTGGAAATGAAATTTTGGATAAAGCACTTGATATTATAAATTCTTCTCCAAAACAAAAAACTATTAAATATTGGGTTTCAAAATTAGAAAGAAAAATGAAAGGACTGAAAAAAGATCTCCTTTTACATTTAATTGAAAAAGAAATTTTGATAGAAACAGAAAACAAAATTTTATGGGTCATTCCAACAAAAAGATATCCAACTAATAATCCTGAGCCAGAAAATCAAGTTAGAAAGCGGATAAAAGGAATAGTCATTGATGGAAATGATATTGATGATAGGAGTAAATTATTGATTAGTCTAGTAAATTCATGTAGTTTGGTTAATGAAGTTTTTACCAAAGATGAGAGAAAAGTTGCCAATAAAAG